>Ga0209607_1000326_pt1 | contig 43221 bp, 36 predicted proteins | sample AD_UKC117_MetaG_FD_184413 | JGI IMG/M metagenome (GOLD analysis project Ga0209607, IMG submission 184413) | Active sludge microbial communities of municipal wastewater-treating anaerobic digesters from Hong Kong - AD_UKC117_MetaG (SPAdes)... | ecosystem: Engineered > Bioreactor > Anaerobic >... | reverse complement strand
GGGCGTGTTGCAGGTGAGCATGGGCGAGGTCTCGGTCAGGCCGTAGCCCTCGCAGACCAGCAGCCCGGCGCTCAGCAGGAACTCCCCCACCTCCGCGGAGAGAGGCGCGCCGCCGGAGGCCATCACGCTCTTGGGGCCGCCCATGGCGTCGCGGATCTTGCCCAGCACCAGGCGGTCCGCCAGGGCGTGGCTCAGCTTCAGACCCGGACCCGCCGGCAGCTTCTGCTGGCGCGTGCGCGTCTGGTAGCGGAAGCCCGTGCGCACGGCCCAGCGGAAGAGCCGGCGGCGCAGCGGCGGCGCCGACTCCACCTTCTCGTGCACCATGGAGTAGACCTTGTCGTACACGCGCGGCACGGCCACCAGGGCGGTGGGGCGCACCTCGCGCAGGTAGTCGGCCACCTCGCGCGGGTTCAGCACGAAGGAGTTGCTCGCGCCCTGCAGGTACACGTAGTAGGACCAGGCCCGCTCGAACACGTGGCTCAGCGGCAGGAAGCAGAGGGAGCGGTCCCGCTCGTCGATGGTGAACCAGCGGTCCAGGTGCGCGAACTGGTTGGCGAAGTTGTCCGGCGCCAGCATCACGCCCTTGGGTTCGCCCGTGGTGCCGGAGGTGTAGATGATGGTGGCCAGGTCGTCGGCCGCGGCGGCGGCGGCGCGCAGGGCGGTCTCCTCCGGCCCCACGGCGTCGCCGGCGGCGCGCACCTGGTCCAGGGTCAGGTCCCGCGCCGGATCCGGCGCCTCCCCGCGGAACACCACGATGCGGCGCGGCAGCCCGCAGGACTCGCGCACCTCCGCCAGGTTGGCGGCGTCGGCCTCGCCCCCGGCGCAGGCGATCTCCGCGCCGGCGTCCTGGAGGATGCCCGCCACCTGCTCCGCGGTGCTCGTGGCGTAGAGCGGCACGGTGACGCCGCGCACGGACTGCACGGCCAGGTCCGTCAACGACCACTCGGGCATGTTGGCCGACAGCAGGGCCACGCGGTCGCCGGCGTCCACGCCCAGGGCCAGGAAGCCCCGCGCCAGACGCTCCACGTCGCGGTCCAGCTCGCCGTAGGTGATCTCCCGCCATGCGCCGCCCGCCTTCTCGCGCAGGGCGGGACGGTCCGGTCGGGTGCGGGCTCGCTCACGGATCAGCAGGGCGATGTTGCGCATGGGATCTCCGGTGGCTCAGGAGCGGGCGGCCTCGCCGCGCGGCTGCGGCGGCGCGGCGACCAGGAGCGAGATCAGCAGGGAGGGGTCGTCGTCCGGCGCGCCGTCGTCGGCGACCACGCGCAGCACCGGGTTGAACTCCTCGATCTCCACGCTGAAGCGGGCGTCCTTCAGCAGCTTCACGTAGTCGAGGCGTTCGGTCTGGTCGATGCAGTGGCACATCAGACCGTCGGGCTTCAGGAACCGCGCCACCTCCGGCAGCAGCGACTTCACGTAGCTCTCGCTGTAGCGGTCCAGCAGCGAGCGGCTGGTCACCAGGTCCACGCTGCGCGCGGGCAGGTTCATCTCCAGCAGGTTGCAGGGGGCCAGGTACTGCATCTTGAAGTGGCGCAGGGCGCCGAAGAAGGTGGCGTCGTCGTCCACGCGCAGCAGGCCGCGGACGCGGGGCTCGTCCATGCCCAGGCGCTTGGCGATCTCCGCGGCGTGCTTGGCCAGGTTCCGCGCCGTGCCCGTGAGGATGTCGTTGTTGAGCACGCGCTTGCGGTCCACCAGGACGATGTCGTCGCAGCCGGCCAGATAGAACAGCAGCGGGATGGTGGGCTGCCAGCAGGTGCCCACGTCCAGCAGGGTGCGGCCGTTGAGGTCGCGGCCGTGCTGGCGCAGCATCTCCACCTGGCGCAGGCCCTGCTCCAGGGTCTTGGCGTCGATCTCCACGGTGGGGCGGGAGCAATCGCCGCGCATGTCGCTCTCCTGCTCCGGGTCGCGGAACAGGCGGCGCATTCGACCCCAGGCCCGAGTGATCCGTGGATCCATGGATATCCTTTCCCTGCAAGGCGTTGGGGCATCCGTGCCCGCGGCCGGATTCGTCTGGGGACGGGGGCCCGCGGAGGATTCCGCGAGGGCATCACTCTAGCAGATGCGCGGGCCCGGCGCCACCTCCTCCGCGCCGGACCGCCGGGGGTGGTGCCCTTCGTGAAAAGTTGGCTTAATATGGGGAGGCAGTTTCTCCCCTATTCCAACCGAGGAGGACGTCCTATGGCCTTAAAGGTCTCCCCTGAGTTTCAGGCCCGCGTCGACGCGGGCGAGATCTCCCGCGCCGACGCGGGCCGCTTCGAGGCTTTCGTCGACCGCTGCAACCGCGAACTCATGACCCACCCCGTCATCACCAACAACGAATACTGCAAGTGGTTCGCCCAGGGCGGCCTCAACCGCGACGACGTGCGCCACATGGTCGTCCAGTTCAGCGTCTTCTCCAACCTCTTCCTCATCGCCCAGCTCCACAAGGTGATCAACAGCGGCTCCTTGGAGGCCATGCGCTCCAGCAAGGAGATCCTGGCCAACGAGATCGGCGTGATCTTCAACGCCCAGACCGGCAAGCCCAAGGCCGACGGCGATCACGACCGCGAGGGCGACCCGGACATCGTGTCCGTGGAGGGCAGCGTGGACGGCGGCACCTTCCGCTTCCGCGCCGCGCACTTCGAGTGGCTGCTGCGCCTGGGCGAGAAGCTCGGCCTGGGCTTCGACGACATGGGCAAGCGCCGGCACGGCACCCCCGCCACGCTCTTCTTCTGCGACGAGCTCTCCCGCATCTACGGCAGCGACGACCCCAGCACCGCCGAGGGCGCCAGCTTCGCCGTGGAGAACTGGGCCGCCGCCGGCTTCTGGAAGCAGCTCGTGGCCGGGCTGGAGGACTTCAAGAAGCGCGAGCAGCCGGACCTGCCCCTGGCCTTCTTCACCTGGCACGACCGCATCGAGGAGCAGCACGCGGACCACGTGATGGACGAGCTGGAGGAGGCCTTCTTCGCCGAGGGCTTCGACGAGGACCGGTTCATCCAGGGCGGCCGGGATATGCTGCGCGGCGTGGAGGCCTACTGGGTGGGCCAGAACGAGGAGCGCATCGCGCGGCACTTCGGGGCGAAGGTGGCGACGGCGTAGGAACGCCGCGCTCTTCGCGGCTCTCATGGAGATGGGAAGGGCCCGCCGGACGGCGGGCCCTTTCTGGTGGTGGTCAGCGCAGATCGAAGTCGATGCCGGAGAGGACGTCGCCGGAGCCGCCGTTCAGAACCCCGGCGTCCTCCCAGGTCGCGGCGGCGGGGTACCAGAGCACGCCGTCAGCCACGGGTTCCCCTATGAAACCGGGGTTGCCGAGTTTGGCCCCCACCTTGTAGGAGCCGGCCGGGAGGGCCCGGAAGTCGAAGACGGTGGCGTCGGCACGGAAATAGTTGCGGCGGTAGAGGATGACATCGTCGTCGTTGCTGGTCACCACCACGACGGGGTTGCCGCCCACCGGATACGCCACCTCGCCGCGGATCCGCAGGCCGGGGTCCAGGGTGACCGGAATCAACGTCATGCCGTCCGCCTGGATGCTCACAACGCCCAGATCGGCAGGCAGGTAGGCCGCGCTGCCGTAATCGGAACCGTCGGGAACGAGTGCGGCATGGTAGTCGCCGGGCGCCAAGGCCGGAAGCCAGGCATAGGGGCGACGCAGCAGGAATCCGCTGCTCCTGCCGAGGGAGCTCCCATCCACCGCGGAGGTCAGGACGAGGCTGGACCATTCCAGGGTCTGGTCGGCCCAGCCCACCTCCAGCCCCAGGGCTCCGCTGCCGCGGTCCGGCGCCGTGGCCGTCTCGCCGGCCCCCAGGACGATGGTCGCGGCGTCCGCGAAGTTGGCGCCTCCCACCCATTGCCGCAGGCCCTTGCTCAAGACCGCAACCTTCACATCGCCCGGCAAGGACTGGATGAAGCGGTAGGAGCCGTCCGGGTCCACCGTGCGCCACTGCTGCACCTGATTCCCGTTCGCGTCGAACAAGGCGACCTCGGGCGAAGCGCCGCTCCCCAGCGTGGGCCAGGATCCCAGGATCCGGCCCGTGAGATGGGCCGCGCCCGAGGCCAGATCCACGCTCGCATGGGTCACCGAGTCCACGGCCACCGCATACCAGGCGGCCTCCTCCGCCAGGCGCGTACCGGGCAGCCACGCGGATTCGCCGCCGTTCGTACCGTCCATGAAGACGCGCCCGCGCCAGAGGCCGGGCCGGATGCCGTCCAGGCGGAACTCCGCCCTTCCGTTCTCGCAGTCGACGTGGGTGGACACCTCGTCCACATAAGTGTAGTGGCCGATGGTGAGGGTGTCGTGATGGACGAGGCGCAGGGAACAGCTCCGGCCGTCGTAGTCCGGGTCCAGGTCCACCGTGATATGAAGCGAGCCCAGGAGGAAATCCGCGCGGACCGGGGAGGCGGCGGCATCCACGTGCAGGGTGTCCCTCAGGGAGCTGTGCCACGCGGGGCCTGCCGCGGCGTAGTAATAGCCGTCGCTCATCAGGTTGGAATCGAGCCGCAGGACGTAATCGCCGTCGGGAACGTCGAGGCTGTAGGATCCGTCGGCGCGGACGTCGGTCTGAAAGTCCGAATCGCCGTCATAGGCACGCACGGTGGTACGGCTGTCCTCCAGGTCCGCGGCGCCCAGAACCACCCGTCCTTCGATGCGGCCGCCCAGACCGTTCCACGGACATTCCATGGGATCGCCGCCGCAGCCGGCGCTCAGGAGCCACAGCAGCAGGGCCGCCGCCAGGAAGCCCGATCCATGCCGCCGCCTCAATGCCCACCCTCCAGGATCAAGGGCAGGGCCCATTGCAGATCCGTCATCGCGCCCAGGCCTCGCACTCGGAGGGTCTCGGCGTCCGCCGCCACGAAGGTGCCGGGGTAGAACCAGACGGGGGACGAACCCTCCACCTGCGCGCCGAGCAGATAGTCGCCGTCGGGCAGGCCCCGGAACTCCACCTCTCCGTGGTCGAAGGCGGGCGGGTAACTCCAGCGCGTACAGATGGGTTCGCCGTCCGTCGCGTACACCTGGCAGAGCACCTCCGCCAGCATGCTGCCGTCGTTGGCGGTCACCCGCCCGGCCAGGCTGCCGCCGGCGGCCAGCTCGAACTCCAGGATCGTGTTCTCGCCCTGGACCAGCTCCACCGGCTGGGCCAGTTCCGGCTCCATGCCCCCGCCGTACCATTGGGGAATCCAATCGCCCAGACCGCACTCCCCGGACACGTGCACCCGGTAGACGCCGGGGGCCACGTTGAGCTGGATGATGGGGTTGGCGTTGCGGTCGAACACGGTCTCGATACCGCTGCTGATCTCCTGCAGCGTCAAGAGGTTGTAGGCGTGGGTGCTCCCGGGACGGGGGCCGCGCAGACGCACCTCCAGACGCGTGGGGAGGAAGTCGATCCCGCTCAGCGTGTCCCCCGGCTGCAAGGAGAAGACGGTGGCGTCCGCGTACGACGACCCGCCGTGATAGACCGTGCTGCCGGCGGCGTTCATGAAGACGGTGTAGTCCAGAGGCGCCTTCACGACGACGCGATAGCGGCCTTCCATATCCGCATCCACGGAGAAGCTGCTCCCACCCCACCAGCTCGACGTGGCCTCGCGCACGGAGATGCGCACCACGCCGTCGCGGTCCCACGACCAGGCGCCTCCCACCCGGCCGGTGATCAGGGCCAGGGATCCGGAGAGGTCGAAGTCGCGGACCGTCGGCGCATCGTCGGCCACCGCGAAATCCACGGAGTCGCTTCCTGCCGATACCGGCAGGGAGAACTGGCTATCGTAGGTGGAGAGCTCCGGCAGCCACAGCCGATAGGATCCGGGTTCGACCATGGGGAAATCGAACGTCACCGCCCCATCCTCGAACGGGAAGTCGTCCCGCAGGCGCACGCCGTGATCACCCTCGAGGTTCAGGGTCACGCTTCCACCCGCGAACCCGTCGGGCGCGGTCAGCCGACCCGTCACACGGCCGTAGGCCAGGTCACGGCGGCTGGTGAGCGGACCGACGCGAAGGCCCGCATAGATCTCCGTGGAAACGGACTGGACCGTCGGGAGGTTGATCGGCCTGATGTGGTAGCGGCCTTCCGGCAGTTCCAAACGATAGCGCCCCGTGGAATCCGTGATGACGGATCGTCTCTGATCGCAATCCCCCAGGCAGGTGGCCTGCAGCGTGATCCCAGCGGCCGGTTCCCCGAGCCAGGTCACCACGCCCTCCACCGCCCCCACCCGGTAGTCCGGACAGGGGGCGAAATCATCCGTGCAGGACAGCAGGGAGAGCGACACGAGCCCCGCGGGCAGAAGCAGCAACCATCGACGCATGCATGAACCTTCCGGATAACCCTCTGTCATCCGGGGAAGGTACCCCACGCGGGCCCGCCGCACAACCCGCCGCGGTCAGATCAGGCCGTGGCGCGAGGCCTTGCGCACCGCCCGCATCTTGTTGTCCACCTGGAGCTTGCGGTAGATGTTCTCGATGTGCTTGCGCACCGTGGCCGGGGAGATGAACAGCGTCTCGGCGATCTCGCGGTACTCCAGGCCGCGGCCCAGGTGCTCCAGCACCTCGGTCTCGCGGGGGGTGAGGGCGTAGGTGGCGGCGTCGGCCGCGGCGCGGGCGGGATTGCGCAGCAGGGCCAGGGCCTTGGCCGCGATGGTGGGGCTCATGGGCGCGCCGCCGGCCATGATCTCCAGCACGGCGTCGCGCAGGGCCTGGGGCGGTTCGTCCTTGAGCAGGTAGCCCATGGCGCCGGCCTGGATGGCCTGGAAGATGCGCTGGTCGTCGTCGAAGACGGTCAGCATGATCACCTTCACGTCCGGGAAGCGCTCGGTGACCGCGGCGGTGGCCTCGATGCCGTCGCGCACGGGCATCTCGATGTCCATGAGCACGGCGTCCACGTCGGATCGCTCGGCCAGCATCTCCAGGAGCTCGTCGCCGTTCTCGGCGTGGAAGGCGAAGCTCAGATCGTCGGGATAGAGCTCCAGCTTCTCGCGCACGGCGCGCGCGAGGAAGGGCTTGTCTTCGGCCAGGGCGACGCGGACGGGCATGGTGCGGTTCCTCTCGTTGGTCCAGCCAGCCTAGGCGCGGGGCGGCGGGGCGTCCATACGGCGGATGTCGGATTCCAGGGAGCTGTCGGATTCCCAGGGAAGGCTCACCGTGACCACGCAGCCGTCGCCCACCTCCACGCGCAGCTCGCCGCCGATCTCCGCCGCCCGCTCGCGCATGTGCTGCAGGCCGCTGCCCCGTCCTGCGGCGGGGGCGCCCTCGCCGTCGTCCGCCACGCTCAGGGTCAGGGCCGCCGCCGCCGCGTGCAGCGTCACGTCCACCCGCGTGCCGCCGGAATGCTTCAGCGCGTTCTGCACCGCCTCCTGGGCGATGCGCACCAGGTTCAGCAGCCGCACGGACGAGAGCGCGTCCGGCGCGTCCGCCTCGCGCGTCACCGTCACCTCCACCGCCTGGCGCGCGCCCGCGGCCTGGCGCTTGATCTCCTGCAGGCGCAGCTCCAGGGCCTCCAGCCCCTCTTCCTCGTGCTTCATGGCCCACACGGTCTGGCGCAGCTCGTTCAGGGTGCCGCGGCCGAAGCTGCCCAGCTCCGTCAGCCGCTCCGGCGTGGCGTGGCCGCCCGCGGCCAGGTTGTCCACGGAGCTGATGAGGAAGGTGAGCTGGGCGCCGATGTTGTCGTGCAGCTCGCGGGCGATGCCCAGCTTGGCGTCGGCCACGCCCTGCTCCACCTCCGCGCGGCGCACGCGCTCCTGCAGCGCCAGCTCGCGGCGGAGCTGGCGGCGTTTGACGAACTGGTCGCGCAGGATCCCCGCGCCCACCAGGGCCAGCGCCAGCAGCGCGCCGCCCAGCAGCAGCACCTGGCGCGAACGCGCCGCCACGGCCAGGCGGCTCTCCGCCAGCTCGCGGTCCTTGCGCTCGCTCTCGTAGCCCAGCTCCAGGTCCGAGATGCGGGCGTTGGTCTCCGTGTCCACCAGGCTGTCGCGCTGGGCGGCGAAGCGCTGCTGGGCGTGGAAGGCGGCCTCGAAGTCTCCCCGGTCGGCCTGGGCCTGGGCCAGATGCTCCAGGCAGTAGCTCGTGAGGTAGCCCTGCTCCACGGCGCCGGGCATGGCCAGGGCGGCGGTGTAGCGCGCGGCCGCGGAATCGGGCCGGCCGGCGCGCAGGTGGAGGTCGCCCCAGACCACCGTGTTGACCAGACGGCCGTAGGCGTCGGAGGGACGGCGGCGGTAGGCGTCGGAGCGGCGCAGCAGCACCGCGGCGCTGTCGATCTCGCCCGCCTGCAGGTGCAGTCCCACCAGGTTGTTGAGGCTGAAGGGGATGCCCACCGAGTCGCGGCGCGCCTCCTTGATGGCCAGGGAACGGCGGAAGTACCAGGCGGCGCTGTCCTGCTCCCCCTTCATCTCCATGAGCACGCCGTAGTTGTCGTAGAGGGCGCCCAAGGGCTCCTGGAGCCGGTGACGCTCCGCGATGGCCAGCCCGCGGCGCATGGTGTCCACCGCCCGCGGCAGGTCGCGCCGCTTCATCTGGTAGCCCAGGCTCCCGTAGGACATGGCCAGCTCCGGGAGCATCTCCAGCTCCTCGTAGATCCGCGTGGCGCGCAGATGGGCCTCCACGCTGGCCTCGTAGCGGCCGCGCAGGTAGAGGGCCACGGCCAGGTTGTCCAGGGCGGCGGCCTCGCCCTCGCGGTAGCCCAGGGCGGCGGCCTCCGCCGCCGCGGCGCGGCTGCGGTCCACGGCGCCGGGCAGGTCGCTGAAGAGGGCGTCGCGGCTCACGGCGTTGAGCGAATCGATGCGGGCGACGGCGGGTTCGGCGGCGGGCGCAGCCGTGGCGGCGAGCATCGCCGCCACGAGGAACGCTGCGGACAGCCGCCCGGGAGTCATCGCCACTCCAGCCTGAGGTACTGGACGTCCGCGGCCAGCTCCTGCAGCGCGCGGGCGGGCGCGTGCTCGTCGCGGTAGCGCACGCTGATGCGGTCCGTGCGCTGCGCCGCGGCCCGATCCAGGATCATGTCGCGATGCTTGGGCGTCATGCCGAACCCGGCCAGGCGCGCATCGTCCAGCGGATCGGCGTCGAACGGCACCGTCACCGTGAGGGTGCCGTAGCGGTCCGACGGCAGAGTGACCCGGTGCAGCAGGAAGAGCGTGATCAGCACCAGCGCCGTGACCACCGCGGCGATGCCGTACTCCCCCAGCCCCAGGGTCACGCCCAGGGCGCTGACCACCCAGATGGAGGCGGCCGTGGTCAGGCCGCGCACGTAGTCGCGGCTCTTGATGATGGTGCCGGCCCCGATGAAGCCGATGCCCGTGATCACGCCGGCCGCGGCGCGGGCGGGGTCCATGCGGATGGCCGAGGCCGCGTCGAACTGATTCACGGCGTAGAGCTTCTCGAAGGCCACGATGACCGCCGCCGAGCCCACGCAGACCAGGATGTTGGTGCGCAGCCCCGCCGAGCGCCCGCGCGTCTGCCGCTCCAGGCCGATGAGGCCGCCCAGCAGCGCCGCCAGCAGCAGGCGCAGGGCCAAGGTGCCGTCGCCGAAAGCGGCGTGGATCCAATCCGTCATGATGATCGCCTTTCGTCCGGGAAACCATGCAGGGTAAGGGCGCGGCGCCGGGGCGACAAGGGGAGCCGGGACGCGCGACCGCAGCTACCATGGGAGGACGATCGCCCCCGACCCCGGAGACGCCGCCATGAGATCGACCGCCGTGCTCCTGCTCCTCGCACCCGTGCTGGCCTTCGCCCAGCCCTCGGCCACCCTGCTGACCGACGCGGTCAGCCTGCCCGTGCGCCTGACCGCCCCGCCCGACGACCCGCGCCTGTTCGTGGTGGAGCAGGGCGGCCGCATCCGGGTCTTCGACCCCGACGGCTCGCCGCGCGGCGTCTTCCTGGACGTCTCCGGCCTGACCGGCGCCTCCGGCGAGCGCGGCCTGCTGGGCCTGGCCTTCTCCCCGGACTACGCTTCGGACGGGCGCTTCTACATCGACTACACCGACACGGCCGGCGACACGCGCATCGCCCGCTACACGGTGGGCGCGGACCCGGACCAGGCCGACGCCGGCAGCGCCGAGATCCTGCTGACCATCGCGCAGCCCTACGCCAACCACAACGGAGGCCACCTGGAGTTCGGGCCGGACGGCATGCTCTACGTTGGCACCGGCGACGGCGGCGCGGGCGGCGACCCGGAGAACCGCGCCCAGAACCCGGACTCCCTGCTGGGCAAGCTGCTGCGGCTGGACGTGTCGGGCGCGTCGGGCTACGCCGTGCCCGCGGACAACCCGTTCGTGGGCGGGCCCGGCGCCGACGAGGTTTGGGCCCTGGGCCTGCGCAACCCCTGGGTCTTCTCCTTCGACTCCGCCACCGGCGACCTCGCCATCGCCGACGTGGGCCAGGAGCGCCTGGAAGAAGTGGACCTGCTGCCCTTCGCCGCCTCGCGCGGGGCCAACTTCGGCTGGCGGCTCATGGAAGGGACCGACTGCTACAACCCCGGTTCCGACTGCGACCCCGGCGGCCTGACCCCGCCCGTGCACCAGTACACCCACGGCGGCTCGCCCTTCCGCTGCTCCATCAGCGGCGGCGCCGTGGCCCGAGGCGACGCCGCGCCGTCGCTGCGCGGCCGCTACCTCTTCTCCGACTTCTGCAGCAACCAGATCTGGGCCCTGCGCTGGACCGCCGCCGACGGCCTCCTGGAGGTGACGGACCTCACCGCGGCGCTCACGCCGGCCCAGGGCTACCAGGGCGTGGCCGGTCTGGGGCGCGACGCCTGGGGCGACCTCTACGTGCTGGACCGCGGCGCCGGCCGGGTGTGGCGCATCACGGACGATTCCACCGGCGGCGGCGAGGTGCCCGCCCCGCCCCTGCTGGAGCAGAACTCGCCCAATCCCTTCAATCCCGGCACGGAGATCGGCTACCGTGTGCCCGATGGCGGCGCCCGCGTGGCCGTGCGCGTGTACGACCTGCGCGGCGACGCCGTGGCCCTGCTGCTGGACGCGCATCGCGACGGCGGCCGCCACACCGTGGCCTGGAACGGCACCGACGCCCGCGGCCGCGACGTGGCCGGAGGCACCTACCTCTATCGTCTGGACATGGATGGGGAGCCGGTGGCGGCGCGCCGCATGATCCTGGTGCGCTGACCCGCCCGTGCAGAAAGGTCCTGGAGCGACGGGCCGGCCGACCGCTCCAGGACCTGTCCCCACAACCGCCTCGGCGCCTAGTACGCCTGCTTCAACGCGCTCCAGGTCATGGTCTCCGCCCCCACGGCGCCGCAGGCGGCCGTGAACTCGGCGCTGCCGCGCTCGGCGGCGTAGTACCAGTCCGGATCGCCGTCGTAGCGGTAGCGGAAGGTGTAGTCGTAGAGGCCGAAGGGCAGGTAGAAGGTGGCCCAGACCACGTACTCGTCGTTGTTGCCCACGTCCACGTTGTAGGTGGCCGGGAGCCAGTTCCAGGTGCCGTCGGGCGTGGAGCCCACGGGGCCGAAGCCCAGCTCGGCGGTGATGCCGACGCCCTGGCCCGCGAAGTTGGTCACGCCGTCCATCCACACCTGGCCGAAGAAGCCCTCGCCGCTGGAGCAGGCGGGATCCACCACGGAGGGCGGCCACTGCAGGTTGCCCCAGCCGATGGAGGTCTGGGCCGACACGTTGGCCGCGCCCAGAGCGAGCAGGGCGGCGGCGAGAAGAAGCGTTCGCCGTAGGTTCATGGATGTCCTCCTGGGGATGTCACCCGGCGACTCTGCCGAGCATCCCCCAAGTGAACCATATTTCGTGCGATTTTTCAATGATTGAAGGGATCCTGGGGACGCGAAAAGGCCGCCACGATGGGCGGCCAGGATCGCCGGCGGAGCGCTGGGGCTGGACCCTAGCGCTTCTCCTTGTGCACGGTCGCCTTCCGCAGGACAGCGTTGTACTTCTTCATCTCCATGCGGTCGGGCGTGTTCCGGGGGTTCTTCGTCGTCGTGTAGACGGACGTGCCGGGCGCCTCGGTGCACTCGAGGATGACGATCTTGCGGGGACCCTTCTTGCCAGCCATGACGATCTCACTTTCTACCGCCGGGCCTGGGCCCGGCTTTCTGCCAGGAATCGGGACCGGGAATGATAACCCGCGCCCACGGCCGACGCAAGCGCCCATTGGCGGCCCGGGGCGTGCCGGATCGCCACACCTCCGGGGAGCCGACCGTGACGATCCGCGACACATGGGCGCCGTTTCCTGCTGGTCGCACGCCGCCCGATGGCCTATCCTGCTGCGGGTCCGACACTTGGCCCAAGCGCCGCCCACGGCGCGGAACTTGCCTGGACCGGGGGCACCTTTCCCCGGGAGAACGCCATGCGCCGAGCCATCCTCCTGCTCCTGATCCTCGCCGCGACCGCCACCGCGGGCCTGGCCGCGCCCGAGCGTCCGGCCCTGCTGCTGGAGGACATCGTCTGGAACGGCCTGGGGAGCACCCCCCGCAGCCGGGCCGACGCCGCCCTGGGCCTCCACGTGGGCGACGAGGTGGACCAGGCCGAGCTGGTGGAGGCCGTGACCGCCCTGCGCGAGCTGGGCCCGTTCCAGAGCGTGGAGTTCTTCACGCGGCCGGGCTCGGCCCGCGGCCGCATCGTGCTGGTGCTGGAGGTGACGGAGAAGGAGCACGTGCGCTCCATCACCGCCAACCTGGGCACGGGCAACAGCGACAACGACGGCTGGTACCTGATCCCCGTGGAGCTGGGCCTGCGCAACGTGCTGGACGAGCGCGACCAGCTCTCCGCCCGCTTCTCCCTGGGCTACCGCTTCACCGAGCTCTCCGTGGGCTACCGCAGCCTGCTGGGCGACGGCCGCGCCTGGTGGGGCGCCGTGGCCGCCGTCCGCGGCACGGACCGCTACTACGTGCTCGACGGCCTGGAGGTGCGCCACACCGTGGGCCGCGGCGCGCTGGGCCTGGAGGCAGGACGTCGCTTCGGCAGCGGCTGGACCTGGGAGGGCCAGCTCCGCCGCGAATCCGCCAACGCCCACGACGAGGCCCACTACGCCTCCGGCTCCGAGTTCCGCGACGTGAACGAGGGCGAGGTGATCCCCACCGCGGACCTCCCCCCCGCCATCGCCGACGACCTGGAGCGCCGCGGCCGCACCGTTCTGGAGTCCATGCTCACCTACCGTGACGTGGACGCGGAGCGCGTGGCCTTCAGCCCGGTCCACGGCAGCTGGGCCCGCGTCATCGCCCGCGGCGTGGACGACGAGATCAACGGCGCCTTCCCCTTCGCCAGCCTGGACCTGCGCGCCTACCGCCCCGCCGGCGGCGGCGTGCTGGCCGCCCGCTGGCGCGGCGCGGTCACCACGGACGACGCCCCCTTCTACGACCGCCTCTACCTGGGCGGCCTCTACACCGTGCGCGGCGTGCCCAGCCACGGCCTCACCGAGCCGGGCGGCGCCTCGTGGCTGTGGAACGCGTCGCTGGAGTACCGCGCGCCCCTGAGCGGCGACCGCGCGCGCCCCGGCCTGGCCGGCGCCCTCTTCGTGGACCTGGGCCAGAGCGGGAACGCGGTGGAGCCCGAGGGCCGCGCCCTGGCCGTGGGCGCGGGCTGGGGCCTGCGCTGGCGCCTGTTCGGCATCGTCATGGGGGCCGACTTCGCCGTGCCGGTCACCGGCAGCCCGGTGGAGGAGCTCTTCCACGGCAGCTTCGGCATCGGGTGGAGCTTCTGATGGGTCGAGGCTCCCGCACCCTCCTGGCCTGCCTGCTGTTCGCCGCCGGCGCCGCCGTGGCGGAGCCGCGCATCGTCTCGCTGGCGCCCGTGCGTCAGGACGACTGGCTGGCCTGCCGCGTGCGCACCGTGGAGCTGCCCGGCGAGAAGGTGCTCTCCTCCATGGAGAGCGGCCTGGTCAGCGCCGTGGTGGTGCAGGTGGACGTGATCGACGCCCGCAACCGCCGCGTGGCCGGCCGCCGCATCACGCTGCAGCTCTCCTTCGATCTCTGGGACGAGGTCTACACCCTGGACGACGGCGCAGGCCTCCATCGCCTGGCCGGCCTGGACACCCTGCTGGCGCGGCTGACCACGCCGCCGCCCCTGCGCATCGCGCCGCTGGCCGACCTGCGCGACGCCCTGCCCCCGCTGGCCCTGCGCGCCGCCCTGGAGCTGCACCCGGTGGCGGGGCCGGACCGCGAGCGCATCGAGGACGTGATCGCCGGCGCGGGCCCGGGCGCCGTGGACCGCCACGAGGCCACGCTGAGCTTCGGCCGCCTCATCCGCTACTTCTCGCGCGAGGACGCCCAGGACCCCGAAGGCTCCGTGCGCTCGCCCGCCTTCCAGCTGGGAGGGTTGGACCATGCGCAGCATTAGGGCGCGGCTGCTGGGCGTGATCCTTTTGGCGGCGCTGCTGCCGGCGGCGCCGCTGTCGCTGGTGGTGCGCGACATGGTGGCGCGGGTGTGGAACCCCTCGTTCCAGGACGCCGTGGAGCGTGGCCTGGAGGCCGGTCTGGACCAGGCCCGCGACGCCCTGCAGAGCGAGCGGACGCGTCTGGACGACCACGTGGACGCCCTCTGGAACCCCCTGCTCACGGTGCGCTGGCCCGCGGTCACGGTGCTGGACGACGCCGGCCGCGCCACCGCCGCCGCCCCGCCCGCCGCGGTGACCCAGGCCCGTGTGGCCCCCGGCGCCGCACCGGTGCGCGTGGACGATTGGCTGGTCACGGCGCGGCGCACGCCCGCGGGCGACACGGCCGCCTTCGCCCGCCCGCTGCCGCCGGCCCTGGTGACCCGGGCCGAGGACGTGACCGGCGCCCTGAGCCTGCTGCGCGGCGTGCGCCAGAAGACCGAGAGCGGCGCCGCCCAGCGCGGCTACGTGCTGCCGTTCCTGCTGACCTACGGCGTGATCCTGCTGGTGGCGGTGGCGGTGGCGGTGCTCTTCGCCGAACGCCTGGCGCGCCCCCTGGCCGCCCTCTCCGCCGCCGCCCGCCGCGTGGGCGACGGCGACCTGGACGCCCGCGTGGACGCCCGCGCCGACGGCGAGATCGGCGAGCTCATCGGCGAGTTCGACCGCATGACCGCCAACCTCGCCGCCCAGCGCCGCGAGCTGGGCCGTCTGGAGAAGCTGGCCGCCTGGCGCGGCATGGCGCGCATCCTGGCCCACGAGATCAAGAACCCGCTCACGCCCATCCTGCTGGCGGTGCAGGAGGCGCGGCGCAGCGATCCCGGCGACCACCCCGCCCACTCCACCATGCTCGCCGACTGCGAGAGCATCGTGACCGAGGAGGTGGAGGGCCTGCGCGACCTGGTGCGCTCCTTCTCCGACTTCGCGCGCATGCCGCAGCCGGAGCCCACCCCCGACGACCTGGCCGCCCTGCTCGACGACCTGGCCCGCCTCTACGGCGACCGCCTTGCCGTCACGCGTCCCGACGGCGCCGTCCCGCGCGTGCTGGACTTCGCTCAGCTCCGCCGCGCGCTGATCAACCTCATCGACAACGGCCTGGCGGCCACCCGCCGCGCCGGCCGCGACGAGCCCGTGACCCTGGAGCTGGACGTGCGCGGCGCCGACGACGTGCTGCGCGTGCGCGACGCCGGCGACGGCATCCCGCCGGAGAACCTGGACCGCGTCTTCGAGCCCGACTTCACCACCGGCGCCCAGGGCATGGGCCTGGGCCTGCCCATCGTGCGCGGCATCGCGGAGGGGCACGGCGGGCGCGTGGACCTGGACACCGCGCCGGGCCGCGGCACCGTCTTCACCCTCACCCTGCCCCGCCGGGAGGAGAGCCCCGCATGAACCGCATCCTGATCTGCGACGACGAGCGCAACATCCGCCGCACCTTCGGCATGGTCCTGGGCTCCGAGGGCTTCCAGGTGGCCGAAGCCGAATCGGGCGAGGACGCCCTGGACCACCTCAAGCGCGAGGGCGCCGACCTGCTCATCCTGGACGTGCGCCTGCCCGGCATCGACGGCCTGGAGACCCTGCGCCGCCTGCGCGGCGACTGGCCCGAGCTGCCGGTGATCATGATCTCCGGCCACGGCACCATCGCCACCGCGGTGGAGGCCACGCGGTTCGGCGCCTTCGACTTCCTGGAGAAGCCCTGCTCCCGCGACCGCGTGCTGCTGGCGGTGCAGAACGCGCTGAAGGTCTCGCGCCTGGGCCGGCGCGTGGCGGACCTGGAGCAGCGCGAGCGCGAGCGGCACCTGATGGTGGGCGAATCGGAGGCGCTGAAGCTGGTGCGCGCGCAGATCGACCGCGCCGCGCCCACCGGCGCCCGCATCCTCATCCGCGGCGAGAGCGGCACCGGCAAGGAGCTGGTGGCGCGCGCCGTGCACGAGGCCAGCGACCGCAAGGGCGGCCCTTTCGTGAAGGTGAACTGCGCGGCCATTCCGGAGGAGCTCATCGAGAGCGAGCTGTTCGGCTCGGTGAAGGGCGCGTTCACCGGCGCCACCGCGGACCGCGACGGCAAGTTCCTGCAGGCCCACGGCGGCACCCTGTTCCTGGACGAGATCGGCGACATGAGCCTGCGCGCCCAGGCCAAGGTGCTGCGCGCGCTGCAGGAGGGCGAGATCGAGAAGGTGGGCGGCAGCGGCGTGCGCAAGGTGGACGTGCGCGTGGTGGCCGCCACCAACCGCGACCTGGAGGCCGCCGTGAAGGCGGGCGAGTTCCGCGAGGACCTCTTCTTCCGCCTCAACGTGGTGCCCATGGTGGTGCCGCCCCTGCGCGAGCGCCGCGGCGACATCCCCCTGCTGGCCGACTTCTTCCTGGCCCGCTACTGCGACCAGAACAACCTGCCGCGCCGCAGCCTCACCGACGCCGCGCGCCGCCAGCTCGCGGCCTACGCCTGGCCCGGCAACGTGCGCGAGCTGCACAACGCCATCGAGCGCCTGGCCATCCTCTGCCCCACGGCGGAGATCGGCCTGGACGACCTGGCCCTGGCCGGCGTGACCGGCGGCGGCGGCCTGCCCGTGCCCGCCGTCTCCGGCGCGGTCGCCGGCGACGCCTCCACCCGTCCCGCCGCGGTGCAGGCCGCCGGCGGCTTGGTGGCGGCGCGCCAGAAGTTCGAGGCCGACTGCATCGTGCGCGCCCTGGACGAGGCCGACGGCAACGTGTCCCAGGCGGCCCGCCTGCTGGGCATCGACCGCACCAACCTGCACAAGAAGATCCAGGCCTACGGGCTGGAGAGGTGAGCGCCATGCGCCGACTTTGGATCCCCCTGCTCCTGCTGGCCCTGGCCGGCGCCGCCCGCGCCCAGGACCAGGCGCCCCACGAGTTCCGTCGCTGGCTGATCGGCCTGGACGCCCGCGGCCAGCGCCTGGACGACGACGAGGCCCCCGGCGTGGCCGGCTACGACCGCGACGGCGAGGGCGGCGGCTTCCAGGTGGGCCGCATGGTCACCCCCCGGCTCCTGCTGCGCTTCCATGTGGCCGGCGGAGAGCACCCCACCCCGGTCGCCAACACCACCGTCACCTACGCCGGCGGCACCCTGGACCTCTGCTACCTGTTCCGCGAGGACCGGGGCCTGCGGCCTTATCTGTTCGGCGGCCTGGGCGGCTACGCCCTGGAGGCCGTGGAGGGCGACCTGAAGCTGGACACCGCCGGGCCGGCCATGGCTTTCGGCGGAGGCGCGTTCCTGCGGTTGAGCGACCGGTTCAGCGCCCATGTCCAGGCCCGCGTGGAGGCGGTGAACTGGCGCATGACCCTGGCCACCTGGGAGCGGACCGACGGCACCATCACCTCGGAGACCTGGGTGGAGGACTCCGGCGTGGCGGGCGCCTGGAGCCTGGGCCTGGCCCTCTGGCTCTGAGCGGGTCGACTTGACCCTGCGGATCGTGATATCATCTTAGGAAATGTCCGCAGTCCGCCCCCCGAGACCATGCCGAGGTTTCCCGTGATCCGATCCCTGCTCGCCCTGGGCGTGCTCCTCTGCGCCCTGCCTGCCGCCGCCGTGCTCGCCCCCATCTCCCTGGACGGCGACTTCACCGACTGGTCCGCCCTCGCCCCCCTGGCCGACGACGCCGGCGACGACACCGGTCCCGTGGACTGGGGCCGCATCTGGGCCGCCAACGACGAGAATTTCCTCTACTTGCGCTTCGAGACCGGCGCCGAGGTCCAGCCCGACGAGCAGCAGAACATGCGCCTCTACCTGGACACGGACATGAACGCCGGCACGGGCACCAGCTACGGCGGCATCGGCGCGGACCTGGTATGGGAGTTCGGCTGGCGCCAGGGCGACTTCCGCGGCACGTACGTGGAACACGCGGACGTGGGCCTGCTCATGGCCCCCACCGTGAGCTCCACGGAGTTCGAGATCGCCCTCAGCCGCAGCGCCCTGCCCAACGGCAGCACGCCCCTGTTCCCCGGCAACCAGGTGCGCTTCCTGCTGCGCGACATGGATTCCGGCGACGTGGCCCCGAGCACCGGCGCCGCCGTCTACACCTTCGCCGCCGGCAGCGAGCCGGTGCCCAGCCTCACCCTGGCGCGCTGGGATCCGTCGCACCTGCGCATCGCCACCTGGAACATCCAGAACGACGGCCTCTTCGACGGCGGCAGCGCCGAGGCCGCGCAGAACCGCATCCTGGACGCCATCGATCCCGACGTGCTGATGATCAACGAGGCCTGGAACCACAGCGCGTCCCAGGTGGCCACGCAGATCGGCGTGCTGCTGCCCGGAACCGCCTGGAACGCCGTGAAGCTCGACGGCGGCAACGTCATCGTCAGCCGCTTCCCCATCCAGCAGAGCTGGGAGATCGACCCCGGCTACCGCCTCACCGCCGCCCTGCTGGACCTGGGCGCGGAGCAGGAGAAGGACCTGCTGGTCATCGCCTGCCACTGGCGCTGCTGCACGGCCGACGCCGACCGCCAGAACGAGGCCGACGCCGTGATCGGTTTCCTGCGCGACGCCCGCGCCGCCGGCGGCGTGATCACCCTGCCCGAGGGCACGCCGGTGGTGCTGGCCGGCGACCTGAACCTGGTGGGCTGGCGCCAGCAGCTGCTCACCCTGCTCACCGGCGACATCCAGGACGAGGCCACCTACGGCCCCGACGCCGCCCCCGACTGGGACGGCTCCGACTTCAGCGTGCCGCCCTCGCGCCACCCGGACCTGCGCGCCAACTACACCTGGCGCAACGATTTCAGCGACTTCTACCCCGGCCTGCTGGACTGGATCTGCTACACCGGCAGCGCCCTGGAGCTGCACAACCACATGGTGCTGGAGACGCGCACCATGACCAGCGCCAACCTGGCCCTGCACGGCCTGCAGCGCTACGACGTGACCGACGCCGGCGACCACGCCCCCCGCTACGCCGACTTCACCCTGGCCGGACCCGTGAGCGACGTGCCCCAGCTGGCCGCCGCCGCCGCGGACCTGCTGCCCGCCAGCCCGAACCCGTTCAATCCCAGCACGCGGCTGCGCTTCCGTCTGGAGCGGCCCGCCGCCGTGGAGCTGCAGGTCTTCGACGCCCGCGGCCGCCAGGTGCGCCGCTTCCCGCCCCAGACGTACGCGCCCGGCGAGCACGCCGCCGTGTGGGACGGCCGCGACGACGCCGGCCGCGCCCTGGGCTCCGGCGTGTTCCTGGTGCGGATGACGGCGCGCACGGACGCGGGCGAAACCACGTCCACGGGCAGCGTGACGCTGGTGGAGTAGCGGGTTCCGGCTGGGACGGACCGTCCGCCTGGGGTATCCTGCCCGCGATGGCACGGGACGCGGCGACGCGTCCCGTCGCACCGCCGCCTCATCCGGGAGCCCATGCCATGCGCCACGCCGCCCTCTGCCTCCTGATCATCCTGCTCGCCGGGCAGGCAACCGCCGTCCTGCCCACCCACGACGAGCCCGTGCGCACCCTCTACCTCATCCGCCACGGCGAGTACCACCACGGCGTGGACGCCCCGGACGAGGGCTGCCTGGACGCCCTGGGCCGCCAGCAGGCCCGGCTCGTGGCGGAGCGGCTGGACGCCATGCCCGTGGTCTTCACCTCGCTCCAGGCCAGCACCCTGTGCCGCGCGCGGGAGACGGCGGAGATCATCGCGCCGCACTTCCCGGACCTCGCGCCCTCCTTCCACGACGACATCCGCGAGTGCACCCCGCGCACCCGCCGCACCGACATCATGGCGGATCTGGAGGCCGGCGAAGCCGAGGCCTGCGAGGCGTCGCTGAGCGCGGCCTGGGAACGCATCGCGCGGCCGGCCGCGGACGCCGACGCCCACGACATCGTGGTCTGCCACGGCAACATCATCCGCTGGTGGCTGTGCCGGGCGCTGGACGTGGACCCGGAGGCGTGGCTGGGCATGAGCATCGCCAACGCCAGCCTGACGGTGCTGCAGGTGCGGGGGGACGGATCGGTCAAGGTGCTGAGCTTCGCGGACAGCGGCCACATCCCCTACGGCATGACCACGTACCCCGGCACGGAGGCGCCGCAGTAGGGCGGTAAGACGGCTGCGGCGGGCCAAACCTCCGGATCGTCCTCGCCAGGACCCGGATCCCGAGGAGGCCCGCCATGAAGACCTTGCTCACGCTCCTCACCCTCGCCGCCGCCGCGGCGCTGCTGCCCGCGGACGCGGCGGCCACGGTCCCCGGCACCGGCTTCGACGCCATGCCCCCCGGCCCCTACCCCCTGCCCGGCGCCGTGATCCAGGGCGACCCCGCCCGCGTGCAGGTGGTGCCGGTGTCCGCGGTGGGCGGCTCCGCGCCGCCGGGCGCCACGGGCAACGTGCTGGTCATCGACAACCTGGGCGGCACGTCGCCCGTCATCGTGCGCTTCACCTTCACCTGCGACGGCCCCACCGTCGAGGACATCTGCCAGATCGAGTACGACTTCTTCTACGAGGCCTGGGCCATCAACGCCTGGATCGGCGTCTACGTGGACGACGACGGCACCTACACCGACCCCGACGACCTCTTCGAGCCCCCCGTGGGCTTCCCGCCCAGCACCTCCTGGGGCGACAACACGGAGCGGGAGCCCGACTGCGTGGGCGAGCACACCATCGATTTCGTGGTGGGGCCGGACGCCGTGGCGTTCCTCGACAACTTCGACACCGAATGCCTGGAGCCGGTGGGCGACGAGTCCACCTCCTGGGGGGCCCTCAAGGGCATGTACCGCTAGCGGGACATCCGGCGGGGGCCGGAGGGAGGCGGGGCCCGGTCGTGTGCGCGGCCGGGCCTCGTCGCGTCGGGATGCGGCGGAACCATTCGGCCCCCGCCACGTACCCGATCTGTTCTTTCTCCGAACCCGGGAGTACCATCGCCCCCATGCTGCGACGCCTGCTGCAACGCCTCACCTCCGTGGACGCCGACGACCTGGGCCCCGCCCTCACGTCGGCGCTCTACTTCTTCTGCGTGCTGGGGGGCTACTACCTGCTGCGTCCCCTGCGCGAGGACATGGGCCTGGCCGGCGGCGTGCGCAACCTGCCCTGGCTCTACTCGGCCAACCTGGCCGTGATGCTGGCGCTGGCGCCGGTGTTCGGCTGGATCACCACGCGGCTGGCGCGGCGGGTGTTCGTGCCTTGGATCTATCGCTTCTTCCTGCTGACCTTCGTGGGCTTCTACCTGGCCTGGCGCTGGCTCCCCGCCGGGGCCGACGTGACCTTGGGCCGCGCCTTCTACATCTGGGTCAGCGTGTTCAACATGTGGGCCGTGTCGCTCTTCTGGTCCGTCATGGCCGACCGCTGGGGCCTGGACCGCAGCAAGCGCGTGTTCGGCTTCATCGCCGTGGGCGGCACGGTGGGGGCGGCGCTGGGGTCGTGGATCACGTCGTCGGCCATCGCCGGCGGGGCGGACCGCGGCCTGCTCATCCTGGCGGCCGCGGCCGTGCTGGAGCTGGTGGCGCGGCTGGGTCGGCGGCTGGTGGGGCAGGCGGAGGCCGCCGCGCCCCAGGCCTCCGCCGGGAGCGGCGGCGTCTGGAGCGGCATCACCGCGGTGGCGCGCTCGCGCTACCTGCTGGGCATCGCCGCCTACATCTTCCTGTTCACGGTGACCAGCACGTTCCTGTACTTCACCAAGGCCAAGATCGTGGCGGCGGCGGCGGCGGACAGCGCCTCGCGCACGGTGCTCTTCGGGCACATCGACCTGTGGACCAACCTGGCCACGCTGGCCCTGCAGCTGGGGCTGGCGCGCTGGCTCATGGCGCGGGTGGGCGTGGGCTGGACGCTGCTGGTGCTGCCCGTGGTGACGGTCCTGGGCTTCGGCGCCCTGGCGGCGGCGCCGGTGATGCCGGTGCTGGTGCTCTTCGAGATGGTGCGGCGCGCGGGCAACTACGCGCTCACGCGGCCGGCGCGCGAAACGCTGTTCACCGTGGTGCCGGTGGATCAGAAGTACAAGGCCAAGAGCTTCATCGACACGTTCGTGTACCGGGGCGGCGACGTCGTCGGCGCCCTCGCCGAGAAGGCCCTGGCGGGCCTGGCCCTCGGCATCGCCGGCGTGGCCGGCGCCGTCGTCCCCATCGCCGCGGCGTGGGGAGCCGTGGGACTGGCCCTGGGCGCCGCGCAGCGGCGTCGGGCCGCCAACCCGAAGGAGACCGCATGTCCACCCATCGCCGAGACTTCCTGAAGACCCTGGCCCTGGGCGGCGCCGCCGTGGGGCTGGGCGCCCTGGGCGTGCCCCGCGCGCGCGCCGACTTCGCGCCGATGAAGGCCCGCAAGAAGCTGCGCATCCTGGTGCTGGGAGGCACGCGCTTCCTGGGCCTGCACGCGGTGAAGATCGCCATGGCGCGCGGCCACGAGGTGACCCTCTTCAACCGCGGCCGCTCCAACCCCGGCCTCTTCCCGGACCTGGTCCAGCTCCGCGGCGACCGCAACGACGATCTCAAGGCCCTGGAGACCGGCACCTGGGACGCGGTCATCGACACCAGCGGCTACGTGCCCCGCGTGGTGTCGATGAGCTGCGACCTGCTGCGCGACCGCGTGGAGCACTACCTCTTCGTGTCCACCATCAGCGTGTACGCGGACTTCGACGAGATCGGCCTGCACGAGGGCTCCGCCGTGGGCAAGCTGGAGGACGAGTCCATCGAGCAGATCACCGGCGAGACCTACGGCCCGCTCAAGGCCCTCTGCGAGCAGGCGGCGGAGCGCAGCATGCCCGGCCGCGTGTGGAACCTACGGCCCGGCCTGATCGTGGGCCCCAACGACCGCAGCGACCGCTTCACCTACTGGCCGCTGCGACTGCAGCGGGGCGGGCGGGTGCTGGCGCCGGAAGGCCCCGCGGAGCCGGTCCAGATCATCGACGTGCGCGACCTGGCCGAGTTCATGATCGACGGCCTGGAACGACGGGTCACCGGCGTGATGAACGCCGTGTCGCCGCCCGACCAGATGAGCATGGGCGAGATGCTGGACACCTGCCGCGCGGTGGCCGGCACGGAGGCGGAGTTCGCGTGGGTGCCCACGGAGTTCCTGGCCGAGCACGAGGTGCAGGCGTGGAGCGACATGCCCTGCTGGATCCCCAAGAGCGAGGAGGCCGGCGCCGGCACCATCCAGGTGCGCCGCGCCCTGGACGCCGGCCTGGTGTACCGCCCCCTGAGCGAGACGGTGCGCGACACCCTGGACTGGTGGGCCACCGAGCCCGCGGAGCGCCGCGAGGCGCCCCTGCGCTCCGGCCTGACCGAGGCGCGCGAGGCCGAGGTGCTGGCGGAATGGGACGAGAGCCGGGGCATGAAGCACGACGCCCTGGGCACGCGGATGGACTGATCTCGCGGACGGGATTCCGGATGCCCGGGCGACGGCGGATCCGCAATCCCGTCCTTGGTTTCGCGGCGATACGATAATATATTAACAGGCATGGAACTCACCCTGGACGTCCTGCAGCGCAGCCTGCGGGCCATGCATCGCGGTCGCGCCGGACGCGACGACCTGATCCCCCTGCTGGCCTTCGACCATCCGGCCGACGTGGCCGAGCTCCATGCCGTGGCGAGGCACTGCCAGCAGGTGCTGGGCGGCCCGGTGATCCACCTGCGCGGCCTCATCGAGATGAGCAACCGCTGCACGCGCAACTGCCTCTACTGCGGCATCCGCCGCGACAACCTGCGGGTCCAACGCTATCACCTGGGGCTGGGCGAGATCGCCGACGCGGCGGCCCTGGCCGCGGAGCATCGGCTGGGCACGGTCGTGCTGCAGAGCGGCGAGCGTTCCGACCCCGCCTTCATCGAGTACGTGGCCCGCGCCGTGGACACGGTGCGCGGAGTGGTGGGTCCCGAGCCGGCGCTGACCCTGAGCTGCGGCGAGCAGTCGGCCGCCACCTACCGCCGCTGGCGCGACGCCGGAGCCGACCGCTACCTCCTGCGCGTGGAGACCACCAACCCGGACCTCTACCGCGAGCTCCATCCCGACGCCCCGGACCTGGGCGCGCGCCTGGACGCCCTGCGCACCCTGCGCGCCGGCGACTGGCAGGTGGGCACGGGCGTGATGATCGGCCTGCCCGGCCAGACGCTCCACGACGTGGCCGACGACCTCCTCTTCTTCCGCGACGCCGACGTGGACATGGTGGGCATGGGCCCCTTCGTGCCCCACGACCAGACCCCCCTGGCCGACCGCGACCACGACGTGGACCCCGAAGCCCAGCTCCTGCTGGCCCTCAACGCGGTGGCCGTCACGCGGCTGCTCCTGCCCGAGGTGAACCTGGTGGCCGCCACGTCCCTGGACGCCCTGGCCCCCGACGGCCGCGAGCGCGCCATCCTGGCCGGCGCCAACGTGATCATGCCCAACCTCACCGACGCCGCCCACCGCGCCCTCTACCGCCTCTACGACGGCAAGCCCGGCACGGACCCCGACGACCCCGACGACGACGCCGGCCTCGACGCGCTCCTGCCCCGCCTCTGGCGCCTGGGCGCCCCGCCCGCCCTGGGCGAACGCGGCGACTCCCGCCGCTGGCGCCGCCGCATCGTGGACATGGTCTAGAACATGGCGGTGGCCCGCTCCAGGATCCCCATGCGCCAGGCGATGGCCAGGCCGTAGTTGGTGACCGGCACCCCCGCCTCCGCGCAGCGCTCCAGCCGCCGCCGCACCTCGCTCCGGTTCAGGGTGCAGGCGCCGCAGTGCACCACCAGGCGGTAGTCCGTCAGGTCGTCGGGGAAATCGTGGCCCTGCACGGTGGTGTAGCGCAGGGGGCCGCCGGCGGCCTCGTCCAGCCAGCGCGGCAGCTTCACGCGGCCGATGTCGTCCTGCACCGGGTGGTGGCTGCAGGCCTCCGCCACCAGCACGCGGTCGCCGGGCCGCAGCTCGCCGATGACCCTCGCCCCCGCCGTCTGCGCCGTCAGGTCCCCCCGTAGCCGCGCCATGAGCACGGAGAAACCCGTGAGCGGCACCGAATCTGGCACCACGGCCGCCACCTCGCGGAACGCCTGCGAGTCCGTCACCACCAGGTCCGGCGGCCGCCGCAGGTTGGCCAGGGCGCCGGCCAGCTCCGTCTCGCGGCAGACCACGGCCACGGCGTGGCCGTCCAGCAGATCGCGCAGGGCGTGGACCTGGGGCAGGATGAGGCGGCCCTTGGGCGCCTCGGCGTCGATGGGCACCACCAGCACGCAGGTGCCGCCCGCCGGCACCAGGTCGCGCAGGAGCGCCGGGTCCTCCAAGCGGTCGGGAGCGGCGGCGGTCAGGGCGGCGCGCAGGTCGTCCAGGCCGTCTCCGCGCAGGGCGCTGCAGGAGACGCAGGGCACGCCGCGGGCGCGCAGCACGGCCAGGAGCGCCGGGTCGGGCGCGGCCTTGTCGGACTGGTTGAAGACGGCGATCACCGGCGTGCCGCGGCCGCGCAGATCCGCCAGCAGCGACTCCTCGCGCTCGTCCCAGGCACGGCCGGCGGCCACCAGCAGCGCCACGTCCAGGCGGTCCAGCATGCGGCGGGTGCGCGCCACGCGCAGGGCGCCCAGGGCGCCGGGATCGTCCAGGCCCGCCGTGTCGATGAAGACCACCGGCCCCAGGGGCTGGATCTCCATGGGCTTGCTCACGGGATCGGTGGTGGTGCCCGGCGTGGGCGAGACGATGGCCACGTCCTGCCGCGCCAGGGCGTTGATCAGGCTGCTCTTGCCCACGTTGCGGCGGCCCAGCAGGCCCACGTGGAGGCGGAAGCCGCGGGTGGCGCGGGTCATGGCGCACTCCTCTCAGCAGTACACGTCGCGGCGGCCGGCGCGCACGCGGTCCAGCATGGATGCGGCGCGGCGGCGGCGTTCCGGATCCATGGCCGCGAGCTCGGCGGCGATGCGCGCCTCGCCCACGCTCCGGGTCTCGGACGACGCGTGGTCCTGCAGGTACTCCAGGAAGCTCGTGAGGCCGTTGGGATCGCAGTGTTCGCGGATCAGGCCGGGACGGGCCAGATCCATGAAGTCGGCGCCGGTGCGGCCCAGGCGGTAGCAGCCCGTGCAGAAGGACGGGATGTAGCCCAGCGAGGCCACGTCGCGCACCACCTCGTCCAGGGGGCGATGGTCGCCCAGGCTGAACTGGGGTTCGGCGTCGCCCGACGTGTAGCCGCCCGGGCTGGTGCGGCTCCCGGCCGAGATCTGCGACACGCCCAGGGCGAAGGTTTCGCGGCGGATGCGCGCCGTCTCGCGCGTGCTCATGATGATGCCGGTCCAGGGCACGGCCAGGCGGAGCACGGCCACCAGGGTCTTGAAGTCGTCGTCGCTCACGGCGTGGGGCGGGTGCGACGCCAGATCGGAGCCCGTGGCCGGCTCCAGGCGGGGAACGCTGACGGTGTGGGGCCCCACGCCGAAGGCCGCCTCCAGGTGTCGGGCGTGCTGCAGGAGGGCCAGCACCTCGAAGCGCCAGTCGGCCAGGCCGAAGAGCACGCCCACCCCCACGTCGTCCACGCCGGCGGTCATGGCGCGGTCCATGGCGGCCAGGCGCCAGTCGAAGTCGCGCTTGCGGCCGCGGCGGTGCACGTGGGCGTAGACGGAACGGTCGTACGTCTCCTGGAAGATCTGGTAGGTGCCGATGCGGCGGTCGCGCAGCCGGCGGAAGTCCTCCGTCTCCAGCGGCGCCACGTTCACGTTCACGCGGCGCACGGCGCCCTTCTCGCGCGTCACGGAGTAGACGGCGTCGATGGCGTTCAGCACGTAGTCGAAGCCCTCGCGCGGGTACGCCTCGCCCGCCACCAGCAGGATGCGGCGGTGGCCCTCGTCCACCAGGGCGGCGGTCTCGGCGCGGATCTCGTCCGCGTCCAGGGCGCGGCGCACGATCCCGTGGTTGCCGGCGCGGAAGGCGCAGTAGGCGCAGTCGTTGGCGCAGAGGTTGGATACGTACAGGGGCGTGAAGAGCACCAGGCGGCGGCCGTACACCGCCTGCTTCACCTCGCCGGCGGCGGCGTGGATGCGGGCGCGCGACTCGGGATCGTCGGCGGCGCAGAGCAGGGCCGCTTCCGCCGGCGCGAGGCCGGCCAGGGTGCGGGCCTTGGCCAGCACGTCCTCCAGGCGCGCGGGATCGCCGGCGTCCAGGCGTGCGCGGCGCAGGTCGGCGCGGATGGTGGCCTCGTGCAGCCAGCCGGTGGCGCCGATCATGCCGGGACCTCCCGCGGCAGCGTCACCGTGAACTCCGAGCCCGCGTCGGGCCTGCTGGCCACGGCCACGTCGCCGCCGTGCAGCCGCGCCAGCCTCCGCACGATGCTCAGGCCCAGGCCGCTGCCCTCGATGCCGCGGGTGCGCTCGTTGCGGATGCGCACGAACTCGCCGAAGAGCCGGCCCACCTCCTCCTCGTTCATGCCGATGCCCGTGTCGGCCACGCGCAGGCGCACGGCGTCGGCTCCGCCCTCCAGGCGCACCCGCACCTCGCCGCCGTCGCGGTTGTACTTCACGGCGTTGGTCAGCAGGTTGTTCAGCACGATGCGCTGCTCGCCGGGATCGGCGCGCAGGATCACGTCGCCCTCGATGCCCAGGTCCAGGCGCAGGCCGCGGGCGTCGGCGGCGGGGCGCACGGTGTCCAGGGCCTCGGCGGCCAGGACGGCCAGGTCCACGTCCTGGAGCTCGCGCGCCTTCTGCCCCGACTCGATGCGCGTCAGGTCCAGCAGGTCGAAGATCAGCTTGCGCATGCCCCCCAGCCGCGCCAGCGAACGCTCCACGGCGCGGGCGGCGCCCTCGGGATCATCGGCCAGCACACCGTCCTGGAGCAGGCGCAGGTAGCCCTCCACCGCGCCCAGGGGCGCCTTCAGCTCGTGGGCCAGCACGGACAGGAACTCGAAGCGCACGCGGCGCTTCTCCGCCGCCAGGCGCCGCGCCTCGCGCGCGGCGGCCAGATGGCGCACGGCCTTGGCCACGGTGGCGCGCAGCTCGGCGGGCGTGAAGGGCTTGGCCAGGAAGTCGTGGGCGCCCTCCTTGGTGGCCTGCACGGCCATCTCCAGGGTGCCGTAGGCGGTGACCATGACGGTCAGGGGAGCGTCGTCGCGGCCGTGCAGCGCGGCCAGCACGTCCATGCCGGTGGCCAGGGGCATGCCGTGATCCAGGAGCAGCACATCCACGCCGCCGCGCTCCAGGCGCTCCAGGGTGGCGGCGCCGTCCGCGGCCTCCTCCACGCGCAGCGACCACTCGGCGCCCTCCGCTCCCGCCGTCACGCGCAGATCGCGCAGGGCGCGGGCGATGCCCGTGCGGATGCCCGGCTCGTCGTCGGCCGCGAGGACCGTCAGAACGCCCGCCGGATCAGCCACGTCGCACCCCCAGCCGCTCCAGCTCGCGCCGCACCTGCTCGAAGCGCACGGGCTTGGCCAGCACCGCATCGGCCTTGATCCAGGGCCTCCCTTCCGGCGACGTGGCCTCGAAATCCAGCCCCGTCTCCGCCGTCACTCCCGTGATCAGCAGCACCGGGATGGCGGGATCCGTCTGCTTCACGGCATGCGCCAGGGTGAAGCCCGCGTCCAGACGCTCCATCATCAGGTCCACCACCGCCACGTCGGGACGGCGCCGGCGCAGCAGGGTGCGGGCTTCGAGCTCGCTGCCGGCGGCGGCCACCTCGAACCCCTCGCGCTCGAACCACAGGCGCATCTGCTCCAGGTAGTCGGGGTCGTCGTCGGCGATCAGGGCCAGGGGGCGGGTGTCGGCGCTCATGGCTGCGGTCCTCCGGGTTCGCCGCACGCCGACTCGGCGTCCGGCAGCAGGATGGTGAAGGTGGTGCCGGTGGCGCCCGCCGCGGGATCGGCGTTGCTGGCCACGGAGATATCGCCGCGGTGCATCTTGACGATGCCGTAGAGCACCGCCAGGCCCAGGCCGGTGCCCACGCCCCGCGGCTTGGTGGTGAAGAAGGGCTCGAAGACCTTGCCCAGATTCTCCCGCGGGATGCCGCAGCCGTCGTCGCTCACGTCCAGGCGGAAGCCGCCGCCGTCGCGCGGCGAGGTGGCCACGCGGATGGGTCCGCGGCCGCCCGTGGCGTCCAGGGCGTTGCCCACCAGGTTGGCCACCACCTGGCCGAACTGGTCCGGATCCACGCGCACGGGCAGGTCGGGCGCCGCGTGCCGCACGTCCAGACGCGCCTCCGCCGGCACCACGATGCCCGCCAGCGCCGACGCCACCAGATCCGCCACCCGCAGCTCCCGCGCCACCACCTTGTTCTGACGCGCGAAGTTCAGCAGCCCCGAGACGATGGTGCGGCAGCGGTCGGCCTGCTGAACGATCAGGTCCAGGTCCGCGGTCATGCCCCCGGCCTCCCCCCGCTCGCGCAGCTCGTCCTGGAGCATGTGGGCGTAGAGCAGCACCACGCCCAGGGGGTTGTTCACCTCGTGGGCGATGCCCGCCGCCAGCTGTCCCATGCTCGCCAGCCGCTCCGTGTGCATGAGCAGCTCCTGTGTGGACGCCAGCTCCGCGTGGCTCTCATGGAGCTCGTCCACGGTGTGGCGCAGCTCGTCGATGACGTACGGGAGGCACATCTCGCTTTCGGCCATGCCCATGGCGATGGCCTCCGCGTGCTGACGGCAGGTCTCGTAGCCGCAGGCGCGGCAGTCCAGCTCGTCGGCCGGCGTGCGCTTGCCCAGCCGGCGCAGGATGGCCTCGATCTCCGCGGAACCGGGACGCCGCAGGAGGTGGTCATCGGGGGCGAAGGTGCGGCCCAGGTCCAGGTCCGGCAGCGCCGGCGGCGGTGCGGCGGCCGCGGCGGCGCGGCGGCGGGCGGCGTGCCGGCTCACGCGGGCGCGGCGGCGGAACACCGGCTCGGCCGTGGTCATGCCCACGCCCATCACGCACCCGTTGCAGCACAGCACGTCCAGCAGGCGGGCGTCCAGGTCGCCGGCGGCGAACTCGCGCAGGGCCTGGGGGAAGTCCTGGCGCCCGTCGGCGCTGACCACCAGGCCGGTGATGAGGTCCTCGTCCATGCCCGCGGTCTGCACCAGGCCGCGCGTCAGGGGAAAGATGGCGCCGGCGCCGGCCAGGGGCGGATCGAAGGCGTCGGCAGCCGCAGGGACGCCGGCGGGCACCCGCTCGGCCAGCAGCACGCGCAGCTCGCGGAAGGTGAGGGCGGCCTCCACGCGGCCGTCGCCGGACGTCGCCGCGGCCTCCCCCTTCTTGGCCAGGCAGGGGCCCAGGAAGATCACGGCCAGGTCATCTCCGTGCAGGCGCCGCAGGGCCTTGGCGCTGGCGGTCATGGGCGACACCACGGGCAGCAGGGCGCCGCACTGGTCGGGATGGTACCGTTCCACGAAGCTCACGATGGCCGGGCAGGCCGTGGCGATCCAGCGGCGCCCGTCGTCGCGGGCCAGGATCTCGCGGGTGCGGACGGCCACGAGATCCGCGCCGTACCCCACCTCGTGGACCAGATCGAAGCCCGCGGCGCGCAGCAGTCCGACGAAGGCGCCTTCGTCCAGATCGGGGAACTCGGCGGGGAACGAAGGCGCCACCGCCGCCGCCACGCGGCGCGGGGAATCCAGCAGCGCCCTCGCCTCGTCCAGGGAGCTGACCACCACCTTGGCGCCCTGGCTGCACACCCGCACGCAGTTGCCGCAGCCGATGCAGCGCTCCGGGATCACCTGGGCCTGCCGGTCCGCGATGCGGATGGCCTTGGCCGGGCACTCGCGCACGCACGTGTAGCAGGTGCGGCAGCGTTCTCCCACGGTGGTGACCAGGACCGGCGCCGCGCTCACGTCCTCACCTCAGCACCGTCCGTTCCACGTAGCGCGTGTGCAGCAGCTCGTGGCTGCGGGCCGACAGGGGCTCGCCCAGGAACTCCGCGTAGAGCTCCTGCACGGCCGGATTGGCGTGGGCCGTGCGCAGGGTCTCGCGGCCGTCCACGCGGTACAGGGCCGCCAGACGCGCCCCCACGGCGTCGGATGCCGCGCCGAAGGGCTGCCCGCCCCCCGCCAGGCAGCCGCCTGGGCAGGTCATGACCTCGATGAAGTGCAGGTCGTCGCGCCCGGCCTCGATCTCGTCCAGCAGCCGGCGCGCGTGCCCCAGACCGTTGACCACCGCCAAGCCCAGCTCCAGGCCGCCCGCCGCCAGACGCATCTCGCGGATGCCCGCACGCCCGCGCAGCCCGGCCAGCTCCAGCACCGGCGGATCCTCGCCCGTGAGCAGCTTGTGGGCGGTGCGGACCGCGGCCTCCATCACGCCGCCCGAGGCTCCGAAGATCTTGCCGGCCCCCGAGCGCGTCCCGAACGGCAGGTCCGCGTGCTCGGCCGGCGCATCGCCCAGGCGCAGCCCGCGCCGACGCATGAGGGACGCCAGCTCCCGCGTGGTGAGCACGGCGTCCACGTCGTTCAGATCGCCGCGCAGCATCTCCGGACGCGCCGCCTCGAACTTCTTGGCCGTGCACGGCATGACCGCAACGCTGAAGATCCGGTGCGGATCCACGCCCGCCTGCGCCGCCCAGCGGCTCTTGATCACCGCGCCCAGCATCTGCTGGGGGCTCTTGCAGGTGGACAGGTGGCCGATGCGGTGCGGGTAGAACGTCTCCACGAACTTCACCCAGCCCGGCGAGCAGCTCGTGAACATGGGGAGCGTTCCACCCTCGCGCAGGCGCCGCACCAGCTCGCTGGCCTCCTCCATCACCGTCAGGTCGGCGCTGAACCCCGTGTCGAAGACCTTGGCGAAGCCCAGCCGCCGCAGCAGCCCGGTCATGGCCGCGTCCACGTCCTGCCCCGGCAGCTCGCCGCAGAGCTCCGCCAGGGTCACCGAGATGCTCGGCGCGCACTGCACCACCACGGTCAGCTCCGGGTCCCCCAGCGCGTTCTCGACCAGGTCGATGTGGCTGTGCTCCGTGAGCGCGCCCGTGGGGCACACCATCACGCACTGCCCGCAGTTGATGCAGCTGGAAACGTTCAGCCCCTCGCCGAAAGCCGTGTCCACCCGGGCCAGGCAGCCGCGCCCGGTCAGGTCGATGGCCGCCACGCCCTGGATCTCCCCGCACACCCGCACGCACTTGCCGCAGAGCACGCATTTCTCCGGATCGCGCACGATGGCCGGGCTGGACACGTCCCGCGCCCGCCGCGTGTGCGAACCGTGGAGCCGCCGGGAGCGCACGCCCAGCTCCTCGGCCAGGTCCTGCAGCCGACAGTCGCCGTGCCGCGGGCAGTAGAGGCAGTCGTCCGGATGGTTGTTGAGCAGCAGCTCCACCAGCGTCCGCCGCGCCGCCACCGCCCGCGCGGAATGGGTGCGCACCACCATGCCCGCCTCCACCGGCGCCGCGCAGCTCGTGACCAGGGTGGGCCGGCCCTCCACCTCCACCGCGCAGAGGCGGCAGCTTCCGGTGGGCTCCAGCCCGTCCATCTGGCAGAGGGTGGGGATGCGCACGCCTTCGCGCCGCAGCACCCCCAGCAGCATCTCCCCCGCCCGGGCCCGCACCGTGCGCCCGTTGACCTCGATGGTGACCATGCCGACCTCCTCAGCTCACCTGCACGGCGCCGCGCCGGCAGACGGTGACGCAGTTCCCGCAGGCCACGCAGCGCTCGCGGACGATGGTGTGGGGCTCGCGCTTCTCCCCCTCGATGGCATCGGACGGGCACTGCGCCACGCAGAGGGTGCAGCCCGTGCAGAGATCGGGGTCGATGCTGTAGGTGAGCAGCTCCTTGCAGACCCCCGCCGGACAGCGCCGCTCGAAGACGTGGGCCTCGTACTCGTCGCGGAACCAGCGCAGCGTGCTCAGCACCGGGTTGGGCGCCGACTGGCCCAACCCGCACAGCGACGTGTCCTGGATCACCCCCGCGAGCTGCTCCAGGCAGGTCACGCCCTGGAACCGCTCCAACGCCAGGCTCTCCGACTCCCGCCGCGGATGCCGCGTCAGCGCCTCCAGGATCTCCAGCATGTGCCGCGTGCCCTCGCGGCAGGGGATGCACTTGCCGCAGCTCTCGCGCTGGATGAAGTCCATGAAGAAGCGCGCCACATCCACCATGCAGTTGTCCTCATCCATCACCACCAGGCCGCCCGACCCCATCATGGCCCCCAGGGCCTTGAGGGACTCGTAGTCGATGGGCGTGTCCAGATGGCTCGCCGGGATGCAGCCTCCGCTGGGACCGCCGATCTGCACCGCCTTGAAGGCCTTGCCGTCCGGCACGCCGCCCCCCACGGCCCCCACCACCTGGAGCAGCCGCGTGCCCATGGCCACCTCCACCAGGCCGGTGCGCCGCACCTTGCCCGAGAGGGCGAACACCTTGGTCCCCTTGCTGCCCGCGGTCCCTACGGCCGCGAAGGCGTCGGCCCCCCGCCGCATCAGTCCCGGCAGGTTGGCCAGCGTCTCCACGTTGTTGATCACGGTGGGCTTGCCGAAGAGTCCCTTCACCGCCGGGAACGGCGGCCGCGGCCGCGGCATCCCCCGCTTCCCCTCGATGGAATGGATCAGGGCCGTCTCCTCCCCGCACACGAAGGCTCCGGCGCCCCGCTTGATCACGATGTCCAGGGCCACCCCGCGCCCCTCCACGTCCTGGCCCAGCAGCCCCGCCTCCCGCACCCGCGCGATGGCGTGCTCCAGCCGCGCGATGGCGAGCGGGTATTCGGCCCGGATGTACACGTACGCCTTGCTCGCCCCCACGCCGAAGGCCGCGATGGCCAATCCCTCCAGCAGCCGATAGGGATCCCCTTCGATCACGGCGCGGTCCATGAAGGCCCCCGGATCCCCCTCGTCGGCGTTGCAGATGAGGTAACGCTGGTCCGCGGGCGTCTCCAGGGCGAAGCGCCACTTGCGTCCGGTGAGGAAGCCGCCGCCCCCGCGCCCGCGCAGCCCGCTGCGCTCCACCTCACGGCACAGCGCGGCCGGCGTCCATTCGTGCAGCACCCGTCGGTAGGATTCGTACCCGCCGCGCGCCACGTACTCCTCCAGGCTCGCCGGGTCCACCAGCCCGCAGTTCTCCAGCACCCAGCGCGTCTGCGACGCGAAGAACGGATGCTCGTCCAGGAACGGCACGCCGTCCCACGGCCTCACGGCCGGGTTGCGGAACTGGAAGAGGGGGAGCTCGGGCCAGGGCGAACCGTCCAGCAGGGCGTGGACCACCACCGCGGCCTTGGCCGCCGTGGCGTCGCCGAAGCACAGACGAGCGCGGCCCGGAAGCTGCACATCCAGCATGGGCTCATGAGCGCAGAGGCCCAGGCACCCCACCTCCACCACGTCGGCGTCCCGAGGATGGTCCGCAAGGGCGTGGCGGACGGCCTTGAGCACGGCCGCTGCCCCGGCGCCCAGACCGCAGGTGCCCGTCCCCACGTAGATGACCGGCCGATCCACATCCTCGCGCCGCAGGCGCGCCACGGAGGACAGCGTCGTCCCGCCCGCCGTCATGCCGCCGCCTCCGCCCGGTACCGGTCCAGGATCCGGACAACCGAGGCGCAGGTCACCCCGCCATGGAACTCCCCGTTCACGCAGATCAGGGGCGCCAGCCCGCAGGCCCCCAGACAGGCCACCACCTCCAGGCTGAACAGCCCGTCGCGCGACGTCTGGCCCGGCCCGATGCCCAGATGCCGCTGCATGGTCTCGAACACGCCCTGGGACCCCTTCACGTGACAGGCCGTCCCGCGGCAGACCTGGACGTGGAATCGCCCCAGCGGCTGGAAGCGGAACTGGTTGTAGAAGGTGGCCACCCCGTAGATGGTGCTGGCCGGCAGGCCGAGATGCCTCCCCACCGCGGTCACCGAGTCCTTGGCGATGTACCCGTGCTCCGCCTGGATCTCCTGCAGCAGGGGGATCAACGCGTCGCGGCCGGCCGAGGGATGGCTCTCGAGGATGCTCGGAACGGTTCGGCTCATGAGGAGCTCCGGAGCTGTTGCTGCGGGGAGTCCCGCAGCATTGTTATTATTTTGACAATCTGGGTGAACCTAATCTAGCGGATGGAAGGGCAGGGGCAAGAAATATTGTTATTGTTTTAACCGTTAGTTGTGCCACGGAAAATGTGCCTGCGTCGTTCCGCGTCGCTTTTCGGAATGTCGGATGTTGATATCATTGGAGATACGAGGTCGAGCAGGGCTCAAAAGAGCCCAGGCACAATTTCAGCGGCACAACTCAAGTGTCAGGCCGCCCCGTCCATGGCGTTGCCCCCGAAGAACGCCGTCCGCAGCAAAGTCAGCCCCAGATCCATATCCTCCACATGCACGGAATCCGGCACCCGGATCCGCCGTGAGGTCAGATTGAGCAGGCTGGTCACCCCGCAGCGCACCAGGCGGTTGGCCACGTGCTGCACCTCGCCATCGGCCACGGCCAGCACGGCCGCCGTCACCTGCTCCTCGCCCACGACGGACTCCAGATCCTCCAGGCTGTACACGGGGACCCCGTCCAGCATGCGCTCACCGCCGCTCATGGAGCGGCTGAACGCGGCCACGAGCTGCAGATCGGGCTGGCGCTTGGCGGTCTCGCGCAGCATGGCGCGGCCCAGCGTTCCCAGACCGATGAGCACCATGCGCCGGTGCGTGGCCTCGGCCAGCCGCCGTTCCACGGTCTCCGCCAGGTGGCGTACGTCGTAGCCACGACCGTTGGATCCCCGATGGCCGATCATCATGAGATCTCGCCGCACCAGCGCGGGAGTCGCTCCCACCCGGGCGGCGAGATCGGCGGAATGGACCTGCAGCACTCCGGAGCGCAGCCAATGGGACAGCTCCCGACGGTAGAGGCCGAGACGGTCGACGACCTGGGCGGGCAGCGGGCGGATGGTGTCATTGGTGCGGCTCATGGGCGTTCCTCGTGGTCGTTACCGCGCTAACAGAGTGATTTGTGGTGGGTAAAATACACCGGATCCGTAGAGGATCAAGCGAAATTGTTAAGAAAATAACTCATTTGATACAGAAAACTGTTTACCATGTAACATTGGCAGGTCGAAATGTATCTGATATATCAACCCCGGCCGGCATCCATAACTCCCTGTCACAGATCCAATTCCGACGCCACCCCCGCCAGGGCCGCCAGCACGTGCGTGATCACCTCATCCTGCTCCAGCCCCAGATCCGCCGCCCCTTCGGCGATCTCCTCCCGGTTCACCTTGGCCGCGAAGTCCTTCTTCTTGAGCTTCTTGCGCACCGACTTGACCTGGACCTGGGCGATCCTGCGGTCCGGCTGGACCATGGCGCAGGCCATGCAGAACCCGCAGAGTTCATCCACGGCGAAGAGCCAGCGGGCGCAATCGTTCTCGCGGGGCACTCCGGTGTAGACGGCATGGGACAGGATGATCCGCACGAACTCCTCCGGGTAGCCCTTGGCGCGGAGGATCTCGGCGCCCTTCTCGGGGTGGTCGGGGGGCTCGGGGAAGCGCTCGTAATCGAAGTCGTGCAGGAGGCCGGCGGCGCCCCACACCTCGGGGTCGTTCCCGGTGCGCTCCGCGGCGGCGCGCATGGCGGCCTCCACGGCGTAGGCGTGGCGGCGCAGGGAGTCGGTCTTGGTGTGCTCGTGGAGCAGCTCCAGGCAGGCGGCGCGGTCGTAGAGGCTCATCAGAACTCCAGATCGTCGTGGTGGTCGCGCAGCCAGCGCATGTGGCGGTCGTGGTCCGGGCAGAGGCGGCGGACCAGGGCCCGGAAGCGGGGGCCGTGGTTCATGTGGCGCAGATGACTGAGCTCGTGGCAGACCACGGCGTCGATCACCGCGGGCGGCGCCAGGAACAGCCGATCGCAGAAGGACAGGGTGCCGGAGCTGGAGCAGCTCCCCCAGCGGCTGCGCCGCTCTCCTACGATGACCCTGCGCGGGTCGAAATCATGCAGGGCCGCGAGATGCGCCACCCGCGCCTCCAGGTGGCCGCGGGCCTGACGGCGCAGCCAGCGGCGCAGGGCCGGACGCGGATCCAGCAGATCGGGGGCGGGCAGCTCGGCCCGCAGGACGTCGTCCGTGAGCGTCACGCGGGCGCGCGACCGGCCCGCGGGTAAGGGCCGCAGCTCCAGACGCCGCGGCTCGCCCAGCACCGGAAGCGTGGCGCCGTCCACCAGCTCCCGCCGCCGCGGCCCGTGCCGCACGCCCACCGCATCCACGGCCCGGTCGATCCAGTCCGCGTGCAGCGCCATGGCCTCCCCCACGTCGCGCAGGGCCCAGCGCCACGGCAGCACCACCTCCAGCCCCTTCTGACGGGTGACGTGGAAGTTGATGCGCCGCGCGCGCCGGCTGCGGCGCAGGCGGTAACGGACGGGCTTGCCCAGGATGAGGGTGGTCTCGGTGCGGTCGGCCATGGGGGCAGATGGTAGACGCGGGGCGGGCGGGTGGCCAGTCCTGGATGGGGAGGCGATGTGGCGGGCATGCCCCAAGGGGATGCCCGCCACCGTCCGACCGGATACGGCCGAGACCGCCTTCCCTCTGGTTCCAGGATCGGAACGCCACGTTCGCATAGTCCCGCTCGCATCCGACCGGGAGTCGGCGTCCGGGCCGGGGGCATGATCGCGTCCCCCGAACCAGTTCCTGGACCAAGGCGGTCAGCAGGTCGACAACCGGACCGGATCCCTTTCAAGAACGGTACGCAAAGAATTTGCTGATCACAGCGCGGGGAACGCCTCCGCCACGATGGCCTGGTAGAACGCCCAATAGAACGGATGCTCCCAGTGCGGATCCTCCCGCAGATCCATCTGGGCGAGCCGCAACGCCGCGGGGACCGGCGCGCCGGCCAGCCACCGCTCGTAGAACCGCACGGCGAGCGCATGGGCCGCGTCGTCGTCCACCGACTCCAGCGGCGCCACCACGCTCCGGGCTCCGGCGTCCAGGAAGCTCCGGGCGAGGCCGGCGAATCCGGCGCGGCGGTCCCGTCCGTCGGCGGCCTCGCAGCAGGAGAGGAAGACGAGCCCCGAGGTCATGGGCAGGTTGCGGATGGCCCGGCCCGTCATGGCGGCGCCGTCGCCACCGGGCAGGACGATCATCGATCGGTCCGAACGGCCCGCGTACACCAGGGCGTGGCTGGCCACGTGGATCGCCGCGTAGGTTCCGGGCTGACGCAGGGCGTCGGCGCCCTCCGCGCCGAGGTGCAGCCGCACCTCGTCGTGCGGGAACAGGGACGCCACGTGACGGGCCTCCTCCTCCGCATGGCGCAGGGCGTTCAATCCACCCGCCCCCACAGGATCATCGGCGCCGATCACCAGGACCGCGCCGTCGCCCCGGTGCAGATCGGCCTCGTCGCCCGCCACGGCCGGGCGGTCGTGCACGGCCAACGGACCGCGGTCCAGGACCAGGCCGCCGCCGGGCAGCGGCAGGGCCACCCACGGCAGGCCGAAGAGATCCAGATCCGGCACCACCTTGAGTTCGGCTCCGGCCGGCCACGCGTCCGCCACGCCCGCGAGCAGCGTGTCCGCCAACATCGCCGCCGGCGTCGGCGCGGGAGTGCGGCCCGGAGTGGTCAGGTCGGCCAGCACCGGCGCCAGCAGATCGCGCAGCGCGTCGGCGCCGGGCAAGGGCCGCCAAGCGACCCGGCCGTCCGCATCCACCAGCCATCGTCCCGACCGCTCCTCGCCCAGGAAGTACACCACCTGCAGCGCCGCGGGCGGCGCCTTGGCGGAGGCCGCACCGCCGGACCAGTCGGGCAGCAGCCGGCGCGCCAGGTCCAGCGACGCCGCCGCGTCCGCGCCGGGGCGGGTCATCACGGCCTCCACGAGCTCGCGGCGGAGGTTTCCGGTGAAGACGGCGGCCTCATCGTCGGCCTCCCCTTGGGTGCGCCCATCCAGCAGGGCCGCCGCGGCGGCGAAGCGGAGGTCGGCGTCCGCGGCCCGCCCCGCCCGGACCAAGGCGCGGCCTTCCTCCAGTTCGATGCGGGCCGTCAGCTCCGCCGGCGTCCAGGCGCGGCAGGCGGCCCGGGCCGCGGCGAACGCCGCCAGAGCCGGCTCCAGCCGGCCCTCCCGGGACCAGGCGCGCCCCTGCAGCACCAACGACGACACCCGCGTGGTGAAGCGGAGGCCGTCTCCATCCGCTCCGACCTCCGGCAGCACGGCCCGGGCCTCGGCCGGGCGATCCTGATCCAGCAGCGCGGCGCCCAGCAGGAAGCGGCCCGCCGCTTCCAGCTCCGGCGTCGCGTTGGCCGAGCCCAGGTCCACGCACTCCCGGAAGGCCGCCTCGGCCGCGGCGGGCATGCCCCGAGCCTGGGCCAGCCGGCCCCGGTCGCGCGCCAGCGTCCAGGCCCGCTTGGGATCCTGACGATCCGCCAACGCCGACGCCGCCAGGTCCAACGCTTCGGCCGCCCGTGCGTACTCGCCGCGCTGGGTCATGTACTCGCCGGTCAGCAGGTGCAGGTCCGCCACCACGTGACGGTCGGCGAAGGTGTCCGTGAGCCCGTCCCGCAGGTCCGCAATCTGCGTCAGGGAGCGGTCGAAGAGATCCGGCCGTCCCAGCTCCATCCAGCCCCGCATCAGCTCCAGGTGCAGCTCCGCGCGGGCCTCCACGGCCGAGTCCACATCGGACAGGGATTCCGCGGCGGCGAGCAGGGAGTCCAGCACCGCGTACTCGCCCACCTGGGCGTAGTACTCGGCCTGCAGCAGCGGCATGCGCGCCACGTTGACGGGGTGCGGGTACGCGCGGATCCAGACCTCGGCCCGCTGCTGGTACGCGAGGCAGGAGTCCAGATCGCCGTTCATGCTGTGGCGGCGGGCGATGTTCATGAGCACCCGCGGCACGTTCAGCGAGTCCTGATTGGCGAGGGTGAAGGCCAGGGCCTGCCGCGCGTAGCCGAGCCCGCGCAGCCGTTGGCCGGTGACCTCGGCCAGCGCCGAAGCGCGATACAGGCTGTACGCGGCGTCCGTGGCCAGCTCCCTGGTCCGCGCCTGATCGATGTTGCGCTCGTACTGCGCGAAGGCCGCCTCGTGATCGCCGCGGGCCTCGAGGATCTGGCCGCGCAGAACGCGGATGCGGAGCCGCCAAGCCAGCGGTCCGTCTTCGCCCGCGGCCGCCGTCGCCAGGGTGTCGGCCACCACCACCGCCGCCAGGGCGTCGTCCAGTTCGCCGAGCACGAGGCCGGACTTGGCCGCCTCGCGCCAGCACAGGGCCTCCAGCCGCAGGCCGCCTTCGGCCCGCGCCTCGGGTATGGTCGCCAAGGCCATGTCCCGGGCACGGTCGGCCCGGCCACGCCTGCGTTCGCTGAACGCCGCCTTGAGGGTGACCCAGAGGGCCTGGAAGGGCGTCAGCTCTCCACGCCGCTCGTACGCCGCCAGGAACCGCCGCTCGGACACGGAGGGGATGTTGACGCGCCAGCCGCTCACGTAGGCGCCCATGGCGCTGAGCGTGTCGTCGCCCACCGCACGGGCGCTGAGCTCATCCCGTCGATCCCAAACGCCGAGGAACTGATGCTCCCGGGCGGCCAGCTCGGGCCACAGCACGTGCCGCGGCTCGGCTTCCCAGGCGCGGAAGAGCCGCTGGACCGCGGCGTCCCGGGAATCGGCGCGATGGATGCCGTCCTCGAGCTCGTTCACGAGCGCCAGGGCCGCGAGCGTCTCGGGGCGCCCGGAGTCCGGTTCCTGCAGCGCGGCCAGGGCGGCGGCGGCCGGCCGCGCCAAGGCGGCGGAAGCCCGGACCGTCGCCGGCAAGGTTTCGTCCCGGTGCGAGCAACCGCTCCCAGCCAGGAAAAACAGCAGGAGAGCGACCAATCCACCGGCCCGAGCTAGACAGCGACGCACCGCTCTCCCTATCATGATCTCCGAGGCGATCTTCATCCACGCTCCTCCCGCAGAGCCGGCCCGGAGAATCGCCCCGTTCGCCCGGACCATCGACACCCTTGCAGCGGGTCACCATGCACGACCAACCCGACGTTCCTCTCGCTTGTCGACAATACATCGACGGCGACGAAGGCGCAGCGGAAACCATCTGCGCCCACCTCGAATCCCCGATCCGGACCGCCGCCGCCTCCATCCTCGGGCGCTCCGACGCCGACCTCGACGACATCGTCCAGGACACGCAGATCGCCATGCTGGGCTACCTGCGCCGCTCCGGGTCCGTGCCCGACAATCCGGTGGCCTTCGCCGTGCGCATCGCCCGCAACCGCTGCTTCAACCTGGGTCTCTGGCGGCGACGCCGGCTCGCCCAGAACGTGGACGATCATGCCGAGACCCTGCCGGCCATCGCGGCCAACCCTCTGGACCTGCTGGACCGGGAGCAGAACCGCCGGATCGTGGCTCAAGCCCTGGCGTCGCTGGATCCCGAATGCCGCGCGCTCCTGGAGGCGGTCTACCATCGGGAGTCCAGCATGGAGGCCCTGCGGCACCGCCTGGGTCTGGGCTCGGTGCAGGCCGTCTACCATCGGCGGAACGTGTGTCTGGAAAAGATGAGAAAACGATTGAATCGGCTGCTCTTCGATTGTCGAAACCCCAGATCGAAGCCATGACCGCTCCCATCACGACCGCCATCGACCGACGCGACAGGAGGGAAACGAGATGAAGGAACAGCATGAGCACGGCCTGGAGTGCGTGGATCCCGATGTCGGAGCCCGCATCCTGGACCTGACGCTTCCCATCGTCGAGGCCGACGACCGCCGCCTCCTGGAAGCCCACGCCGAGGTCTGCGCCGCCTGCCGGCTCACCCTCGGGCTCCATGCGGAGCTGCAGACCTCGTACTCCGAGTTCTCCGCGACCGTCGCGGTCACTGGACGCCGCACACTCCGCGCCACGGCCTTCGCCGGCTGGGCGGCCATGACCGCCCTCGCGGCCGGGCTCGCCCTGGCCATGCTCCTGCCGCCCCGGGCCGTGGGGCCGCACCTGGATCTCCGCGGCGCGGAGGCGCCCAGGATCCTCAGGCCCGTGGAGGGCGAGGTGGTGGCCGGCGATCACGTGACCCTGCGCTGGACCCCCGTCCCCGGCGCCGAGCGCTACGACGTCCGCCTGACCGATCCCGATGGCGGGCTGCTCTGGTCCGGAACCACGGCCGACGCCGACCTGAGCCTGCCGGTCGCCGACGCGACGGGCCGGGCCCGGGTGCTCATCGCCACCGAGCCCCGCGACCTGCTGCCGGCCGGAACCCTGAACGTGGCGTTCCGCACCGGGGACGCCGGGGACGCGCTCCGCCACCGCATCCGCCATGCCGGCCCCTTGCCGGCCGGGCTCTGGCTGGGCGGCGTGCTGCTGGGCGCGTTCGCGGCCCTGCGCAGGAAAGGCTGAAGCTCCCAGGTTTTTTCTTTGAAATCGTCACCGGAACGTTGTCGAACCCGCAGACCGCGCCCCACGCACCTCGCAAAGGAGATCCCGATGAAACGGTCCCTCGTCTTCTTCATCCTCCTGATCCTGGCCCTCGCCCTCTTCGGGTGCGGGCGGGAGACGGACCAGACCGCACCCGCCGTGACCTCGGCCGCCAAGTACGACCTGGGCGACCAGCAGGACATCCTGGAGACCCTGGAGTACGAGGTGTTCACGGGCACCATCCAGGAAGGCGTGGGCGGCTGGCTCACCGGCACCATGACCACCTGGCCCAAGAACTGCACCTTCGGCGTCATGGTCCCCCCCACGGCCGTGCCCGTCGGCCTGGGATCCACCACGTTCACGATGCGGATCCCCACCTACCAGTCCTACATGGATCACGCCGCGGACGACCTCCCGCTGATCGTCCGCCTGGAGCCCTCCAGCATCAACTTCCAGGCGCCCGTCTCCGTCATGGCCACCTACATGCCCTGGACCGGCATGACCGCCGAGGACGTGTTCGAGTACTGGTCCGTCTCGCCCGATTACCTGAACTACGGCGCTCCTTCGAGCGTGACCCAGGTGGGCAACCGCGTGCGGATCGTCTTCGAGGTGCCTCACTTCTCCGACTGGGAGCTCGGCCCCCCGGATTGATCCCCGAACGCATCACGCCAAGACGAGGCCCGCGCCGCACGGCGCGGGCCTTCGTCGTCTCCGGGTTCCGCTGGCGCCCGGCGACACGCTCAGGCATGATGCCCCGGCACACGATCCCGGAGGAAGCCATGCCCGACCACCATCTCCCCCCCGACGAGTTCCGCCGCCGCGGCCACCAGCTCGTGGACTGGATCGCCGACTACTGGGCCCGCGTGGAGGACCTCCCCGTGCGCAGCGCCGTGGAGCCCGGCGCCGTGCGCGCCCGCCTGCCCGAGCACGCGC
>Ga0209607_1000324_pt1 | contig 43263 bp, 38 predicted proteins | sample AD_UKC117_MetaG_FD_184413 | JGI IMG/M metagenome (GOLD analysis project Ga0209607, IMG submission 184413) | Active sludge microbial communities of municipal wastewater-treating anaerobic digesters from Hong Kong - AD_UKC117_MetaG (SPAdes)... | ecosystem: Engineered > Bioreactor > Anaerobic >... | reverse complement strand
GCACTCTTATGTTCGAGATGTCATAACGACCTGCACCACGGCCGGTACACCATCACCATGGACACCCACACCATCCCCGTCATCACCCACACCAGAGGACCCCCCTGAAACAACGGGGCCGCCGGGCTCCGGGATACAAGCGTTCGGAGAGTGTCAGCGGGTTGCGCGGGCGGTGGGACGTTCTTGATCTACATCAGTTCCGTAGACCACGCCTGCCCCGACGGAAATGGGGGAGGCGATCGCAGCTAGCACGCCGATCATGTCGACGACCTCAAGGTCGGTTGCGAGGCGTCCACCGGGTTCCAACCCCCACTGTCCTGATTGAACAAGGGACTGTGCGGCCAACTCACTCGCAGCCGGACCACCGACCATGCCGCCCGGCTGGACCGCGGGGAACACGAGCTGGTCCGGCATACCCCTGGCATCGGCGGGGAAAACGGCCTGTGCCTCGATTCCTGAGGGTGCAGGTGCCATCCCGAGGGCATCCGGCACGACGAGGACGTCGGCACCGGCCGCAGTGCCGACCAACAGGTCAGCACTGGTGGTTCCCAGGCTTACGTGGGCGCCCGTTTCCCAGATGGATACCAACCAGACCGCTGTCATCCAGTGAAGGGGTAGGTCCACACTGATCACCTGCCCGGGTTCGACGTCGAGTTCCAATCTCAACAGGTTGACCGTCTTACAGACCCAGTTGTCGAACGTCGCATGGGAGAGCTCTACGCGGCCTTGGGTGCAGTCGGTGATCAGCGGCGAGCTTGGCCGTGACCGAAGCGATTCTGCGCGGGCTTGCATCAAGGTTGGGGGCACCGAAGCATCCTAGGCTCACGAGCGCCTGCCCGGTCCATGCACCGACTACCGCCCCCGTCGCGCCTTATACAAGCGCGCATGTGGCATACCGCACCGCCAAAGCCCAGAGAGGAGGCCGAACCCCTGACAGACTGATCACATGGAATCGATCCTTCTCGTAGGTGGTAAGGGGACCAGGCTGCGGCCGTTGACCATCAACACGCCCAAACCGATGCTGCCGGTGGCCGGGGTTCCCTTCACCGAACACCAGATCGCCCTGGCCCGGGAGGCGGGCATCACCCGCATCGCGTTAGGCACCTCGTACCGTGCGGAAGTCTTCAGTGACTACTTCGGCGATGGTCAGCAGTTCGGGGTGGAACTGGACTACCGCGTGGAGGACGAGCCGTTGGGCACTGGCGGGGCTATTCGCAACGCCGCCGACGCGCTCACCTGCGGCCCCGACGACCCGGTTGTGGTGTTCAACGGGGACGTCCTGACCGGCCTGGATATCGGGGCGCTGGTGGGGGCCTGGCGTGAGGCTGACGCGGACGTCGCGATCTATCTGACGCGGGTGGAAGACCCGCGGGCATTCGGACTTGTGCCCACGGTGGGTGACAGGGTCACAGCTTTTCTGGAGAAGCCGCAGACCCCTGAGGAGATCGTGACCGACCAGATCAACGCTGGCTGCTACATCTTCCGTCGCAGCGTCATCGATCAAATACCCGCAGATCGCCCGGTCAGCGTGGAGCGTGAGACGTTCCCGGGGCTGCTGGAAGCCGGCCGCACGGTGGTCGGCTGGGTGGATCCCGGCTACTGGCTGGATCTCGGGACTCCGTTGGCCTTTGCTCGTGGAAGTGCCGACATCGTGCTCGGGAAGGTCCATTCCCCGGCCTTGCCGGGTGAGCCGGGGGAGTCCCTGATTGCTACGGGTGCGCAGGTCGATGGAACCGTGGCCGGCGGCACATCCGTGGGTTGCGATGCCGTTGTCGGAGCCGGCAGCGAGGTGTCCGGTTCAGTCATCTTCGATGGTGCCCAGATCGGGCGCGATTGTGTGATCGAGGACAGCATCGTCGGTGCGGGAGCGACCATCGGGGATGGTTGCAGCCTGCACTCGGCGGTCATCGCGGACGGGGCCAGGATCGGTACGGGCAACGAGCTGCTCGAAGGTGTCCGGGTCTGGCCCGATGTCACCCTGCAGGACTGCGCAGTTCGGTTCTCCTCGGATCAGTGACGAGCGGAGACCTGGCTCCTATTCAGCGCACAAGCCAGTGGTCGCCCAGTTCTGCCGGCTCCCGGTCACGGGGTGGCGCGGCGGGCCAGCCGATGGCAATCGCCCCCAAGGGCTGCCAGGAGGGACTCACCCCGAGCACCTCGGTGACGACCGGTGGGCAGAACACGGTGCTGGAGATCCATGCGGAACCGAGTCCCTCGGCGGACAAGCTCACCAGTAGGTTCTCGACAGCGGCGCCCCCCGCGACGAGGAAGAGATCCCGCTCGTAGCCGTTGCGTCGGTCATCGGGGTAGGTGTGAGCGGCGTCCTTCAAGTCGCTGAATGCCAACACTACTTCCGGGGCGTTCCACAGGATGTCGCCTCGACTCACCCGCCGTTGGATGGCCTCGTCGCTGAACCCGTCGGTTCGCAGATCCGCGATCCACTGCTCACGCATGGCTGACAGGACCGGCTCACGCTGCTCGCGCAGCAGCACGAAGCGCCACGGGCGGGTGTGATGCGGGCTCGGTGCGGTGCACGCGGCGGCCACCGCTCGCTGGATCGACTCGATCGGCACCGGGGCATCAGTGAAGGTCCGCACGGTCCGTCGACCCGTCACCGCCGACGCCCGTGCTTCACGGGTGCCCAGCGGGAACAGGTCCTCGTCGGCGCTGCGTATAAGGTCGCGCGCCGAACCGGGACCGCGCAGATCGACGCCCCGGACGACGGCCACCGGGCACTTGCCAGTCTTGCCCTTGACCAGGTCCGCGGCCGAAGCGATCTCGTCGGCCACGGCGATCTGGGTCATCTCCAGGCTCTGGCCGTTGTCGTCGGGGACTCCACGCAGGTCGACCACTGGGGTCACCCCAGCACTTCCCAGGGCGAAGTCGGTGACTCCGATGCGCCATGGTCGCCCGGTCGTGTCCGTGATCACGACCGGGATGTCCACCCCCAGCGCCGCGCTGAGCCGCTCGCGCAAGGTCGCTGCGCTGGCATCGGGATCGCGCGGGAGTCGCAGCGGCCGGGTGGTGTTCGAGCGATCCACACCCGCCGAGGCCATCACCACCCCGAGGTGGTTCTCCACGATCCGTAGCGGTCCGCGCGTGGCCACCACCCGTACCGTGTCGTCGGTGACGGCCTGATCCCGGTCGGCCACCCATTGCCCTTCGGCCTTGCTCACGACCTTCGAACTGATGACCAGGATGTCGGCGTCCTGCACGCCGGTGGAACCGTCCGGCCAGTTCAGTGCCTGCAGCGCCGGTACCAGCACCCCTGCCAGGTCGATGTGCTCATCGAACTCCGGCAGACCGCGAACACCGGCGATCTGCATCAGGTCACCAGTCCGATCGTCTCCCGCGCCAGCTCCGCAGTGCTGTGCGCATCGTGCATGAGCGTGGAGGTCGCCAGGCTGGCCAGGGCCGCGTCGGGGGCCGGATCGCCGGACTCGTAGACCCACCCGTCGAGCAGGCCGCCCAGTTGACGGGCGCCGTAGTGCGCTGACACCGCAGCGGAATCGGCCTGGACCCCGATCGCTGCCAGGCACTTGTCCGCCATGCCCTTGACCGGACGCCCGCCGACGATGCCCGAGACACCCACCACGGGGGCCGGGCCGCTAGCCACCGCGTCGCGGATGCCCTGAACCGACAGGATGGGTCCGATGCTGACGACCGGGTTGGACGGCGGCAGGACCACGACATCGGCATCGCCGATCGCTTCGACAACCCCCGGTCCCGGTTGGGCCTGCTCCATGCCGACGAACCGGAAGTCCAAAGCTGGCAGTTCGGCCCGGTACTGCACCCACCACTGCTGGAAGTGGATGGCGCTTCGACCCTCCGGGGTGTCCACAACCACGTGCGTCTCCACCCGGTCGTTGCTCATGGGCAGCAGCGTGACCCCCGGTTGCCAGCGTTTGCACAACGCCGCTGTCACCTGGTCGAGTCCGAAACCGGCATTGAGCAGTTGGGTGCGCACGAGGTGAGTCGCGACGTCGCGATCCCCGAGCGTGAACCACAGCGGCGGCACATCGTAGGCGCGCAGTTCCTCCAAAATGCTGTAGGTCTCATCGTCGCGGCCCCAGCCGCGGCCAGCGTCGATACCGCCGCCGAGGGTGTACATCACGGTGTCCAGATCCGGACAGACCTTCAGACCGTGCAGCCAGATGTCGTCAGCGGTGTTCCCGATCACGGTGATCTGCGCCTCCGGATAGGCGGTGCGCAGACCCTGCAGGAAACGGGCTGCCCCGACCCCGCCTGCCAGGACGGTGATGCGCATACGACCTTGCCTTTCGCCGGTGAGTTCACGCGCGCGTACGCTTTGCAGGTGACTCTACGTCGGGCGCTGGCCCGGGCCGAACGTGCGGCTACCCTCGACGCCGGTGAGGTGGCCGGGTTGCTCGCAGCGCGTGGAGATGACCTGCGGGCGCTGTGCGAGATCGCCTCGGGTCTGCGCGACCGCGTCAGTGACACGGTCACATATTCGCCGAAGGTCTTCGTGCCGGTCACCCACTTGTGCCGGGACCGCTGCCACTACTGCACCTTTGCGACCGACCCCGCCACCCTTCGCAGGCAGGGCAAGTCGCCCTTCCTGGAGATCGACGATGCAGTGGAGATCGCCCGGCGAGGTGCGGACGCCGGCTGCGCCGAGGCGCTGCTCACCCTGGGGGACACCCCGGAGGATCGCTGGCCCGCGGCACGCGCGTGGCTGGACGCGCGGGGATTCGACAGCACCGTGGACTACGTGCGCGCTGTGGCGATCGCGATCCTTGAGCGCACAGGGCTGTTGCCCCACGCCAATCCCGGCGTTCTCAGCTGGGAACAACTGACCCGTCTGCGACCGGTGTCGCCGAGCATGGGGCTGATGCTGGAGACCACCAGCCAGCGCCTCTACACGACCCCGGGCGAGGTCCACTACGGCTCACCGGACAAGGACCCGGTGGTGCGATTGCGCATGCTGCGCGACGCCGGCCGGCTTGCGATCCCCTTGACCACGGGGCTGCTGATCGGCATCGGCGAGACTCTGGCGGAGAGGGCGGAATCCCTGCTGGCCCTGCGCAGCGTGGAGCGGGAGTTCCACGGCATCCAGGAGGTGATCATCCAGAACTTCCGGGCGAAGCCGGGCACCGCGATGGCCAGGGTGCCCGACTGTGGTCCTGAGGAGTACCTGGCCGCTGTGGCCACTGCCCGAGTGGTCCTCGGGTCATCGGTCCATCTGCAGGCGCCGCCGAACCTATCCGATCCCGAAGCCCTGGCCGGACTGCTGGGCGCGGGAATCGACGACTGGGGCGGGGTCAGCCCGGTCACCGCCGACCACGTCAACCCGGAACGGCCTTGGCCGAGCATCCAGGCGCTGCGGGAGGTCACGCAGGATGCCGGCCTGCGACTGGCGGCACGCCTGACGATCCACCCCGACTTCATCGTGCGCGGGGACGCCTGGCTCGACCCCAGGTTGCGACCTTTTGTGGCGGCGCTGGCCGACGAGAAGGGCCTGCTCGCAGCTGATGTCCGGCCAGTGGGCCGACCGTGGCAGGAATCGGTCGACTACGACGGTTTCGCCGCCGGCGGAGCAGGGCGGACCGACCTGGCGATCACCATCGATATCCGCGGCCGGGACACCCAGCATCGCAGTGACTTCGACACCGCCTTCGGTGCGTGGGACCAGATCCAGGGACCCGGATCGATCCCGGCAGCTTCCGGCGTCGGTGACTTCGAAGGCGCCCTGGACCTGGCCCGGCACGATCCGGGTGCGCTCAGTGAGCCGGCGAACGAGCCGCTGGCGCTGGCCCTGTTCGCCGCGACCGGTGACCAGGTGGATGCCGTCGCCGAGGTGGCCGACGAATTGCGGCGACGCCGAGTCGGTGACGAGGTGACGTTCGTGGTCAACCGCAATATCAACTTCACCAATGTCTGCTACACCGGCTGCCGGTTCTGTGCCTTCGCCCAGCGCGAGACGGATGCCGACGCGTTCACGCTCAGCCCGCAAGAGATCACCGAACGAGTGCTCCAGGCGTGGGAGACGGGAGCCACTGAGATCTGCATGCAGGGAGGCATCCATCCCCGGTTGCCGGGAACCGCCTACTTCGACCTGGCTCAGACCGTCAAGGCCGCGGCCCCCGGCATCCACTTGCACGCGTTCAGTCCGATGGAGGTGGTCAACGGTGCCGCCCGCTGCAATGTCAGCATCCGGGACTTCCTGGTGACCGCGCAGCAGTCGGGTCTGGACTCGATCCCCGGCACGGCAGCCGAGATCCTCGACGACGATGTGCGCTGGGTCCTGACGAAGGGCAAGCTCCCGGCCGATGCGTGGATCGATGTGATCAGTACCGCGCATCAGGTCGGACTGCCGTCGAGTTCCACGATGATGTACGGCCATGTGGACACCCCTGCGCACTGGATCCGGCACCTGCGCACGTTGCGCGAGATCCAGCAACGAACCGGTGGGTTCACCGAATTCGTCGGACTGCCGTTCGTGCATCAGAACGCGCCCTTGTACCTCGCGGGCAAAGCCAGACCGGGATCCACTTTGCGCGAGGACATCCTCGTGACGGCCATGGCCCGATTGATGCTCGACGGTGCGATTGCGAACATCCAGGTCTCGTGGGTGAAACTCGGGCCCGCGGGTGCCGCCAGACTCCTGCAGGCAGGCGCCAACGATCTCGGCGGCACGCTCATGGAGGAGACGATCAGCCGCATGGCCGGCTCCGCCCACGGCTCCTCGGTCAGTGCCGAGCAACTGCACGAGATGGCCGCACTGGCTGGGCGTCCGGCCGCCCAGCGGACGACGACCTATCAGCCGGTGGTGAGCGCCGAGCCCCGTTCGGCGCGGTGAATCCGGGTGAGCGTGGCGCGCGCCCTGGTGGTTGCCGACCGCGTCGGGCGCTGTAACTCAGCGCCAGTCGGCCGGGTCCACTCCTGAGATCGGTTCGGCGGGGTTGAGCGGTGGTCACCATCACAACTGGGCCGCTGTGGGTGTGTGAGGGCGTGTTTGGCCCGGAAATGATGGGCGATTGTCCGTTTTGAGACGTTTGTCTGGGCACTTGCCATCAGATCTGGGCGGGGGATGAGGTCTACGGCCCAGATTTGATGGCTGGCCGGCCGCCAGATGGTTCATCACGTCAGCAGTCGGTCCGGCAGGGGTGCTGCAATGCACAGAAAAGGTGCCGACGGCGTGTCGCGCTTGCGTTTTCTGGCCTAGTTATCCACAGATTCCGGCCATTTCCGGCTTTTCTTCTCCTCTGAATGGCCCATTCTGGGGATTCCGGTTGAGCGATCGAGTTACGACCATGTAATTTCAACGTTGTCATCACCGGTCGCGGGGAAGCCTCCGGGATGGCGATCCGGGTCCACCGCCCGGAAGAGCCTGACAATCGCGCCGGGGCGCGGGAGTGGAGAAACACAGCATGGATATCGTTCGCCTACCGTTGGCAGAGACCGAGGAACTCTCCTGGCAGGAACGCGCACTGTGCGCGGAAACCGACCCGGAGTCCTTCTTCCCCGAAAAGGGTGGTTCGACGCGCGAGGCCAAGCGCATCTGCAGCACCTGCGAGGTCCGACGCGAATGCCTGGAGTTCGCCTTGGAGAACGACGAGCGATTCGGCATCTGGGGCGGGCTGTCCGAACGGGAGCGCCGTCGCCTCAAGCGCGCCGCCGGCTGATCCTCCGCCCGTAGCACTTCCCCACTTCCCCTTCCCCAGACCCTGATCCGCCATCGACACGAAGGACGGCTCACCAGCGTGGTGAGCCGTCCTTTGTCGTACCCGCCATTAGAGTCGGCCGTATGTTGATGCGGGTTGGTCACCGAAGCGACCGGGGCGCGCTCAGCGACGCCGGGTCCACAGCCACCATCACCTCGCGCGGGGTGCGTCTGCGGATGCGGCGACGCGATCGCAGAGGACGCGGTGTCAGGGGTCCGCTGGCTCCTCAGGCTGTTCCCGTCTCGCGCAGTCGGGCCACCCAGTTCGACGAGCAGGTGCTTTTCGCCTGGGATCGGCTGGTCTCGGTACGTCCGGAGTTGGGCTTCATCGAGATCGCGGTCAGCGATGTCCCCGAACCTGACAACCCCTGCCTGGCGCATTTCGACCCCGCCGACGCCGGACTGCCGGCCCGGATCACGGTGTATCGCTGGGCCCTGGAACTGCGCGCCGGCTCGCCGGTCATGCTGTACGCATTGATCGGCGACGTGCTGGCTGAGCAGGCCGCGGCCTTCCTGGCCATCGATCCGGCCCTGCTCGACGCGAAATACCCCCGTGCCTGAGGTGGACGTCGAGGGCGGGCGACCCCCGGGTTACCGTGGGTCGGTGAATGCGCGGCGCTGCTCCCGGCCCTCCTGCCAACGCCCGGCCGTCTCGACGCTGACCTACGTCTACTCGGACTCCACGGCCGTACTCGGCCCGCTGGCCACCTATGCGGAACCACACTCCTACGACCTGTGTGATGAGCATTCGGCGCGGCTGACGGCTCCGCGCGGCTGGGACGTAGTCCGCCTGGATCCGGATCCTGCGTCCCTGGAACCTTCGCTCGACGCGTTGCAGGCCCTTGCTGACGCGGTCAGATCGGCCGCCCGTCCGGCCGGTGAACCCGCCTCCCCGGCCCCGGAGGTACCCGGTCAGATCACCGTCGGCGGCAAAGGCCACCTCCGGGTTCTGCGTCCCATCGAATAACCTGGCGGTCATGAGTCAGACCGAAGCCGGCTTCCCGGCAGACCTCGTGTCCGCAGTGATCAAGGCCTACGACGTGCGCGGCCTGGTGGGTGAACAGATCACTTCTGACTTCGTGCAGGCGGTTGGCGCTGCCTTCGTTGAAGCACTCGATCTGCGCGAGGCCGGGTCGGTGGTCATCGGCCATGACATGCGCGACTCCTCACCGCGATTCGCTGACGCTTTTGCCAAGGGCGTCACCGAACACGGCGTCGACGTTGTCATGATCGGACTGTGTTCCACCGATGGGCTGTACTTCGCCTCGGGACGCCTGGACATGCCCGGTGCGATGTTCACCGCGAGTCACAATCCCGCGGCGTACAACGGCATCAAGCTGTGCCGCGCGGGGGCCTCTCCGGTCGGACAGGACAGTGGACTGGCAGACATTGCGGACATGGTCGTGCGCGGGGTACCCGGCTATGACGGCCCGAGCGGCAGCATCACCAAGCGCGAGATGCTCGAGGAGTACGCCGACTATCTGCTGAGCCTGGTGCCTGCGCTGCAACGTCGGCTCAAGGTGGTGGTCGATGCCGGCAACGGCATGGCGGGGCTCACTGCGCCAGTGGTCTTCTCGAAGCTGCCCGCCGAGGTGATCGAGCTGTACTTCGAGCTCGATGGGAACTTCCCCAACCACGAGGCCAACCCGATCGATCCGCAGAACCTGGTCGATCTGCAGGCAGCGGTGAAACAGCACGGGGCCGACATCGGTCTGGCCTTCGACGGCGACGCTGACCGGTGTTTCGTGGTCGACGAGCGTGGTGAACTGGTCAACCCCTCGACGCTGACGGCTTTGATCGCCTCCCAAGAACTGCAACGTGTCCCCGGCGCTCCGGTGATTCACAATCTCATCACCTCCCGGGCGGTGCCGGAGATCATCGCCGAGAACGGGGGAGTGCCGGTGGTCACCCGCGTCGGTCACTCCTTCATCAAGGCCACGATGGCCGAAACCGGTGCGGTGTTCGGCGGGGAGCACTCCGGGCACTTCTACTTCAGGGACTTCTGGCGCGCCGACAGCGGGATGCTCGCCGCTCTGCACGTGTTGTCCAGCCTGTCTGCCAACCCGCCCGGGACGCGACTGTCGCAGACGCTGGAGCCCTTCTCCCGGTACGTGCTGTCCGGCGAGATCAACACCGAGGTCGCCGATCAGGCCGCGGCGACACAGGCCGTTCGGGAGCACTTCGAGGGCCGCGAGGTCACCTTCTCGGACCTTGACGGACTCACCGTGGATGGCGGCACGTGGTGGGTGAACGTGCGCCCGAGTAACACCGAACCGCTGTTGCGGCTCAACGTGGAGGCCCCCGACGAGCAGCAGATGGCACAACTGCGCGACGAGGTACTGGCCGTCTACCGCTGATACGGCGGTCGACCGCATAGGCTGGTGGACGTGAGTCTGGACCCGTTGCTGCTGGATGTACTGGCCTGCCCCTGCCCCCGACACGCCGAGGTGGAGCAGGTCGATGACGGCTTGCGCTGCACGGTCTGCGAGGCGGTCTTCCCCATCCGCGACGGCATCCCGGTCATGCTGCTCGACCAGGCGACCCCGGGCCCCAGTGGCGTCGTGGGGGTCACGGACCCGTCGTGAGCCTGGAAGACAGTCTGCTCGACGAGCCCGAAGAGTTGGTGCGCATCGATGCCGACCGGATGCTGGCCAGTACGGCCGGCGCCGGTGCGGCGATCCGGGCGGCCCTGGATTCCGAATCCGCAGAGATTCTGTCCGTACTTGCCGGGCAGGGCCGGCCTCGCAGCCTGTGCGTGGTGGGCGCCGGGGGTTCGAGTGCTCCGGGCGAGGTGCTGGCCGCGGTGGCTGGTCGGGGTTCCCCGCTGCCGGTGTTCGCGATCGGCGGTCCCACGCTGCCTGGCTGGGTGGGACCGATGGACCTCGTCGTTGCGGTGTCGGCCTCTGGCCGGACCCCCGAGATCCTCACCGTGGCCACCGAGGCACAACGTCGCGGCAGTTCGGTGCTGGGTCTGGGGGCCGCGGATTCCCCGCTGCACGAGATGTGTGCCAGCGCCCGGGGTGTGTGGTTCTGGCCGGTTTCGCGACTGAGTGTCATGCAGGACGTGCAGAAAGCCAGGTCCCTGCTGTGGGCGCTGTCTGCGCCGCTGATCCTGCTGGCCGGCGAACTGGGTCTGGTCGCCCACGCCCGGCACGGTCTGGCCGGCGCAGCCAACACGCTGGATGAACGCGCGCTGGCCTGCGGCGTGGAGGTGCCGTCTACCGACAACCCCGCCAAAGCCTTGAGCATGCACTTGACCTCGGGGCTGCCGCTGGTCTGGGGCAGTGGTGATCTGGGGGCGGTGGCCGCACGGCGGCTGGGTCGCCAACTGGCCGAGAACGCGGACTGGCCCAGTGTGGTGGGCGTCCTGCCGGAGGCGGTGCGGACTCACGCCGGACTGCTGGCCGGTCCGTGGGCACAGCGCTCACCGCAAGACGATCTCTTCCGTGATCGCACGCTGGACGAGCAGCCGCAACCGCGTTTGCGGGTGATGCTGCTGCGCGATGCTTCCGAGCATCCGGACACGAGCGCGATCGCAGAGGCTGTCGTCCAGACCTGTGAGCGCGTCGCCGTACCGTACGAGTCCGTCATGGCACACGGGGGACACGCCATCGAACAACTCGCCGATCTGGTGGGGTTGGTCGATTTCGCCAGTGTCTACACCGCGCTGATGCAGCGCCGCGACCCGTCGCGCAGTGCCGGGGATCTCGACCCCCGGTTCGGTCACCGGGATCCCAGGTTCGCCGACCAAAGGGATAGGCCCTAACCCACGGGGCATAAACAAGCAGGAGGGCAACCATGGACATAGTGCGTGGCTACTTGCAGGCCTACGACTGGGGGCAGGTGGACGGACTGGCGCGATGGACCGCCCCCACCGGCGGTCCGCAGGCCGAACTGTGGTTCGGAACCCACCCCAACGGGCCTTCGGTTGCCCGTGATGGCGGACAGGTGGACGTCCAGACACCGATCCTGACGAAGATTCTGGCTGCGGCCAGGCCCCTGTCGATCCAGATCCATCCTTCGGCGGATTTCGCACAGGCGCAGTTCGCTTCGCAGCGCTCGGACCCGCGGGGCCACCAGTTGCTGCCCGACCCGTACGCCAAGGCGGAGATCCTGATCGCCGTCGAGCCGTTCACGATTCTGGAGGGCTTCCGTGACACGGGCGTCAGTGCGGAGGTCTTCGCGCATCTTGGGCCGCAGGTGGCCCAGGCAGCTGATGCGCTGCGCGCCGGTGATCTGCCCGGCTGCATCCGCGGGCTGCTGACATTGCCGATGGACGTGGTGGTGGACACGGCCCCGGCGCTACCAGCCGCGATGGCTGCGGCGGGATTGCCGCCGTTGGCCTCGGAGGTCATCGAGCAGGTCGTCGCCTGTTATCCCGACGATCCCGGGGTGTTCGTGGCCGCCTTGCTGAACGCGCGGACGCTGGCCCCGGGCGAGTCCATTTACGTTGAGCCGGGCACTGTGCATGCCTATGTGCAGGGCCTGGGGGTCGAGGTGATGACGGCCAGTGACAACGTGCTGCGACTGGGGCTGACGAGCAAGACGGTGGCCATCGATGCGGCTCTGGCAGCTTTGTCGGTGTCGGGTCAACCACGCCCCGTAGAGCCCGAGCAGATCGACGGTGTCGCCACCTACGCACCGCAGGGCGCGCCCTTCTCGGTGGTGTTCGTGGCGAACGCGCGATTCACGGCCACGACCGGGGCAGCCCGCACCGTGTTGTGCATGCAGGGTGAAATCACTGCCGGCGACATCGTGCTCGCGCCCGGCGATGCGATCCTGCTGGAGGCTTCAGAGGCCGACCTGCAAGTCGAGGCCGACGGGCGGGCTGTCATCGCCCGAGCGGCATCGTGAGGCACCCGTTGGGCACACTGATCCCGTGAGTACTGAGGGCGGGGCGAAGGCAGTCCTGGCCGCGCTGATCGCCAATCTGGGGATCGCGGTCTCCAAATTTGTCGCGTTCGCGCTCACCGGATCCTCGTCGATGCTGTCCGAGGCGATCCACTCCGTGGCAGACAGTGGCAATCAGGTTCTTCTGCTGGTCGGTGGTAAGCGCGCCCGCCGCACCGCGGATGTGACGCATCAGTTCGGCTACTCCAGGGTGCGCTACGTGTACGCCTTCGTGGTCGCGATCATCTTGTTCCTGGTGGGTGGGCTGTTCTCGCTCTACGAGGGCTTCCACAAGTTCACCCATCCCGAGGAACTGCGCGATGTGCAGATCGCGGTCGCCGTGCTGCTGATCGCGATCGGGCTGGAAGGATTCTCCTTCCGAACGGCGATGCGGGAGGCGAACAAATCCCGCGGTGGGCGCTCCCTGCTGCGCTTCGTGCGTGACGCCCGGCAACCCGAACTCCCCGTGGTTCTGCTGGAGGACACCGGCGCCCTCATCGGTCTGGTGTTCGCGCTGGTCGGGGTGTCCATGGCCACGATCACCGGCGACGGCCGCTGGGACGGGCTCGGCGCCATGGCGGTGGGAACGCTGCTGGTCGTGATCGCGGTGTTCCTGGCCTTCGAGATGTCGAGCATGCTGGTGGGCGAATCCGCTCTGCCCGAACAGGAACAGGCGATCCGGGTGGCACTGGATGGCACGCAGTCCATCGATCGGGTCATCCATTTGAAGACGCTGCACGTGGGCCCGGACGAACTCCTGGTCGCCGCGAAGGTGGCCATTGGCGGTGAGGATGACGCCGCCACCATCGCCGCGGGCATCGACGAGGCCGAGGCGGCCATCCGCGCAGCCCTGCCCAGCGCCCGGTACATCTATCTCGAACCCGACCTCGACCGGCTGGCCCCGGGGCCCTGAACTACTCGCGCCCGGACTCATCCGCACAACGGTGCGCCTGTGGGACCGACTCTCAGGCCGAACGCAACACTGGCTTCTTCGCGCATGGCTGGCACACTTGTGTTGAGGTGATTCCGTGTCGAACCCCGTAGTCGCGCAGCCCCCTGCGCAAGCCCCGTACCCGGGTGCAGCCGATGCCGCCATTGCGGCGTGGTGGCAGGGGGTGCCGCTCAAGCGCCCGAGTTGGGGGGTGCCGGACTTCTTCATCGCCGTGGGTGCGTGGCTGGTTTTCAGCATCGTGAGTGGGGTCCCGATCCTGCTGACGCAGGAAGGCACGGCGGTCTACGCGTGGGCGCTCCTGGTCGGTGTGATCCTGCCGTGGTTGGGCATGGGGGGCTGGCCGTGGCTGGTCAGTCGCCTGCGCGGCAACGGCATCCGGCTCGACTTCGGTCTGCGGGTTTCGCGCGGTGACATCGGGTGGGGTCTGTTGTGGGGGGTCGCGGCGCTGGTGGCCGCCTCGATCATCGCCGCCGGGCTGTCTGCGGTGTTCGGGGAGTTCGACTCCAGTGCCGGTGAACTCGCGACCAGTCTCAACGACTTCCCGGTGGCTCGTTTCCTGTTCGCGCTAGCGGTGGCCTTCGGTGCCCCGATCGTGGAGGAGCTGTGCTATCGCGGTCTGCTCATGACCAGCCTGCTCAAGCGAGGGATGAGTAAGTGGCTCGCGGTGGTGGTTTCTGCTGCTCTGTTCGCCGCGATGCACCTCGAGCCGATCAGGTTCGCGCTGCTGTTCGCCATCGGCCTGATCCTCGGCGCGGCACGCATCCACCGCAACAACACCAGCACGGCGATCGTGGCGCATATGACGAACAACCTTCCGGGCGCGATCGGCATCCTGTTCCTGGTGGGCTGAGGGTCGCCCACGGGGCGTACGCCGGGCCCGACCGACGCCGCCAGCTGTTCCTCGCCGGTGGCGCGCAGCTGGGGCTGGGAATCCGAGGAGCCGCAAAGAGCGGGGGGACGGCCGATGTCTGCAATAGTGGGGACGTGAAGGGACGGGTTCTGGTCGTCGATGACGACCCCGCGTTGTCGGAGATGCTGGGTATCGTCCTGCAGGCCGACGGTTTCGAGCCGTTCTTCGAGTCGGACGGTTCCCGGGCGCTGGAAGCGTTCCACCAGACCCGCCCGGACCTGGTGCTGCTGGATGTCATGCTGCCCGGCAAGGACGGCATCGAAGTGTGCCGGGCGATCCGCGCCGAAAGCGGCGTTCCGATCGTGATGCTGACCGCGAAGACCGACACCGTCGATGTGGTGCTGGGACTGGAGTCCGGTGCCGACGACTACGTCGTCAAGCCGTTCAAGGCCAAGGAACTGATCGCACGCATCCGCACACGTCTGCGTCGCCTCGACGACGAGAAGCCCGAACTCATCCGCTTGGGGGATCTGAGCATCGACGTCGCCGGGCACAGTGTGCGCAGGGACGGCCAGGTCATCGATCTCACACCGCTGGAGTTCGACCTGCTCGTCTGTCTGGCCCGCAAACCGTGGCAAGTGTTCAGCAGAGAGGTCCTTCTGCAGGACGTGTGGGGGTACCGGCACCCGGCCGACACCCGTTTGGTCAACGTCCACGTCCAACGTCTGCGCTCCAAGATCGAGCACGACCCGGAGAATCCCGAACTGGTCCTGACCGTGCGCGGCGTCGGCTACAAGGCACGCGACGAATCGGACTGATGTTCAGGGCGTTGACCCGCCGCTGGCGGCGTTCACTGGCGTTCCGGGTGGTCGCCACGACACTGGTGGCCGCAACGGTCCTGGTGGGCGTGAGTCTCGGGTTCCTGCTCATCCGGGTGACCAACGGCCTGGTCGACGCCAACACCAGCAGGTCCATCGCCGAGGCCAATGTCGGGCTGGCGGCGGCCCAACAGGTCGTCCTGCAGGCCAGTGAAGGCGGACCGCCGCCGCCCAGCGAGGGTCTGGCCGATTCGATCATGAACTCGTTGGTGACCAGCGACGACCGCGGTGCCGCCTACGAGGTGCTGCTGCTGGAAGGCTCGTCCGCGGCAGATACGCAGTTGTCGGAGCGGGGCACGAACCTGGTGGAGGTATCCAGCGTCCCGCTGGACATGCGAACCCAGGTGCGCGAGCAGGGCCGCGAGGTGTGGACGTACACGACGATCCAGTACGTCAACCAACCCTCCGAACCCGGGCTTGTGGTCGGCTCGCTGCTGACCATCGGCACCGAGACCGCCTACGAGGTCTACTACTTGTTCCCGTACGGCGAGCTACAGGGGACGCTGGACCTGGTCAGATCGACGGCCTGGATCGCCGGCTTGCTCCTGATCGGCTTGTTGGGGCTGCTCATGTCGCTGATCGCGCGGCACGTGGTCCTGCCGGTTCGCCAGGCCGCTCGGACCGCGGAACTGGTGCGAGCCGGACACCTCGAACAGCGACTGCCCGTGCGCGGTGAGGACGACCTGGCCGCCTTGGCGCTGGCGTTCAACGACATGGCAGGCTCCCTGCAGACGCAGATCCGGCAGCTCGAGAGCCTCTCGCGTCTCCAGCAACGATTCGTCTCCGATGTCTCCCACGAACTGCGCACCCCGCTGACCACCATCCGCATGGCCTCCGATGTCATCTACGAGAGCCGCGAGACCATGCCGCCGTCGTTGCTGCGCAGCAGCGAGTTGTTGCACGACCAACTCGACCGGTTCGAATCGCTGCTGGCCGATCTGCTGGAGATCAGCAGATTCGATGCCGGCGCCGCGCAGTTGGAGACCGAGTCCACGGATCTGCGCGTGGTGGTCGGGGCCGCGGTGGAAGCCGCACGGCCGTTGGCCCGCGCACGCGGCTGCGAAATCGTCGAACTCTTCCCCGATCAGCCCTGCGTGGCTGCTTGCGACCCGCGACGCATCGAACGGATCGTGCGCAATCTGTTGTCCAATGCCATCGAGCACGGTGAGGGCCACCCCATCGAGGTGCGAGCTGCCGTCGGAGCCTCCTGTGCGGCAGTATCCGTGCGCGACTTCGGTCGTGGCCTTGATGACGATGACCTGGACCGGGTGTTCGACCGGTTCTGGCGCGCCGACCCCTCCCGGGTGCGAAATCTGGGCGGCACCGGTCTCGGGTTGTCCATCGCGTTGGAGGACACTCGCCTGCACGGCGGGCGGCTGGCGGTCTGGGGTCGACCGGGGCAAGGGGCCCTCTTCCGGCTGACGTTGCCGCGGGTGGCCGGACAGGACCTGGGCGAGACGTCTCCGTTGCCGCTGGATCCGACGGAGGTGGGCGTATGAGACCTGTGATGGTCGCCGCTGCAGTGGCCGTGCTGCTGGTCTCCGGGTGTGCTCAGGTGCCGACCAGTGGTCCCGTCGTGGAAGTGGACCAGGCGGTCCCCGACACGGCATCCAGCAGTTTTGTGCGTGCCCTGGCCCGGTCTCCGCGACCGGGAATGTCCCAGATCGAAATCGTGCAGGGATTTCTCGACGCTGCCTCTGGATTCGAGGACGGCCATGCGGTGGCACGGGAATATCTCACTACGCAGGCTGCCCAGACATGGGATCCGCAGGCCGGGGTCCGGGTCTACGGCAACGACACAGAGACACTGAACAATCCTGCCGAGGACGGCGTCACCCTCACCGCCGCGTTGGTCGGAGTGATCTCCGAACGCTCCCAGTACGTGCCCACCGACGAACAGACCGCCCTTGAGGAACAGTTCGGTCTGACCCAGGTCGGTTCACAGTGGCGCATCGACGACGTCCCGGAGGGCCTGCTGCTGTCGCGGGCCGCAGTGGAACGCTCCTACCGGGAGTTCCAGACGTACTTCGTCGCGAAGCCGGGCGGCATTCTGGCGCCGAATCCGGTGCTGTTCGCCAGGAGTCAGGGGGATGTGAGCACTGATCTGCTGCAGGCGTTGCTGCAGGGTCCGGGACCGTGGTTGGAACCTGCGGTGATCAACGGCTTCCCGGTGGGCACCGAACTGAAGGCGGTGGACACCGTTGACGGGATCGTGCAGATCGATCTCACGGCCGCGGTCCTGCAGGCCGACGACCTGGCCCGCCAGCAGCTGTCGGCGCAGATCGTGTGGACGTTGCGGCAGGTGCCCGGCTTCCGCGGGGTCACGATCACCGCTGACGGACAGCCGGTGACGGTCCCCGGCACCGACCCCATCCAGCCGCGCAGTGCCTGGGCCGACTTCGATCCCGACGGCCTGTCACCGGGGGCTGCGTGGTACATCGTGCGCTCGGGCCGCGTGCTGGGCATGAGCGACGGGAACGGGGCACTGCCCGTGCCCGGAGCACCGGGCAGCGGACAACCCCCGGTTGAGGATCCACTCATCAGCCTTGACCAGAGCGCTGCCGCCGCCACCGATCCGGATGGACAACTGCTGACCGCCGCACTGCAGACCCCTTCCCGCTGGGCGGACGCGCGGACTGCTCTGCGCAGTCGGGGTGGATCCTGGGACCGCACAGGCGCGCTGTGGCTGCCCGACCCGGACGCCGGGGCGCAGATGGTGAACGTGCTGGGGTCCCAGAAGATCCCAGTACAACTTGACCAGGTCAGGTCGGTGCAGATCTCCCGTGACGGCTCCCGGGCATTGGTCGTGGCTGGACCGCGCGATGCGGCGACCGCCTATCTGCTGCGGGTCGACCGGACGACAGGTCCGCCGCGTCTGACCCGGCCGCGGGCGCTGGTGACCGGTCCGGTCCGGGCAGCGGCGTGGGCGTCGGCCACGCAGGTGGCGCTGCTCATCGTCGCGCCCGACCAGCCGCCGCAGGTCGGCAGCGTGGACTTGGGTCTGTTCTCCGTGCGACTTCTCGGCGGTCCGCCGCTGGCGCGCACCGTCGCCGCCGCCCCTGACCGGCCGCTGCTGTCCGGGACCAAGGATGGGCAGATCTGGCAGTTCAACGGCAACACCTGGGTGCCCCTGACCCAGGGACGCCAGCCGCGCTATCCCGGATAGAGGCCATCCACAGATTTGTCGTGGACGCCCAAGGCCCAGTGGCGCAGGCTCAGACTTGCGGTATGAGTTCCTGGTGGGATGCGGCCGCCTCTGCCCTGCTGGGGTCGACCTGCGTCGGGTGTGAAACCCCGGGACGGCCTTGGTGCTCCGAGTGCGCAGCGGCCTTCGCCGAATCGGTGGACCCGGTGCTGGCTGCGGTCGACCCGCCGCTGATCGTCGCGTGCCGCTATGACGGCTGTGTTCCGGAGGCGATCGTGGGATACAAGGACCGCGGCATCAGCAGTCTGCGTCCGCTGTTGGGCCACGTCCTTGCCGCCGGGGTGCTGGAGGCTGTGGAGTTGATCGGCGCGTCGCCCACGACAACCCTGGTCCCCGCCGCGACCTCGTCAGCGGCGGTACGACGGCGCGGTTTCGACCACATGTGGGAGCTCGCCCGCACGGCAAGTGCCGCGACGGATCTGCCGGCCGGCAGGTTGCTGCGCGCAGGCAGTCGGGCGGACCAGGCGCGGTTGTCCTTCGCGGCCCGGCGACGCAACGTGCACTCGACGATGCACGTGACCCGCACCGGTGTTGGACCGGTGATCGTCGTCGACGATGTGCGCACCTCCGGAGCCACTCTGGCCGAATGTGATCGTGCCCTCACCGAGGGTGGCTACGAAGTGGTCGCGCATGTGGTCATCGCGGGCTCGATCATCGACCCGACGTGCGCTCAGGACCGATAACGAGTTAGCGTGAAGCGTGTTGAATCGGGGGATTGTCTACAAGGAGGAGGGCTTCGTGAGCGACGTCGCTGAGATCGTGGTGCACGGCCGACACGTTGAGGTGTCCAAGCGCTTCCGGGAGCACGTCCACAACAAGTTGGACCGCATCGACAAGTTCGGGATCCCCTTGCGCAGAGTCGACGTCGAGGTCTCCAAAGAGGCCAATCCCCGGCTGGCCGATCGCGCGTTCGAGGTGGAGTTGACCACGCGCGCGAACGGCGCGGTCATCCGCGCTGAGGCTGCTGCGTCCGACAAGTACGCCGCACTTGACATCGCATACGGCCGCTTGGAACAGCGCCTGCGCCGCGCCGCGGACAAGAACCGCTTCCATCGCCACGGTGCGGACGCCGTGCGCAGCCCGCGTGCCGCCGGCTTCGACAACCTCGAGACCCCCGCGGCCGAGGTGCCGGAATTGGAGGACGATCTCGACGAGGACACGGTCTGGGAGCAGGGGCCGGTCGTCGTGCGCGAGAAGAGCCACGAGACCGTGCCCATGTCCGTGGAACAAGCGGTGACCGAGATGGAGATGGTCGGGCACGACTTCTTCTTGTTCATCGACGAGGACTCCGGTGACCCGGTTGTGGTCTACCGCCGCCGCGGCTTCGACTACGGACTGATCCGGGTCCACACCGCAGACGAGGCTCAGCCAGCTGAGGAGTCGGCCTGAGCACCCCTGCCCTGAGAACCGTCGTTGTCGATCCGGAACCGGTCTTCGCCCACGGGATCGCCGCCACGCTGGCAGGAGTGGTACTCCCCGACCCCGTCGTGGGGCAGTGGGGTGGGACTGTGGTCTGGCCAGGTCCGTCCGGGGCAGCGATCATCGGCGTGCGACGCCACGAGGCTGCGGACGCCGAAGTCGTTCTGGCGGCGCTGAAATCGCGGACCCCGACCATCGTGCTCGGGGTTCCCGCTGCCGAAAGGGCGGTAGTTGATCTGTTGCGCGCAGGCGCCAAGGAAGTCCTTGCCCGCGACTGCAGCACCTCGGATCTGGTCCATGCGGTGCAGAACCTGCGTCGCAACCGCCCGGTCGCCCGGCGCAGGGCCTCGAGCAGCCCCACCGACCCGACCGCCCGGGAACTGGAGGTCACCACGCTGCTGGCGCAGGGCATGAGCAACCGGGAGATCGCCCACGCCTTGTTCATCAGTGAGCACACCGTGCGCAACCACCTGGGTCATGTCTTCTCGAAGCTCGGGGTGTCCTCGCGAACACAGGCCGTCGTCCGCGCCGGCCAGGTTGGTTGGCTGCGGCTGCCGTGATCCATGTGCGGCGCTGGTTTGTCGGCGAGGCTTGGCCTCTCGCGACCTAGTTGACCCCGCCGGGACTGGCGCAGGCGTTGGAGTTATGTACGTACGTTGGACAAGCGCACATCCGTTGGAGTTGCACGGTCTGTGGATCTCCAACGCCTGTACCGTTCTCCAACGCGTGTACCCAACTCTCACGCGTGCCGACCGGTGCGCCGACAACTGTCGCCGCGTGCCGGTCTCACTCCACCGCCGTGCCTCCCCGATCGGCGGTCGAGCGCTCGACCCCGTCAGACCCAACCCGCCGGCAGCGCTTCTTCAGTGAGACCGAAACCCTGGGCCACCAAATACCGGCGCACGGCAGCCATCGCCGCGCCCGGGGCCCCGCCGGGGGAGTGCACATGCACTCCCTGGACCGATCGGGTGGCCATGATCACCCCGGAGTCCTGCCCGCCGACCGCGGTGCGGGCGACCCACACCGCAAGCGCGTTGCTCGCCGCTGGCCGCAGCGCAGCGGGAACGTCGATTGGCGCACAGGGCTGGACCTGCCATGCTCCGGCGACCAGTTCCGGAACGTGCAGATCGGCGGTCCACCCGCCGACGACGGCATCCACAAGGCGCCCGCGCTGCGACATCCCGCGCCGCTTGTGCCCTTCGATCATGAAGCCCGCCTTGAGCGCCACGCGTACGGAGGCCTCGTTGCCGGCCAGCGCCTCCCAGTCGATGCGTTGGTAGCCGACCCGGGCCAGTTCGTCGCGCACCGCCACCAGTGCGGCGGTGGCCAGTCCCGCCCCGCGAGCCCACGGCGCCACCCAGTAGCCGACCTCGGTGCTCGGGCCCGGCATGGTCGCCAGCGTGTCGCGCACGCCGATGACTCCGGCCAGGCCGTCGACGTCCATGGCCCACACGTGGTCCTCGCCGCCATGGGAGCCGATGAAGTCCTCGGCGTGCGCCAGCGAGTACGGCTGGGGGACCTGCGTCCAGCGCGCGATCTCCCGGTCAGAACAGGCTCGGACGATGGCCGGGGCGTCGTCAGGATGCAAGGGGCGAAGACGTCCCATGGGCAGTTCGAGGTGCTCGCTGATCACGACCCCATCCCACCATCCCCATCGTCACGTAACATGCACATGTGCGAGTTCTAGACAAGATCCTGCGGGCCGGTGAGGGCAAGGTCCTCCGCAAGCTCAAAGCCCTCAGCGTGCAAGTCAACGCCCTTGAGGCCGACTTCCGTGCTATGAGCGACGAGGAACTGCGGGATCTGACTCCCGAGTTCAGAGCCAGGCTCGAGAAGGGGGAGACTCTCGACGACCTGCTCCCGGAGGCTTTCGCCGCCGTCCGCGAGGCGGCCACCCGCACCTTGGGGCAGCGCCACTACGACGTGCAGGTCATGGGAGGTGCGGCACTGCACCTGGGCAACATCGCAGAGATGAAGACCGGTGAGGGCAAGACGCTGGTGTCGACCCTGCCTGCCTATCTGAACGCACTGTCGGGCAAAGGCGTGCACATCATCACGGTCAACGATTACCTCGCCGAGCGTGACTCCGCCTGGATGGGTCGTGTGCACCGGTTCTTGGGACTGGAGGTCGGCTGCATCTTGTCGCAGATGTCCCCCGAGCAGCGCCGCACGGCCTACGCGGCGGACATCACATACGGCACGAACAACGAATTCGGTTTCGACTACCTGCGCGACAACATGGCCTGGAACGTCGACGAGATGGTCCAGCGCGGACACAACTTCGCGATCGTCGACGAGGTGGACTCGATCCTCATCGACGAGGCCAGGACGCCGCTGATCATCAGTGGCCCAGCCGACCAGTCCCCGAAGTGGTACGCGGACTTCGCCAAACTCGTCAAGCGCCTGCACAAGGACGAGGACTACGAGGTCGACATCAAGAAGCGCACCGTCGGTATCCTCGATCCTGGTGTGGTCAAGGTCGAGGACTGGCTCGGCGTCGAGAACCTCTACGAGACGGTCAACACCCCACTGGTCGGATTCCTCAACAACGCGATTCGCGCGAAGGAACTGTTCGAGCGCGACAAGGAGTATGTCGTCCAGAACGGTGAGGTGCTGATCGTCGACGAGCACACCGGGCGCATCCTCGCCGGGCGCCGCTACAACGAGGGCTTGCACCAGGCGATCGAAGCCAAGGAGAACGTCGAGATCAAGGCTGAGAACCAGACACTGGCCACGATCACCTTGCAGAACTACTTCCGCATGTACGACAAGCTCTCCGGCATGACCGGTACCGCCATGACCGAGGCCGCGGAGTTCAATCAGATCTACAAGCTCGGCGTGGTCCCGATCCCGACGAACCAGCCGAACATCCGGGTGGACCTGCCCGACACCATCTATCGCACGGAGGGCGCGAAGTTCGCCGCCGTGGTGGAAGACATCCAGGAGTGTCAGGAGAAGGGCCAGCCCGTTCTGGTGGGCACCGCCAGCGTCGAGAAGAGCGAGGTGCTGTCCGCCCTGCTGAAGAAGTCCGGGGTACGCCATGAGGTGCTCAACGCGAAGCACCACGAGCGGGAGGCGTCGATCGTCGGTGAGGCGGGCCGCAGGGGCGCGGTGACCGTCGCGACGAACATGGCCGGTCGTGGAACCGACATCATGCTCGGCGGCAACCCGGAGATGCGTGCCGCGGCCGACCTCGAGGCCCGCGGGCTCGACCCGGTGGAGAGTCCGGAGGACTACGAGGCCGCCTGGCCGGACGCCCTGAGCAAGGCCGAGGAGTCGGTGAAGGCCGAGCACGAGGAGGTCACTTCGTTGGGGGGCCTGTACGTGCTGGCCACCGAGCGCCACGAGTCCCGCCGTATCGACAACCAGTTGCGGGGCCGGTCGGCACGTCAGGGTGACCCCGGAACCACTCGGTTCTACCTGTCGCTCGAGGACGATCTCATGAAGCGGTTCAACGCGACGATGGTCGACGCGTTCCTGACCCGTTTCAACGTGCCCGACGACGTTCCGATTGAGGCCAAGATGGTCTCCCGTGCGATTGCCAGCGCGCAGGGTCAGGTGGAGGCGCAGAACTTCGAGATCCGCAAGAACGTTCTGAAGTATGACGAGGTCCTCAACCGCCAGCGTCAGGTGATCTATGCAGAGCGGCACCGCGTGCTCAACGGCGAGGACCTCGAGGACGAGGTCCGGATCTTCCTCGACGACACGATCGCGGGTGCTGTGGCCAACGCCACCGCGGAGGGCTACCCCGAGGAGTGGGACCTCGACCAGTTGTGGACGCAGTTGCAGACGTTGTACCCGGTGGGCGTCTCGGTTGCGGCGCTGGAGGCCGAGGCTGGCGGTGACCGGTCAGGGCTGAGCGCGGACCTGCTGACGCAGGCCCTGCAGGACGACGCCCAGGCCGCCTACGACCGTCGCGTCGAGGAGCTCGGCGAACCGGTCATCCGCGAACTCGAGCGGCAGGTCATCCTGAACGTGCTCGACCGCAAATGGCGCGAGCATCTGTACGAGATGGATTACCTGCAGGAGGGCATCGGACTGCGCGCGATGGCCCAGCGCGACCCACTGGTCGAGTACCAGAAGGAGGGCTACGACCTGTTCGCCGCCATGATGAACGGCATCAAGGAGGAGACGGTCGGCTACATGTTCCACGTACAGCCCACCGTCGAGGGTGAGGACGAACAGGACGACGAGATCGAGGAGCTGGGGGCCACCGAGGCGCCGCAGCTGGTCGCGCCGGGTCTGGTCCACGAGCGCCCGCAGCAGGTCCAGTACTCCGCGCCCACGCTGGACGAGGAGGTTCCCGCACACGTCGAGCGGGGGACGCTGGCCGGTGGCAGCGCCCGTGACACCGACCCGAAGTACGCCAACGTCGCGCGCAATGCCCAGTGCCCGTGCGGCTCTGGGAAGAAGTTCAAGCGCTGCCACGGAGATCCGAAGAACGCAGCGTAGGTGGATGCGGCTCACGGATTCCGTGACCGAATACGCATAACCGCGCAGTAGCCCGCTGGTTGCCCGGTGGCCCGCAAACTACGGGTCATCGGGCAACCTGCGGGTCATCGGGCAACCTGGGGGCTACCCCGCGCCCTACAGCACCAGCACGCACACGCACCGCCACCGGCCGTGCCGCCGGTGCAGGCGCAGAGCCACGGCGCGGGTGCGTTGTGGGCATCCGACCACGGCAGCCACCTCGATCGAATCAGTGCCCAGCGGCTGGGCCCGCACCGAGAGCACCTTGCCGCCACTCAGGCGCGAGTCCGGGCTCGGTGAGCGCAACGCCTGGAAGACGACCGGGGACACCGAACCCACCAGCGTCGTCGCCGCACGATGCCCCGCCAGCACCTCCACCACCGACTGGGTAAGCCGCTCGATCCAGCGCTGATCGACAGGCTGCGGCGGGTCCGGTTCGGTGCAGACCAGTCGCAGATGTCGCGGACGAGTCGGCTGCGGTGACGGCTGCCACGACTCGATGGGGCTGACGACGGCAGTGGCGTGATTGTTCATCGACATTTGATCTCATTAGGTGATGTTTGCTGTTGTTTGATACTGATCATAGGTCCGTCTGCACAGACCTGGGTACGCTTTGTGGATATGCAGGCTGACGAATGGCCGGACCTCACCGACGTGGAACTGCGGGCGACGGCGCTGGACCGCCTCGACCTGCACTACGAGCACCAGGACGCCTTGAGCGTCACTCGCGGATCGTGGGAACTGGCCGACTACGTGCGACGGTTCTCGGACCTGCAGGTCGAGATCGGTGAACACGTCGTACGCGGTGAGGTGCTCTCCGTGGGAGTGGACTTGGTCCACCTGAGCACTGCATTGGTCCGGTTGTCGGCGTGCGACCAGATCCAGCCTCTGGGCCGCGGGGGTGGGGTGCAGGCCAGCCCGGTGAGCTTCCGGCAGTCGATCAGACAGTTGGCTGGAAGAGTGCCGCGCGAACTGGTCCTGGCTGGAGGTCGGACCCTGATGGTGAGAATCGACTGGGTGGCAGCCGATTTCCTGCACGCTCGGACCGCGGGACGGCCCACCTTGGTGCCGCTATCGCAGGTCGCTGCTGTGCTTGGCCGCATCCAGTGACTGTGCGGTCTGCTGGTAGGCCCGCTCGATGTACGCCTCGAGTTCGGTGGCCTCGACGCGCCACTGTCCGCGGCCGCCGACCTTGATCGCCCGCAGATCGCCGCTACGCACCAGGGCGTAGGCCTGCGCAGAGGAGATGTTCAACGTCTCGGCGACATCGGCAAGGGTGAGGAACCGCACCCTTCGATCCTCGCACACCGCATAATGTGCGAAAGGGCAAGCGGACTTCCTGGGGACAAACGTGGCGTTGACGATGGTGATCGGCCGCGTCGGGCACTCGTGGGAGGACGTGCTGCTGTCCCGGATGGATGATCAGCCCGGGCTCGCCGCGGTCACGCAGTGCCGAACCGTCGTCGAACTGCTGGTCAGCGTGGAACTCGAAGCGCCACACGTGCTGATCGTCGATGAGGACTTCCCGCGATTGACCGAGGGGCTGGCCCGATTGCGCGGCCTCACCCGAGTGGTGATCGTCGGCCACGGCCCCACTGCCGACGTCGCGCCGCAGCGGCTGGAGCTCGATGCGCTGCTCGGGGCTGCGAATGTGGCGACCGGGGCCGGACCGATCATCACCGTCTGGGGGCCGCCGGGCTCCTGGGGTACCACCAGCGTGGCCGTCGGCCTGGCGCGAAGCCTGAGTCGTCGGACAGACACCCTGCTGGTGGACGCCAATGTGCATGCGCCATCGGTGGGCGATCTGCTGAACGTTCCGCTCGGCGGGCTGCTCACCGCGTGCCTGTCGGTCGACCGCGGCACCCCGAAGATCGCCGGCGTCGCGGTGTCCACCCGACTGCATGTGCTCAGCGGCGTCGATCCGGCGGTCTACCCGGCGGTGCATCCCGGGGCGATGCAGCAGGTCCTGCAGACCGCGCGCGGACAGTTCGGACACATCCTGCTGGACGTGGACAGTGCGATCGACCCGGCGGGGGAGATCGGCCTGGTGCCCGACTGGACCACGGCTACAGCGGTGGGACTACGGGCCGCCGATCACGTCGTCATCGTCGTGGGGGAGTCTCAGGTGGCCCAGCAGCGGTTGTGGCGCAGCCTGCCTGCTGCGGCCGATTTGATGCGTGGACGCGCCACGGTCGTGGTCAACCGATGCACCGACCCACGTCGCACGACCACCGGACTGGCCCGGCGGCTGGGAGATTTCCTGCCGGAGGCGGCGGTCGGCTGGATCGGTATGCAGATCACACAGCGAGCCCTGGCGCCGATCGTGGACGAACTGGTCGATGAGGTGGGTGCAGGTGCCGGATAATCTGTTGGCATGCCGCTGTCGGGATTGATCGTTGATTGGGGCGGTGTGCTGACCGTCGGTATGCACGAAGCCATGGGGTCCTGGGCCGCCGACGAGTCCATCGACATCACGGCGTTCATCGCGGTGATGCGCGAATGGCTGGGTACCGAATACGCGCTGGAGGCCGCCTACAACCCGATCCACGCCCTCGAACGCGGCGAACTCGAGGTGCCGGCGTTCGAGAAACACCTGGCCGGGGCGCTGACCGACAAGACCGGACAGGTCGTCCTGGCCGAAGGCCTGCTCAACCGCATGTTCCGCTTCTTCGCCCACAGTCCGGACATGATGGCGCTCGTGCGCAGGGCCCGGGCCAACGGCATCCGGACCGCCCTGCTGAGCAACTCGTGGGGGAACAACTACCCCGATGACCTGTTCGACGGGATGTTCGACGAGGTCGTGATCTCCGGTCAGGTGGGGATGCGCAAACCCGATGCCGAGATCTATCACCACACGATCCAGGCGATCGGGCTGTCCGCGCCGGAGTGTGCATTCGTCGACGACCTGTTGCCCAACGTGCTGGCCGCTCGCGAGCTCGGACTGGTCGGGATCCACCACACCGACTACCCGACCACCGCCTCCGAACTCGACATCCTGTTCGACCGTGTGCTGTCGCGCTGAGCACATCGCGGGCACAGCTCACACGCCGCCCGCGGCCACCGGCACTGCCTGATGTCCCGGTATGCCCGCAATGGGACAATGCGAACGGATAGTCGTGCGACCAGAGAGGCGGTAGCCCAGTGCCGGATCGTCTGAGCGCAGTGGACGTCTCCTTCCTGTACCTGGAGGACGAGACCACACCCATGCACGTGGGCGAGATGCTGGTGTTCCAGGCCCCGGACAGCGGCTTCGACTACGACCGTCTGGTCACGTTGATCCGCCGCCGGATCGCTTTCGTCCCGCGGTACCGCCAGCGGGTGCGCTGGGTGCCCGGGCGGCTGGCCAACCCGGTGTGGGTCGACGACCAGGATTTCGACGTGGCGTTCCACGTGCGGCGTTCGGCGTTGCCATCGCCGGGAACCGATGGTCAGCTGCGCGAACTCGCCGCCCGCATCATGAGCCGGCCGCTGGATCCGACCCGGCCGTTGTGGGAGGTCTACCTGGTGGAGGCCCTGCAGGGCGGCCGCTTCGCGATCTTGACCAAGACCCATCAGTCGATGGTCGACGGGACTGCGGCGGTGGACATCGGACAGGTGATCCTCGACCCCACCCCCGATCCCCGGCCGACCCCGGACGTGCATTGGAACCCGTCGCAGGAGCCCAGCGGGGCGGAACTGGTGGCCGGTGCAGTCGTCGACTCGGTGAGACGGCCGGCAGTCGTGGTGGACAACGCCCGCAAGGGCCTGGCCGACGTCAGTGACGCGGCCACGGGCTTGCTGCGGCAGGCCGGTGGCCTGGTCTCGGCGCTCTGGACGGCCGCCCGCCCACCGGCTGAGAGCCCTCTGAACGTGCCGATCGGTGCCCAGCGCCGTTTTGGCACGGCCACCGCGGACCTGGAGGACTTCAAGCGCATCCGCCGCGAGCATGGCGGCACGATCAACGATGTCGTGCTGGCCGTGATCGCCGGTGCATTGCGGGCATGGTTGATGACCCGCCAGGAGAACGTCGGCAGCCGTCACACCATCCGCGCCATGGTCCCGGTCAGCGTCCAGGACATCGGGCAACGCACGCCGGCCAACCGGGTAGCGGCGTTCCTGGTGGATCTGCCCACCGGGGAGCAGGACCCGGTGGTCCGGCTCAACCGCATCAGTTTCGAGATGGCTCAGCACAAGGACGGCGGCCACATGGTCGGGGCGCAATCGCTGGTCGCCCTGACCGGATTCACCCCGCCGACCTTGCATGCGATGGGTGCCCGGCTGGGCGCGGATCTGTCGCGACGTGTGGCCAACGTCGTGATCACCAACGTCCCCGGGCCGCAGCAGCCGCTGTACGTGGCAGGCGCGCAGTTGTTGGCCGCCTACCCGATCCTGCCCCTGGTGAAGTCCATGGCGGTGAGCATCGGATTGACGTCCTACAACGGCGGCGTCTACTTCGGTCTGAACGCGGATCGGGATGCGATGGATGACATCGACGTGCTCACGGCCTGCATCTCCGAGGCCATCGACGAGCTGCTTGACACGACACGCAAGTCACGTACCCGAGCAAAACGCGCCAGAAAGGACTAACGTTCCGGCGAGTAGCGTTTTACGTCGTGGATATGCGATTATCCACCGGAAACGGAGGGCGACAGACCATCATGGCCACGAAATCCGGCAAGCGGCGGGGGCTCGTGCTCGGCGGCGGCGGAATCCTGGGTGCCGCCTGGATGATCGGAGCGCTCAAAGCACTTGAGGAGATTCACGGCTTCGACCCCCGCACGGCGGACTACATCGTGGGGACCTCGGCAGGTTCGGTCCTGTCGTCACTGCTCGGTGCGGGAGTCAGCGTCGACCAACTCATCGACCACCAGCACGGCCACCCGATCACCGAAGGTCCCTTGGCCGGCTACTCGTGGGACTACGAGAAGGCCACCGGTGGGAACCGTCCGCACATCCCGCGCCTGCTCGGCCCGGGCAGCGGCAAACTGATCCGGCGCACGCTTGCCGGCGGTGCCCGCAAGATGCCACCGACCGCCGTGCTCAGCGCGTTCCTTCCGGCCGGCAAAGGTTCTTTGGAACGGGTAGGGCATCTGGTCGAGGCTTTCACCCCCTTCGGTCAGTGGTCGCCGCACGAGAACGTGTGGATCGTCGCCCTCGACTACGAAAGTGGCCGCAGGGTCGCATTCGGCCACGAGAACGCCCCCACGGTCGCCCTGTCCGACGCCGTCATGGCCAGTTGTGCCATCCCAGGCTGGTTCCGGCCGATGCAGATCGACGGCCGCACGTACATCGACGGCGGTGCGTGGTCGGCCACATCGGCCGATCTGCTGGCGGGCCTGGACCTCGACGAGGTGTATGTGCTGGCGCCGATGCTGTCCTTCGCGATGGACCAGCCGGACACGATGCTCGGCCGGGTCGAGCGGCGGTGGCGGGTCCAGGTGACGAAACGCTGCCTGAGCGAGGTGGACAAGGTCCGCGCCGGCGGTGCCGACGTGGTGGTGCTCGGCCCCGGCCCGGAGGACCTCGAGGCGATGGGTGCCAACGTCATGGACAACAGTCGCCGCATCGCCGCGCTGGAGACGTCGCTGAAGACCTCGGTGGAGGCGCTGCGTGACCCTGACAAGGTCGGCCCGGACCACTTGGCCGACGTCAGTTGATGCGCGCATACGTCCCCGCCACGCTGCCCGAAGTATTGCGCTGGTACGCCGGCGGTGCTGTCCCCGTGGGCACCCGGATCAACGCCGTCACCTCGTCATTGCGCAAGCAGCACCCGGACGCCGACGACGAGGAGTTGGAGTTCCTGGCGACGAAAGCGGCCGAGGAGACGTCCACTGTGGCTGCCATGACCACCGGACAGCGACGGGCGACCCTGGCCGTGGACCTCCCGGCTGATGCCACCGAACCCCTGCCCGGTGCGACCAGCTCCCTGAGCACGACCGCCGAGGTTCCGATCACGGACTGGGCAGCGGTTTTCGTCGACGATCTGCAGTGGTACGCCGTGGACGAGATCGCGTACCTGACCTGAGCCGCGACCCCGCAGCTCGCAGACTCGCCAACAACGGACCTGAAATGGAAGGATCAGCGTATGGATGCCGTGACCCAGATCCCCGCAATCGAGAACGAGCCGAATCGCCTCTACGAGCCGGGCTCGCCGCATCGCGTCAGCCTGCAGGCCCGTCTGGCTCAATTGCAGAGCCAAGGCTCCATCGAACTGCCGATGTGCATCGACGGACAGTGGTCGATGGCCGGCGGCTCCAAGATCAAAGTGGTCCAGCCGCACGCGCACGCCCGGCAGTTGGGCACCACCAAGAACGCCACCCGCAAGGACGCGGCGGCGGCGGTGGAGGCGGCGAAGAAGGCCGCACCGGCGTGGCGGGCGATGTCCTTCGACGACCGTGCGGCGATTCTGCTCAAGGCCGCAGACCTGCTCGCCGGACCGTGGCGCGACACGTTGAACGCGGCGACCATGCTGGGCCAGTCGAAGACCGTCTTCCAGGCAGAGATCGATGCCGCCTGCGAACTGATCGATTTCTGGCGCTTCAATGTGACGTTCGCCGAAGGCATCCTTCGCGAACAGCCGATCTCCGGACCCGGCGTGTGGAACCAGACGGACTACCGCCCGCTGGAGGGCTTCGTCTACGCGGTCACCCCGTTCAACTTCACAGCGATCGCCGGGAACCTGCCCACGGCGCCCGCGCTGATGGGCAACACCGTGGTCTGGAAGCCTGCCACCACCCAGCAGTTCGCTGCCCACTACCTCATGCAGTTGCTCGAGGAGGCGGGCATGCCGCCCGGGGTCATCAACATGGTGACCGGGCATGGCGTCGCGGTCTCGGATGTCACGCTCTACGATCCCGACCTGGCCGGCATCCATTTCACCGGTTCCACCCCGGTGTTCCAACTGCTGTGGCGCACGGTGGGCGAGAACATCGACAAGTACCGCAGCTACCCGCGCCTGGTCGGTGAGACCGGGGGTAAGGACTTCGTGTTCGCCCATCCCTCGGCAGACCCGGCAGTCCTGACCACCGCAATGATCCGCGGTGCCTTCGAGTATCAGGGGCAGAAGTGTTCGGCGGCATCGCGCGCATACGTTCCGCGCAGCCTGTGGAAGGTCATCAAGGATGACTTCCTGGGCAAGGTCGAGAGCCTGTCCATGGGACCCACGACCGACTTCAGCAACTTCATGGGCGCCGTGATCGACGACCGCGCGTTCGCGAAACTCTCCGGTGCCATCGACCGGGCGCACAAGAACGCCGACGTGGATGTCGCCGCGGGCGGCACCTACGACGACAGCGAGGGCTACTTCATCCGGCCCACCGTCGCGGTGAGCAAGGATCCGACCAACGAGTTCTTCACCGAGGAGTACTTCGGGCCGCTGCTGGGCGTGTACGTCTACGACGACCGCCGCTACTCCACGGTCATGGATCAGATGGAGGGCATCGCCAAGTACGCACTGACCGGTGCCTTCATCGCCCAGGACCGGGAGGCGATCGCGCAGGCCCGCGAGACGCTGCGGTTCGCGGCAGGCAACTTCTACATCAACGACAAGCCCACCGGCGCGGTCGTGGGTCAGCAGCCGTTCGGAGGTGCTCGGGCATCGGGGACCAACGACAAGGCCGGCGCGCCGCAGAACCTCCTGCGGTGGACCAGTACCCGCTCCATCAAAGAGACTTTTGTGCCACCGACCGATCACAACCACCCCCACATGAAGTAGAGGCTCGACGTGCCCGATGATTCGTTGAGCGACCTGCTGGCCTCTGCCCAGGAAGTCGCCGCCCGCGCAAATCCGCTGGAGTTCGAGGTCGATCTCGTCGACTTCCTGCCACGCTTCTACGAGGACGTGGCCCCCGAGGATCTGATGGGCAAGGATCCCATCGACCTGGTCGGTCCGGCCACGCACATGCTGCGACTGGGTTCGCACAGACCGCAGGGTGACGCGATCGTGGACGTGTTCACGCCGACCGTGGCCGCCGACGAATGGACGGTGGGGCACACAGTGGTGCAGGTCATCACCGATGATATGCCGTTCCTGCTCGACTCCCTGGTCGCCGCGATCACCGGGCAGGGGCATTCGCTGCACCTGGTCGCCCACCCGATCTACGCGGTGGAGCGGGACATCACCGGCACGCTGCAATCGGTGGTCCCCGGATCCCCCGACGCCGCCCCGGAGTCCGCGATCCGGGAGTCCTGGATCCACCTCGAGATCGACCTGCGCACCGACCCCGAGCAGCACACAGCGCTCGAGCAGGTGTTGCATGCGGTGCTCAGCGACGTCCGGGAGGCGGTGGAGGACTGGCAGCGGATGACAGCCGAGGCCCTGACGCTGGCCGACGAGTTGCGCGCCTCCCCACCATCGTCGGTGCCGGCTGCATACAGCCAGGAGGCCGCGGAGTTCCTGCAATGGCTGGCCGAGGGCAACTACACCTTCCTGGGCTACCGCCGGTACGACCTGGTCCGCGATCCCGACCCCAGTGCGCTGGTCAGCCAGCCTGGCAGCGGTTTGGGTCTGTTGCGCGCGGACCGGGCGCAGTCCCAATCGTTCTCCGAGATGCCTCCGGCGGTGCGCGCCCATGCCACGGAGCCGCGCATCCTCGTGCTGACGAAGGCGAATTCGCGATCCACCGTGCACCGGCCCGTTCCCCTGGACTACGTGGGGGTCAAGCGATTCGACGCCGACGGCGAGGTGATCGGCGAGCACCGGTTCATCGGACTGTTCGCCTCGAGCACCTACAACCAGTCCGTCACGCAGATCCCGGTGTTGCGCCGACGGGTCGAAGAGTTGTTCGAAAAGACCGGTTTCGCGCCCAACACCCATAGCGGCAAAGACCTGCTTCAGTTCTGCGAGACCTATCCCCGCGACGACTTCTTCCAGACCGACGCCGAGGAACTGTTCCCGATCGCGCGGGCGGTTCTGCAGATCCACCAGCGCCGCCAGACGCGGCTGTTCACGCGTAACGACCGGTATGGCCGCTACATCTCAGCGCTCATCTACCTGCCTCGCGACCGCTACAACACCCAGGTGCGCCACCGCATCCAGGACGGCTTGCTGCAGGCGTACGGCGGGGAGTCGGTGGACCACTCGGCGCTGCTCAGCGAATCGGTGCTCGCCCGCCTGCACATGACCGTGCACATGCCGCACGGCACACCGATCCCCGAAATCGACGAGGCGGCGCTGGAGCGCAGTCTGGCCCAGGCCGTCCAGTCCTGGGACGATCACCTCGTCGAGGCGCTGGTGACCGCGGTCGGGGAGGAGCGCGCCGGCGAGCTCAAGCAGGTCTACGACGGGGCGTTCCCCGAGGCGTACAAGGAGGATGCCACGCCGCGGGAGGCCGTGGCCGACATCCTTCCGCTGTCTGAACTCGGCGAGTCCGGCATCTCGGTGGCTCTTGCCCAGCCGGCACTGGCGGAATCCATGCGGGACCGGCGGTTCACGATCTACCGGGCCGGCCCGCCGGTGTCGTTGGCCGCGGTGATCCCCATCCTGAACGGGTTCGGCGTCGAAGTCCTCGACGAACGGCCCTACGGAATCGAAGGCCACGACGGTGTGGAGCGTTACATCTACGACTTCGGCCTGCGACTGCCCGACCAGGAGATGCCCGACGAGGACACCTTCACCCAGCGCTTCAGCGACGCCTTCCTGGCGTGCTGGTCGTCGTACTCCGACGCCGACCGGCTCAACACACTGGTGACCATCGGCGGGCTCGACTGGCGTGAAGTGTCCGCCGTGCGCGCCTGGGTCGAGTATGCCCGGCAGATCGGGTCCCCGTTCTCGGCGCAATACATGATCGAGGTGCTGATCGCGCACACCGACATCGTGCAGTTGCTGGTCCGGCTGTTCGAGGCCAGGCACGACCCGATCGACAACGACGAACGGACCGCGGACGCCCTGTATCAGGAGGTGCTCACGGCGCTGGATGAGGTGGCGTCACTGGACGACGACCGGGTGATCCGGCAGTTGCTGGGGATCGTGCTGGCCATCTTGCGGACCAACTACTTCCAACGGGTGCAGGACCGTCCGAAGGCGTGGCTGTCGTTCAAGATCGACCCGCGCGAGGTGCCGGGGATGCCGCTGCCACGGCCGCGGTTCGAGATTTTCGTGACCTCCCCGCAGATGTCCGGGGTGCACCTGCGATTCGGCCGGGTTGCCCGCGGCGGCCTGCGGTGGAGTGACCGGCGAGAGGACTTCCGTACCGAGGTGCTGGGCTTGGTGAAGGCCCAGATGGTCAAGAACGCGGTGATCGTGCCGGTGGGTTCCAAAGGTGGCTTCGTGGTGAAGAACCCACCACCGATGTCGAACCGGGAAGCCTTCATGGCCGAAGGCATCGCCTGCTACAAGATGTTCATCAGTGGCCTGTTGGACCTCACCGACAACCTGGTGGACGGCAAGGTCGTCGCGCCGCCGCAGTTGTTCCGTCGCGATGAGGACGACACCTACCTGGTGGTGGCTGCAGACAAGGGCACCGCCTCGTTCTCCGACATCGCGAATGCAGTGGCTCAGGAGTACGGATTCTGGCTCGGCGACGCGTTCGCCTCCGGCGGGTCCGTCGGCTACGACCACAAGGCGATGGGCATCACCGCCCGCGGGGCGTGGGAGTCGGTGAAGCGTCACTTCCTCGAGATGGGGGTGGACACCCAGAGTCAGGAGTTCACGGTCGTCGGGGTGGGCGACATGAGCGGCGACGTCTTCGGCAACGGCATGCTGTTGTCCGAGCACATCCAGCTCGTGGCCGCTTTCGACCACCGGGACATCTTCTTGGATCCGGCCCCCGACGCCGCCGCATCCTTCCGCGAGCGCCGGCGCTTGTTCGACATGTCGCGCTCGAGTTGGTCGGACTACGACAAGGACCTGATCAGCGCGGGCGGCGGGGTGTATTCCCGCAGCCTCAAGTCGGTCCCCATCAGTAAACAGGTCCGAAAGGTGCTGGGCATCGCCGAGGGGGTCAAGTCCATGACTCCCAACGACCTGCTGAACGCGATCCTGCAGGCTCCGGTCGACCTGCTCTGGAACGGCGGCATCGGCACGTACGTGCGGGCGTCCACCGAGACCGACGTCCAGGTCGGTGACAAGGCCAACGACGCGATCCGGGTGACCGGGGCGCAACTGCGGTGCAAGGTCGTGGGGGAGGGCGGAAACCTCGGCTTCACCCAGCTCGGACGTATCGAGGCCGCGAACAATGGCGTGCTCATCAACACCGATGCGATCGACAACTCCGCCGGTGTTGACACCAGCGACCACGAGGTCAACATCAAGATCCTGCTCGACCGGATCGTGCGAGACGGTGACCTCACCCTGAAGCAGCGAAATGAGCTGTTGGCCGCGATGACCGAGGATGTCGCGGACCTGGTGCTTGCCAACAACTACTGGCAGAACATGCTGCTGTCCAACGGCCGCGCCCAGCGCGGTGCCCTGCTGCCGGTCCATCAGCGGTTGATGACCGTGCTCGAGCAGCGCGGGTTGCTCGACCGGGAGATCGAGTACCTGCCGACAGATGAGCAGATCGCCGCGCGGATCGAACAGGGCAAGGGCCTGAGTTCCCCGGAGTTGTGCGTCCTGCTGGCGTGGTCGAAGATCGCGCTGACCGACGATCTGATGGAGACCTCCATCGATCAGGACGCATGGGCCAAGGACTTGCTGGCTGAGTACTTCCCTACGGATCTTCGCTCCCGTTATCCGGAGCGGCTCGGGGAGCACCCGCTGCGCAAGGAGATCGTGGCCACCATGTTGGCCAACGACGTGATCAACCACGGCGGCATCACCTTCGTCCACCGGGTTCTGGAGGAGACCGGTGCCTCCGTCGAGGAGACGGCCCGGGCCTATTTCGCCGCCCGGCAGGTCTTCGACCTCGATGGCCTCTGGCAGGAGATCGAAGCACTCGACCGGGTCGCACCGGTCGAAGCGCAGAACGCCATGTACCTGGAGGTCCGTCGACTGCTGGATCGCGCGGTGCGCTGGGTCCTGACCACGCGAGGTGGCGTGCTGGACGTCTCCAAGCTCATCGAGGACGCCCACCCGGTGGTCAGGGACCTGACGCCGATGATTCCCGAGATGCTGCTGGGCACCGAGCGCCAACGACTGCTGGAGTTGACGGCCCAGTACACGAAGATCGGAGCTCCTGAGCCGCTGGCGATCCGGGTTGCGGCTTGCCTGGACCAGTACTCGTTGCTCGATATCTCCGATATCGCCGCGCGCGAGAAGCAGGACCCGGAGGCCGTCGCCCGGCTGTATTTCGCGGTGTCCGAACGGTTCGGGATCGATGCCCTGCTCACCCAGATCTCGAACCTGGAACGGATGGACCGGTGGGCAACACTTGCCCGGGCGGCAGTTCGCCAGGACCTGTACGGCGCCCTGGCTGGGCTGACCGTGCGGATCCTGCGTCGCACCGACGAGGCGCTGTCGCCGTCCGAACGGATCGCGGCCTTCGAGGAGGCGAACCCGGAGGGCCTGTCCCGCGCTCGGTCGACCCTGGAGGAGATCCGGGGTTCCGGCTCTTCGAGCCTGGCCACGGTCTCGGTGGCGCTGCGGCTGATCCGCAACGTGTCGCAACAGGGGTCGTAGGGTCTCGGCTTCTACGCCCCATCCGATTGGATTCCTCGATGCGAAGGGGGCGGTGGCGCCCGGTCAATCCGGAGTGGGCACTTGGTCACGCCACCCCAGCGCGGCGGAACTGGATACTCATGCGCGGCCCGGCGGCGCGTACTTTGGGCACCGCGTGCTCCCAGGTGCGCTGACAGGTCCCGCCCATGACCAGCAGGTCGCCGTGCCCGAGCGGGAACGACAGGCGGGATCCACCACCGCGCGGGCGCAGAAGCAGGGGACGCGCTGATCCCACTGACACGATCGCGACGACGGTGTCAGCGTGTTTCACACCGATCGTGTCCCCGTGCCAGGCGACGCTGTCGCGGCCGTCGCGATACCAGCACAGGCCGGCCGAGGTGAACGGCTCCGGTCCGTAGTGCTCGTTGAGCGCCTCGAAGGCCCTGATCAGCGAAGGGTGCGGCAGCACGTACGGGTCGCTGCACCAGGCAGTCAGGCGAGGCACGTCCACCACCCGGTCGTACATGGTGCGCGAGCCCTGACGCCACGCAACCGCGTCGCGCAGGGTGTCCATCACCTCCAGATCATCGCTCAGCCAGCCCTCGAGATGGTCGATCCAGGCGCCGTGAGACAAGTGCGTCCGCTGCATGTCCGGCAGCGCCCGCCGATCAGCGCTCACTGCGGCGGAGAACAACGACGGTTGCAGGTCCAGCGCGGTCATGCCTCTCATCGTATGTCGCACACCAGTTCGATTCAAGATGTCCTGTCGTACGGTGGACCGATGAAGTCCCTGGTCATCGGCATCAGCCTGCTGTCGGTGGTGGCCCTGTCCGGGCCGGCCGCCGCCGAAGAACCCGCCCCGACCGAGCCTTCGGCAACGCCCGCGCCGCTGGTCGCCCCGACCGGGGTGGTCGCCGCGCAGGTCGGCTCCTCCGTGGAAGTCACCTGGCAGCCCAGCGCCGGTGCCCTCGAGTACACGGTGACCGCCGACCCCACGGCCACCACGTGCACGAGTGTCACCACCACATGTGTCTTCGAGGCACTGCCCAAGCGGCAGTCGTACACGTTCACCGTCACGGCCGCCGACGCCACCGGATCCAGCCCCGCCTCCGAACCCAGCCTGCCCCTCATCGTGAAGCCGGTGCTGGACAAGCCCATTTTCAAGAAGTCCAAGGTGCTCGTGGGTCGTTCGGTCAGGGGCCGCAAGATCTGGGCGCTACGGCAGGGCAATCCGCTGGCCCCGACGGTGCTGCTGAGTATCGGGCAGATGCACGGCAGTGAGCCGGCCGGTTTGAAGATCACCAAGCGGGTCCGCAAGAAGAAGGTCGCCGCCGACGCGGACTACCAGGTGTGGACCATCCGCACGGTCAACCCCGACGGCAGTCGCCGTGGCAACCGCTACAACGCGCGCGGAGTCGACCTGAACCGGAACTATCCGGGAACCTGGTCCAGCGGCGCGCGAAACGGTCGCCGGCCCGCCAGCGAGCCCGAGACCCGAGCCGTGATGCGCTTCGTCAAGCGCTTGCAGCCCAACGGTGTACTGAGCTTCCACCAGCCGTGGAACACGACCTTGAGTGTCTGCGACCGGCGATCGGTGCAGTGGGTGCGTCGGGTCGCCACTCTCATCAAACTCAACCAGCCGGGGCGCGCGTCCAACTGCGGGAAATGGTTGCCAGGAACGCTCAACCGATGGACCGCGAGGAACACCGCGAGCTGGTTCGTGACGGTGGAACTCCCACCGCGATACCGTGCCGCACGATCCATTCCGAGGGCAGCGTCGGCCGTGGTGAAAGTCGCCGAGGAGATGGCAGCCGAAAAGTTGTTGGTCGCGGCACGTTGAGCTGAGAACACGCACTGACCCAGGCTCCGACGCCGCCGGTGGGGCAGTACTGTGAAGCTATGACTGAAAACGCCGCACCCGGCCCCGACGACGTGACACCGGACAGCACCAGCGTCCCGCCGCCGCCGTCCGCCGCGGCAACCCCGCCCCCGCCTCCCGCTACCGCGCCGGCCCCGCCGCCACCCGCACCAGTCGCTGCAGTGCCCGGGGTGGCGATGTACCCCAACGGCAAGCCCATGCTGGATGCAGAGGGTCGACCCGCCTCCCCGAAATCCCGTTTGGCGGCCGCTCTGCTCGCCTGGTTCCTGGGGTTCCTCGGGATTCACCGTTTCTACGTGGGGAAGGTCGGAACCGGAATCCTCATGATCGTGACCCTCGGCGGGCTGGGAATCTGGGTGCTGATCGACTTCATCATCATCCTGTTGGGTTCGTTCAAGGACAAAGAGGAGCGGTACCTCGCCAATTGGTAGGCGACCGCGCGGTTAACCTACGTACGTGGCCGATCAGGAGATTTCCGAACAAGTAACCGCGCTCGACGGTGTGCTCAAGCAGATCGAGGCGGTGGTGAACCTGCCTGGTCTGCAGACGGAGATCGACGATCTGGAGCAGCGGGCGTCGGCCCCGGATCTGTGGGACGATCCCGAATCGGCGCAGAAGGTGACCTCTCGGCTGTCGTTCCTGCAGCAGGAGCACCGCAGGATCACCGAATTGCGGCAGCGGGTCGAGGATCTACCGATCATGCTGGAGCTCGCCGAGGCCGAAAGTGACACCGGCGCCCATGAAGAGGCGCTGCGTGAGCTGAAGGCACTACAGGCGGAGATCAGTGACCTGGAAGTCCGCACCCTGCTATCCGGTGAGTACGACGAACGGGACGCGCTGGTCTCGATCCGTTCCGGGGCCGGCGGTGTGGATGCGGCGGACTGGGCCGAGATGTTGCTGCGCATGTACAGCAGGTACTGCGAGCGGCACGGCTGGCCGCTTGAGGTCTACGAGACCTCCTATGCGGAGGAGGCCGGCATCAAGTCGGCCACGTTCGCGGTCAAGGCGCCGTTCGCCTACGGGACGCTGTCAGTGGAGCAAGGCACCCACCGGCTCGTGCGGATCTCGCCGTTCGACAACCAGGGCCGGCGGCAGACCTCGTTCGCGGAGGTCGAGGTGATCCCGGTGGTGGAGAAGACCGAGAGTATCGAGATCCCCGACGACGAGTTGCGCGTCGACGTGTACCGCTCGTCGGGTCCAGGCGGTCAGGGGGTCAATACGACCGACTCCGCGGTCCGGCTGACGCACATTCCCACCGGCATCGTGGTGAGTTGCCAGAACGAGCGGTCCCAGCTTCAGAACAAGGCCACCGCCATGGCAGTTCTGCAGGCCAAACTCGTGGAGCGGCAGCGACAGGAGGAGCAGGCCAAAATGGACGCACTGAAAGGTGAGTCGGCCGGCTCTTGGGGCAATCAGATGCGCTCGTACGTCCTGCATCCCTATCAGATGGTCAAGGATCTGCGCACCGAGACCGAGACCGGGAACACCGCCGCGGTCCTTGACGGCGAGATCGACGAGTTCATCGAGGCCGGCATCAGGTGGCGGCGCCAGCAGGCAACGGCATAACCCTGGCACCCAACCCGAACCGAACCCTTACGGCGATGCGTACCGGTGCGGACGCGCCCGGACCGTACACTTGCCCAGGTAGGGTCAACACACCGGTGGGGAAACATTGATCACGTTCGAGCGCGTCAGCAAGCGCTACGACAAGCGAAACCGCCCAGCGCTGCAGGACATCAACGTCACCGTGAAGCCTGGCGAGTTCGTGTTCCTGGTGGGCCCTTCGGGCTCCGGCAAGTCCACTTTCATGCGCCTGATCCTGCGTGAGGAGAAGGCCACCGCCGGCAAGGTCGTCGTCGCGGGTCGCAACGTCGGCTCGTTGTCGCGCTGGAAAGTCCCGCAACTGCGTCGCGGGATGGGTGCGGTGTTCCAGGACTTCCGGCTGCTGTCGAACAAGACCGTCTATCAGAACGTCGCTTTCACCCTTCAGGTGCTCGGGCGCAAGAACGCGCAGATCGAACGCGCTGTCCCCGAGGTGCTGGACCTGGTCGGCCTGGCCGACAAATCGGCTCGGTACCCACACCAGTTGTCCGGCGGGGAGCAGCAGCGGGTCGCGATCGCCCGCGCGTTCGTCAACCGGCCGCCGTTGCTGCTGGCCGACGAGCCGACCGGCAACCTCGACCCGGCCACCAGCGTCGGCATCATGAAACTGCTCGACCGCATCAACCGGGTGGGGACCACGGTGATCATGGCCACCCACGACGCGGCGATCGTCGACCAGATGCGCAAGCGCGTCATCGAGCTCGATCAGGGCCAGTTGATGCGCGACGAGGCCCGGGGTGTCTATGGACAGGACCACCAGCCGTGAGACTCCGATTCATCCTCAGCGAGACGTTCCAGGGGTTGCGCCGCAATCTGACCATGACGTTCGCGGTCATCATCACGGTCGCGGTGTCTTTGACCCTGTTCGGCGGGGGCCTGCTCGTGCGCGCGCAGGTCGACAGCATGAAGGACTTCTGGTACGACCGGGTCGAGGTCTCGATCTTCTTGTGCGGGGCGAACTCCACGGCACCCTCGTGTTCGCTCGGTGCGGTGACCCCCGAGGTTCGCGGGCAGATCGAGGCCGAGCTGAACGCGCTGCGGCCGCTGGTGCAGGAGATCTACTACGAGTCCAAAGAGGAGGCCTACCAACACTTCCTCGAGCAGTTCCAGGACTCCCCGATCACCCAGAACGTCACTGCGGACGCCCTCCCCGAGTCGTTTCGCGTGAAGCTGTCCGATCCGACCAAATACGAGGTCATCGCAGCTGCTTTCGCAGGCCGGCCGGGCGTGGAACAGGTCCAGGACCAGCGGCAGCTCCTGGACCGATTCTTCCGATTGCTCAACGGGCTGCAGGTCATCGCGTTGTCGGTGGCCGTGGCGATGCTGGTCGTCACTGCCCTGCTGGTGATCAACACGATCCGGGTGGCCGCGCACTCCCGGCGGCGGGAGGTCGGGATCATGCGACTGGTGGGGGCCAGCAATTTCATGATCCGAATGCCGTTCCTGCTGGAGGCGGCGGTATCCGCAGCGATCGGGGGGCTGATCGCGGTCGGCGCACTGGTCGCCGCGAAGGTGTTCCTGATCGATCAGGTACTCGCCCCGGCCTACCGTTTCACCGCATTCGTATCCTGGGATCAGGTCATCGTGATCCTTCCGATCGTGTTCCTGACCGGGATTCTGATCGCCGCGATTGCAGCCATGCTCACATTGCGCCGATATCTACGAGTGTGAAGGTACCCTGAAAGGAGCATGTCCACTTTGTCCAGTAGTCGCCGCCACCGCCGGGTACGTTACGTAGCCGCGTCGATGCTGCTTGGGCTGACACTGGGCGGTGCCGGCATCCCGGCCCTGGCCGACGACATCAACGAGGACGTCGCGGACGCCTCCGACGATCTGGCACGTGCCGATGCCAAGGTCGAGGCTGCGATCCAGCGGCTCAATGCCGCCCAGCAGCAACTGCCTGGCGCCCGCCAGGAACTTGCTGCAGCGCAGTCGGAACTGACCCAGGCGCAGCAGCGCAAGGCCGCGGCCGACGTCAAGGTGGCCGAGGCGATCGCGAAGGTCACGAGGGCCAAGCAGCAGATCGCGGAAACCGAGCAGCAGATCGCGTTCCTGGAACAGCGCATCGGCCAGATGGCCCGTGAGGTCTACCAGGCGGGCGGTGTCAACTCGGAGATGGAGGTCCTGCTCGACTCCGACGACCCAGGTGACTTCGCGTCCCGGCTGGAGACCTTGCGCTCCATCGCCCAGGGCAACAACAACACGCTCACCGATCTGGACGCCGCCAAGGCTCAACTCAACGTCAGGCTGGCCAGTCTGAGACTTCTTGAGGATGAGGCCGAGAAGGCGCAGGCGGAAGCCCAGAAGGAGGTCGACGCGGCGGCCGCTGCGAAGGCCAAGGCCGACGCCGCCAAACTGAAGATCGACGAACTGGTCGCTGGTCGGGTGTCGGCGCTGCGCGACGCCAAGGAGCGCAAGCAGTCAGTGCGCAGGCAGTACGAGCAGTTGAAGGCCGAGCAGGACCGGATTGCTGCGATCGCCCGGGCCGCGGCGGCGAAGGCCGTCAGTGGAACCAGTGGAGTGCCGGCGAACATCGGCCCCTCGGGTCTGGCGTGGCCTGTGACTGGCGCTCCCGTGGTGCAGAACGTCGGACCCCGCATCCACCCCGTGTACGGCTACCGCTCGTGCCACACCGGCACGGACATCAGCGCAGGGCAGGGAGCCCCGATCCAGGCTGCGGCTGACGGCGTCGTGGTGTCGATCGAGAACGGTGGGCCGTATGGACTGCACACCGTGATCCAGCACGGTTCCGGCGTGTCCACCATGTACGCCCACCAGGCGGGTACCTCGGTATCGGTGGGGGACAAGGTCAAGCGCGGTCAGGTCATCGGGTCGGTCGGATCCACCGGATGGGTGACCGGCCCGCACCTGCACTTCGAAGTCCACGTCAACGGCACCCCCTACAACCCCATGGGCTGGT
>Ga0209607_1000322_pt1 | contig 43507 bp, 39 predicted proteins | sample AD_UKC117_MetaG_FD_184413 | JGI IMG/M metagenome (GOLD analysis project Ga0209607, IMG submission 184413) | Active sludge microbial communities of municipal wastewater-treating anaerobic digesters from Hong Kong - AD_UKC117_MetaG (SPAdes)... | ecosystem: Engineered > Bioreactor > Anaerobic >... | reverse complement strand
ACCCGATCGTCGATCGCCGTGTCGAGATCATGTTCTGGATCGCGGTGGTGTTCTCCAACAGTCTCGGCACAGCTTTCGGGGATGCCCTCGTCGACGTCGTCGGCCTCAGCTACATGCAGGGTGCAGTCGTGACCTCGGCCGTGATCGGCGTCGTGCTGCTTCTGCATTCTGCGACGAGCGTCGACAAGATCATGCTCTTCTGGATCGCCTTCGTCTTCACGCGTCCGTTCGGCGCGACCTTCGGCGATTTTCTCACCAAGCCCATGGCCAAGGGCGGCCTGGAGCTTGGCACCCTCCATGCGTCGGCCGTGGCGCTCGTCCTCCTGTCCGCCATCGTCCTCGTGACCATGTGGCGGCAACGCCCTCGAGCGATCGCGTGAAGCGGCGCAGTCGCGGCATGTCCGACACGCCGCGGCTCGACGCCGCCGACATCGGCAGGCCGTTCCCGCTCCTCCGCGTCTTCCTCCTGATCCTGCTGCCGCTGCTCCTCGTCAGCTCGGTCGGGCTCGTGATCATGTTGCAGGGCGCCATCTCCACGAGTGCCGAGAAGCTGTTCGCCGACCAGGAGATCAGGCTCGTCCGCTCCATGCTGGTCGCCGACGGCCAGTTCGATGGCAGGTCGCCAGCATCGGCGTCGATCGTCGCCGACCTGCGGACCGAGATGGCGGAAGCAGGAATAGCCTGCCTTTCCCTCGTCACGCCGGACGGCGAGCCCGTCGCCGAGATCGCTGGTGAGGCGTCCTGCGCGACCCCGGATGCCGCCGCCTTCCGTGAAGTGACCGAGGATGGCGGCGGCGCCGTGCTGGCGGAAAACATCGTCCTGCCCGATCATTGGACATCGCTGGGCACCGTGACGCTTCCCGAGTCGGATGAGGGCCGGGCCGGCAACGATCTCGTGGTGGCCGTGACCCGCCGCAGCGTCTCGCTGGAGGCGGCGATCGCCAGGCTGAGCGGCTTTTGGACGATCGTGTTCGGTGGGCTCTTCCTTCTCGCCGTACTGGCGACAGGGTTCGTCATCGCCCGGGCGCAGGGGACGATCGATCGCCAGGCGGCCTACGTGCTCGGTGTCCACCGGCGGCTCGGCCGTTTCCTTTCGGTCGCAGCCGTCCGCACGGCGATCGACGACGACGCGGCGCCAACACGTTTTTCCGCCTTGGTCATGTTCCTCGATCTTCGCGACTTCTCGAGCTTCGCCGAGGCGGCACCGCCGCGCGAGGTCGCTGCCCTCGTCGACGCCTTCGTCACGGCGGTCGCCGGTGCCGTCGCCGACCAGGGCGGCGAGATCGACAAGATCGTCGGCGACGGCATCCTCGCCTTCTTCCGCGGCGACGACGCGACCGGGCGCGCCCTCGTCGCCGCCATAGCCAGCATCGAGGCCTGCCAGTCGCTGGCCCGCCGTCCCGGGATCGGCCTCTACCGGGGCGAGGTCATCGCCACGGCGCTCGGCACCGGTCAGAGGGCCGATTTCACCATCCTCGGCCGAACCGTGAACCTGGCCTCGCGCCTCTGCTCGCTGGCGGCGGAAAACGAGATCACGATGCCCGAGGACCTCGCCGCCGAGGCAGGCCCGAAGCTCGTGGAAACTTCCAGAAGGCTGGTGCAGCCCCGACATCACAGCCAGGAACTCCTCGTCGTCTCGTTCAGGCTGGCATGATCCGCCGAAGGCGACCGTCGGCTACACCACGCCCGCGAACATGATCTCGCATGCCGCCTCTCCTTCACCGGTTGTTAACCCTAACGCGCGATAACCGAACCATGCTCCAGGTCCGCCCCGTCTTCGTGCGCGAAGCCGCCCTGCTGCTGGCCGAGCTCGCCGGCCAGGCGACGGCGGGTGACGGGTTCGCGCGGGCGCTGGAGGAGCGCCGGGGCGGGGCCGGGCGGGCGATGGAGCGGCGTCCGCAGCCGGAACGCGCCTCGGGGTTCGAGGTGCATGCCTTCCTGCCGGAGGGGCCGGAACGCGCAGGCCCGCCCTTCGCCTTCGCCGCCTATGCCGCGCGCCTCGCCCATCGCATGGTCTTCGAGGGGCCGGTGGCAGGGCTCCGGCTCAGCGCCTGAGCTCGCCCCAGGCATCGACGAAGGCGCTGGCGCGAGAGCCGATCTCGGCCGGTTCGAACTCCGGCTTGAAGAGCGCCGAGCCGAGGCCGAAGCCCGCAGCGCCGGCGGCGACATAGCCTGCCATGGTGGCGGGCTCGATGCCGCCGACCGGCAGCAGGCGGGTGCCCTTCGGCAGCACCGCCAGCATCGCCTTGACCGCCTTGGGTGGCAGGATCTCGGCCGGGAAGATCTTGAGCCCGTCGGCCCCGGCGGCGAGGGCCGCGAAGGCTTCGGTCGGGGTGGCGATGCCGGGCACGCAGACGAGGCCCTGCGCCTTGGCCTCGGCGATGACCTCGACGTCGGCATGCGGCATGACGACGAGCTCGCCGCCGGCATCCCGAAGGCGGCCGACGGCGGCGGTCTCGAGCACCGTGCCGGCGCCGATGACGGCGGTGTCGCCAAAGCGGCGGGCGAGCTTCTCGATGCTTTTGAAGGGGTCCGGCGAGTTGAGCGGCACCTCGATCAGCCGGAACCCGGCCTCGACCAGGGCGGCGCCGACCGCCTCGGCGTCGTCGGGCCGGAGCCCGCGCAGGATGGCCACGAGCGGCAATGTCGCCAGGGCGGTGTCGAGACGCTCGAGCGCGGTGTTGCTCATCGGACGAGCCCCGCGGCCCGGGCGATGCGCCACTGGCCGCGGGCCGCCGCCTGCGACCGGCCGGGACGATGGCGAAGACCGGCGATGTCGAGCGCCTTGCCATAGCGCCCGGTCAGGGTGTCGCTGCCGACCACGACGACGCCCGAGGGCCGCTCGGCGGCCACCGCCTCGGCGATCTCGGTGCCGATCAGCAGGCCGGAGAGATAGTCGGCCACGGCCGTTTCGGCGAGGCGGCCGGTGAGCGGCAGGGTGCGGGCGCTGAAGAGCCGGCCGAGCAGGCCCGGCCCCTCGAGCCCGGCAGCGACGCCGCGCGCGAAGCCGGCCGCATCTGCGGGCGCGTCGCGCATCAGCCGGCCGAGGATCGAGTGGCCCTTGAGCACGGCGAAGACCTCGCCGGTCATCCAGGTGCGAAAGCGCATGATGCGGCCCTCCTCGACGGCGACCCACTTGCTGTGCGTGCCGGGCAGGACGACGATCTCGCCCGGGGCGAGGTCGTCCTGGCCGATGATCTGGGTCTCCTCGCCGCGCATCACGTCGGGCAGGCCGTCGGGGCTCGCGTATTCGAGGCCGGTGACGAAATGGAGGGGGCCGAGCCCGGGCTCGGTGACGCGATGCAGGGCGTTGGCGAGGGCCTTGGCATCGGCCGGGCAGGCGAGATAGGGGCATTCGTGCCAGCCCTGGCGGCTGGTGATCATGCCTGAGAGGACGATGGGCAGGCCGGCAGGTGCCTCGAGCGCCGCGAGCTCGCGCCGGAGCACGGGTGCAAAGGCCCCGCCCTCGACCTTCAGGATGCCGTCCTCGGACTGCCGCTCGGCCAGCACGGCGCTATCCGGGCCGAGCAGGCAAGCGCGCAGGCTCGAGGTCCCCCAGTCCACCCCGACGATCGAAGGCTCCGCCACCGCTTTCCTCCCGGCTTCCGGCCCGACTTGTCGCAGGTCGAGGAGCCGGGATCAATCCGCCGTTGGCCGGCGGCCCGGTTCTGCCTAGATGTCGGCCATGCACAGGATGTTCCGAGCACCGCCGCCCCACCGCCTCGCCTTCGATGCCGCCGCCCGGCGCCGGCACAAGCGGCGCAACGTGCTGCATTCGGTGCTGCTGCTCGTCGGCATGGCGGCCATCCTCTGGGTCTCGGCCTGGAGCCTCTGGGGCACGGCCGTGGCCTTCTGGGCGATGGTGGGCGGGGTCCTCGGCTTTGTCCTCACCCCCGGCGTCGCCCCGGACTGGGTGATGCGGGCCTACCGGGCACGGCCGCTCGACCGGCGGAGCTTTCCGGAAGGCGTTGCCCTGCTCGAGGAGCTCGCGGCCCGTGCCGGCCTCGACCATGTGCCGAGGCTCCATCTCCTGCCCTCCGCCACGCTCAACGCGTTTGCCGTCGGCAGCAGCCGCGAGGCAGCGATCGGGATCACGGACGGTCTCCTGCGTGCCCTCGACGCCCGCGAGCTCGCCGCCGTCCTGGCTCACGAGCTCAGCCATGTCCGGAACAACGACCTCTGGCTCATGGCGCTCGCCGACACGATGAGCCGGCTGACCAGCCTCATGGCGACCATGGGCCTCTTTCTCGCCGTGCTCAGCCTGCCTTTGCTGCTGCTCGGCATGGCGCCGGTTCCGCTGCTGACGCTTGCCGTTCTCATCCTGGCGCCGACCATCGGCAGCCTCCTGCAGCTCGCCCTGTCGCGGGCGCGGGAATTCGACGCCGACCTCAAGGCCGCGACCCTCACCCGGGACCCCGCCGGGCTGGCCTCGGCGCTCAGGAAGCTCGACCGCTACCAGGGCGCCTTTTGGGAGGAGATCGTGCTGCCCGGCCGGCGCATGCCGGAGCCCTCGCTCCTGCGCACCCACCCGCCGACGGCGGAGCGCATCGAGCGCCTGCTCTCGCTCTATGGTGCTGCCACCCTGCCGGTGTCGGCGATCGGCCCGCTGCGGCACCACCTGCCCGCCGGACCCGCCTATGGTGGCCCGCCCCGCTATCGCTGGCCGGGCTTCTGGTACTGAGTATAGGAATAATATCAGAGATCGGCCCGACGGTCAAGTCGGCGTCGGTTCGTTCGGCATTTCCGGCGTCTGAAGGCCCGGCGACTGCGAAACAACCCTCTCGGGCGGAACTGATTTGTTACGATTCAATGAGTTATGGGCGATCGGGTTCGTTGGTCGCGGGTCGGGTTCGTTCGTCGATTCCCTGGGTTCGATCGTCGATTCCCCGGGTTTGCTCGTTGATTCCGCAGGTTCGTTCGTCGCCAATGTCGCAGAAGATGCGCCATAAGCGATCGTTATGTCGCATCTGGCGCTACATTTGCCGCTGTTCTGTGTCGTCCGGTGCGACAGGCCATGCCACTTTGTTGCAACAGACGCACCAACCCGAGGCCGATGTCGCAGTATACGGCACAAAGGCTCCGCGGAATGCCGTCAGGCCGAAAGAGGCCATAACGAATCGTTATGGCCGGTCGGCCAGGACAGCGGCGCGGCGCCGTGGCGTCTCGTGGCCATCTTTCGCTGAGCGGGTCACCTGATCCCGAGATAGTCGAAGATATAGGACATGGCGCCGAAGCGCTGGCGCAGCCTTGGCCAGTCGACAAGCTCGCGGCTGCGCACGAGCTCGGGCACCGGTCGCCGGTCCAGCCTCAGGTCGGCGGTCGCCTCGGCGAGGGTCAGGGCACCGTCGCCGTCCGTGTCGTAGAGGGCGATCCAGTTCTGCAGGCCGATGCTGTCGATGAGCACGAAGCCCAGATTGAGGGCCTCGAGGTCGGCCGGCGGCACGCTCTCGGCGTTGGCCCTGGTCCAGACGCGCAGGCGGTCGTTCAGGGTCGAAAGCTCGGCGAGATCGGCCCGGCCGTCGCCATTGGTGTCGGCGAGCTGGAAGGTGCTCGCGGCACAGGCCGTCGAGGCGGCGTTGACGCATTCCCGGCCGAGCCCGCGCACCGCCCGATCGAAGCCTTCGCCGGCGGCGAGCGCCGCGCCGCCGCTGGCGAGCAGGCAGAGTGCGAGGGCGGCGAGGGCTTCAGGAATCCCGGGTGAGGGCTTTGAGCTCATAGAGCAACTCCAGGGCGGCGCGCGGTGAGAGGTCGTCCGGCCGCGCGGCGGCGAGACGGTCGGCAAGGGCGAAGAGGTGGGGCGGAATGGCCGCCGGTGCCTGTGCGGCCGGCCGGTTCCTCAGGCTGGCGCGAAAGAGCGGCAAATCCTCGGCGATCTCGGCCGGTGCCGCCCGGGCCTCGCCGGCCTCGAGCTTTTCCAGCACCTCCTGTGCCCGGGCCAGCACGGCATGCGGCAGGCCGGCGAGGCGGGCGACGTGCAGACCATAGGAGCGGTCGGCGGTGCCGGCCATCACCTCGTGCAGGAAGACGACGTCGCCCTGCCACTCCTTCACCCGGACGGTGTAGGCGCCGAGTGCGGCGAGCCGGGCCGCCAGGGCGGTGAGCTCGTGATAGTGGGTGGCGAAGAGGCCGCGGCAGCGATTGGCTTCGTGCAGGTGCTCGACCACCGCCCAGGCGAGCGACAGGCCGTCATAGGTCGAGGTACCCCGGCCGATCTCGTCGAGGATGACGAAGCTGCGCTCGCCGGCCTGGTTCAGGATGGTCGCCGTCTCGACCATCTCGACCATGAAGGTCGACTGGCCGCGTGCCAGGTCGTCGGCGGCGCCGACCCGGCTGAACAGCTTGTCGACCACACCGAGCCTCGCGCTCCGGGCCGGCACGAAGCTGCCCATCTGGGCGAGCACGACGATGAGCGCGTTCTGGCGCAGGAAGGTGCTCTTGCCGGCCATGTTGGGGCCGGTGAGCAGCCACAACCGCTCCGCATCCTCCAGCCGACAATCATTGGCGACGAACCGTCCCCGGCCGGCTTCGAGCGCCGCCTCGACCACCGGGTGCCGGCCGCCCTCGATGCTGAAGTCGAGGCCGTCGGTGAGGACGGGTGCCGTCCAGTCGGCCTCGATGGCGAGGGCGGCGAGCGCTGCCGCGACGTCGATCGCCGCCAGCGCCCCGGCCGTCCGCGCGATGGGCTCGGCGGCTTCCAGCACCAGGCCGCGCAGCTCCTCGAAGAGCTCGAGCTCGAGCGCCAGCGCCCGGTCGGCGGCGCTGGCGATGCGCCGCTCGAGATCGGCCAGCTCGTCGGTGCCGAAGCGCTGGGCGTTGACCATGCCCTGCCGCCGGCGGAAATCGTCCGGCACCTTCGGCGCATGGGTCGCCGTGACCTCGATGAAGTAGCCCAGCATGTTGTTGTGGCGGATCTTCAGCGTGGCGATGCCGGTCGTCTCGCGGTAGCGCGCCTCGAGGGCGGCGATGTGGCGGCGGCCCTGATCCCGGAGTGTGCGCAGCTCGTCCAGCTCGGCCACCGCATCAGCGCGGATGAAGCCGCCGTCCCGGGCCTGCAGCGGCGGCGCCGGCTCGAGCAGCTGCTCGAGGCGGGCGACGAGGGCCTCTGTGTCGGCGATGCCATCGGCCAGGGCGGCGAGCGCCGGCTCCGCCGGAAGGAGCCGGTCCCGCAGGCCGTGCGCGGCCGCGAGGCCCGTGGCGAGGGCCACGAGATCGCGCGGGCCGCCGCGGCCGACCACGAGGCGGGAAAGGGCCCGGGCGATATCGGGCACGCCCTTGAGCACGGTGCGGCAGTGCTCGCGGACGTCCTCGTCGGCGACGAAGCCCGCGACCTCGGCGAGCCGCGCCTGGATCGGGGCGAGCATGGCGAGCGGGGCGGCGAGCCGTTCGGCCAGGAGGCGGGCGCCGGCGCCGGTGCGGGTCCGGTCGATGGTGGCGAGCAGGGCACCCTGGCGGCGGCCGTCCTGGGTTTCCAGGAGCTCGAGATTGCGGCGGGTCGCCGGGTCGATGCGCAGGCAGGCGGCGGATTCCTGCCGCTCCGGCCGGTCGAGGCGCGGCAGCAGGCCCTTCTGGGTGGTCGCGAGATAGTCGAGGATGGCGCCGGCGGCGGCGATCTCGGCCCGCTCGAAGCGCCCGAACGCATCGAGCGTGGCGACCTCGAACTGCTGCTGCAGCCGCAGCGCGGCCGACTGGCTGTCGAATGCGGGTGGCTCCAGGAGGGTCAGGCGCGTCTCCCAGGGCTGCAGTGCCGCCCGGAGGGCGGCGTCCTCGGCGAGCGGCCGCGCCAGCAGGATCTCGCCGGGGGCGAGGCGGGCGAGCAGCGGCCCGAGATCGTCGGCCGAGGTGGCCTCGGTCCGAAAGGCGCCGGTCGAGATGTCGACCCAGGCAAAGCCCAGGGCACCGCCCACCCGGGCCAGGGCGCAGAGGAAGTTGTGGCGTCTCGCATCGAGGAGGCTCTCCTCGGTGAGCGTGCCCGGCGTGACGATGCGCACGACCTCGCGGCGAACGACGCTCCTGGCGCCGCGCTGGCGGGCGAGGGCGGGATCCTCGACCTGCTCGCAGATCGCCACCTTGAAGCCCTTGCGGATCAGCCGCTCGAGATAGCTCTCCGCGCTATGCACCGGCACGCCGCACATCGGAATGTCCCGGCCCGCGTGCTGGCCGCGTTTGGTGAGCGCGATGTCGAGCGCCGGTGCGGCCGCCTCGGCGTCGGCGAAGAAGAGCTCGTAGAAATCGCCCATGCGGAAGAACAGCAGCGATCCCGGGTGCTCCGCCTTGAGCCCCTGATATTGCTCGATCATCGGGCTGGCACGCTCGCCGGGTCGCGCATCGGTTTCTACCGGCTGGGGACGTCGCGCCGCCATCTAGTAACCTATAGTTGAATTTTGGGTTGCCACGCTCGCGTCATTTCCTATCATGCGCTCTCGGGACGACCGGTGATGATCGACGCCCGGCCGGGGGCCAAGAAAACAAGGTCACTATCGCCGAGGAAGCGTCGTCGGTCGAGCGAGCAACGCATGGGCAGTGCCGAGCGCGCCGAGCGAGGAGAGGGCGAGGATGTCGAAGGAACGAGCGGGCAGCCATGCGGCTGCCCGGCACGAGGAAGCGCTCGGCCGGCGCCGGGCTGGCCAACGTGGCGAGGCGGGTCGTCGCCGCCCCGGGAGGGTCGCATGATCCATCTCTCGCCCGGCTGTGACGCCTTCCTGCAGGACCAGGTGCCGAACGGCTGGCAGGACGCGGCCGGGCACGCCCGGCGCCTCGCGACGCGGCTGCAATACCTGCCCTGGGCCGACCGGGTGGTGCTGCTCGACGATTTCGTCTGGGGCGAGGCCCGCCGGCTTCTCTCCAACGAGGAGATCACGGCGGTCATCAACCGGCAGCCCTACACGCTGGCCACCAGCCACGCGATCCTCGAATACGCGACGATGTGCAGTGCCGTGATCACCAGCATCCTCATGCTGCTCGAGGAGGGTGGCGCGGCCGAGCAGCCGGAGCAGGCGCTCGCCCTGCTGCTGTCGCGCAGCGCCGAGCATCAGGAGGCGGCGCTCGACTGGATCCAGGAGGGCGGGTTCGAGCGGCTGCAAACCGTGATGGCCCGGCTGCCCGGCTTCGCCTTCCTCTATCTCGCCGTCTATCCCAACGATTCGGCCGAGAGCTTCATGGCGCGCGACGCCTTCTGGACGGCGATGCTCGGCTACTGAGCGGCGAGAGCCGCTTCGAGCACGCGGCGCACCGGGGCGAAGCTCCGGCGATGATGCGGCGAGGCCCCGACCAGGGCCAGCGCCGTGCGGTGCGCCAGCGTCGGGTAGCCGGCGTGGCGCTCGAAGCCGTAGGCCGGGTGGCGCCGGCCGAGACGGGCCAGCAGCCGGTCGCGGGCGACCTTGGCGAGGATCGAGGCGGCGCCGATCTCGGCCACCGTGGCGTCGCCGCCGACGATGCAGCGCGTGCGGCAGCCGAGCCCCGGGTCGAGATGGCCGTCGACCAGCACCTCGTCCGGTTCGGCGGGCAAGAGCGCCAGGAGGCGCCGCATCGCCCGCCGCATGGCGAGATGGCTGGCGGCGAGGATGTTGAGCCGGTCGATCTCGGCGACCGAGGCCGCACCGAGCGCCCAGCTCGCCTGCTGGCGGATCAGCAGCGCCAGCTCCTCCCGCCGTGCCGGCTGCAACATCTTCGAATCGGCGATACCCGCGATGGGTTGCGGCAGGTGGACGGCGGCGGCCAGCACCGGGCCGGCGAGCGGCCCGCGACCCACTTCGTCGATGCCGACCCTGATGATCATCGCCGTTCCGCCCTGCCGCGACACCCGGGCACCTGTTGCGCAGCCCCGGAAATCGCATATCTCGAAGGCACGGCCAACCCACTACGCGAAGGCGGCGGATGCAACTCGGCAGGGATGCCTGGCTCGGCTGCGTCCTGGCGCTGCTCGCGGTCGGGGCCGGCGCCTTCGGCGCGCATGGCGCCGGCGACGAGCGGGCGGCCGGGCTGATCGAGACGGCGGCGCGCTACCAGATGTGGCACGCGCTGGCCATCATCCTTGTGGCGATCGCCCTGCCGGCGGCCCGCCTGCCGGTTTTTTGCTTTTTGGGTGGCGTCCTCGCCTTCTCCGGGAGCCTCTATGCGCTGGCGCTGGGAGCACCCGCCCCGGTGGCGATGCTCGCACCGCTCGGCGGCCTCGCCTTCATGGCCGGCTGGGCGCTCCTCGCCCTCGCCTTCTGGCGGAGCCGCCGCACGGATGCCTGACAATTCGGCGGGCGGCGACCGGTCAGAGCGTCCGGAGCCGGCCGACGAAGCGGTCGAGCTCCGCCGCATCGATCCAGCGCGGCTCGGCGGTCAGGCTGTCGACGACGAAGAGCCCGACGATCCGCTCGTCGTCCACCCAGGGCACGCCGGGCGACGTGCTCGCCCCGGCGACCGGCGGCGGCGCCGAGCCGGCGACGGCCCGCTCGGGCGCCTCGCCACGGCGGGGCAGGTAGATCAGCGCCAGGCCAAGCTCGTCGTCGACCAGCTCGACCATGCCATAGGCGGCCATGCCGTCCGGGTAGCGGACGGCCACCAGGCTCGACTGGGCGAGAGCGCTCACCGGTGCGGCGATATGCTCGGCCGTCACGTAGAAGCCCCTGGCGCCACCCTCGCCGCCGACCTCGACCAGGCCCTCGGCCAGCGGGCGGGCGATGCCGGCCGGGTCCATCGCCCGCCCGGCGGTGACGTGATCGTTCGCCCGTGCGGCCGGCCCGGGCGGCGGCGGCCGGCGCAGCTCGGCCAGCGTCTCACCGAGCGTGGCAGGGCGGGCTGCCGCACCATCGGCGATGGCGGCGGCGATGTGCTCGACGAGCGCACTCGTCGTCAGGGTGGGGCTGCCGGCCCGCCAGGCGGCGAGCGTCGCGGTCGTCACCAGTGCAGCACCTGGCACGGGCGAGGGCTGCAGATCCCTGGGATGATGGTCGTTGGCGAGCGCGAAGAGCTGGCGCTCGGCGCGGGTCAGATCGAGGGCGATGCTCGTCCCGTTCGCCCGGTCGAAGAGCGCGGCCGGCAGGCTCGAGCGACGCTCCGCCTCGAGCTCGACGAGCTCGTAGCGATAGGCGGACTCGGTCGGCTGCTCGAGATAGGCCGGCGTCGCCGCGAGCGCGGTCTCGAGGTCGCTGATCTCGCGCTCGGCCCCGAACTGCCCGATGCCGCCGAGCACGCCGCCGGCCAGGGTGCCGATTAGATCGAGCATCGGATCGCCCGTTCTGAAGACGTCGAAATCCTCAGCCGGCGCCCGCTTGGCCGCGGCGAGGTCGCGCTCCAGCGCCTGGTGGTCGGGATTGCGCCGGCGCCGGCTGCCGTCCTGGTAGGTCGAGCGGACCACGCGCTGGTCGAGCACCCGGTCGACGGCGGCCGGCAGCGCCCGCGGCGCGCCGATGAGGAGGAGGCAGGGGTCGGGTGCGGCGGTTGCGGAGGCCGAGAACGGAATCGGCAGGTCGCGCTCGAAGCCGGGCTCGAGCGGCCCGATGCCGACCAGGGCGATCGGCGCCGTCAGCGGATCGAGCCCGCGCCGCGCCGCCGGGTCGAGCCCGGCGAGCTCCTCGATCAAGGTGCTGCAGGAAGCCGCCTCGGGCCACGCCGAGGCGGCGGCTGGGCCGCCGGCGGGCTCGACCACCGCCGGCAGCTCCGCCACGGTCGTGGCCATCGGCGCGGCACCGGCGCAGGCGGTCAGCAGCGGCAACGGCAGGAGGCCGAACAGATCGCGGAAACGCAGCATCGGGCAACCTCGCAAGCGAGAATGCCCAAGAGCATAAATTAACTTTTGGTTGAATTACAACCCGAAGGCGCTCAGGCCGTGACCGCCACGCGCTCGATCGCGTCGGCGACGGTCGAGATCACGTCCTCGAGCAGCGCCTCGTCGTCGGCCTCGACCATGACGCGGATCAAAGGCTCGGTGCCGGACGGCCGGACCACGAGGCGGCCGCGGCCAACCAGCCGCGCCTCGTTGGCCGCCAGCACCGTGGCCAGCGCCGGCCCCTGGAGGTCGATGGCGCTGGCGACCCGGACATTGCGCAATTGCTGCGGCAAGGGCGCGAAGGAGCGGCCGATCTCGCTCATCGGGCGCTGGCTCCGGCAGAGCACCGCCAGCACCTGCAGGGCGGCGAGCAGCCCGTCGCCGGTGGTGGCGAAGTCGCTGAGCACGATGTGGCCGGACTGCTCGCCGCCGACATTGAAGCCGCCCTCGCGCATCCGCTCGACGACATAGCGGTCGCCGACCCTGGTGCGGTGGAGGTCGAGGCCGAGGCCCCTGAGGAAGCCCTCGAGGCCGAAATTGGACATCAGCGTCGCGACCACGCCGTCGCCACGCAGCCGGCCGTCCGCCATCCAGCTCTGGGCGATCAGCGCCAGGAGCTGGTCGCCGTCGACGAGCTGGCCCTGCTCGTCGACGAGGATCAGGCGGTCGGCATCGCCGTCGAGGGCGATCCCGAGATCGGCCTTGTGCTCGAGCACCGCCGCCTTGATCGTCTCGGGATAGGTGGAGCCGCAGCCGGCATTGATGTTGCGGCCGTTCGGCTGGACGCCGAGGCCGACGACCTCCGCACCGAGCTCGAAGAAGAGCTCGGGGGCGATGTGGTAGGCGGACCCGTTGGCGCAATCGACCACGATCTTGCGCCCGCCCAGCTCGGCACCGCGCGGGAAGCTGCTCTTCAGGTTCTCGACATAGCGCCCACGGGCATCCTCGTAGCGCATCGCCCGGCCGATCTCGTCCGGCGGTGCCTCGCCGTCGGCCGCCATGGCCTCCATCCGCGCCTCGATCTCGGCCTCGAGCGCATCGGAGAGCTTGAAGCCATCCGGGCCGAAGAGCTTGATGCCGTTGTCCTCGTAGGGATTGTGCGAGGCCGAGACCATGACCCCGAGATCGGCCCTGAGCGAGCGGGTAAGGAAGGCCACGGCCGGCGTCGGCACCGGACCTGTCAGCATCACCCGCATGCCGGCGGAGAGAAATCCCGCCGTCAGCGCGTTCTCGATCATGTAGCCGGAAAGCCGCGTGTCCTTACCGATGACAACGCGGTTCTCGTGACGGCGGCCGTGCTGGCCGGCGCGCCTGAACAGGCCGCCCGCGGCACGACCCAGCGCCAGGGCCACCTCGGCGGTCATCGGGTGGGTGTTGCTGGTGCCGCGAATACCGTCCGTTCCGAACATCCGGCGTTGCATCGATCAGTCGTCCTCGTGCTGCGGAGCAATGGCAGGTCGAAGGGCCGATCCGGGAAGCTGGTCGCGCAGGGTTAAGCCCCCGACGCCTCCGGGTAGGTGCTCGACGAATTCGGCCGTTCGGCCGGCATTCTCTCGGACTAAGCTCCGTCCAGGTCAACCTTTCCCGCTTGCGCAATCATGGCAGCCGCCCGCGACACCCCCTTCATGCCGGTCGAGATCATCCGGCCGAGCGGCCAAGTCGAGCGACCCGAGCGCCGGCAGGGGGCAGCAGGGTTTCGACCCTACGTGGCGGGTGACTTCTTGCCGCCCGGCTCGCCGCCCAATCCCGTCGAGCGACGCGAGCGGCGCCGGTCGCGCGGCGCCGACCAGCGCGGCCGCCGGATCGATATCGTCTCCTGACGGGACGGCTGCGACCGGCGCCCGCCTCGCCGGCTCGGCTCCCGCCGACCCGCTCTGGCTCGGCCTGTTCCTCGGGTTCGGCCGGTCGCCTCAAGTTCGACCGGCAAGGGTCTCGAACATGACGATGCAGCCGCGCCGCGCCGGATCGACCGACGGCGCGGAGAGGGCCACGGCGATCGCCTGGGCGGTGCGCACCTTGCCCGGCGAGACATAGGTCGCGTTGAAGCCGGCCCGGGCCATCCGCCCGTCGAGCAGGCTCGTCCACATGTCGCGCATGCCGGGGCCGCGCAGGATCATGATGTTGTCGAGGCGCTGGCCCACGGTCGCCTTGGGGTCGAGATTGAGCCAGAAGGCGAAGGCGCGGTTCATCTGGCGGATCGCCCGGTCGCCGTCGATGATCAGGGACGGCAGCGGGCACGCTTCCAGCACCCGGACGAGATCCTGGGTGTTGCCGGCGAGCGCCAGCTTGTCCACGTCCCGCTGCATCGTCTCGGTGCGCAGCCGGGCATGCACCAGCGCATAGGTGCGCAGCGTCGAGGCGAGATTTGTCCGCTCGGGCGTCGCCGATGCGACCTCGTTGACGAGGCCGGAAAGCCGCAGATGCCGCTGCTGTGCCACGGCCTTGAGGTATTCCCAGAACTCGCTTTCCAGCTTGATCGAGGTTCGGACCTCACCGATCCGCATGGTCTTGCGGATCATGTGGCACAGTTCCAACGCGCAGCGTGCATACGCACCATGATATTCACCTCAGCGCCTATTCTCGATTGAGAAGAGTAAATGCGCTCTATAGGTTAGGTTTTGGTTAACGCGAATGACAAAAAGCCGAACTCGCCTACGACGCAGGAGCGCAACATGACCGAACGGACTGGGTCGGACTGGCCAGTCGACGGGTTGGAACCGATTGTGGTCGCGCAGGCCGAATCCGCCCAGGAAGCCAGCGGCCAGCCACGTGTGCTGGTCCAGGAGCCGGCCGCCGTCGAGGAGGTCGAGGCGGTCGCCGCCCCTGCGTCGACGCCGGTCGACCCGGAAACCCTCGGCATCGCCCCGGTCGACGCGGGCGAACGACGGGTCATCGCCGTGACACCCGGCACGACCGTGGTCCTCGACGACCCGGCCTTCGATCCGTCCCGTGCCGTCTATGCGGTCGACGGGCTCGACCTCGTGGTCACCCAGCCCAACGGCGGGGTCCTGGTGCTCGTCGGCTTCTTCGCGCCGAGCGAGGCGCCGCCGGAGCTCAGCGTGCTCGGCGCGCCGGCGACCTCGGCCCCTGTCCTCCTGCAGCAGGCCGAGGCGGCACCGGTGCTCGACGACCAGAGCGGCGTCGAGCCGGCGGCCGGACCGGTGACCGGACCGCAGGGCGGCGGCGGCGCGGGCTTCACGGCTTACGACGCGGGCTCGATCGGCGAAGGCCTCGACCCGCTCGGGCCACTCGGGCCGACCTCGCTCCTCTACAGCGCCCCCGATCCGGAGGTCGGCAACACCTTCGTCGGCGACGAAGATGGCAACGGCGGCATCAACCCGCCGCCGCCCACCGGGCCGGTGGTGACCATGCAGTCGAATATCTCGGCGACCGTCGGAGAGGTATCGGGACCGGGCTTCAACCCGAAGACGACGCCCGTCCTGCCCTTGAGCCAGAGCGCGCTGACGCCGGACGGCGTCGATCGCGAGGGGCTCAGCTACCAGAAGTGGCTGGCGAGCAAGGGCCCTATCGATCCGCTCGCCCTCGACAGCATCAACAGCGTCGACGAGGGCAACGTCACGCTCGATATCGAGCGCGAGGTCTTCATCCGCTTCGTCAACGAGAACTCGTACTCGGTGGACAGCGTGTTCGTTCACGACATCGCCCCCGACGGGTCGATCGTGAACGTGCGGCTGGCCTTCGACGGCACCAATGTCCCCCAGGATGCCTTTGCCGAGCTCAAGACCGTGCAGCCCGGAACGGAGATCTCCCTCGGCAGGTTCGCAGCCGGCACACCCATCGGCATTCTCTTTCTCAACGACGGGTTCCGCGAGAACGACTTCGCCAAATTGCAGGGCGGCCGGTACGAGGTGCGCGATCCGCTGACCGGCGAGATCGCCAAGATCACGGATGTTCATCCCACCGACAAGCCCCAGCTCAATCCACTGCTCGTGCACATTGCCGACGACGGCACGGAAACCGTGCTCAAGGGGCAGGACGGGAACCGCATCTTCTCGGCCGACGCGACTCCCGCGTCGCCCAATCAGAACGTGATCAATCCCGACGGGCTCGGCCATTTCGTTTCGGGCTGGGACGCCGGCAACGGGCTCCTGCTCGCCGGTGTCGACGACGGCATCGGGACGTTCAGGGATCTCAGCTTCGACGATCTGGTTATTGGCGTGCGCTTCGGCTCACCCCTGAACAACACGCTGGTCATCGAGGCCTTCGAGAACGGTGTGGACATCCAGATCACCGACGCGGACAGCACGGAGATGGCCTCGGCCACCATCGCGCTGAACGGGTTCGCGGGCGACACCCTGCTGCTCGATCCCAGCGTCGCGGCCGGCACCGGCATCACCGTGACGCAGGTCAGCGACACGCTGATCGAGCTCCAGGGGCTCGCCTCGATCGACGCCTACCAGCAGGTGATCAATGCCGCATCGATCGGCATCGACCTCCAGAACCCCGAGTTCGGCGAGCGGCAGATCGAGGTCGGCGTGACCGACCCCGATGGCCTGACCGGCACGGGCACGACCACCATCGACGTCCAGAACAACCTTCTGACCGGGCCCGGCGACGGCAGTGGCAACGACACGATCATCGGCACAGCACCCGGTGACGGCCAGTCCGGCGACGACGTCATCAGCGGGCGGGGTGGCGACGACACCATCTTCGGCATGGGCGGCAACGACTTCGTCGATGGCGGCGACGGCCTCGACACGATCGACGTGAGCCAGCCCGGCATGAACACGGTCATCGGCGGGCCGCAGCCGGACCGGATCGTTCTCGGCCCCGGCGCCGATGTCGTGAGGATTACCGGCCTCTCCGACGGTGCCGACACGATCAGCTTCTTCAATGCCTCGGAGGGCGACAAGCTGGACCTCGTGGAGCTGTTTCGGGACAGCGACATCACCGCCGGCAACATCGCGGACTATGTCCAGACCGGCGCCATCTCCGGCGGCATCAGCGTGCAGGTCGACCTGGATGGCCGGGGCGGCGACGCCAGATTCGTGGACATCGCCTATCTGCAGAACACGACCGGCGTCGTGGCCGGCGGGGATCCGTCGAGCTTCGTGATCATCCCCGGCGCCGAGCCGCCGGTGAGCTGAGGCCGACCGGGCAATCGCGAGAGGGCCGGCCCTGGTGCCGGCCCTTTTCCTTTCCGGCCGGATGCCCGCGGATCCGGCGGGCGTCGCGCTGTTGCGCCGCAGCAAGGCCATGCCGGTGCGACGCCGGTCGCCTTGAAGAGCCGCCCCAAGGTCGGTAGACAGGCGGCGGCTTGCGATGGGCATCTGGCTGAATAGGGAGCGAAACCGCATGGCTCGCAGGAAGATCGCACTGGTCGGGGCCGGCCAGATCGGCGGCACGCTGGCGTTGCTCGCCGGGCTCAAGGATCTGGGCGACGTCGTCCTCTTCGATGTCGCCGAGGGCATGCCGGCCGGCAAGGCGCTCGATCTGGTGCAGAGCTCGCCGGTCGAGGGCTTCGACGCGCGGCTCACCGGCACCAACGACTATGCCGGCATCGCCGGCGCCGACGTGGTCATCGTGACGGCGGGCATCCCGCGCAAGCCCGGCATGAGCCGCGACGACCTCATCGCCACCAATGCCGGCGTCATCAAGACCGTGGGCGAAGCGATCAAGCAGCATTGCCCGGATGCCTTCGTGATCGTCATCACCAACCCGCTCGATGCGATGGTCTGGGTCATGCAGAAGGTGAGCGGTCTGCCCGCCGCCCGTGTGGTGGGCATGGCCGGCGTGCTCGACAGCGCGCGCTTTCGCTGGTTCCTCGCCGAGGAATTCGACGTCTCGGTCGAGGACGTGACGGCCTTCGTGCTGGGTGGCCACGGCGACAGCATGGTGCCGCTGGTGCGCTACTCGACGGTCGCCGGCATTCCGTTGCCCGACCTGGTGAAGATGGGCTGGACGACGCAGGATAAGCTCGACGCCATCGTCCAGCGGACCCGTGACGGTGGTGCCGAGATCGTCGGCCTCCTGAAGACCGGCTCCGCCTTCTATGCGCCGGCCGCCTCGGCGATCGCCATGGCCGAGAGCTTTCTCAAGGACAAGAAGCGCGTGCTGCCTTGCGCCGCACAGCTCAGCGGGCAATACGGCGTCGACGGCCTCTATGTCGGCGTGCCGGTGGTGATCGGGGCGGGCGGCGTCGAGCGCATCGTCGAGATCGAGCTCGACCCGGCCGAGCGGGCCGCCTTCGACAAGTCCGTGGCCGCCGTCAAGGGCCTCTGCGACGCCGTCCAGCTCTAGGAGCTTCTGCGATGAACATCCACGAATACCAGGCCAAGGCGCTGCTCGCCGATTACGGCGTGGCGACCCTCGCCGGCCGCGTGGCCTACACGCCCGAGGAAGCCGAGCAGGCGGCGCGGGCCCTCGGCGGGCCCGTCTGGGTGGTCAAGGCGCAGATCCACGCCGGCGGCCGGGGCAAGGGCGGCGGCGTCAAGCTGGCGCGCTCGGTCGAGGAGGTCCGCCAGCTCGCCGACCAGATCCTCGGCATGACCCTGGTCACCCATCAGACGGGGCCGCAGGGCCGCGTGGTCAAGCGCGTCTATATCGAGGACGGCTGCGACATCGCCCGCGAGCTCTATCTGGGCGCGGTGATCGACCGGGCGTCGTCCAGGATCACCTTCATGGCCTCGACCGAGGGCGGCGTCGAGATCGAGGAGGTGGCGGCGACCCATCCGGAGAAGATCATCAAGGTGGCGATCGACCCGGTCACCGGCTTCATGCCGTTCCACGGCCGCCAGCTCGCCTTCGGCCTCGGCCTCGAGGGTGCCGCCGTCCGGAAGGCCGTGGCGTTCATGCAGGGGCTCTACAACTGCATCGTCGAGCGCGACGCCAGCCTGGTGGAGATCAACCCGCTGGTGGTCACCGGCGCCGGCGACATCGTGGCGCTCGATGCCAAGATGAACTTCGACAGCAACGCCCTCTACCGCCAGCCCAAGGTGGTCGATCTGCGGGACCTCGACGAGGAGGACCCGCACGAGATCGAGGCCAGCCGGCACGAGCTGAACTACATCAAGCTGGACGGCAACATCGCCTGCATGGTCAACGGCGCCGGTCTCGCCATGGCGACCATGGACATCATCAAGCTCTTCGGCGGCGAGCCCGCGAACTTCCTCGACGTCGGCGGCGGCGCCACCAAGGAGCGGGTGACCGCGGCCTTCAAGCTCCTGCTCTCCGACCCGAATGTCGAGGGCGTGCTGGTCAACATCTTCGGCGGCATCATGCGCTGCGACGTCATCGCCGAGGGCGTCGTTGCCGCTGCCCGCGAGGTCAATCTCAACGTCCCGCTCGTGGTCCGGCTGGAAGGGACCAATGTCGAGCTCGGCAAGCAGATCCTCGCCGATTCGGGCCTTTCGATAACCCCGGCCGACGATCTGGCGGATGCCGCCGAGAAGATCGTGGCCGCCGTCAGGGGGGTCAGCTGATGGCCGTGCTCATCGACGCCTCGACCAAGGTCATCTGCCAGGGCTTCACCGGCGCCCAGGGCACCTTCCATTCCGAGCAGGCGATCGCCTACGGCACGCGGATGGTCGGCGGGGTCACGCCCGGCAAGGGCGGCGAGAAGCATCTGGGCCTGCCGGTCTTCGATACCGTCAAGGCGGCGGCCGAAGGCACCGGCGCCGATGCGAGCGTGATCTACGTCCCGGCCCCCTTCGCGGCGGATGCGATCCTCGAGGCGATCGAGGCCGGCATCGGGCTGGTCGTCTGCATCACCGAAGGCATCCCGGTGCTCGACATGGTCAAGGTCCGCCGCGCCCTCACGGGCTCGACGACCCGGCTGGTCGGCCCCAACTGTCCGGGCGTCATCACGCCCGGCGGCTGCAAGATCGGCATCATGCCGGGCCATATCCACAAGCCCGGCAGCATCGGCATCGTCTCGCGCTCGGGCACCCTCACCTATGAGGCGGTGGCGCAGACCACGGCCGCCGGGCTCGGCCAGTCGACCTGCGTCGGCATCGGCGGCGACCCGGTCAAGGGGATGGAGTTCATCGACGTGCTCGAGCTCTTCCTCGCCGACGACGCGACCCAGGGCATCATCATGATCGGCGAGATCGGCGGCACCGCCGAGGAGGACGCGGCCGAGTTCCTCCGCTCGCAGCCCGTGAAGAAGCCGGTCGCCGGGTTCATCGCCGGCCGCACCGCACCGCCCGGGCGCCGGATGGGCCATGCCGGCGCCATCATCTCCGGCGGCAAGGGCGGGGCCGAGGAGAAGCTCGAGGCCATGCGCGCTGCCGGCATCGTGATCGCGGAAAATCCGGCCGGCATCGGCAAGGCCATGGTGGAGGCGCTCGGCCGGGCCTAAGAACCTGTCCGAGAGGTCGGGCTCCGGGGGCTGGGCGGACCGGCGATCGAGGGGTGGCACGAGGGCTATGGCAACGCGCAAAGAGCTGGAGCAGACGTCCTTTCTCTACGGTGGCAACTCGAGCTTCATCGAGGAGCTCTATGCCCGCTACCTGAACGATCCGGCGAGCGTCGAGCCGAGCTGGCGCGGCTATTTCGACGGGCTCGACGGCGAGGATCGCGCCCTTTTCGGCCGGGCGCGGGCCGCGCTGCAGCCACGCCCCAGGAGCCTGGCCGAGCCGGCCAACCTCAACCGGCCGATCTCGGCCGGCCTCGAGTCGGATGCCACCAAGACCCTGATCCGCGAGCATCTGCGGCTGATCATGCTGATCCGGGCCTATCGCGTGCGCGGCCACCTGATCGCGAAGCTCGACCCCCTCAAGATCAGCCACAAGGCGCACCACCCCGAGCTCGACTACCATTCCTACGGCTTCACCGACGCCGATCTGGATCGCGAGTTCTATCTCGACTTCGTGCTCGGCCTGGAGACGGCGACGCTGCGGCAGGTCATGGACGTGCTGCAGAAGACCTACAGCTCGACCGTCGGCATCGAGTTCCTGCACATCCAGGACCCCGACCAGAAGAGCTGGCTGCAGCAGCGGATGGAGAGTGCCCAGGGCCTCTTCGACACGACGCCCGAGGAAAAGCGCGAGATCCTCGAGCACCTGACCGAGACCGAGGGCTTCGAGCAGTTCCTGCATGTCAAGTTCCCGGGCACCAAGCGCTTCGGCCTGGACGGTGGCGAGAGTGCGATCGCCGCGCTCGAGACGATGATCCGGACCAGCGCCGAGCTCGGCGTCGACGAGATCGCCCTCGGCATGCCGCATCGTGGCCGGCTCAATGTGCTCGCCAACGTCATGGGCAAGCCGTACGCGGCGATCTTCAGCGAGTTCCAGGGTGCGGCCAGCTACGACGACGTGCTGGGCTCGGGCGACGTCAAGTATCACCTCGGCACGTCGACCGACCGGGTCCTGCCCGACGGCCGGGAGATCCATCTCTCGCTCACCGCCAATCCCTCGCATCTCGAGGCGGTCAACCCGGTGGTGATGGGCAAGGTCAGGGCGAAGCAGCGGCAGAAGAACGACACCGAGCGCAGTCGGGTCCTGGGCATCCTCATGCACGGCGACGCGGCCTTCGCCGGGCAGGGCGTCGTCCACGAATGCCTCGAGATGTCGGAGCTTCGCGGATACCGGGTGGGCGGCACGCTGCACCTGATCGTCAACAACCAGATCGGCTTCACGACGAGCCCGGCCTATGCCCGCAGCTCGCCCTACCCCTCGGACGTGGCGCGCGGCATCCAGGCGCCGATCTTCCACGTCAACGGCGACGATCCGGTGGCGGTGACCCATGTCTCGCGGCTGGCCGCCGAGTTCCGCCACACCTTCAAGAAGGACGTGGTCGTCGATCTCTGGTGCTACCGGCGCCACGGGCACAACGAGGGCGACGAGCCGAGCTTCACCCAGCCCTTGATGTACAAGAAGATCGCGCAGCACGCGACGGTGCGGCAGGTCTATGTCAAGCGGCTCGAGAAGGAGGGAGTGATCGCTCCGGGCTACGGGCAGGAGCTGCTCGACGCCTTCAACAAGCAGCTCGACGCGGCGCACGACTCGGCGCGGAGCTACAAGTCGAACAAGGTCGACTGGCTGGAGGGCGCCTGGGCCGGTCTCAAGGCCTCGCCCATCGACTACGAGCGCGGCAAGACATCCAGCTCGCTCGAGAGCTTGCGGGAAATCGGCCTGAAGATGACCGCGCTGCCCAAGGAGCTGAACGTCCATCCGCGGCTCAAGCGGGTGATCGGGCAGCGCCGCAAGGCCATCGAGGAAGGCCAGGGCATCGACTGGGCGACCGCCGAGCATCTCGCCTTCGGCACGCTGCTCTGCGAGGGCTTCCCCGTCCGGCTGACCGGCCAGGATGTCGGCCGCGGCACCTTCTCGCAGCGCCACGCCACCATCTACGACCAGTCGACGGAAGAAAAATACCATCCGCTGATGCATCTGCGCGAGGACCAGGGCAGCTTCGAGGTGATCGACAGCTTCCTCTCCGAGGAGGGTGTCCTGGGCTACGAGTACGGCTACTCGCTCGCCGATCCGAATTGCCTCACACTCTGGGAGGCGCAGTTCGGCGACTTCGCCAATGGCGCGCAGGTCTATTTCGATCAGTTCATCTCCTCGGGCGAGAAGAAGTGGCTGCGCTTCTCGGGGCTCGTCTGCCTCCTGCCGCACGGCATGGAAGGCCAGGGACCGGAGCACAGCTCGGCGCGCCTCGAGCGGTTCCTGCAGCTCTTCGCCGAGGACAATATCCAGGTCTGCTACCCCTCGACCCCGGCCAGCCACTTCCACATGCTGCGCCGCCAGTTGCATCGCGACTTCAGGAAGCCGCTGATCGTGATGACGCCGAAGTCGCTCCTGCGTCACAAGCGCTGCGTCTCGACGCTCGAAGACATGGGGCCGGGCACGAGCTTCCACCGGGTCATGTACGACCGCCCGCCGAGCGACGCCGACCAGACGATCGAGCGGGTCGTGATGTGCTCGGGCAAGGTCTATTACGATCTGCTCGCGGCGCGCGAGGAGCAGGGGCTCGACGACAAGGTGGCGCTGATCCGGCTCGAGCAGCTGGCCCCCTTCCCCGAGGACGCGCTGACCGAGGAGCTGCAGCGCTATCCGGCCACGGCGAGCTTCGTCTGGTGCCAGGAGGAGCCGCGCAACCAGGGTGCCTGGTTCTTCGTGGCACCCAGGATCGAGAATCTGATGGAGGCGCAGGGCATCGCCCAGCAGCGCCTGACCTATGCCGGCCGCAAGCCGGCCGCCGCCCCGGCAACGGGGTTCCATGCGCAGCATGAGCGCGAGCAGCGAGTCCTCGTCAACGAAGCGTTGACCGGCTGAGCGGCCACACGGATGAGACGGGAGGAGTCCTGATGAGCGGTGAGATCCGGGTGCCCACTCTGGGTGAATCGGTGAGCGAGGCGACCATTGCCCGCTGGCTGAAGAAGGCCGGCGACACCGTTTCTGTCGACGAGCCCCTGGTCGAGCTCGAGACCGACAAGGTCAGCCTCGAGGTGCCCGCCCCCGTGGCCGGCGTGCTCGCCGAAATCATGGCCGAGGAGGGCAGCGACGTCGAGGTCGGCGCCCTCCTCGGGGTGATCGAGGAAGGTGCCGCCGCACCGGCCAAGAAGGCCGAAGCGGCGCCGGCGGCAAAGGCCGAGAAGGCCGCCGGGAGCCCGGCCGAGCCGACCGAAAAGGGCGACGTGGTCGACCTGTCCGGGGCCAACAAGTCCGGGCCAGCCGCGCGCAAGATCGCCGCCGAGAAGGGCCTCGATCTCGCCGGGATCGAGGGCACCGGCCCCAAGGGCAACGTCACCAAGGGCGACGTGCTGAAGGCCGAGAGGCCGGCGGCAGCACCGGCCGCGAAGCCCGCGGCACCCGTCGCATCGACCGGACGCGAGGAGCGGGTCCGCATGACCCGGCTCAGGAAGCGCATCGCCGAGCGGCTGAAGGAGGCGCAGAACACGGCCGCCATGCTCACCACCTTCAACGAGGTGGACATGTCGGCGGTCATCGAGCTGCGCAAGACCTACCAGGACGCGTTCACCAAGAAGCACGGCATCAAGCTCGGCTTCATGTCGTTCTTCGTGAAGGCCTGCATCGACGCGCTGCGGGTCTATCCGGCGGCCAATTCGGAGATCGACGGCGACGAGGTCGTCTACAAGCACTACTACGACATCGGCGTGGCGGTGAGCTCGGATGCCGGCCTCGTCGTGCCGGTGGTGCGCGGCGCCGACGCCATGAACCTCGCCGAGATCGAGGCCGCGATCGCCGATCTCGGCAGCCGGGCGAAGAGCGGCAAGCTCGCGATGGAGGAGCTGACCGGCGGCACCTTCACGATCACCAATGGCGGCATCTTCGGCTCGATGCTGTCGACGCCGATCCTCAACCCGCCGCAGGTCGGCATCCTCGGCATGCACAACATCGTCCAGCGCCCGGTGGTCCTGCCGGACGGCCGCATCGAAGCCCGGCCGATCATGTATGTCGCCCTCTCCTACGACCACCGGATCATCGACGGCCGCGAGGCGGTGAGCTTCCTCGTGCGCGTCAAGCAGTGCATCGAGGACCCCACCCGGATGCTGCTCGACGCTTAGCCGGTCAGCCGCCGGTCCCTAGCTCCGGGTCCGCTTGGGCACCGGGCCGCGCAGTGCCGCCTCGCTGGCGAGGCGGGCCCATTGCAGCATGGCCTCGGCGTCGTCGAGGCATTCGGGCGGGGCCTCGTGGTAGCTCATGACCGAGGGCTTGCCGCGCTTGCCTTCGTAGACGAACGCCTCCGCACCGGCCGCCTCGAACATCGGACGGGTGCGCTGGTCGGTCTTGAAGTAGAGGCGTTCGTTGGCGATCAGCGCGATCATGCGGTCGACGTGAAAGATGCCGAAGCCGCCGAACATGGCGCGGGCGCGCACCATGCCGAGCGGCTCCAGCATCTCCAGCACATGGTCGACGAACGGGTCGCGCTTCGACATCGATTGGAACCTGGGAACGCTTTGGAGCCTGAAAGAAGAAAGGCCGCCCGGAGGCGGCCTTTCCGTGAGCACGGTGGTCATCCGGCCCTGGAAATCAATCCGTGGTGGTCAAACCAGAAGCAGAGGCTGCTCCGCTGCCGATGCCGACCACGTGGGCCCGAACGACGTATCCGTCATCTCACTCGACATTGGATCACCTCCTTTCCGTTTGTTGCGCCTGGGACGACTTCGCCACCGATCCGCCGCTGCGTCAAGTCCCCACGGAAGGGTGGGGTTTGTTCAAATGCCTCGCTCCACTATGAAGGGCGCGGTTGCGAGGTGCTGCAGGCGCCTGTCGGACCGGGGCGAAGGGGGAAAGCGATGGCGGAAGAGAGCTTCGACGTGGTGTTCATCGGCGGTGGCCCGGGCGGCTATGTCGGCGCCATCAAGGCGGCCCAGCTCGGCATGAAGGTCGCCTGCGTCGAGAAGCGGGGTGCCCTCGGCGGCACCTGCCTCAATATCGGCTGCATTCCCTCGAAGGCCCTGCTCCACTCGTCGCATCTCTATGCCGAGGCGAAGGGCGGGATGGAGAAGCACGGCATCAAGATCGGCTCCGTCGAGCTCGATCTCGATGCCATGATGGACAACAAGGACGAGGTGGTCGAGACCCTGACCAAGGGGATCGAGGGCCTCTTCAAGAAGAACAAGGTCACGTATGTCGTCGGGCATGGCCGGATCGCCGGGCCCGGCAAGGTGGTGGTCGAGCTGAACGACGGTGGCGAGCGGGTGCTCGAGGCCGGGGCCATCGTCATCGCCACGGGCTCCGAGAGCACGCCCTTGCCCGGCGTCGAGGTCGACGAGGAGCGGATCGTCACCTCCACCGGTGCCCTGGATCTCGACGAGGTGCCGGCGCACCTCGTCGTCATCGGCGCCGGCTATATCGGGCTCGAGATGGGCACGGTCTGGCAGCGCCTCGGCAGCAAGGTCACGGTCGTCGAGTTTCTCGATCGGGTGACGCCCGGCATGGACGGCGAGGTCAGCAAGCAGTTCCAGCGCATCCTGCAAAAGCAGGGCATGAGCTTCAAGCTCGGCACCAAGGTCACGGGCGTCGACGCCTCTGGCGACCGCCTCAAGGTCAGTGTCGAGCCCGCCAAGGGCGGCGAGGGCGAGGTCATCGATTGCGACGTGGTGCTCGTCTCGATCGGCCGCCGGCCCTATACCGAAGGCCTCGGCCTGGAGACGGTCGGCCTCGAGCCCGACAGGCGCGGCATGATCGAGGTGGACGACCGGTTCGCGACGAAGGTCGCGGGCATCCATGCGATCGGCGACGTCATCCGCGGGCCGATGCTGGCGCACAAGGCCGAGGAGGAGGGCGTCGCGCTCGCCGAGATCCTCGCGGGGCAGAAGCCGCATATCGACTACGACCGCATTCCGGGCGTGGTCTACACGGACCCCGAGGTGGCGGCGATCGGCAAGACCGAGGAGCAGCTCAAGGAGGCCGGGATCAAGTACACGGTCGGCAAGTTCCCGTTCATGGCCAACAGCCGGGCGCGCGCCACCGGGCAGACCGACGGCTTCGTCAAGATGCTGGCCGATGCCGAGACCAACCGGATCCTCGGCTGCCACATCATCGGCGCCGATGCCGGGGTGATGATCGGCGAGATCGCGGTGGCCATGGAGTTCGGCGCCTCGGCCGAGGACGTGGCCCGCACCAGCCACGCCCATCCGACGCTCGAGGAGGCGATCAAGGAGGCGGCGCTGGCGACCTACACCAAGACGCTGAACCTGTAGCGGGCAGCGGTAAAGGAATTATTGCCTATTAAATAGGATTATTGTACCTTCCGGGCCGATCAGAACCCGGGAGCCTCCAATGTCCTCCTTGCTGCGTTTCCTCGAGAACGGCACCGCCGAGCTGGCGCGCGCCTTCGCCAGGTCGTCGGACATCCAGCGCCTGCTCGCCGGGGCCTGCGGGGCGGACGATTATCGCCGCCTGCTCGAGCGGCTGCGCCGGGGCTTCGCCGTCATCGAGCTGCAGGCCTTCGCAGGTCTGCCCGAGCCCGTTCATGCCCGCCTGAAGACCCATCGCATGACCTGGCGCCTGCGCCACGATATCGGCATCCTCGGCGGCACGGCACCCCTGCCCGCCCGGGCCGAGGATCTCGAGAATGCCGGCAGGTTCTCCACCGCCTCGGCCAAGCTCGGCGCCCAGTTCGCCCTGACCCTGGTGCTCGACAGCATCGCCAGGGGGCAGCAGGCGCTGACCGCCTGCCTGGGGCCGGCGCTCGTCTCCTGCCTCCTCTTCAACGGGCGGCGCGCGGCGGGCGAGCCGCAGTTCGCCGCCGTGGTCCGTTCGGTGATCGAGGACCGGGCGGACGAGATCGACTGGAGCGAGGCCATGGCCGCCGCCCGGCGCACGCTGCGCACGTTGCGCCACGCGCTGGCCGAAACGCCGCGACCCGCCTGACCGTCCGTTTCCTCGGACCAGGTGCGACACTTTGCGCCAGGTGTTTATGCTGCACTGCACAAAAGCGGGCTTGCGATTTGGCCCCTCTTGCCCCAGTTATTGTGCAGCGCAGCAAACCGAGAGAGGAAACAGCGTGATGGCTACTCCCAAGACCACCCCGAAGTTCGAGATGCCCAAGTTCGAGGCTCCCAAGTTCAATTTCGACGCGTTCGTCGCGATGCACAAGGCCAATGTCGACACCATGGTCGAGGCCCAGGGCATCTACCTGCGGACCGTCGAGGCGATGGCCAAGCTGCAGTACGGCTGGGTCGAGGAGACCTTCAAGAACGGCGAGACCCTGCTCAAGGGCGACGTGACCAAGCGCAAGCCCGAGGATTTCCTCGCCGACGCCAAGTCCGCCGCCGAGAAGGTGATGGCCGTGGCCAAGGAGCAGGCCGACCTCGGCATGAAGGCGCAGCAGGAGGTGGCCGACCTGGTCACCAAGCGCGTGACCGCCAACATCGAGGACGCGAAGTCGCTCGCCGCCTAAGTCGCGGCTCGAGCGTTCCGAGGAAGCCCTCCGCCTCCCTGGGGTGAACTCGGATCTGCGTGGACCCCGGGCAGCACGCTGCCCGGGGTTTCGCGCGTTCAGGGACTGCTTTCGACGACGACGGGACGCAACGCGGGCGGCGCGTCGCCGATGCGGTAGGCCTCAGCGATGCGCGCCACCGCCGCTTCGCCGGCCGCCTCGTCCCGCGCGTGCACCAGCGCCAGGGGTTCGCCCCGATCGACCTTTCGGCCGGTGCCCAGCACGCCGGAGAGGCCGACGGCCGGGTCGATCGCCTGATCCGGCCGCGTGCGCCCGCCACCGAGCCCGATGACCGCGAGGCCGAGCTCGCGGGTGCGGATCTCGCGCACATGGCCGGCTGCCGGCGACGGCACCGGCAACTGCACCGGTGCCCGCGCATGGGCGAGCGCGGACGGGTGCAGCGGGTCGCCGCTGCCGCCGAGGGCGCGGACCATCCGGGCGAACCGATCGGCCGCCGCCCCGCTGTCGAGGCAACCCTCCAGCACCACCCGCGCCGCCTTCTTATCCGGCGCCAGGTCGACGAGGACGAGAAGCTCGGCACCGAGCGCCAGCGTCACCTCGGCAAGCCGGGGGTCGCGGGCGTCGCCCTTCAGGAAGGCCACGGCTTCCCCCACCTCGAGCGCGTTGCCGGCCGTCCGGCCCAGGCACTCGTTCATGTCCGTCAGGAGGCTTCGGGTCGGCAGGCCCGCCGCTGCCGCCACCTCGGCGATGGCCGTGGCGAGGCCCCTTGCGGTGGCGAGGTCGGTCATGAAGGCGCCATTGCCGACCTTGACGTCCATGAGCAGCCCGGCCGTGCCGACGGCGAGCTTCTTCGCGAGGATGGAGGCGACGATCAAGGGCTCGCTCTCGACCGTCGCCGTGACGTCGCGGATGGCATAGAGGCGGCGGTCGGCGGGGGCGAGATCATCGGTCTGGCCGACGATGGCGCAGCCGACCTCGCGCACCACGCGGGCAAACCGGTCGAGGCCGGGGCGGGTGTCGTAGCCCCGAAAGCTCTCGAGCTTGTCGAGCGTGCCGCCGGTGTGACCGAGGCCCCGGCCGGAGACCATCGGCACGAAGCAGCCGGCGGCGGCCAGCATGGGGGCCAGGACGAGGCTGACCTTGTCGCCGATGCCGCCCGAGGAATGCTTGTCGACGGCGGGGCCGGGCAGATCGGGCCAGGTGAGGCGTCGCCCCGAACCGGCCATGGCCCGGGTCAGGGCCGCCGTCTCGGCGCGGTTCATGCCATTCAGCACGACTGCCATGGCGAAGGCGCCGGCCTGCGCGTCGACCAGCGAGCCGTCGACGATCCCCTGCACCAGCGTCCCGATCTCCTCGGCCCCGAGCGCCTCGCGGTCGCGTTTCTTCCTGATGATCTCCTGCGGCAGGCTCAAGAGGCGGCACGCCCGGCGAGGTCGGCGAGAAGGCGGGAGGCGCCGAGGCGGAAATGTGCAGGATCGGGCCAGTCGGGGCCCATCACCGTCTCCGCGAGATGGAGGTAGCGAAGCGCCTCCCCGGCCGTGCGCACGCCGCCCGAGACCTTGACCCCCACCCGACCGCCGGCTTCCTCGGCCACCCTGAGCAGGAGGGCCACCGCCTCCGGCGTGGCGCCGACGGCGGTCTTGCCGGTCGAGGTCTTGAGGAAGTCGATGCCGGCCATGACGGCGGAGCGGCCGACGGCGGTGATCAGCTCGGGACGCTCGAGCCGACCTGTCTCGAGGATCAGCTTGAGCGTGGTCTCTGGCCCGGCAGCGGCCCGGCAGAGCTCGACCAGCTCGCCCGCGAGTCCGACATCGCCGGCGAGCGCCGCTTCGAGCGGCGCCACCACGTCGACCTCGTCGGCGCCGAGCGCGACGGCCGCCGCCACCTCGTCCGCCGCCCGGGCGAGATCGTCGCCGCCATGGGGGAAATTGGCGACCGTGGCGAGTCGGACGGGGCTGCCGGCGAGAATGGGTGCCGCCGTCGCCAGCGCCGCCGGCAGGATGCAGAGCGCGGCGACACCGTGGTCCACGGCATCCCGGGCCAGGTCGGTGATGGCGTCCGGCGTCTCGTCGCCGGTGAGGCTGGTGAGGTCAATGAGGCCGATGAGCCGGCGGGCCAGGGCCGGATCGAGGCGGCGGGCGTCGGCCGCGGCGAGGGTCTGTTCGAGGTCAAGCCGCATGGGTGGCGATCTCCGGGAGGCTGGCCGTGAGCAGGCGCTCGAGGTCGCCGGCGGCAGCTTCACCCATGGCCAGCGTCTCGGCATGGCTCAAGGGCGCATCGCGCAGACCGGCCGCGATGTTGGTGACGACCGAAAGGCCGAGCACCTTCAGGCCCGCATGGCGGGCGAGGATGGCCTCGGGCACTGTCGACATGCCGACCAGATCGGCACCGAGCGCCCGAAACGCGCGGATCTCGGCCGGCGTCTCGAAGGAGGGGCCGGTGGTCGCGAGATAGACGCCCGAGGCGATCTCCAGCCTCAGGGAGCTGGCGCTGGCGGCGACAATCCCGCGAAGGCCCGCGTCGTAGACCGCCGACATGTCGGGAAAGCGCGGCCCGTGCCGCTGGTCATTGGGGCCGATCAGCGGATTGGTGCCGAGCATGTTGATGTGGTCGGTGATGAGCGCGATCGTGCCCGGCCGGATCGCGGCGGCGATGGCGCCGCTGGCATTGGTGAGGATCAGCACCCGCACGCCGACCTCCCGCAGCGCGCGGACCAGCGTGGCGAGCGTGCCGGTGCCCTGGCCTTCGTAGACATGGACGCGACCCTGCAGCGTGGCGACGGGCACGCCGCCGCAGGTGCCGACGACGAGACGGCCGACGTGGCCCTCGACCGAGGGGCGGGGGAAGCCCTCGAGCTCGTCATAGCCGACGGCGGTCGGGGCCTCGAGCCGGTCGGCGAAGCCGCCGAGGCCGGAGCCGAGGACGACGGCGATCTTCGGGAAGCCGTCGCCGAAGCGATCCTTCAGATAGCCGGCGGCGGTGGGCGTCGGCGGGATGCCAGCGCCGAGGGCGAGCGGGCCGAAGGCATAAGGCAGGAGCTCCCCCATGGTGGCGGTCCGCCTGCCGCCGTCGCTGCCCAGCATGTGCACCGCCGTGTCGCCGGGCGCGAACTCGCTCAGGAGCTGGCGACAGCCGCCGCAGGGGGCGCAGGGCGCAGCTCCATTGCCGACCACGACGACCTCGGCGATGCGCTGCTCGCCCGCGGCCACCATGGCGGCCACGGCCGACCGCTCGGCGCAGAGGCCCTGCGGGTAGGCGGCGTTCTCGACGTTGGCGCCGACGAAGACGGCGCCGCTGGCCGTGCGGATGGCGCAGCCGACGAGGAAGCGCGAATAGGGGGCATAGGCGCGCTCGCGGACGGCGCGGGCGGCGGTCACGAGATCGGTCATCGTTCCTTCACATAAGGCTGGCCGATCGCCCTGGGCGCCACGGCGCGGCCGACGAAGCCGGCGAGCAGCAGGATGGTCAGGAGATAGGGGAGCGCCTGGATCGCCTGGGTCGGGATCTCGCCGATCAGGGGCAGCTCGACGCCCTGCAGCCGGGCCTGGACGGCATCGGCGAAGGCGAAGAGCAGGCAGGCGAGGACGGCGGGCACGGGCCGCCACTTGCCGAAGATGAGGGCGGCCAGCGCCAGATAGCCGCGGCCGGCGCTCATGTCGCGGGTGAAGCCGGCACCCTGGGCGATCGAGAGATAGGCGCCGGCGATGCCGGCGAGCAGGCCGGTCACCATCAGGGCGCGGTAGCGCATGCCGTCGACCGAGATGCCGGCGGTGTCGACAGCGCTCGGGTTCTCGCCGACGGCCCGCAGGCGCAGGCCGAAGCGCGTCCTGTAGACCACCCAGGCGACGATCGGGATGGAGACGGCGGCGACATAGACGAGGAGGTTATGGTCGCTCACCACCTCCGCATAGAACGGGCCGATCAACGGGATGCTTCGTGCGGCCTCGGCGAAGGGCAGCTCGATCGGCAGGAAGCGGGCATCCTCGCCGCTCACCGGCACCCGCCCCGCCTGGCGGAACCAGGCATCGGCGAGCACCGGCCCGAGCCCGGCGACGGCGATGTTGATGGCCATGCCGGAGACCACCTGGTCGCCCTTGTGGGTGATGCTGGCGAAGCCGTGCAGCATGGCGAGCGACCAGGAGACGGCGATCGCCGCCACGAGCCCGACCCAGGCCGAGCCGCTGACAGCGGCCGCCGCCGCGGCGGCGAAGGCGGCGCCCAGCATCTTGCCCTCGAGGCCGATGTCGACCACGCCGCTGCGCTCGGCGAAGAGCCCGGCCATCGCACAGAGCACGAGCGGCGTGGCCAGCCGGACGGTGCTGGCGGTCAGGAGCAGGACCTGGGTGGCCAGCTCCTCCATCGCTCAGGCGACCGCCGCGGCGGGCAGGGCCGGCCGGGCGAAGCGGGCCTCGAGCCAGGGACGGAACATGTGCTCGAGGGCGCCGGCGAAAAGGATGACCAGCCCCTGGATCACGACCACCATGTCCTTGTTGATCTTCGGCATGTCGAAGGCGAGCTCCGAGCCGCCCTGGTAGAGGGCGCCGAAGAGCAGGGCGGCGAGGACGATGCCGATCGGGTGGTTGCGTCCCATCAAGGCGACCGCGATGCCGACGAAGCCGTAGCCGCCGGTGAAGCCGAGCGTCAGGCGATGCTGGGCGCCCAGCACCTCGTTCAGCGACATGAGGCCGGCGAGAGCGCCCGAGAGCGTCATGGCGATCATGATCTGCCGGGCCGGCGAGATGCCGCCATAGACGGCGGCCGGCTCGCTCCGGCCGACCACGCGCATCTCGTAGCCGGCGCGCGTCTTCCAGATGAAGAGCCAGTAGAGGACGCAGCAGACGAGCGCCAGGAGGAGCGCCGCGTTCAGCGGCGAGCGGCCGATATCGTAGCCGAGGTCGCGGAGCACGGTGGAGAGCTGCGGCAGCCACATGCGCTCGTCGAAGGTCATGCTCTCCGGGATCTGCTGGCCCGGGCGGCGCAGCGGGTTGACCAGGAGATAGGTCATCAGCGAGGCGGCGATGAAGTTGAGCATGATGGTCGTGATGACCGTGTGGCTGCCGCGCCGGGCCTGCAGCCAGCCCGGGATGAAGCCCCAGGCGCCACCGAACGCCGCCGCCGCCATGATGCCGACCACGAGGCCGATCGGCGCCGGCCAGTGGCCGAGCCAGATGCCGGCGAGGCCGACCCCGAGGCCGCCGATATAGGCCTGGCCCTCGCCGCCGATATTGAAGAGCCCGCACTGGAAGGCGAGGGCGACGGCGAGCCCGGTGAAGATGAAGTTGGTCGCGTAGAAGAAGGTGTAGCCGACCGCCTCGCCATAGCCGAAGGCGCCGAAGACCAGGAGCCGCATGGCCGCGAACGGATTCTCGCCGAGGACGACCACGATCAGCCCGGCGACGAGGAAGGCCATGCCGAGGTTCAGCAGCGGCAGGAGCCCGAAATTGACCCAGGGTGGCAGCTTCGTCGGCATCAGGCGGCCTCGTTGCTGATGCCGGCCATCAGCAGGCCGAGGCCGCGGGCGGTGGCCTCGGCCTGGTCGACCTCGCCGGTGATCGTGCCGTCGAACATGACGATGATCCGGTCCGCCAGCGACATGATCTCGTCGAGCTCGACCGAGACCAGGAGGATGGCCTTGCCGGCGTCGCGCATGGCGACCAGCCGCTTGTGGATGAACTCGATGGCGCCGATGTCGACGCCCCGGGTCGGCTGGCCGACGAGCAGGAGGTCCGGGTCGTGCTCCATCTCGCGGGCGAGCACGAGCTTCTGCTGGTTGCCGCCGGAGAACGAGGTCGCCTGGAGATGCGGGGCTGCCGGCCGGACGTCGTAGCCCTGCATCCAGTCCAGGCATCTGGCGATGATGCTGCGCTTCTTGAGAAAGCCGTGCTCGGCATAGGCCGGGAGAAGCTGATAGCCCAGGATCGCGTTCTCGTAGGCCGGGAAGCCGCGCACGAGGCCCATCCTGAGCCGGTCCTCGGGCACGTGGCCGAGCTTCTTCAGGCGGCAGTCGGCGGCATCGGCCAGGGGCTCGCCGTGCAGCAGCACGCGACCACCACTCGGCCGCCTGATGCCGGAGAGCGCTTCGAGCAGCTCCGACTGGCCGTTGCCGGCGACCCCGGCGATGCCCACGATCTCGCCGGCGCGGACGGTGAAGCTCACGTCCTTGACCCGGCGCACGCCCTGCTCGTCGACCACCTCGAGATGCTCCACCTCGAGCACCGGCGAGCCGGGCCGGGCCGGTTGCTTGTCGACCCGAAGGAGGACCTTGCGGCCGACCATGAGCTCGGCCAGCTCCTCGGTGGTCGTGTCGGCGGTGCGCCGGTGGGCCACCATCGCCCCCTGGCGCATGACGCTGACCGTGTCGGTCGCAGCCATGATCTCGCGGAGCTTGTGGGTGATCAGGATGACGGTCCGGCCCTGCTCCTTCAGGTTGCGCAGGATGCGGAAGAGGTGGTCGGCCTCCTGCGGGGTCAGCACGCCGGTCGGCTCGTCGAGGATCAGGACACGGGCGCCGCGGAAGAGGGCCTTGAGGATCTCGACCCGCTGCTGGATGCCGACCGGCAGGTCGGCGATCCGCGCATCGATGTCGACCTCGAGCGCATAGTCCTGCTCGAGCCGGAGCAGCGCCTCGCGCGCCCTGGCCTTGCCGGCCTTGAGCGTCCAGCCGCCTTCGGCGCCGAGCAGGATGTTCTCGAGCACGGTGAACGGCTCGACCAGCATGAAGTGCTGGTGGACCATGCCGATGCCGGCCTCGATCGCATCCTCGGGCGAGCGGATGGCCCGCTCCTCGCCGTCCACCCGGATGATGCCGGAATCGGCCTGGTAGAAGCCGTAGACGATGTTCATCAGCGTCGACTTGCCGGCGCCGTTCTCGCCGACGATGCCGTGGATGGTGCCGGCCTCGACCGTCAGATGGATGTCGTCGTTGGCGTGGACCGGGCCGAACGACTTGTCGATGCCCAAGAGCTCGATGGCCGGCGGCGCCCCGCTCGTGCGCCCGTCGCCGCCGGCCCCGGACATGCTGCCTGCTGCCGTCAGTTCTGGGTCGAGTAGTAGTCCTCGACGACGATCTCGCCGGCCACGATCTTGGCCTTGGCGTCCTCGATCGCGGCTTCCATCTCGGGCGTGATCAGTGCTCGGTTGTTTTCGTCGATGGCGAAGCCGACACCGTCCTCGGCGAGCCCGAGCGACTGGGCACCCGGCTGCCAGGTGCCGTCCATCGAATCCTTGAAGGCATTGTAGACGGCAACGTCGACCCGCTTCAGCATCGAGGTCAGCACGCTGCCCGGATGCAGGTGGTTCTGGTTGCTGTCCACGCCGATCGAGAGCTTGTCGCGGTCGGCCGCGGCCTGCAGCACGCCGAGCCCGGTGGCACCCGCGGCGGCGTAGACCACGTCCACGCCCTGGTCGAACTGGCCGATCGCCAGCTCGCCGCCCTTGCCCGGGTCGTTCCAGGCGGCCGGCGTCGTGCCGGTCATGTTGACGAGCACCTCGGCATCGGGATTCACGTAGTGGACGCCCTGCTCGTAGCCGTGGGCGAAGTTGCGGATCAGCGGGATGTCCATGCCGCCGACGAAGCCCACCTTGCCGGTCTTTGAGGCCATGGCGGCGGCCATGCCGACGAGGAACGAGCCCTCGTGCTCCTTGAAGACGACCGACTGGACGTTCGGCTGATCGACCACCGCATCGATGATGGTGAACTCGATATCGGGGTTGTCGGGGGCCACCGTCTCGAGCGGGGTCGCGTTCTGGAAGCCGACGACCACGACGATCGTGGCGCCGTTGCGGACCATGCGGCGCATCGCCTGCTCGCGCTGCGCCTCCTGGGTGACCTCGAACTCGAGATACTCGATGCCGGTCTCTTCCTTGAACCGCTCGGCACCATTGTAGGCGGCCTCGTTGAACGACTTGTCGAACTTGCCGCCCATGTCGAAGATGACCGCCGGCTTGAAGTCCTGCGCCGCAGCCGTGCCGGCCATCAATGCCAAAGCCAGCATTGCGAGACCGAAGCCGCTCTTCCCCGTCCTGCCCATGGTCATTGCCTCACCCTTCGGGAGATCCCCTATTTCGGGAAAAACCCTAGGCGAGGTGCCGGCAAATGCAAGCAGGTTCGCTTTGGCCCCTCAGCCGGCTTTCGGGCACCGCCATTCCGCCGGGGCGACGGTATCGCCGTCGATCCAGGCGAGGATGTCCCGCCAGACGGTCTCGGCCTGCAGGTCGCGCAGGAGGAGGTGCCAGCCATTCTCGTAGGCGATGGCATGGCAGACGGCCGGATCGACGAGCCCGACGAAGCTGCGGATGGCTTCCGGCGGAATGATCTCGTCGCGCTCGCCCAGCAGGATCAGCACGGGCACGTCGAGCTTGCCGGCATCCTGTCGCGCCTCGTCCATCAGCCGCACCAGGCCGGCGATGGCGTCGAGCCGCGTTTCCTTGATGAGCATGGGATCGCGACCCATGGCGATGAGTGCTTCGTCATTGTCGCTCGCCCGGACCCCGAGCCCGCGCCCGGTCAGGGTCCAGCCCGGCGCCATGCCGGCCGCGACCTCCAGCACCAGGCGATAGAAGCCATTGAAGCTGGTGTCGCCCCAGACCGCCGGGCTCACCAGGATGACGCCGTCGACCGGCGGCAGGTCACCCTGCCCGAGCGCCACCACGGCGACCGCCGCCCCCATGCTCTCGCCGAGGACGTAGAGCGGCGTGCCCGGCCAGTCGCGGTGCAGCTCGGCGACGCGCCGGGCCAGGTCCCGGGCCAGCGCCTCGCTGCCCGGCCAGAGCCCGCGGTTCGGGTTGGCGCCGAAGCCCTGCTGGTCGAAGGACTCGACGCGGTAGCCTCGGGCGGCGGCAAAGGTGGCGAAATCGGCGAAGGCGTGGCGATAGTCGTTGAAGCCGTGCAGCGCCAGGATGACGGCGCGGGGCGGTTCCTCCGTCGTGGCCCAGACCTCGGCGGGGCGGGGCGCCGGCGGCAACGGGTGCAGCGTGCTGCCGCAGGCAGCGACGATGGTGCAGCAGAAGAGGGCGATCGCGGCCCGGCAGTCCTGCAAGGTCGGCGTTAGACGCGCTGCTGCAGGCCGAGCATCTTCCAGATGTCCGCAGGCGTGCGGCCGATATCCCGCAGATGGCGAAGCGTGATGGCGCGGTTGCGCTTGGCGAGACGCTCGCCCCGGCTGTCGGCGATCAGGTTGTGGTGGTAGTAGCGCGGCGGCGTGATGCCGAAGAGCGCCTGCAGCAGCCGATGCAGATGAGTGGCGTGGAAGAGGTCCTCGCCGCGGCTGACCAGGGTGACCCCCTGCAGGTGATCGTCCAGGACGACGGCCAGGTGATAGCTGGTCGGCGTGTCCTTGCGGGCGAGGATCGGGTCGCCCAGCGCTTCCGGCCGCGCCTCGACCCAGCCGGCCCGGCAGTCGTGCCAGTGGAGCGGGCCGGTGCGCGTCATGGCGCGGGCGACGTCGAGACGCCAGGCGAACGGCTCGCCCTTGACGATTCGCCGCTCGCGCTCGGCCGGATCGATGTCGCGGCAGATGCCCGGGTAGACGAGCTCGTGCGAAGGGCCATGCGGCGCTCGCCCCGACTGCTCGACCTCCATGCGGATCTGCTTGCGTGAGCAGAAGCACGGATAGAGCAGCCCCTCCTCCAGCAGATGCAGCAGGGCGCCCTCGTAGCGGGACATGTGCTCCGACTGCCGCAGGGGCTCGCCGTGCCAGTGGATGCCGACCCAGTCGAGGTCCTCGTAGGTCGCCCGCTCGAACTCCGGCCGGCAGCGCTGGCTGTCGATGTCCTCGATGCGCAACAGGAAGCGGCCACCGCTCTGCCGGGCGGCCTCGCAGGCGAAGAGCGCCGAGTACGCATGGCCGATATGCAGATAGCCGGTCGGGCTCGGCGCGAACCGGGTGATCAGCGGCTGCTCGCCCGGCCCGGGCATGGGCACGGTGTCGATGCCACGCAAGACCCGCTCCTCGAGGCATCCGTTCGCGGTCAAGGTCACGCTTCGCCCATCCGTCCAAGCTCGGTCCCGATCACGCGCATGTTGCGGATACCGGGGCAGCAGTGCAAGGACGGGAAACGGCCCTTCCGGCTCAACCGGACCGAACGTAGCCCCGGCGCCACAAACGTCAGAACCGCAGGAACGGGTTGAGGAAGCGCGAGAAGCGGCCGGTCAGCCTGAGCGGGGCATCGGTGACGGCGAGGCAGAGGCAGTCCTCGTCGCCGAGCGCCTGCGGCTGATGGTCGACATGCGGGTCGGCGATCGCGATATCGCCCACGGTATAGGCGCCGATCCCGTCGTGGAAGGCGCCGTCCAGCACGACCGTCAGCTCCTGGCCGCCATGCGTGTGCCTCGGCACCGCGCGGCCAGCCTTGAGCCGGATCAGGCTGGTGCGGTAGGTCGAGTCGTCGAGGGGCAGCCGGGCCTCGGACACGCCCCCGAAATGCCGCCAGGGGAGGTCGGCCAGAGATCCCTTGACATAGGCGCGCAGCGGCGCCGGCAGCTCGCCATCGGGCGGCGGCTCGGCGAGCTCGATCGAATCGTCGAGCTGGTCCAGGAGGCGCTCGAGGGCGCCCTCGCCGAGCTCGGCCGGCGGCAGGTCCTCGAGCAGCGCCCCGCCGAGCGCCTCGTACTCGCGAAAGACCCGGCGCTGCGCCGGCGCCAGCGCCAGATGCGTGGCGACGACCAGCCCGACGGGCTCCGGCAGGCGGCCCGCGGCATGCGCCAGCAGCAGGTCGTCGACGGTGATGCGCTCGCTCATCATGCGACACCCTCGAGCAGACCGCGCAGCCTGGCCACGGCCAGCCGCAGTCGCGACTTGACGGTTCCCAGAGGCAGGCCCAGCTCGTCGGCGATGGCGCTGTGGGTCTTGTCCTCGAAATAGAAGATCCGCAGGAGATCGGCCTGCTCGGGCGGCAGATGCTCGATGGCGCGGCGAATGCCCTCCTTCACCACCGCGGCCTCGACCTGGACATCGCCGCGCGGTGCGGGAGGCGGCTCCATCGACGGATCGGTCAGGTCGACGTCCGGGTGCGACTCGCGCCGGAATGCGTCGATCCGCTTGTTCCGGGCGATGGTGTAGACCCAGGTGCTGAGCGCCGCCCGCGCCGGATCGAACTGATGGGCCCGGCGCCAGACCGCGATCATCACCTCCTGGACGAGATCCTCCGCCACATCGTCAGGGGACCCGATGCGCCGCAGATAGCTCTTCACCCTGGGCGCGTAGTACATGTGGAGCCGGGCGAACGCCGTGCGGTCGCGATCGTTTGCCACCAGGCGGATATCAGCGAGAAGCTCCCTGTCGGGACCGCCAGGTTCGGCATCGCTCGGATCGGCATCGCTCGAAGAGCCTCGCATCGCACCTTTGAACCGCAGCGACGCCAGCCATGCAAGGCGCAGACCGTCGCGCCCGCCGCTCGGCCCTGCCGCAAGTCTGCCCGAAAAATTGCTCGCCATCGTTCCCCGCACCATCCTCTGCACAGGAAATACGCGGCGCATCGGTTTGCGGATCAGTCGCCGCCCGCTATTCTCCGGCGGCAAGATGCATCCCCAACGGCCCGGCGAACGCGCCCCGACCCTGTCGGGCCTACGTGAGTAGCGATCAACGATGTCCAAGACCGACCACAGCGAGCTCCGCCAGGCGATCATCGCCACCTGCCTTAAGATGTCCGAGCTCGGCATCAATCACGGCACCTCCGGCAATGTGAGTGCGCGCATACCCGAGGGCCTGCTTATCACCCCCTCGGGCATGGCCTACGATTCGATCCGGCCCGCGGACATCGTCCTGATCGACCATGAGGGCAGCTACGAGGGGCGGCGCGTGCCGTCGACCGAATGGCGCTTCCACTACGACATCATGCGCGAGCGGCCGGACATCAACGCCATCGTCCACAATCACGCCCTGCACTGCACCACCCTCGCCTGCCTGCGGATGGAGATCCCGGCCTTCCACTACATGATCGCGGTCGCGGGCGGCGATTCGGTCCGGGTGGCCGACTATGCCCGCTTCGGCACGCAGGAGCTCTCGGACAATGCGCTGCGGGCGCTCGAGGGCCGGACGGCCTGCCTGCTCGCCAATCACGGGATGATCGCGCTCGGCGCCGATCTCGGCAAGGCGCTCGGCCTCGCCGTGGAGATCGAGAATCTCGCCTCGTGCTACTGGCGCTGCCTGCAGGTCACCCGGCCGGCGATCCTCACCACGGCACAGATCGACGAGGTGCTGGTCCGCATCGCTTCCTATGGCAAGCAGCCCGAGGAGATGGCGCCGGGCCAGATGCCGGCCACCGAGGCGCCACCGCGCCGGCTCGCCTCCTAGATGCGGGCGGCAGGGGCTCTTACTTGCTGCCCTGGTTCTTGAGGATCGCCACGATTCCGGCACTGACCGCGAGCAGGAGGGCGCTCGCCAGGCCCGCGGCGATGGCGGCCGCGAAGCGACTCTTCGCGGCGTCCCAGCCGCGGGCGAGGCGGACCGCCATGCGCACGCCCTCCTCGTCGTGCAGCCCGAGCCGCTGCACCAGCTCGCCGATCGCCCGGCCGGCCGCCTCCTCGGCGGCGAGCCGGGCCACCCGCTCGATCTCGGTCGAGATGTGCGCCTTGTGCACGGCGATGGAGTGATGCACGGATTCGGTGTGCTGGAGCACGGCGCGCAGCAGGGCGAAGCCGTCGTTCTTGTCGTGCAGGTGGGCGACGCCCAGGAGATCGAGCTGGCGTCGCACGCCCTCGCTCAGGTGGCCCGTGCTGACCACGATCGGGATGTCGGGGGAGGCCCCGCGCAGGATCTCCAGGGTGCGGGGACCGTTCGAATCGGGCAGGTTCAGATCGGTGACGATCACGTCGGGCTTGAGCCCGGGCGTCGTCAGCCGCACCAGGGCATCGGCGAGCGTGGCGGCCAGCGTGACCTCGAAACGGCCGGCAAGCTCGCGGCGCATCGCGAATGCGTCCGTCGGATCATCTTCGAGAACGAGGACGCGCAAGACCGTCTCCGGCACAAAATCAGCCACTCGAAATAGGATTAATACCCTATTATCGCGGCGCAGTAAAGCCTTGCGTGCTCTCCCGCCGCAGCTCTTCGATCAGGCGAAGCCCGGGCCGGCGCGCTCCGCCAGCTCCACCCGAAAGCCGGCCGCGGCCAGGGCGGCCTCGATCTGGGTGGCATGGCGCGCGTCACGGGTCTCGATGACGAAGTCGACGATCGCATCGCGCACCGAGCCCTGGGAGAAGGCGCGCTTGTGGGTCACCTCGACGACATTGCCCTGGGCATCGGCGATCAGCCGGGTCAGCCGGGCGAGGCTGCCCGGGCTGTCCGGCACCATGACGGCGAGCCGGATCAGCCGCTCGCTCCTGACGAGGCCACGCATGATCACCGCGCTGAGCAGCCGGCTGTCGATATTGCCGCCCGAGAGCACGACGCCGATCCGGCGGCCGCGGAACCGCTCCGGGTCGGCGAGCACCGCGGCAAGGCCGGCGGCACCAGCCCCCTCGACCACCGTCTTCTCGATCTCGAGGAGCTGGAGGATCGCCTGCTCGAGATGCGGCTCGTCGACCAGCACGATGTTCGAAACGAGCCTGTCGATGATGCTCCGGCCCAGCCGGCCCGGCTCCTTGACCGAGATGCCGTCGGCGATGGTCCGGCCCGCCGCCAGCGGCGGGCTCTTCCCCAAGCGGTGATTGTAATGGGCGGGATAGGCCGCTGACTGGACCCCGACGATCTCCGTTTCCGGCCGACGGTCGGCCAGCGCCGTGGCGATGCCGGCGATCAGGCCGCCGCCACCGATCGGCACGACCAGGGCATCGAGCTCTGGCGCGTCCGCCGCGATCTCGAGGCCGATCGTGCCTTGCCCCGCAATGATCAGAGGATCGTCGAAGGGATGGATGAAGACGAGCCCCTGGTCACGCTCGAGCTCGCGCGCATGGCGCGCTGCCTCGTCGACCGTCTCGCCCCGCAGCTCGACCCTGGCGCCGAACTGCTCGGTGTTGCGGATCTTGTTGAAGGGGGTCGTCTCCGGCATGACGATGGTGGCCCGGATGCCGAGCCGTGCGGCATGGTAGGCCACGCCCTGCGCATGGTTGCCGGCCGACATGGCCACCACGCCCCGCGCCCGCTCGGCGGGATCGAGGCTGGCGAGCTTGTTGAGGGCACCCCGTTCCTTGAACGAGGCCGTGTATTGCAGGTTCTCGAACTTCAGCCAGAGCTCGGCGCCGGTGAGGTCGGAGAGCGTGCGCGAGTGGCGCAGCGGCGTGCGCTCGACCTGGCCCTCGAGCAGGGCCGCCGCCGCCTCGATGGTGTCGATCCGGACCGGCGGCGGGCCTTCGCTCATCTCACGGGAAGAGCGGCGCGCCGCGCAGCCCGGCCGTCTCGTCCAGGCCCAGCATCAGGTTCATGTTCTGCAGGGCCTGGCCCGAGGCGCCCTTGACCAGGTTGTCGGTGACGCTGAGCAGGATGGCCTCGCCCGCCACCCGGCTCGGGTGAACGGCGATCAGGCAGTTGTTGCTGCCGCGCACATGGCGCGTCGCCGGCAGGGACCTCGGCGGCAGGACATGCACGAACGGCGCATCGCGATAGGCATCCGCCAGCGCCGCCTGCAGGCCGTCCACCGTGGCATCCGGCTGCAGCCGCACATAGATCGTGGCCAGGATCCCCCGGTTCATCGGCACCAGATGCGGCGTGAAGGTGACCGTGACCGGCCGCTCGGTGAAGTCCGAGAGGCACTGGTCGATCTCCGGCCCGTGCCGGTGCGTGGCGACGCCATAGGCGTGGAAGCCCTCGCTGATCTCGGTGAAGAGGCTGGACTCCCTGGCCGCCCGCCCGGCACCGCTGACGCCGGACTTGGCATCGATGATGATCCTGGTCGGGTCGATCAGCCGCGCCTTCAGGAGCGGGATCAGCGGCAGTTGCGCCGTCGTCGTGTAGCAGCCCGGATTGGCGACGAGGCGGGCCTTGCCGATCGCCTCGCCGTAATGCTCGGTGAGCCCGTAGACGGCCCGTTCCTGCAGCTCGACCGCCTCGTGTGGCTTGCCGTAGACTTCAGCGTAGAGGGCCGTGTCACGCAGGCGGAAATCGGCCGAGAGATCGATGACGCGCAGCGTCTCGGGCAGCTCGCGCACCACTTTCTGGGTGAGGCCGTGCGGCAGGCAGCAGAAGACCACGTCGACGTCGTCGACGGCGACGTCATCGAGCCGCTGCAGATCAGGCAGCCCCAGATGGGCCAGATGCGGAAAGAGGGAGCCGACCGGCTGGCCGGCATTGCGATCGGCCGTGAGCCAGCGCGCCTCGGCCGTCGGGTGGTCGTTGAGCAGGCGCAGGAGCTCCGCCCCCGTATAGCCGCTGGCACCCAGGATACCGACCTTGATCTCGCTCATCGTGCTCGCCATCAACACTCGATCTCACGTAGCGAACGGTCTAAGCGATCGTGCCTGGACGTGCAAAGAGTGAGAGGACATGCGATTTCTCGTTGTCGGCGGCGGCGGCCGCGAACATGCGCTCTGCTGGTCGCTCGCCGCCTCGCCCCTGGCCGACGCGGTGCTCTGCGCGCCTGGCAATGCCGGCATCGCGCGGGACGCGGAATGCGTGCCGGTGGCGGTGGACGATATCGACGGCCTCGTGGCGCTGGCCCGGGCCCGCGAGATCGACCTCGTCGTGGTCGGGCCGGAGCTGCCGCTGGTGCTGGGTCTCGTCGACCGGCTCGAGGCCCTGGGCATCCGTGCCTTCGGCCCGAGCGCTGCCGCGGCCCGGCTCGAAGGCTCGAAGGCGTTCATGAAGGCCTTCTGCGCGCGCCATGGCATCCCGACGGCCGCCCATGCGGTCTTCACCAGCGACCAGGCGGAAGCGGCGCTGGCGCATGTCGAGGCGGCGCCGCTGCCGATCGTGGTCAAGGCGGACGGGCTCGCCGCCGGCAAGGGCGTGGTCATCGCCGAGACCCGCGCCGCTGCCCGCGACG
>Ga0209607_1000321_pt1 | contig 43548 bp, 25 predicted proteins | sample AD_UKC117_MetaG_FD_184413 | JGI IMG/M metagenome (GOLD analysis project Ga0209607, IMG submission 184413) | Active sludge microbial communities of municipal wastewater-treating anaerobic digesters from Hong Kong - AD_UKC117_MetaG (SPAdes)... | ecosystem: Engineered > Bioreactor > Anaerobic >... | reverse complement strand
GATTTCGCCCTTTTTCAAAATCAATCAATGCCCTAATAGGCCGGCTCCAAAAGAGTTCTTGAAAAAGCAAAAAGTTAGATATCAGTATACCCTATGGTTTGTCTATCACAGGAAAATTTACAGGACCAAATAATTCATGATAACGTTCAGATCCCTGATTAGTGCGCTAATTGCTGCATCATTTCTGATCATTCCGCCATCCTTTGCCGCCCGTGACAAATTCGGTGCTGATCAACGGCATGAGGAAGTCAAAAAAGAACTTCGCACCATCAAGCCTTCCAAGGAAGAGTTTAAATGGAAAATGGTGATGCCCTGGACCGAAGGCATTCTTTTTTACGACATGGCCCAACATTTTGCCGACACCGTCGCCCTTGCTTCCGGTGGTCGGCTCGAAATCAAACTTTTCCCGGCGGGTTCGCTAGTCGGCGCGATGGAAAGCTTTGACGCGGTCAGCAAAGGATCGGCTCAGATCGGTCACGACTGGCCAGGTTACTGGAAGGGCAAAAACGAGGCATTTGTCGCCTTCGCCTCCGTGCCGTTCGGCCTGGATACGGAAGGCTATAACATCTGGCTGTACGAACGTGGTGGCCTGAAAATGATGCAGGACCTCTACGGCCAATATAACCTGTACGCACTACCCGGCGGCAATGGCGGCCAGGAAATGGGGCTGTTTTCCAATAAAAGGGCGACCAAGATGTCCGATTTTAAGGGGCTGCGCGTGCGCACTCCCGGTTGGTACATGGACATTATGAACAGCCTGGGTTCCAGCGTAACCCCCTTGCCCGGCGGTGAAGTTTACCTGGCTCTGGAGCGCGGCGTCATCGATGCGGCAGAATTCAGCACCCCGGCTATGAATTATCCGATGGGTTTTGACGAGATCACCAAGTACGTTATCGAACCTGGCGTTCATCAACCCTCGGTGCAATGCGCGTTCTTCATCAACAAGGATGCCTGGGACAAATTGCCTGCTGACTTGAAATGGATTGTTGACACCGCCGCCAAGGAAACTCAGCTTTGGTCGACCGCTTGGCAGGAAAACCTCAATATCGAAGCGATCAAGCGCTTCAAGGAAAAAGTTGAATTTGTGCGCATGGATGATGAAACCATCACTAATTTCGCTAAGCGGACCAAGGAATACCTGGACGAACTCAAGGCCAAGTATCCTGATGTGAAAAAAGTGCTGGATTCTCAGGACGCCTTCCGTAAAGACTTTGCTGAATGGCGTGAAATCCGTAGCGGCGTGACGCCATGGCCGCTGGATGATTACATTGCGGGCAAGCGTACCCAGTAGCTACGCAGAGCTGACCTCATCTCACTATTCCCAGTGATGCAAAACCTGCTTTCAGCGATTTATTAACTAAAGTTGAAAGCAGGTCGTGCATCGCTTTTCGTCAGGAACCACTGAAAATCGTATAGAGGGAAGGTTTATGCGCAAGATTGCCCGGGTCATCGACCTCCTGAATGAGAACACTGGTTATTACAGCTCCTTTTTGATTCTACCTTTGCTGTTTGTCGTCACTTACGAGGTTGTCATGCGCTACGGTTTCAATGCGCCGACAACTTGGGGATTTGAGGCCACGACTTTTCTCTATGGCGTCCATTTTGTATTGGGCTTAGGCTATACCCATAAACATAACGGCCATGTTGCCATTGATGTATTCGAAGCCAAATTGTGGCATCGCCCCCGTACCTTGCTCAGAATCGTGGCCAACCTGATTATTTTTATTCCCACGATGGGGCTGATGGCTATCTGGTCGGTAATTTATGCAGGAACCGCCTGGAGTCAGTGGGAAGTGGCTTCTACTTCCTGGGCGCCGCCGCTTTACCCTTTCAAGACGCTCATGGCTATCGGCTTCGTACTTCTGTTCCTGCAAGGCGTCGCCAAACTGATCGATGATTTTTACAGCTTGAAGTCCTCCGACTAGGTCGGCGCTTCCCGGAGAAAAATGTTATGAATTCGGAACTGCTGACCCTTTTGATGTTCGTGACCCTGATCCTCCTCATCCCAATGGGCCATCCGTTGGCGATCACCCTGGCCGCCGTGGCGACCCTGTTCGGTTTGATTGATAACGGCTTTAACGTACCCGCCCTGCTTGATCTGTTCATCAACAATAACTGGGGCACCTTTTTGAATTACACCCTGGTTGCCATTCCTTTGTTCATTTTTATGGCGCAGATCCTGGATCGCTCCAAGGTGTCCGAGGGTCTCTTCGATGCGCTCTACCGGTCGCTGGGTAAAGTGCGTGGAGGACTAGGGCTGGCGGTGATCGTAGTCAGCACCGTATTTGCGGCCACGACCGGCATCATCGGCGCTTCCGTGGTGGCTATGGGTCTGATGGCGGGGCCGGCGCTGCTGCGGCGCGGCTATGATCGCGGCATGTCCGCCGGGATTATCTGCTCTTCAGGCACCCTGGGTATTCTCATTCCGCCCAGCATTATGCTGGTGGTCTACGGAGGACTGACCGGTTTGAAAGAAACCTCAGTGGGCAACCTGTTTGCCGGCGCGATTCTGCCGGGACTGGTGCTGTCTGGGCTGTATCTGGCTTATGTCGCCCTGCGTTGCGAGATCAACCCTCGTTTGGGTCCGCCCATTCCGGCTGAAGAGGACACGCTGACCGCAGGCCAGAAAACCACCATGATTCTCAAGAGCTTCCTGCCGCCGTTCGGGCTGATTCTCCTGGTTATGGGTACGATCCTGGCGGGCGTCGCGACTCCTACTGAAGCGGCGGCAATGGGCGCTGTTGGAGCGCTAATTCTGGCTTTGGTTAACCGTATGCTCACTTGGGACGTTGTCGTGCAATCTTGTATATCCACCCTACGCACCACTTGTATGATCATGTTGCTGTTCGTGGGCGGAAAGCTATTCAGCGTAGTGTTTCTCAGCATCGGCGGAGGTGACGTGGTCGCCGATTTGTTGCTGGGCATGGATGTGAGTCCCTATGTTGTCCTGGCGATCATGATGGCGGTCGTATTTTTTCTGGGTATGTTCATCGACTGGGCAGCGATTCTATTGGTTACCGTGCCGATCTTTACCCCGATCGCCATGGATCTGGATTTTAATCCTCTCTGGTTCGCGATGCTGGTTTGTGTGAATTTACAAACCTCTTTCCTGACGCCGCCGTTTGGCTATGCCCTGTTCTATTTCAAGGGTGTCGCGCCTCCTGCTTACACGATGGGTGATATCTACAAAGGCATCATGCCCTTTGTCATGATTCAAATTCTTGGCCTGATTCTGCTGGTGATCTTCCCTGGTCTGATTACTTGGTTGCCGTCCCTCTTTTTCGGTGATTAGCCTGTCTGACTAGACTACCGTGTGGCGTCATGCCATGCGATTCTAGTTTTCGATTTATCTGGATGTGGGCATCCACTGTGTGAAACAGTAATCTGCGCCAAAAAGACCAATTTGGCCGATTTATCCGATGTGGCTTTATTAAACTACAGTATGGCTTTACTTCCCATGCTGCAAGGCATAGCATCAATCAAGCCATGGCGATTCCGCGGATTCAGTAATCCATGGATTACCAAAGGCGTTTCAATGTGGGACCGGACGCATGTACTTTTCCGCGGCGTTAGCCGGTCGAGTTTTGCCGCGGATAGCAGGAAAAGGAGAGCAAGATGAAGCGCATCTATTTTCTGGTTCCTCAGGTCGAGGTGGCGAAAAAGATCGTGGATGAATTATTGCTCGCACGTATTGAGGAGCGGCACATCCACATCCTGGCGAAGCAAGGCACGCCGCTTGAGCATTTGCCAGAGGCTTCGTTCCTTCAAAGAACTGATTTTATCCCCGCCATGGAACGCGGCTTGGCGGTGGGCGGCTCGTTTGGCGCACTGGCGGGACTGGTGGCTGTAGTTCTGACTTCTGCAAGCCTGGTCGTGGCGGGCGGCGGCATTGTGCTGGCTGGCGGTCTGGCGGGCGCTGGCGTTGGCGCTTGGTTGAGCGGAATGGTGGGCCTCAGCGTCGACAATACCCGGCTGAAACAATTTGAAGTGGCTATCGAACAAGGTGAATTGCTGATGATGATCGATGTACCACGTAATCGCGTTAATGAAATCACCGATCTGGTGGCTTCGCATCATCCCGAAGCGCATCCAGAAGGCATGGAACCGACTATTCCCGCTTTTCCGTAATTTTCTCTTGCCCCCTCTCCTGCCAGTGAGAGGGGGGTTATTACACTCCTGTTCAGTAGATCTCCACTATCAATTCGTTTTTCACGCGATGCAGGGCGGATTTGCAGTTCGGTGAGAACTTAACAGCTCTGCCTCCTTCCGGGGATAAGGCAGACTATCCCTTTTTGGGGGTTGACCAAAACTACCCCTTTGTAGGTGGCTTCTTTACTCGGAAATATCCTGTCGAGAAGCCGGCTGGGATGATTGCTCTCTTGAGCGACGCCCTCTTCTTGAGTGTTCCTGAGCAACGGTTTCCTCGGTAAATTCGGCGAGCGCCTTGCTGATTCTTCTTACCACGGGACACTGCGCAATGCCATGACGCGCTGCCAGCGCGTCCGGGTCTTCGTAACCAAGCCAAACCTGACCTGAAGCGTCCATCCAGACGAGTATTTTCAGGGGCAAATCGATCCCGACCGTTTGGCTACATCCCATAAACTTCGTCCCTACCCGTGGATTGCCAAAAATTAGCACTTCCGTTGGACGTAATGATTCGCCAACCTCTCTTGCGGCGGCTGCATGGTCAATCCGGGCAAATACCTTCATGTGTTTTTGTTCGACAATCTGTTCCAGACGATCCATCGTTTCTTTGGGACTCAAAGGGCTTTTAATAGCAATCAATCCCTCGGCAGCCTCCACCGGCAAAGTCATAACGAACAGAAAGCTAATCCAAAGCGCATGCAGTTTCTTTATCATTAACAACTCCTCACAGGTTTATGGTAGGGTAAACACTCCTACAGTGTAGTCAGAAATCTTTTGAATGGCTGCTCTATCGACTTTAGCATCCGTATGGCTTCACTTTTGGTATGCACAGAAGGTGAGGTAGAGAAACCACCCGTTTTGCAGGTGGTTTCTTTTTTTCTGAAGCCCGCAAGTGACTTGTTGTGCCTCTTACTACCTATCGGTTCCGCATCATAGGCCGTTGTAGATGTTATAGCCCGGATGAAGCGAAGCGAAATCTGGGGCGCCCTGGATTCCGCTATGTTCCATCTAGGCTACGAGTTACGAGTTACAAGCAGCCTTTTTAAGGTGGCAGTGTGGAATCAATGACTTATAGCGGGTTTTTTGTCAAGAATTGTGCCAAGTAAAAAATTTAGATTATTAAATATCAAGTGATTATGTAAACACCTTAAAAGGGCTGGAGCTGCAAGCTATCGATCTGTCCGCGATGAGGAACTGATAGGTGGTGAAGTTGCGCCTCTTTGATAGTGCTTACATGGCCGAAATCTGTCGCTTTGCCAAAAGGCGTGGGACTGATAAGGAATAGATCCTTTATCATATGCACTGTAGCGATTCCGGCTCTGGAATGTCGCCTGCTCTGGTATGATTAACATAAAGTATGAGCAATTTGTTCAGAAATGTCTGAAAGGGTTGGCTGTATTTCTGGTTCGACAGTACACTGATTAGGAGCGGTATCGGGTTAGTTTTCGGTAAGGTTGATTGCCGTTTGGGATACATACCTCGCAGCAAGCTGCGAGGTATCGTCTGTTAAATACCCTACAGCTTGCTGTGGGGTTGTTTATTAACCTGATCCCATTAAAAATTGTCTGAACTATTGTTTAAGATGAGTTTACCTGAGATTGTGAGGAGATGATGGAAGCGGTGTGTCTGTTGGTGACAGAACCTATCCAAATCGCCTTATCGTTAAGAGGTTTTCTGTTGTTGGTGTATAGACTATGTCCTACTCTGAAGCTTTTAACTGCCTTCCCGATATGCCGCGAATGCCGGTCTTGTTTGTCGGTCATGGCAGTCCGATGAATGCCATCGAGGACAACCGTTTCAGTCGAACGTGGCGTGAGGTCGGGAATACGCTACCTAAACCGCGCGCTATCTTGTGCGTCTCAGCGCACTGGGTGACCCGTGGGACGATACTAGCGCATGTAGGTCATCAACCGAAAACGATCCACGATTTTGGAGGTTTCCCTGCCGGATTGTACACCCAACAGTATCCGGCTCCTGGCGCACCGGAGATGGCGGAAGCAATGATGAGTCTTGTGCGTGCTCCGGTATCTGCTGATACTGAGTGGGGCCTGGATCATGGTGCGTGGTCGATCCTTATGCATTTGTTCCCGGCAGCGGATATTCCCACGTTTCAACTCTCTCTCGATCTTGCCCGGCCACCGGTTGAACACTTTGTGTTGGGACGTGAACTTAAACCACTGCGTGAAAAAGGTGTGTTGATTGTGGGAAGTGGCAATATCGTTCACAATCTGCGTGCTATGCGGCTGGATGCATTGGCTTATGATTGGGCCGAAGTCTTTGACGCGGATCTCACTACTAAACTGGAAGCGCGGAATTTTCAGGCCGCTGCTGATTATCAGATGCTGGGTGATGTCGCGCGGCTTGCGCATCCGACCTCGGAACACTATTTGCCTGTTCTTTACCCGCTTGGTGCAGCTGATGAAAGGGACGAGCTACGCTTTTTCAATGTAGGATTTGATCTGGCTTCTCTGTCAATGCGTTCGTTTGTTTTGCAGTAGTTCCTTTATTGTCGGAGTTTTTCTTCAGAAATAAGGGTGTTTAGTCTGTGTGATTCGTCGAGTGTTGTGGTTTTTTAAAAAGATGATGATATAAGAAAGCTTAACACAAAACAGTTTACTGGCCATTATGCAAGATGTCATGTTGCGGTCATTTTTTAGTCAATTTCACTAACCTACACCAACTTCCGGTTTTTCAAGCTCTCGCTTATCACCCTGATTTCGGTATTCGGAAGTTATCCACAGCTTCTGTGGATAACTCTAGTGCTTCAACCGATCTGATTTGACTTTGCAGGGCAGATTCGTTTGCTGTACGGAACTACGAATAGAGAAGCCGGATCATGCCTCTACCCAAATACACGTTCGTCTGACTACTGAAGGGCGCGCTTATCTGAAAGATCTGATCCACACCGGGTCGCACCAGGCGGCCGTCACGTTGATCCATGCCCGGATTCTGCTGAAAGCGGATGTCGGCCCTGGAGGGCCAGGTTGGGACGCTGATCGCATTACCGAAGCGATCGAATGTAGCCCCTCGACGGTCTATCGAGTTCGTCAAGTGTTTGTCGAGGAGGGGATAGCGGGCGCGCTGTTCCGCAAGAAACCGGCCGGCCGGCTCTACCGCAAACTGGATGGGGCGCATGATTACACTGGCCTGTAGTGAACCACCGGAGGGGCAAAGGAACACGCCCGTAATGCCAATACTCAAGCCATCAACTGGCGCTTCACCACACCCGATGCACGCATTAAGCTTAAACACCTTTACCCATCAATTCAGGGTGGTTGAAGCACTAGTCATACTTACCCGTTATTTGCTTATTAAGGATTTTTCCCTTGACACGAATCCAAGTGTGCAGGTTATGCCTTGCAAGCCACTACCCAAAATATCATTCTACATATTTATTTCAATCACCATTGACGTGTATAGTTACTTTTAATCGTTAGCTACTGAACCCTTCCGCCGCTATGCCTGATTTCCTGCGCAAGTTCATCGGCCTGTTACTCATTTTCGCCGCAGTGGGCGTCGCCTCCTGCCAGGCGCTGGTTGCCTCCTGTTCGCACAGCGCTACCGCCGCGCCGACTCTCCACGCGCCGCGCTAACTGCGGGAACCGCTATCATGGGCCGCTTTCTCCTGCTGGCCGGCGTTATCTTGATCCCGTTCACCGCCCTCCTTCTCTTCATCAAACATACGATTCAAAATATGGCTGAACGTTACCGCCTGCCCTCCGGCGAATTTCCCTCAACTAAGGGCTTTCTGATGTTTCTGCTACCGTTGCCGGTGCTGGCCGCGGCCTTTATGTCGTTGGCGCGAGGCCAACTCGACCCCTTGATCGGCGATGCCGCCGGTTATGGATTGTTTTTAGCCGGCGCCCTGTTCTTGCGACGGGGCCTGTTGTCCGAAGGGGAGTACGATCGTCGCCGCATCGCCAAAGCGCCCTGGCCGTTTAAAATCCTGGGTAGTAGTCTAATTGCGGTGGCTACCGGCATTACCGCCTGGCTGGGGGTAGGTCATCACCTGACCATCAGCGGGGCGTTTGCCCTGCTCGCGCTGCTCGGTTGCTATCTGTGCTACGGTTTCGATCCGCGTGTGGCTAAGCGCTTCACCGACAGCGCTGGCGTGGACGCTACCGAACCGGTTTTGCAGGCGCTGGAACAAGCCGAACGCACGCTTGCTGCGATTGAGGAAGCGACCCACGATATTCGCAATGCGGAGTTGAACGCCCGGTTGCAGCGCATCGCGCAACTGGCGCGGGATATTCTGAAGATGCTGGAGGAAGACCCGCGCGATCTGCGGCGCGCTCGCAAGTTCCTGAACATCTATCTAGACGGCGCACAGAAGGTTACGGAGGGTTATGCGAAAACCCACAGCCGGGTTGCCGCGCCGGAACTAGATGATAGTTTTCGCCAGGTGCTGGTGACGATTGAAGCGGTTTTCCAGGAACAGCAACAGAAACTGCTGGAAAGCGATATCACTGATCTCGATATCCAGATCGAAGTGTTAACCACGCAATTGAAGCGCGAGGGAGTGATTTAGCCGTCGATGTCCTTCAGCCCCAGGAAAAAGTTCATAACCTACGCTCCGGCAACGTGCGCCGGAGTTGCTACGCCTGGACTCTGGTGTTAAGAAAATAGCATTGCGATTTAAATTCTGGAAAAAGAGGCTGGGAATTGCTGGTAGCGGTGGGCGATAATTTTAAGTGTTAGCTCAATAAGAGTTTTCTTGCCGCGTAGAATCCGGCTTCAGTTGCAAACATCCAACAAGTTACTGAACTTTCTATGCCGTCGCAGTATCTTCTCGACGTATACGATACGCTCATCCAATGGGCCACGGACATTGAAGAAAGGCACCCGTCTTTCCGCAAGATCACCAACAATCTGTTTCTGAAACCATTTCCGCTTTTGGTCACCGCTGCGATCCCAGGTGTCCGCGTAGGGAATATCCGTATCACAGAGAAAGAAAAGGTCGTACCGTTTTTCTGCTTCCCGCGCCAGCCGCGTCAATGTCGGACCTGCACAGCCATGGTAGTCCTGGGCGAAGACGTAGGTGGTGATCGGACTCGTGTCGCAGAAGAGGTAGGTGCAACTATTAAGTACTAGCGCATCTTCCCGGCGGTTGTGTTCGGGGGCGATCGCCTCGAACTGCTGCAACGTGATTCGCCGGTCCACTTGGCGCTCCAGCCAGTACTCTGCGCCGTATTCAGGCATCCACGCTGTCTTGTGCCGCTCCGCCAGAGTTCGAGCGAGCGTAGTCTTGCCGGTCGAAGGCGCGCCCATAAAACAGATCTTGGTGATCAGGTCGGCGTAGACCCGTGGCGCAATATACGGCCGCCCTGCGAAGGGGTCGGCGCGCAATGCGGTTCCGCTGATGGGCACGGCCCGACGCGCCTCGTCAACCCGACGGTCCACAGCGCCCAGCGCGCGGCTGACGTGGTCGCCATAGAATTCGCTCGAGTAGAAGTGCGTGATGCGCAGCCCCCCGAGCTTCTTGAGTATGTAGGTTTCCTGTTCGTGACGAATTTCCGGGGTATCGCCGTAGCCCGTGGGGCCATCCCAGGCTTCGATGATCCGCACCGTGGGGTACAGCGCTTTTATCCAGCCGGCGCGAACCTGGAGCGGCACGTCGGTCACGTCCGTGGCATAGACCATGACGATTAACTCATCGACCTCGGCCAAAGCGGTTTCCACCAGCAGTTGGTGTCCACGATGGAATGGCGCGAACTTGCCCAGCGTTAAACCGCGTCGCATACGCCCTCCGCAGTGTTCTTACGAGTTTCCAACGCCATCACCTGCTTCATCCCTTGGTGCCACCGCCAATACCCGAACAGGGCATTGAGCAGAAAAAGCGACCACATCAGGACCATCAAATCGCCGGCCTCGCCCCCGGCGCTGACGCGCAGGCCCCATAGGCCGATCGTGACGACATTTAGCAAGATATAGACCAACCACTGCTCTTTGTACCGCCCCATCATCAGGAAGGTGGCCACAATGGAAAGAACGTTGGTGGCGGCATCGATAAAGGGCGTGTTCTGGTTTGGGTTCAGTTGCAAGACCCCTCCGAGCGCCACGGTGCAGATCATGCAAACAGCCGCAATGAACGCCCGTTGGAATCCGCTCAGCTGGCGCATGGCCACCGTTTTGCTCGATGTCGTGTGGCGCCGCCACAAGAGATAGCCGACGATGCCGGTCGGGACGAAGAAGAAGAGATTGAGGTAGACCTCACCGTACAGGCCGTTGCCGTAGGCCAGAACAGAATAGGAGAGACTGTTGTAAAGGCCGATCAAGTACCCTTCCCGACGCCCGATGGCAATCAGACCCACGCATAATATCCCAGAAAGGAAGACGCTAAGGTCAAAGACGCTCGTCGATAGAACGGCGCTCAGTACGCTCCCCACGCTCATGAGAAACAGGAGCCAGGCAAGGTCAATCCTAGCGTAGGGCGATGTTTCTGAAGTCATGGCATCCCTAATACTATTCGGCATAAATAACTTAGTTTAAATACAATTTCTAAATGTATGGATAACCATTGGCAAGGTTATGCAATGGTTTCTGGGTTCATCGCCAGGGGTTTCGTGACTGTTGCATCAACAATCCCGCCACCAGCACCGCGCAACTAACCAGCGCGATAATAATCGTCGCCAAGGCATTAATTTGTGGACTGATCCCCAGGCGCACACTGGAGTAGACCAGCATTGGCAAGGTCGTGGCGCCGGGGCCGGAAACGAAACTGGCAACCACCAGATCATCCAGCGACAGGGTAAACGCCAGCAGCCAGCCAGCGATCAGCGCTGGCGCAATCAGCGGCAGGGTGATGGTGAAAAAGACCTTCGTGGGTCTAGCGCCCAGGTCCAGCGCCGCTTCCTCCAGCGACCGGTCGAAACCGGACAACCGGCTTTGCACGACCACGGTCACATAGGCCATCGAAAATGTGGCGTGGGCCAGCAGGATCGTGGTTTGTCCGCGGCCAGCTGGCCAGCCGACCAAGCCTTCCATCGCGACAAAAAGCAGTAGCAACGAAAGGCCAATCATGACTTCCGGCATGACCAGGGGCGCGGTGACCATGATGCCCAGACTGGCATGGCCCCAGGTCTTGCGGAAACGCACCAGCGCCAGTGCAGCAAGGGTGCCCAGCACCACCGCCAGACTGGCGTTGAGTGCGGCGATCTTCAGGCTCAATCCAGCGGCGTCCAGCAGCGCCTGATTCTCCAGCAGGGCGGCATACCAACGCGTGCTGAATCCGCTCCAGACGGTGACCAGCCGGTTCTCATTGAAAGAATAGACGATCAGACTGACGATCGGCCCGTAGAGAAAAGCATAACCCAACAGCAAAACGGTGACCCAGGCCAACCCATGACGTTTCATCAGGAACCCTCGGCCAGGCGTTGTTCAAAATGCCGCATCAGCACGAACGGAATGATCAGGACCACCAGCAGCACTGAGGCCAGGGCGGACGCCAGCGGCCAGTCCTTGTTGTTGAAAAATTCCATCCACATCATCTTGCCAATCATCAGCGTGTCCGGTCCGCCCAGCAGATCCGGAATCACGAATTCGCCCATCACGGGAATAAACACCAGCATCGATCCGGCCAGAACGCCGGGCAAGGACTGTGGTAGGGTGATGGTCAGAAACTGCTTCCAGGGCTTGCAACCGAGGTCCGCCGCCGCCTCCAGCAAAATCGGGTCGAGCCGCACCAGGGTCGCATAAAGCGGCAACACCAAAAACGGCAGGTAGCTGTACACCACACCGATGTAAACGGCTGTCGAAGTGTGAAGAATCTCCAATGGTTGATCGATCACGCCCAAGCCCATCAGTAGTTGATTCAGCAAGCCGTTGTTTTTCAGAATGCCGATCCAGGCGTAGACGCGGATCAGAAACGAGGTCCAGAACGGCAGCACCACTAGCATGATCAACGGCAACCGCCAATAGGTCGGCGCCGTGGCGATACCATAAGCCATCGGGTAGCCAATGAAGAGACAGAACAGCGTGGAAATCGCAGCAACCTTGAACGACCCTAATAGAGCGTTCAGATAAAGCGGATCCTCCCAGAGCATCAGGTAACCGCCGAAATTAATCTTGATGGTCACCAGGCCTTGATCGACCTCGCGCAGCATAGCCATGAACGGCGGTTGCGCTAGGGTCGGCTCTGAGAGGCTGATTTTCAGCACGAACAGGAAGGGCAACGCAAAGAACACCGCCAGCCACAACCAGGGTATGGCCACGACTAAACTGTGTACATCGAAACGGAAAGCCGCTTTCACTGGGTCAACAGCCGGCAACTGTGAAAATCCCAGCCAAGGGTGACCGGCTGGTCCCAGGTCAGCGCTTGTTCCGCCAAGACTTGAACATTGGACTGGGTGAACTTGGCCAGATAACCGCTGGCCAATTGCACATAGTGGATCGAGACATCGCCCAGGTAGGCGATTTCCTTGATTACGCCGCGAATCCGGTTCGGCTCATCGCTATTATCATTGTCGTTGCGATTGCCAGGGATTGCCAGCAGCTTCTCCGGACGCACGGCGACGGTGACTTCCATGCCGGGCAATAACTGCTCGCTATGGCGAGCCAGGATGTCGCCGCCGGCCTGCTCGGAATGCACCCGCACCCGGTCATCCTCCTGGCTGATCACCCGACCCTCAAACAAATTGACCAACCCAATGAAATCAGCAGCATATCTGGTCAGTGGAAATTCGTACATACGCCGGGGCGGGTCCACCTGCTCAATGCGGCCCTGGCGCATCAGGGCGATGCGCGAAGACATGGTCATCGCCTCTTCCTGATCATGCGTCACGATGATGAAGGTAATGCCCAGGCGCTCCTGCAGGTTCACCAACTCAAACTGGGTTTGCGCCCGGAGCTTCTTGTCGAGCGCGGCCAACGGTTCATCCAAGAGCAGAATCTTCGGATGTTTCGCCAGCGCCCGGGCTAGGGCCACGCGCTGGCGCTGACCGCCAGAGAGTTGATGAGGCCGACGCCGGGCCAGGGATTCGATTTGCACCAGCGCCATCATTTCCCGGACCCGTTCACGACGTTCAGCCCTGAGCATCCGCTCCTGTTTCAGGCCAAAGGCGATATTGTTGGCCACGCTCATATGGGGAAACAGCGCGTAGGACTGGAACATCATGTTCACCGGCCGATGGTACGGCGGCACATCGGTAACATCCTGTCCGGCAAGAAAAATGCGCCCGCTGGTCGGCTGTTCAAAACCGGCCATCAACCGCAACAAGGTAGTTTTCCCGCAACCGGACGCGCCGAGCAGCGAGAAAAACTCGCCAGGATAGAGGGTCAGGCTGACCTCATCGACCGCGTAGACCGAACCAAAGGTTTTGGTAACGCGGTCAATGCGCACAATCGGCTCAGCATCCGGCGACTGCCAGGGGTACTCGGGATTCAGAATGGCGGATGGAGGCATTGGATCGAAAAAACGTCCCCACTCCTGGCAGGAGCAAGGTTGGGGTGAGCAAGTGACGGGATTCGCAAAAACGCTGCTATTGCCCGGTCTTGACACGGGTCCATGCCCGATTGAGCGCGCGCATCGCTGATTCGGACGGAGTTTTCAGGACAATGAACCGTTCCCGAGTGGATGGCGGCGGATAGATGCCCGGATCATTGCGGATCGCCTCGTCAACGAATTCAGTAGCCTTCGCGTTGGCGTTGGCATAGGAAACATAGTTGCTAATCGACGCGATAACCTTTGGATTTAGTAGATAATCGATGAACTGGTGGGCAGCGCCGGGGTCCGGCGCGTCGGCTGGAATCGCCATCACATCGGTCCAGACTACCGCGCCCTCAGCCGGCGCGACATAACCAATGCGCACATTATTGCCCGCTTCTCTAGCGCGATCCCGTGCTTGCAGAACATCGCCAGAATAGCCCTGAGCCACGCATAGATCGCCATTCGCCAGGTCATTGATGTACTGGGAACTGTGAAAATAACGTATAAAGGGACGTACGGCGCTGACGGCCTGGGCCGCCTCGTCGATGGCTTTCTGACTGAAATCGTCAGTCGGCTTCCCCAAATAAGCGCGGGCGGCGACAAACACTTCAATAGGATCATCCATCAGCGAGACGCCGCATTCCGCAAGCTTTTTCACGATCTCGGGATCGAAGAGCAACCGCCAACTATCTTTTGGCGTCTGATCGCCTAGAATCGCCTGAACCTTGTCAATGTTGAAGCCAATCCCTGTCGTACCCCACATGTAGGGAACCAGGTATTGATTATCGGGATCGATGTCACTCAGCGACTTGAGAATCACTGGGTCGAGATTCGCGTAGCGGCTCAGTTTTTTCTTATCGAGAGGCTGATAGATACTGGCCTTGATGTGCCGGTCGGCAAAGGGCCGTGCGGTCGGGAAAACCAGATCATAGCCACTGCGTCCGGCCAGCAGTTTAGCTTCCAGGATCTCGTTGGAGTCGTAAACGTCATAGGTGACCTTGATACCCGTCTGCTTCTCGAAGGAAGCGATGGTGTCCTCGGCAATATAGTCGGACCAGTTGTAGATATGCAGTTGATCTTCCGCGCCTGCCGTCAAAGATAGCGACAGCGCCATACCCAGAGCGGCAAAAATCCTTGCACCCCAAACCGTTTTCTTCATTGCAAACGTTCTCCCGGAAGCCGAAACGAGATCAGTGAGGATATTCGATTAGAATTAAAACATTGTGATGACTTCGTCCATGATTCTCAATAGACATGGATGGAACAAGGAGAAAAATGACTACGCAACTCACGTTGATCGCCGCGCTGACCCGAAACGAGGTGATTGGGCATGGCAACCGCCTGCCCTGGCGGTTGCCGGCGGATTTACGTTTCTTCAAGCAAATCACCATGGGCAAACCCCTGCTCATGGGCCGGCGCACTTGGGAATCCATTGGCCAGCCGTTGCCAGGCCGACGCATGATAGTTTTGACCCATGATCCCGACTACGCGGCGCTCGGTTGCACCGTAGTCCATGCCCTGGATGAGGCGGTGATTGCCGCTGGTCCAGTTCCAGAAATCATGGTCATCGGCGGCGCGGCGCTCTATGCGCAAACCTTGCCGTTGGCCAACCGGCTGTATTTGACCCGGATTGAAACCGATCTCCCCGGCGACGCCTGGTTTCCGGGATGGAACCCAGAGCGTTGGCGACTGGAATGGGAGGAAACGCATCCTGCCGACGCCGATCATGCCTGGCCTTACCGCTTTCAGCGTTGGGAGCGATTGGCGTCTTCGCCTGCAAGCAGGCCCTCAAGCAATAGCTAAGAAGCTGTACAAAGGCTTCTGTAGCCTGGATGCAGGGTTTTCCCGGATTTCGCTACGCTCCATCTGGGCTACACTCTGGTCAAACTACTTTGAGAAGGATGAAGTAAGATTATCGGATACGCCAAGCCACAGCGCCTGGTTCATTAATGAATTTTTGAAATTAAAACACTCATGAGCAGCCCCTGGTTTGTCCGATCTAAACCCAAACCTCATGCAGATCTTTGTTTGTTTTGCTTCGCTCACGCCGGTGGAGCGGCCTCTGCTTTCCATCCCTGGGGCGCAAAACTGGAGGGAGTCGAGATATGGGCAATCCAGCTCCCTGGCCGGGAAGGCCGTCTGTCCGAACCACTGATTACGGATTTTGCGATTTTGCAGCAGCGTCTCGTCGATGAATTAGCGCCCCGACTGGATCGACCGTTTGCTTTCTTTGGCCATAGCATGGGCGCTATTGTGGCTTATGAAGCCGCACGGGAGTTGCAGCAGCGGGGACTGCCAATGCCAGTGCGGATTTATGCGTCTGGACGGCGCGCGCCCACGCGGCCTAACCGGGAACCGCCGCTGCATCCGCTTCCTGACGCTCAGTTTATTGCCGAACTGAAGCGCCGCTTTGCCGGATTGCCTGCCGTTATTCTGGCGGAACCGGAGCTATTGGCGTTATTTTTGCCGATCCTGCGCGCTGATTTGACGATGCTGGAGCGACATGACTTTAAGCAGGAACCGGTGCTTGACGTACCGATTGCTGCTTATGGCGGGCAAGACGATCCCCAAACCTCATCGGATGACCTGGAAGCCTGGCGAGCGTTAACGACCGGCGCTTTTGATCTGCGCTGTTTCCCAGGCGGACATTTCTATTTGCATGAGCAGCGAGACAGCTTTTTGCCGCATTTGGCCGGTGAATTGAACCAGCGACCGTGGCTAACCTGAGCCGGATATGACCGCTGACTTCGATCAGGACGCCACCGCGCACATCATTCAAATGCTGGCGGAAACGCTGGGCATTGACCCTGCCAGCATTGATCCCAATGAGCGATTCAGTCGTTACGGACTGAGTTCGCGCCTGGCGGTCGGTCTGATCGCCCGTTTCGCAGCGGAACTGGATCGTCCGTTGCCCGCGACACTGGTCTGGGATCACCCGACTGCAACTCGACTGGCTCGCTTCCTGACTGGCAGCGCTGACGTGCAGGAAACGACAGCGATGCGCCGGCTGCCTGATACGGAACTCATCGCTATTATTGGCATCGCCTGTCGCTTGCCCGGCGCGGCTGATCCAGAGGCTTTCTGGCGGTTACTGTTGAATGGCGTGGATGCAGTCGGTCCCATGCCGGACAACCGCTGGAACGTCGCCGCCCTTTACGACTCCGATCCCGATGCGCCGGGTCGCATGGCGACGCGCTGGGGTGGGTTTCTCGATCAGGTCGACGGGTTTGACACTGAATTTTTCGGCATCTCGCCGCGCGAGGCGCTGGAGATCGACCCGCAGCAACGCTTGGTGCTGGAGCTGGTCTGGGAGGCGCTGGAGCGGGCCGCTATTCCCGCCTCAAGCCTGACCGGTAGTCGCACCGGCGTCTTCATGGGCGCGATGTGGTCGGAATATGGTCAACTCGCTGCCGGGCTGGAAGCGATTGCCCAGCATTCCGCTACCGGGCGCGACACCGCTATTATCGCCAACCGAGTCAGTTATCTGCTGGGCTTGACCGGTCCCAGCCTGACGGTCAACACCGCCTGTTCTTCGTCGCTGGTCGCCGTGCATCTGGCCTGCCAGAGCCTGCGCGAAGGCGAAAGCACCTTGGCGTTGGCCGGCGGCGTCAACCTGATTCTGATGCCGGACAGTACAGTGGCGATGACCAAGTTTGGCGCGATGGCGCCGGATGGCCGCTCTAAAGCCTTCGATGCGCGGGCCAATGGTTATGTGCGTGGCGAAGGCGCGGGCGTCGCGTTGCTCAAACCGCTGTCTCGGGCGCTGGCGGACGGCGATCCGGTGCTGGCGTTGGTGCGCGGCAGCGCGATTAATAATGACGGTCCTTCCAACGGTCTGACTGCGCCTAGCCCAGACGCCCAGCGCGCAGTGTTGCGCGACGCCTACGCCCGCGCCCAAATTGCTCCAGCGGAAGTCGATTATGTGGAAGCGCACGGCACCGGTACGTTGTTGGGCGATCCCATTGAAGCCGGCTCGCTCGGTGCGGTGCTGGGCGCGGCGCGTGGCCCGGATCGACCGCTGATCGTCGGCTCGGCCAAGACCAATATCGGTCACCTGGAAGCTGCCGCCGGGATCGCCGGTTTGATCAAGGCCACGCTGGCCTTGCAGCATCGAGTGATTCCCCCCAGCCTGCACTTTCTTTCGCCCAATCCGAACATTGACTTTGCCCAGCTTAATCTACGAGTTCCCACAGCCCCGGAACCTTGGCTGACCGTTAACCGACCGGGCCTGGCGGGGGTTAGCTCCTTCGGTTTTGGGGGAACCAATGCCCATGTGGTTCTGGAAGAATGGCGGGCGGAGTCGCTGGTTCACTCTTCTCATCCTCCCGCCCAAAGAAATCGCCCGCTGATTTTCGTTTATTCCGGTAACGGCGCGCAGTGGCTGGGCATGGGCCGCGATCTGCTGGCGACCGAACCGGCGTTTCGCGCGAGCGTGGAGGCGTGCGACGCTGCTTTTAGCGCCCTGACCGATGCCTGGAGCGTACTGGATGAGTTAATAGCGGATGCAGGTGGGTCGCGCCTGAGCGATACAGTGGTTGCCCAGAGCCTGATGTTCACCGTGCAGATCAGCCTGACCCGACTGTTGGCATCCTGGGGTTATGCGCCCGATGCGGTAGTGGGCCACAGCCTGGGTGAAGTCGCTGCCGCCTGTGCCGCCGGGGCGTTGAGCTTGGACGATGCGGCGCGCGTGGTGTTTCACCGCAGCCGCTTGCAAGCCGAAGTCGCCGGTCAGGGCGCAATGGCGCAAGTCGAACTGACCTGGGAGGAAGCCCAAGCCGCGTTGGCGACGTACCCTGAAGTGGTGGTGGCGGGCGCAAATGCGCCAGCGATGGTTACGATTTCAGGACCGGCTGCTGCGGTGGAAACGGTCATAGGCGCATGGGCGGAGCGGGGCGTGAACAGTCAACGCATCCGGGTCAATATCGCCTATCACAGTCCGGCCATGGAAGCGCCGCGCCAGCGTTTGGTCGAGACGCTGGCTGGATTACGGCCACGCTTCGAACGCATTCCCGTTTACTCCACGGTGACCGGCACCCTCCTGCCTGGCCGCGCCTTCGACGCCGATTACTGGGGGCGCAATCTGCGCGAACCGGTGTGTTTCGCCCAGGCGGTGGCTACTCTGCCTGATGGAATCTTGGTCGAACTGTCGCCCCATCCGATCCTGACTCATGCGGTGGAACAGGGATTGGAGGCAAAGGGCGCAACGGGTCCGGCGCTGTATACCCTGATCCGTGACGAATCGGCCACGGTATCGTTGCGCCATCTGTTGGAACGCTTGAACAATATAGGCGTGGTTGCCGGGGAAGCGCCGCCAGATCGACCGCTTCACTTGTTGACGTTATCCGCCCGGAATGCCGAGAGCTTGCAGGATCTGGCGCGGCGTTATGCAGCGGCGCTGCCCGATGCATTGGCTGACGCCAGCTATACAGCTAATACAGGTCGTGAAGTATTCGGCGAGCGGGCGGCGCTGATTGCGGCGACGGCTGACGAGATGCGCGAACGGCTGGCGGCTTTGGCCAATGGGTCAGAGATGGGGCAATCTATTCAACGGAGTCATGTTCGCCCTGGTCAAACACCGCCGGTCATTTTCCAGTTCACTAACGATCTACCCCATTTAACCGGACTGGAGGCATTGCAACGCACTCAACCGGTCTTTGCTGATGCGGTCGGCGCGCTTGACCCGATCTTTCTGGATCAGACTGGCGGGTTGCTGACGGATTTACTCGCGGAGCCTGCGCCTGACAAAATCCCCCCTGACCCCCCTTTGTTAAAGGGGGGAACTGGCAAAATGCCCCTAGTGCTAAAGGAGGGGACTGAACGCGCTCTTGCATTCGGGCTGCAACTGGCGCTGGGCCGCTTGCTGTTCGTTTGGGGAGTCCGTCCGGCGAAGATTCAGGGCGAAGGAATCGGTCATTGGGTTGCCGAGACGCTGGCGGGGCGGCTGGCGGATGAAGAAGCGCTACGGCTGACGCTGGCGGGCGATTTACCGGAACTGGCGCTGGAGTCGACAGCACCAGATGCGCTGATGATCCGCTTCGGCGACGGGGACGCATGGAGGGTGCTGCTGGAAATCCTGGGCCATCTGTATGTTTCCGGGGTGACTATTGACTGGCGCGCATTTGACCGGCTGTATCCGCGCCGCCGGGTGTTATTGCCCACCTACCCCTTTCAGCGGGTGCGTTACTGGCCGACGCCACCGGTTTCCAAGCCTGCTGCATCCTGGCTTTATGAGTTAGCTTGGACGCCGGTTGCGCCGTTCCGGGTTGATCTGCCCGATCCGGGTGAGATAGTTGCGGCGCTGCCTGCTCCGGTCTTTACTGCGAAAAGGGGGCTTGCCTTACCCGCGCTACTCGATCAACTGGCGGTGGCTTATGCGGCGCACGCCTTGGCCGCTGTGCCTGAACCGGCGGTGGAACCTGCTTTCCGTTCCCGGCAACTCGCCGCGCTTCGGGGATTGGCAACCCAAGCCACAAGCGTAAGCGTTCATCTCCCCCCTTTGAAAAAGGGGGGCCGGGGGGAATTGCACACAGGCGACAGAGCCAAAATCCCCCCTAACCCCCCTTTGGCAAAGGGGGGGACTGAACGGTTACCGACGACACTGGTTGAAGATATTGCAACCCGCTATCCCGAGAGCGCGGATGAACTGGCTTTGATTCGCCGGGCGGGCGAGGCGTTGTCCGAGGTGCTGGCCGGTCGCGTTGATCCTCTGAATGTGTTGTTTCCCGATGGCTCAATGGACTGGGTGCAACCGGTTTACGAGCGCTCGCCCTTTGCCCGCGTCACGGTCGGCTGGGTGGAAACGGTGTTTGCGACAGTCGCTCCGCGCATTAGCTCCGTGATCGAAATCGGTGCAGGCACCGGCGGCGCGACCGTTCGCGTATTGCCCAGCCTGCCGGAAAGCGGACGCTATTTATTCACGGATGTCTCACCCGCTTTTCTGGATCGGGCGCAGGAGCGATTCAGCGCGCATCCCGGTTTTGCCACGGCGCGGCTGGATATTGAGCGACCGCCCGCTGAACAGGGCGTTACGGCGGCTTTCGACGTAGCGTTAGCGGTCAACGTCCTGCACGCGACCCGCGATTTGCGGACGACGCTGGCTCATGTTCGCGGTTTGCTGCGCCACGGAGGGTGGCTGGTTCTGGTGGAAGTAACGGGAGCGCCTGGTTGGCTCGATCTGGTGTTCGGGATGCTAGAGGGCTGGTGGCGTTTCGCGGATAGCGACTTGCGCGAAGCTTCGGCGCTGTTGCCGGTGGAGCGCTGGCGTGAATTGTTGGCCAAAGCCGGATTTGACGCCATTTCCGCTATTTCCGATGGCGACCGGCAAAGTCTGATTCTGGCTCGCGCCGGCGTCGTTCCGGGCCAGCGCTTGTTGCTGGGCAATCCCTCCTTTGCTGCTGAACTGGCGGAACGGTTACAAGCAGCAGGAATGCCGATTGAAGTCGCCGAGTCGATTCCAGCCGAAGGTTCATGGCGAGAAACCTGGATTCTGGATGACGAAGAAACGCCGGTTGCCGCTTGCCGCCGGTTGGCGACATTGTTTGCGGATCCCCGGTTGGGTCGGTTACGGTTGGTGGAAACGCCAGTTGCCGATCATGCGGTATTGCAAGCCGTTCGGCGTGGGTGGGCGCTAGCAGCGGGTTTAGCTGATCCAGCTCGTTGGGGTGGAACGCTGCGCGGCGCTGATCCGGAGCGCATCGCCGAAGCGTTACTGGCTTATTCCGAGGTCAGTGCTCATCTCCCCCCTTTCGTAAAGGGGGGTGGGGGGGGATTTCGCAGCGACGATGGGGTCACAATCCCCCCTAACCCTTCTTTTACAAAGGGGGGAACTGAATATGAGGAATTACTGGACGTTAGCAGCGCCGAACCGCAAGGACTACGACTTCGCTCTTTAACGGCGCTAGACAACGGGTTGCCGGTGCGCGCTGATGCGACTTACCTGATGATCGGCGGTCTCGGTGTTTTGGGAATGCGCTTTGCCCGCTGGCTGGTTGAACGCGGGGTGCGACATCTAGCGCTAGTCGGGCGTCGCCCCCCGTCCGCCGAGGCGGCAAGCGCCATTGCGGCATTGAAGGCCGCTGGCGTACAGGTCTGGACCTTCGCCGCCGATATCGCCGATCTCGACGCCATGCGCCAGGTCATGGCGTCGCTGGCCAGGCAAGCGCCGCCGCTGGCCGGGATTATCCATGCCGCCGGAACCGCTACAGACGATCCGGCGGAAGCCTTGGCGGTCAAGCTCGATGGCGTACGCATTCTCGATCAGGTCACCGCCGAAGCAGCGCCGGAACTGTTCCTGCTGTTTTCATCTGCTGCCGGAGTTTGGGGCGCGAAGGGGAAGGAAGCTTACGCCGCCGCCAACGCCGCGCTCGATGCCTTTGCTGCAGAACGGCGAAGTCGGGGACTGCCGGCGCTGAGTATCGCCTGGGGCCGCTTCACCGAGCGCGGTCTGTTGTCCATCGCCGAGGATGCAGCGTTGGCCGAGATGGGCCTTGAAGCGATGGAGCCGAAATCGGCCTTTGATCTGGCCTGGCGCTTGACCGGCGGCGAACGGCCTCATGCCGTCATCGCCAAGGTGGATTGGCCGCGATTCCGCATAGTTTACGAAGCGCGTGGTCATCGCCCCCTGCTGGATGAACTGCCGCGCGCTGAGATCACCCCTGCTCTGGTTACTCCACGTCCTGCGCCTCTTGTCGGAGAAAGTAAGGAGGACGTATTTGACCAAGTGCGGCGGCTGGTAGCGGAAACCCTGGGTCATGCCGATCCGAAAACCGTGGCCCCCGACCGAGGATTTTTCGAGTTGGGCCTGGATTCATTGATGGCGGTGCGGTTGCGCCGACGCCTGGAGGAAGCCCTGGGTCGATCCATTCCCGCAGCGGCGCTGTTCTCCCACCCAACGGTCGCTGCGCTCACCGATTGGCTCGCGCCCTCAGCAGCGCCACCGACTCCTCCTGAGACTCTGGCGATTTCCAGCCGTGTGGATGCATCCATCGCGGTTATCGGCATTGGCTGCCGTTTCCCCGGTGGCGTGGTCGATCCCGACGGGTTTACCCGGCTGCTCTTTGAAGGCCGCGATGCCGTTACTGAAGTCCCGCCCATGCGCTGGGACTGGCGCGAATGGTTTTCTGAAAATGCGGATACTCCTGGCTTTATGGTCAGCCGCTGGGGCGGTTTTCTGGAGGACATCGACCAGTTTGACGCCGCCTTTTTCAACATCCCGCCCAAGGAAGCGGCTTACATGGACCCGCAGCAGCGCCTGTTGCTGGAAGTGGCCCATGAGGCGGTGGAACGGGCGGGATTGAGTCAGGAACGGTTAACCGGAACGCGCACCGGGGTTTTCGTCGGCATTACCAGCAACGATTACGCGGCCCTGGCACGGCGCGGTCCGCCGGAACATCTGGAAGCACAGGCGATCACCGGTCAGCCCAATAACACGGCGGCGGGGCGCATTGCCTTCGCCCTGGGATTGAATGGCCCGGCGATTGCGCTGGACACCGCCTGTTCGTCCTCACTGGTCGCCTTGCATCTGGCCTGTCAATCGCTGCGCTCCGGGGAATGCAGCCTTGCTCTGGCCGGTGGAGTGAACCTGGTGTTGGCCCCCGAAACCTCAGTGATTCTCTCCCGCGCCGGCATGTTGTCGCCGACCGGTCGTTGCCGTACTTTCGATGCGGGCGCCGATGGCTTTGTGCGTGCTGAAGGCTGCGGCGTGGTGGTTTTGAAACCACTGTCAGCAGCGCTGGCAGACGATGATCCGATACTGGCCGTCGTGCGCGGTTCAGCGATCAATCACGACGGGCGGGCCAGTGGTTTTACTGTCCCCAACGGTCGCGCCCAGGAACAGGTGATTCGGGCGGCGCTGGCGGACGCGGGTTTGAAGCCAGCGCAAATCGGCTATGCGGAAGCCCACGGCACCGGCACGGCGCTGGGCGATCCGATTGAAGCGCATGCGCTGGAAGCCGCTTTGGGGGAAAACCGCACGACGCCGTTGTATGTCGGTTCGGTGAAAACCAATATCGGCCATGCGGAATCGGCGGCGGGCATTGCGGGCTTTATCAAAACGGTCTTGGCGCTGGCGATGGAACAAATTCCCGCCAATTTGCACTTTAACCGGCTCAATCCGCATATTCGTTTGGACGGATTGCCGCTGGTTGTGCCGACGGTGACGACGCCCTGGCCAGTGATCGAGGGTCGACGCATCGCCGGAGTCAGTTCGTTTGGGGCCAGTGGCACCAATGTGCATGTTATTGTCGAAGCGCCGCCGCTTCCTGCTCCTCTAAGTGAACTGAATCGCCCAACGACGCCTTTTCGCCGTAAGCGCTACTGGCTCGACTGGATGGATACCCGTCGTCAGCGTGATGGCGCGCGTGATCCATCCGCCGACTGGGTCTACCGGATCGAATGGGAAGGCCGCGAGGGGTTGTCCGCTGACCCGGAAAGCCTATTGGAACCGACCCCGGCGGGCCTACTCTGGTGGGCCGGACTTGACGCGCAACCGGACACAATTCCAGCGTTGTGCGAGGCGCTTAAACAATTCGTTGAATCCGCTGAAGCGCCCGTTTGGGTGATCACGCGCGGCGCGGTGAGCATTGACTCCGCTTCTACCACCCATCCCGCTGGCGCCGCCTTATGGGGATTGGGCCGCATCCTGGCGTTGAGTCATGCGGAATATTGGGGCGGATTGATCGATTTGGATCCAGCCGCCGACCCGGCGCAGGATCGAGCGATGCTGGCGGCTTTCCTGGCCGATCCACAAGGGGAAGATCAGGTTGTCCTGCGCAAAATCCCCCTTAACCCCCCTTTTTCAAAGGGGGGAACCGCATCTCAGATTTCTAACCTCTCTTTTTCAAAGGGGGGAACTGTCTATCAGATTTATGCGCCACGCTTGGCGCGCTGGTCCGCGCCTTTGCCGGAATCGGGTCCGATTCGCCCTGACCGAACCTGTCTCATCACCGGCGGACTGGGCGGATTGGGTCTGGCGCTGGCCGGTTATCTGGCGGAAACGGGAGCGCGCTATCTGGCGTTGATCGGTCGCCGCCCGCCAAAGGATGAAGCCGCAAAGATTATTGCAGGGCTGGAAAGCCGAGGCGTCACAGTTGCGGTATTCGCCGCCGATGTGGCCGATACCGGGCGTATGGCTGAGATAGCGGCGCACATTGAAAAAAACCTGCCGCCGGTCACCTACATCTTTCACGCAGCGGGCGTCAAGAACGGTGACTTTGCCACGGTGTTGCGTCCGAAGTTGGCGGGCGCTCAGGTTTTGCATGACCTGTCGCGCAATTGGCCCGTGGAAGAATTCGTACTGTTCTCGTCGGCAGCAGCGGTGTGGGGTGACCGGCGTCTGGATGCTTACGCCGCTGCGAACGCCGCCCTGGATGGCTTCGCCCATTGGCGTCGGGCGCAGGGATTGCCAGCGCTCAGCATCAATTGGGGCCGGTTTGACGTGCGCGGGATGCTGGATGCGGAAGGCGCAGCGCTGTTGGACCGGATGGGGCTAGACCCGATTCCGACGAATCTGGCGTTTGCCACGATGCGCCGTTTGGCAGCGATCGATCAACCGCAAGCCACAATTGCAGCAGTGCGCTGGCCGGTTTTCAAACCCATTTACGAAGGTCAGCGTCCCCGTCCTCTGCTGGCGCGACTGGGATCAACTCCTGCTGCTGCATCCACCGCTGCGCCTGCGGTTGCAGAGAAGTCCGCAGAGGTCGGCAAGCTGACGCTTCCGTGGGTATTAGCCCGATTGCGGGAGCGGGTTGCGGAAATTCTCGGCGTGGATCAACCCGAAGAACTTGATGTTGAACGCGGGTTCTTTGCCCTGGGTCTGGACAGTTTTGGCATCGTCGATCTGCGGCGGCGACTGGAAACCGAGTTTGGGGTGACGTTGCCGGCATCCGTCCTGTTTGAAGCGCCTTCCATTGCGGCGCTGGCGGCGCGTCTCGCGCCGGGTTCGGCCCCCTCCTCCCTTAATCTTTCTCCTACTATCCAGTCCCCCCCTTTGACAAAGGGGGGTGAGGGGGGATTTTGGCCCCAGCGCCCGCACGAAATCCCCCCCGACCCCCCTTTTACAAAGGGGGGAGATGTAAGCTGTATTGAACCCATCGCCATTGTCGGACTGGGATTGCGTCTGCCAGGCGGGGTTCACGATCTGGCGAGTCTGGAAAGTTTACTTGTGGCGGGAATTGAAGCGGTGGGCGATCAACCCGCGGAGCGCTGGGTTGGCTCGTTGCCTGCTGATCCGGCTCGCCGCCGGGGCGGGTTTCTGACCGGCATTGACTGTTTCGACGCCGATTTCTTCGGCATCAGCCCGCGCGAAGCGGCGCGGATTGACCCTCAGCATCGCCTGTTGTTGGAAGTCGCCTGGGAGGCGTTGCAACACGCGGGCTGGTCGCCGCCGATGCTAGCGGGAAGTCGCACCGGCGTCTTTGTTGGTATTACCGGAACGGAGTACGCGACGCTGGCGGCGCACGGCGGCCCGGACGCTCATGCCGTGGGCGGGCAGTTCCTCAATGTAGCCGCCGGACGCATTTCCCACACCCTGGGACTAACCGGACCCAGTCTGGCGGTCGACACCGCCTGTTCCTCTTCGGCGATGGCGGTGCATCTGGCCTGCCAGGCGCTGCGGTCGGGCGAGTGCGATACAGCGCTGGCCGGCGGCGTCAACCTGATGTTGATGCCGGAAACCACCGAAATGCTGATCCAGGCCCGGATGTTGGCGGCGGACGGTCGTTGCAAGACTTTTGACGCAGCAGCAGATGGCTACGTGCGGGCGGAAGGTTGCGGACTGGTCGTTCTCAAACCGCTTGCCCAGGCCGAGGCCGACGGCGACCGGGTGTTCGCCGTGATTCGTGGAACGGCGGCAAATCATGACGGCACTTCCAGCGGTTTCACCGTACCCAACGGCGCGGCTCAGAAAGCGGTGATGCGCGCCGCGTTGGCTCAGGCTCACATAGATCCAGTCTGTGTGTCTTATGTCGAGGCGCATGGGACCGGTACGTCGCTGGGCGATCCGGTGGAACTACATGCGCTTGACGCGGTTTATGGCGGTGGGCGCGCCCGTCCGCTGTGGGTCGGTTCGATCAAAACGCTGATCGGCCATGCCGAAGCGGCGGCAGGCATTGCCGGACTACTGAAACTGATCGCCAGCCTGCATCTTGAATGCATCCCGCCACATTTGAACTTCAAGCGACTGAATCCGCACATTCAGGTATCCACCGAGCGAGTGACAGTCGCTGCTGAGGGTGCGCCGTGGGAGCCGATCAAGGGTCGCCGATTAGCGGGTTTAAGCGCTTTCGGGGCAAGCGGAACGAATGTGCATTTAATCGTGGAGGCTCCCCCTTCACCCCTGGCCCCTGTTCCAGAGAGCGATGGAAGTCGTCTGTTGATCCTTTCAGCCCGGCGTGCGAGCGATTTGGATCGGTTGGCTAAGGATGTTCTGGCTGCGCCGGATTGGCGGCAAGCCTGTCAGGAGGCCGTGCTGACTCGCGATGGTTTGCCACATCGACTGACCGTTGTTGCAACGGATTCCGATGAGTTGCGGCGCAAGCTGGCCACGGCGCCGCGCAGTCGGGCCGGACAACCGCGCATTGCCTTCCTGTTCACCGGTCAGGGGTCGCAATATCCCGGCATGGGGCGAATTCTTTACGAGCGGGAGCCGGTGTTCCGGGAGGCGCTGGATCGTTGCGCTGAAATCGCACGAGGTCGCCTGGCTAGGCCGTTGCCGTCCTTATTATTTGATGCAAACCGGCCACTGGTCGCCACCGAACATGTTCAACCGGCGCTGTTCGCCCTGGGCTACGCCCTGGCGGAATTGTGGCGGCATTGGGGCGTGGAGCCAATAGCGGTTCTAGGTCACAGCGTGGGTGAAATCACCGCTGCTTGTGTGGCGGGCGCGATGACGCTGGAAGACGCAATGACGCTGATCATTGAACGCGGTCGCCTGATGGGAGCTTTACCCGCTGGCGGCGCAATGGCGGCGGTGCTGGCCCCGGAAACGGACATTACTCAGGCACTGGCTAAGGCGGAGGGCAGAGTGGTCGTTGCAGCGCGTAATGGGCCGACGAACCTCGTGTTATCCGGCGACGAGACCGTTCTGGAGGCCGTGCTGGCCGAACTGACGGCGCACGGCGTGGAAAGCCGGCCATTGATGGTCAGTCATGCTTTTCACTCGCCGCGCCTCGATCCCATGCTCGATGATCTGGAACAAACAGCGGGCCGAATCAGGTTTGAACCGGCCCGTATTCCGGTGACCGCCAATCTGGACGGTCAGGCGCGCACTCGGTTCGATGCGGCTTATTGGCGCGCTCAGGCGCGTAACGCCGTCGCTTTTGCGGAGGGCATGGCTACTCTTGCCGAACTGGGTTGCGATACTTTTATTGAGATCGGGCCACAACCGGTGCTGTGTGGTCTGGGCCGCGCCTGTCGTGAAGATGGCGCATGGATGCCCAGCCTGCGCCGGGGCGAAGACGAACAGCGCACTTTGCTGGAAGCAGCGGGAACTGCCTGGCGACTGGGCGCACCGATCCATTGGCGTCGGGCGCTGCGCATCACGCCGCGTGAGAGCGCGCCCTTGCCGCCCTATCCTTTCCGTCGCACCCGGCATTGGCTGGAGAAAATCCCCGATCACGCTGTTTCGCCTCGAACACGCTGGTTTGGCGCCCGCCTGGATTCCCCGGCCTTCAACGGAACGATCTACAGCGACCGGTTGAGGCCGGAGGATGTACCGGGCCTGGCCGATAGCGGTCATTTAGTTCATGTGGGTCTGCATCTGGCTTTTCTCGCTGCGGCGTTGAATCAGGCGAATGCCGGTCCCGTTCAAATCGACGACGCGGCATTCCCACGCGCCTTGACGCTGGATGCGCCGCACGATCTGCAAATTGTTCGGGAGCCGGAGGGCTGCGTGACGCTGTTTGCGCGTTCCGGGGAAGGCGGTTGGGTCGAGCATTTTCAGGCGAGTGTGATGGTGGGTTCGTCATCGCAAATCCCGGCAATCGATCTTGAATCTGTGAGAAACCGTTGTGGCCAAGCGGCGGCCCAACAAGATTTTTATGCTGACCTGGAGGCGCGTGGTTTCCCACTAGGCTCGAACCTGCGCCGCATCGAGCGGCTTTGGCGTCAACCCGGCGAAGCTTTGGCGCAATTGTCCGCGCCAGCGGTGGATGAACCTTTGGCCTTCGGGTTGCCCGCCGCCTTGATTGAAGCCGGTGTTCAGTTACCCATCGCGGCCTGTCCCGAGCGGACGGGCGCTTATATGCTCATCGGTTGGCGGCGATTCACTCGTACTGTATCGGCTTACCGGCCAGGAGCCTGGATTCGCGCCACAGCTTCCGCCAGCGCCGATGGCAGCCGGTTGGATGCGGACATTACGTTGTGCGCCGATGATGGCGAGACGCTGGCGCGTATCGAGGGAGCAATCCTGGCGCGCATTGATCCGGCGGCGCTGCCGTTCAATACCCATGTGCGTTCATCGCCAGCGGAGCAACCACACCCGGCTTTGCCCTGGATCGGCGAGCTGGTTTGGGAGCCGACGCCCACGACTGAATCCACACCGGCAACGTGTCGTCTGCTGGCTACGGGTTCAGAAACTGAAACTTTGGCGACACGCCTGATGACGGATCGTCCCGAACGGTTCGGCGCATCTGGAACTGTCACGGCGCTGCTGATGGAAACCGATCCAGCGATTGAGCCGGCGGCGCTGGCCCATGTGCTGACCGCCATGCATTCTCGCCCGTCCGCAGCCCGGCTATTTCTCATCACTCGCGGCGTCTGGACACCGGGCGCTGATGTGCAAGCAGTCGCTAAAGGCGGCGCGGGTCTTTGGGGATTGGCTCAGGCCGTGCGGGCGGAGCGGGCCGATCTTGTTGTGCGCAATGTTGATCTCGATCCTACGATGGATCTGTTACCGGCGTTGCTGGCGGAACTGGCTGACAATGGCTCGGAAACCGCCAGCGCCTGGCGCAATGGCCAACGCTTCGCAACGCGGCTGCAACCGCGTCAGCCGCTGGAATCGCCCACCGCGCCAATGCGCCTCATTTACTCCCCTCGCCCGGAGGGAGAGGGGTTGGGGGTGAGGGCTGTTCCCCTGGAGCGCCGCGCCCCTGGTCCTGGTGAAGTCGAAATCGCCGTAATTGCCGCTGCGCCCAATTTCCGCGATCTACTGGTCATCCACGACCGGTTCCCAGCGACGCCAGGGCTGGGCGCGGATTGCGCGGGCCGGATTGCCACGGTGGGGCCGGAAGTCGCTGATTTCGCGCCCGGCGATCCAGTGATCGCCTACGTCCCGAACGGGCAAGGCTCGCTTGCTACGCATGTGACGTTGCCAGCCCGCCTGACGCGACCCAAACCCGCACCGTTATCTTTCACCGCTGCGGCTGCGGTTCCCGTTGCCTACCTCACTGCCTGGCATGGCTTGATCGAACGGGCGCAACTGAAAGCCGGCGAAACGGTCCTCGTCCATGCTGCCGGCAGCGGCGTAGGCTTGGCGGCCATCGCCATTGCGCGTCTGATCGGCGCACGAGTGCTGGCGACCGCCAGTCCGGCCAAGCAGGCTAACCTGGTTGCGTTGGGTATTCCGATTATCGGCAGTTCACGGGATGGTGCTTTTGCTGCTGCTGCTCGACAGGCGACCGAGGGGCGGGGCGTGGATGTCGCCATTGGCGCTTTTGACGTCCTGGCTCTGGCGGCGCGGGAGTCGCTGGCCGATAGTGGGCGTTTGATCGACCTGACCCGGCGCGGGGAGCCGGGTGAAATTGATCTGGATCATCTGGCTACGCAGGAACCGGACGCTTTTGCCCGGTTGTTTGATGCAGTCACTGAAGCGTTGGACGATGGTCGATTGCCGCCGTTGCCGCATGAAACTGTATCCTGGAATAAGAGCGTTCAGTTCCCCCCTTTGAAAAAGGGGGAGACTGAACAGTTACCTCAACTCTTCCACCGTCAGATTCAGGGCCGCACGCCAGGCCGCGTATGTCTGAGACTGGCCGAAGAACCACCATTAGCATTAACTGGAACCTGGCTCGTCACCGGGGCCAGCGGAGCGATTGGCGTGGTGTTAGCGCAGCATCTCGCCGCGCGTGGCGCTCGCCACCTGGTCTTGCTGGATCGTGTTGCGCCGCCCTCTGAACGGTTAGCCGCGTTGAACGCGCAGGGTGTTGAAGCGCTGCCCGCAGTTCTCGATATCACGGATGAATCGGCCATGACCGCGCTCTTCGCTCAGGTGCGCGCTGAGTGGCCGCCGCTGACCGGCATCGTGCATACTGCGGCGATCACCGACGATGCGCCGCTCGCTGAACTCAATGCCGAACGCTTCGCGCAGGTTTTCCGGCCCAAGGTTGAAGGCGCGCGATTGCTCGACCGGCTCAGTCGCGGGTTTCCGGTGCGCATCTTCGCTCTGTTCTCCTCGGTGGTGTCGGTATTGCCCTCGGCGCGACAGGGAGCGTATGCCGCCGCCAATGCCGCGCTGGATCATCTCGCGCGGCAACGCCGAGCGCTGGGTCTGCCCGCAACGTCGATTCACTGGGGGCCGTGGGCGATGGGCATCGGTCACAGCATGGGCCAGCGCGCCGAAGCCGTCTGGCGTTCCTGGGGTGTGCAACCGTTGACAGAAGCTGCGGGTCTGGCGCTGTTCGACGATTTGATGAGCGGCGATAGCGACCCCATCGCCCTGGACATCGACTGGCGTCGTTACCTTGTCCAAATGGGTGATCCGCCGCCGTGGCTGTCCGCTATTGAAGAATCAGACTCCAAGCTTCGGACATCGGGAGAGAGTCAATTACCCCTTACTCCTGAAACATTGCGAGCGTTGATTCAGGACACTGTGGCGCGCGTCCTCGGTCATGCGGAATCCGCCGCGATTGAATCCGACCGTCCATTCAGCGAACAGGGGCTGGATTCATTGATGGCTACCGAGTTAGCTGCAACGCTCAGCACCGCGTTGGGCATCCGCTTACCGGGAACGCTGGTCTACAATTATCCAACCCTCGACGCGCTCGCAGCGCATTTGTTAACCCGCATCACACCAACTGCGCCGCCGCCAGAAGCCGATGTAACGATTAACGCTGCTCACCCACAAGCAGCAGAAGAATTGGAGGAGGGTGCCGACGATTTGTTGAATCAACTGGAGGACAAATTGGCAAGCATTGACCGGATGCTGGAGCAGAATCGGTGACGAACCGCCCGACTGCCGAAACTGAAGCCCTGCGTCGCGCGCTAAACGCTCTGGAGCGAATGCAGGCGCGTTTGCAAGCGGTTGAGCACGCCGTGCGCGAGCCGATTGCCATCGTCGGTTTGAGTTGCCGTTTTCCCGGTTCGGAAGGCCCCGAAGCGTTTGCCGATTTTCTGGAAAAGGGCGGGGATGCTGTATGCGACGCGCCAACGGAACGCGCTGCGCCTTTTGCCGCCGTTGCCTCGGATGAAATTCGACGAGGCGGGTTTTTTGCCGATATTGCCGATTTCGATGCCGAACGCTTCGGTTTGTCCGATGCCGAAGCACTGGCCATGGACCCTCATCAACGGCTGTTGCTGGAATTGGCTTGGGAAGCGCTGGCCGATGCCGGTCTGACCAAAGAGACGCTGGCGGGAACCCGTACCGGCGTCTATCTGGCCCTGGGCGCGCAAAATAGCGACTACGCCTGGTGGTTGCTGAACGATCCCCAACGGCTCAACGGGCAGGTCATTAGCGGCAGTTTCCACAGTTTGATGCCGGGGCGTCTCTCCTACTTGCTGGATCTGCGCGGACCGAGCCTGGTGGTGGACGCTGCCTGCGCATCCGCTTTAACCGCCATGCATCTCGCTTGCCAGGCGCTGCGCCGACGGGAATGCGACACCGCTTTGGTTGCGGCGGTTAATTTGGTGCTGTCGCCGCTGGTGTCGCTGGCCGTGCAACAAAGCGGATTGTTCTCCGCTACCGGTCGTTGCCGTTCCTTTGACGCTGGGGCCGATGGTTTCGTGCGCGGCGAAGGCGGCGGGGTTCTGGTGTTGAAACGACTTTCCGATGTGGTAGCGGCAGATGATGAACCGTGGGCCGTGATTCCGGGAAGCGCCATCGGTCAAGATGGACACGGCAATGGGTTAAGCGCTCCACACGGTCCCGCACAGGAAGCGGTGCTGCGTCAGGCGCTGGCGGAAGCCGGGATTGAACCGGCGGCGGTCGGCTATGTGGAAGCCCATGCGACTGGCACCCGCTTGGGTGATGCGATTGAAGCGCAGGCTTTAGGCGCAGTCTATGGCGTCCAGCGCGCCCATCCCTTGCGCATCGGCGCGGTTAAACCCAATCTCGGTCACCTGGAGGCAGCCTCGGGGATGGCTGGACTGATCAAAGTCATTCTGGCGATGCAGCGCCGCCGCATTCCGCCGACTTTGCATGTGGAACGGCTGAATCCGGATATCGATCCCATTGAATTGCAATTGGAACTGGTGACAACGCCAACGCCTTGGCCGGAAGATACTGCATTCGCCGGCGTCAGCGCCTTTGGCATGAGCGGGGCCAGCGCGCATCTGATTGTTGCCCCCCTCACCCCCAACCCCTCTCCCTCAAAGGGAGAGGGGAGTTCAATACGATCTGTGCGCAAATCGCGTCCTCTGTCACCGCCCTTTCAGCGCCGCCGCTTTTGGCCGGATGACGACCGAAGCGGCCAACTCCCCCCTTTGGAAAAGGCCAAAATCCCCCCCCACCCCCCTTTGTTAAAGGGGGGAGATGATTTACTTCATCAACTGGATTGGCGTCCTGCTCCAATAGGTGAGCTGCGCCGCGCCTCTGGACGCTTGCTGTTATTGGGTGATGAAGCATTGGCCCGCCGGCTGGCGCCAGGACTGACCCAGGCCGGATTCACCGCAACGATTGCTACAACAGAACAGCTATCGGACGATCCTGAAGCGCGGCTGCTTTATCTGGTGGGCGGTGGGCCAGAGCCAGACTTGACGACGTTGCGCGAGCGGGAAGCCCAGATGTTGGGTGGTTTGTTGCGCCTGGTTCAAAGCGTGGCGGAGCAGAAAACCCGACAGTTGCGAATCGTCACCGAAGGCGGCTGGGATGATGGACTGACCCCAGCTATGGCACTGGCGCTGGGCCGAACCATTGCGCTAGAGCATCCCGAATTGAATTGCCGGCGGATTGATCTCGATCCACGGCTGGCCGATCCAGCGGCGGTTCTCGCGGCAGAACTGGCGTCCGAGGATCACGAAGAATGGGTGCGTCATACGCCAAACGGGCGGCTAATCCCGCGTCTGAAACTCTTAACGGTCAAGTGCAGCCCGTTTGTAGCCCGGCCTGACGCCGTTTATCTGATCACCGGCGGCATGGGCGGCATTGGACGACAAGTGGCGGGATGGCTAATCGCGCATGGCGCACGGCATTTGTCGCTGATGGGCCGCACTGTTCGCGAATGCCCGGAACGCGCTGCCTGGGAAGCGCAAGGGGCGCAAATTAGAACCGTGGCGGCGGACGTGGCAAACGCCGATGCCCTGGTGAAGATGCTTGCTGATCTGGATGCCGAAGGTCTGCCGCTGGCCGGTGTATTCCATGTTGCCGGTGTGACTGCCGATCAATTGCTGTTCCGTCAGGACTGGCCGGGATTTGCTCAGGCGTTGCGCGCTAAGGCGGAAGGCGCGCTGGTATTGCATCAGGCGACTAAAGATCGACCGCTTGATGTTTTCGTCCTGTTTTCTTCTATTACCGCCCTATGCGGTTTGGCGGGAACCGGCGCTTATGCCGCAGCCAACGCTGCGCTGGACGCCTTGGCCCGCTGGCGACGGCGTCAGGATTTGCCTGCTTTGAGCATCCAGTGGGGCACTTGGGAAGGTTCCGGCATGACGGCAACGGCAGGTGAGGAATTGGCCGCTCAATGGCAAGCCCACGGTCTGATGCCTTTTTCTCCGACAACCGGCCTCGCTGCTTTGGAAGCGTTGCTGTCCGCGCCGGAAGTGAGCGAAGCCATAGCAGCGCGGGCTGACTGGTCCCGGTTGGCCCATTGGGCGCAAGAAGAAGGTTCCGGCGCGGAACTCTATGCGGAGCTGGTTCCAGCAACCGACGCCACTCGCCACTCGCCACTCGCCACTCGCCACTCACTGGAAACCCTGGTGCGTGAGTCTGTAGCCGAGGTGTTGGGCCTGACTGTGACGGACCCGGCACTGGATCGGCCTTTTGGCGAACTGGGCCTGAACTCGCTGGCGGCGATTACCTTACGCAACCGATTGTCCGGGCGACTGGGCACCCCCGTTCCGGCCACGCTCGCCTTTAACCATCCCTCGGTGGCCGCCATCGTCCGCTTCCTCACTGCACGCTCGATCACGGCTTCTCCAGCGCCTGCCGCGAACCGCGCCCGGATCGAGCGCATGACCGAATCAGAGGCGGAAAGCCATTTAACTAGCCTGTTGGCCGAACTTGAGTCGAAATCTCGCCGATGACCACCTCTTCTGACGTTGATGAATTAAGTCCGCTCAAACGCGCCATTCTGACTATTGAGGATCTAAAAACGCGCCTGGCTCGCGCCGAGGCTCCGACGCCGATTGCCGTGATTGGCCTCGGTTGCCGGTTTCCAGGGGGAGTTAATGGACGAGTCAATGGACCTGAGGCGTTTTGGCGCTTGTTGATAGAAGGCCGCTCCGGCATTGTCGAAACGCCGCCGGATCGCTGGAATAGCGCGGACTGGTACGATCCCGACCGTGATGCGCCCGGCAAGATGAATATGCAGCGCGCCGGATTTCTCACCGGAGGGATTGACCGGTTTGACGCCGGTTTTTTCGGCATCGCCCCGCGCGAAGCCACCAGCATGGACCCGCAACAACGCCTGTTGCTGGAAGTTGCCTGGGAGACGTTGGAGAACGCGGCGCTCGCTCCTGATCGGTTGAAAGGCGCGAATTGTGGCGTTTTTATCGGGCTGTACAACAATAACTACGCGCTGACCGGGCGCGGCTCGCCTGCTCCCGAAATTATCGACGGCTGGTCGGCTTCGGGCAATCACACCAGCATCGCTGCAGGTCGCCTGTCCTATTTGCTGGATTTGAAAGGGCCGAGTCTGGCCGTTGACACTGCCTGCTCTTCGTCGCTGGTCGCAGTGCATCTGGCGGTGCGCAGTCTGCAAACCGGTGAGTGCGCGCTGGCCCTGGCAGGTGGTGTTCATTTGCTGTTAGCGCCCGAGGCGCTGGTGGCCAGCACCAAACTCGGCGCGACTGCGCCCGATGGTCGCTGCAAGGCGTTCGATGCTGCCGCCGACGGCTTTGGTCATGGCGAGGGATGCGGTCTGGTCCTGCTGAAGCGCCTGCCGGATGCGTTGGCGGATGGCAACCGCATCCTGGCGGTCATCCACGGTTCAGCGGTTAATCAGGATGGCCGGTCCAACAGCCTGACCGCGCCCAACGGTCCAGCCCAGGAAGCAGTCGTCCGCGCCGCACTGGAGCGCGCTGGCATTGCGCCGCGTCAGGTGTCCTACGTGGAAGCCCACGGCACCGGCACCCGGTTGGGCGACCCTATTGAAATCGAAGCGCTATCCGCCGTACTGGGCGCAGAACGGGATACGCCGCTGATCGTGGGTTCAGTCAAAACCAACCTTGGTCATCTGGAAGCCGCTGCGGGCGTCGCTGGATTAATCAAAGCGGTGTTGTGCGTTGAGCGCGGCGTGATTCCACCGCATCTGAACTTTACGGTGCTAAACCCGGAGATCGACCCGAAACCCGCGCATCTGGTGATTCCCACACAACCAATGACCTGGGAAGGCGTGGATGGGCGACGGATTGCCGGAGTCAGCGCTTTTGGCTTTGGCGGCGCGAATGCGCATCTGGTGTTGGAAGCGCCGCCTCTCACCCCCCACCCCGACTCTCCCCCACAAGGGGAACCTTTGCCTGTTCAAGTTTTGCCGCTCTCGGCGTGCGATCCACAGGCGCTGGCCGAACTTGCCGCGCGTTGGGCGGACTGGCTGAAGGAAACTTCTGAACCATTCCCCGCGATTGCTCACACCGCTGGCGCGGGCCGAAACCACTTCGCGCATCGCCTGGCGGTTACGGCATCCGATGCGCGCTCCGCTGCTGCTGCATTGCGCCGCGCTACCCCGGTTGAGGTGCAAAGGGCGCCGCGCATCGCCTTCCTGTTCACCGGTCAGGGATCGCAATATCCCGGTATGGCGCGTCGTGCTTATGAATGTTTCCCGGTCTTCCGCGCCGCGCTGGACCGCTATGCCCGCATTCTTGACGACCTGCTGGGCGGTTCGGCGCTTGATCTGCTGTTTGGCGATGCGTCGATTGACGCCACCGGTCTTGCCCAACCGCTGGTGGTGGCCGTGGAACTGGCCTTGGTGGATCTTTGGCGTTCCTGGGGCATCACTCCGGTTGCGGTCATGGGCCATAGCGTCGGTGAATATGCCGCCGCCGTCGTAGCGGGCGTGTTTACCCCGGAAGAAGTGTTGGCCCTGATCGCGGAACGGGGGCGGTTGATGCAATCGTTGCCAGCGGGCGGCGGCATGTTGGCGGTCTTTGCGCCGGTTCAAGCGGTAGAATCTCTGCTGTCGGTCACAGATGGCGTTCTCGATCTGGCAGGATTCAACGGTCCCGCTAATACCGTTGTGTCCGGTGATCTGGCGGCGCTCGACCGACTGGCCAGACAGTTAGACGAACACAATATCGACAGTCGCCCCTTAGCGGTTTCCCACGCCTTTCATTCTGCATTGCTGGAACCCGCGCTGCCGGGACTGGAACAGGCGGCCCGCCGGTATGGCGTGCGCCGCGCTCACCTGCCGCTGGTTTCCAACCTGACGGGAACGCCGCGTGAGATCTTTGACGCGGGTTACTGGCGTGAACACGCGCGTCAACCCGTGCGTTTCATGCAGGGTCTTGAAACCTTGAAAGCCCTGGGTTGCGACGCTTTTCTGGAAATCGGGCCACAAGCGGTATTGACCGCATTGGGTAAAGCAGCGTTGGACGATGGTCATTGGCTAACCTCGCTGCGGCGTGGGGTTGCAGATGATGTCTGTCTTGCCGAGACCTTGGCGGGGGTTTATTGCACTGGCGCAGCGGTCGATTGGACGGGCGTGTTCGCTGAAACCCAGCCAGGTTGGGCAACCGCGCCAACCTATCCTTTTCAGCATCGGCGCTATTGGCTGGATACGCCACAGCAAAGGGTTAAGGTTTCTGGTCCATTAAACCGGCTAGAAGCCAGCTCCACGTCGCAAGGTTCAGCCCTGGTCTACGATTTCTACGACGAATTAACGGTTGTTTCATGCACTTACGAAACAGACAGCACTGCGGATTTGGATGCAGAAGCGCATCTAACCTTCGGCTTCCTGCCGGAACCCTTGCCCGGTTTCTCCTGGGTTCGAGCGCTGTTCGAGAAGAACGAAAATCCGGACGCTCACACGCTGTTCCGCGCCAGTCAGCGGGAACTCAAGGACAGTCTATTCACAGGCATCGACTTTTCCCGCATGAAGCGCGTGTTCGATTATGGCTGTGGTCACGCGGCGGATTTATGCAGCCTGGCCCTGCATCATCCACATCTTGAACTGTGGGGCTATACGCTGTCTGCCGGACAGGTCGATGTTGGAGCTAAGCGCATCGCCCGGCTGGGTTTGCAAAACCGGGTTCAAGTCCACCGCGCCGACTCCAGCGCCGTTCCTTTTCCTGGGGTATTCGATCTGATCTTCGGCTTCGAGGTCACCGGCCTGATCGCTGACAAAGAGGCTCTGTTCGACAATATCGCCGCTCATCTGGCGCCGGGCGGGCTACTGGTCATCGCCGACTTTGTAGCAACCGCTGATCCTATCGCTAACCCAGAAACGCACTCTTTCACGCCAGACTTTCCCCAGTGGGCGGCATTGTTCAGCAACCGGCGCTTGCGGCTCACCCGAGCGGTGGACACCAGCCTTGAAATCGCCAACTGGCTCGAAGATCCAAACATCGAAACGAACGTCGCCGCACTGGCCGCCCGTTTTGGTTTAAGCGAACTGACCTGTCGACACCTGCTGTCGAACGCTAACATCGGCAGAGCCTTGCGCGCTGACCTCATGCGCTACCTGCTGTTGACCGCGCAACCTGCGCCACATGAGCAGGAAACCGTACTGCGGGAAACGAATGAAGGGCTGTTACGCAACGCCCAGCGATCTCAAAATCCCCCCGGCTTCGCCACCCCCCTTTTTCAAAGGGGGGTTAGAACGGGCGTTACTCCCCCCTTTGAAAAGAGAGGCATTACTCCCCCCTTTGAAAAAGGGGGGTTGGGGGGGATTTCCCCATGGCAACAATGGCTCTATAGCATCGACTGGCTCACCCTGCCGAACCCCGAACCCCTGTCGGATCCCTCGGTTATCGCTGATAGCCTCACTCCCGACGTCAAACGAGAACAGGTCGCTTTGCAGCCGTTCGCAGCAACCGGCGCAACGGCTGACCGATTGAGTCTCGACTATACGGTCGCTGCTTTCCGCACGCTGGGCTGTACCGATGTGGACGCCGCCGCCAAGGTCGAAATTGCGCCGCCCTTCCGCCGATTACGCGACCGGTTGGTCACGGTGATGAAGGCGGCGGGTCTGCGTGAACTGCCGGATACCGGCGATCTGGATGCTCGCGCCGCCGAGGCATTAGCACGCTACCCTGAAGCGGAAGCGGAATTCACCTTGCTGCGTCGTTGCGGCGGGCAGTTGAGTCAAGTGCTGACCGGACGAGTCGATCCGCTGGAATTGTTGTTCCCCGGCGGCGATATTCGCTTGGCCGAGCGGCTGTACGAGCACTCTCCATTTTCACAGGCCGTGCAGCGCCTGGCTGGCTTGGCGATCGCTCGCTTACCACGCGCCCGGCCTCTGACTTTTCTGGAAATCGGCGGCGGTTCCGGGGCGACAACTGCGCATCTGTTACCACATCTGCCTCCAGGTAGTCGTTACCTGTTCACCGATTTAGGCGCGGGACTGGTCGCTCGGGCGCAGGACAAATTTGCCGGAGCCGGTCTGGATTACGCCGTACTCGATATCGCTCGTCCACCGGAAGGACAGGGAATCGCCGCTGGTGTCTGGGATGTGGTGGTCGCCGCCAATGTATTGCACGCGACGCCCGATCTGGCGCGCACCCTGAACCATGTCCATGAATTGCTGGCGCCCGGTGGCCTGCTGTTGCTGATCGAAAATACCGGACGCCTAAACTGGGGAGATTTGACTTTTGGCCTGACTGACGGCATGTGGAATTTTACCGACACGGCATTGCGCGACTATGCCCTGTTGTATCAACACCAGTGGCGGGAACTGCTGCCGCGCTGTGGGTTTGAAAAAGTTTCCATTCTCACGCCGGGCGAGCCGGATCAGGGTGGCCTGTCGCAGCAATGCGTGATTCTGGCGCAGCGCAAGGTACAACGCCATTGGTTGCTGGTCGGCAGCCCGGACGAGCTGACTGCGCCGCTGTTTCAAGCGCTGACGGCGACTGGAGATTCATGTGCGTGTATTGAAGCGCTTCCAGAACAACCCGATGAGTTATTGGCGAATATCAGCGACGTGGTCTATCTGGGCGCGGTCGCCGCCACTGATCCCTTGCAGCAGAACGCCGTGTTGGCTCCAGCGCTGGCGCTGACCCAAACGCTGATCAATCGGACCGAGTCACTACGATTGACCTTAGTTACTATGGGCGCTCAGGCGGTAGGTGACGCGGTCCATGTAGCGCAAGCGACCTTGCTGGGCTTTGGTCGCGCATTGATGAGCGAGCGGCCTGAATTCCATACCCGCCTGATTGATCTTGATTCCGCCGGTTCTGTGACCGATCAAACCGCTGCGCTGGCCAGTGAATTGACCCTCGAGCGTGAACGCGAAATTGCCTGGCGCGGCGGCATCCGCCGGAAACCGCAATTGATCGGTCGTCCAGCCATGCTCGCTCCGCCGTTGCGTTTCGATCCCGCCGCCAGTTATCTGGTCACCGGCGCTTTTGGCGGACTGGGTCTTAAAGTTGCGGCTTGGCTGGTCGAACGAGGAGCACAGACGCTGATCCTCGCCGGTCGCAACCCGCCTGCGCCGGAAGCCGAAACCGTACTGGACGCCTTGCGTGGTCAGGGCGTCAACATCATTCCTGTCCGCTGTAACGTGGCGGATCGTTCTCAGGTTCAGGCGCTGATCGCTACTGCGCAAGAGACGGCTCCGTTGAAAGGCGTGATTCATGCCGCCGGGGCGCTGGCCGACGCCAATCTAGCCGGCCAAAGCTGGGAGAAGTTCGAGCGGGTGCTGGCGGCCAAAGTGTTCGGCTCCTGGCATTTGCATGAACTGACCGCTCATCTTGATCTGGAGCATTTCGTATTGTTCTCATCTGCCGCCGGATTGCTGGGACCCGCTGGACAAAGCAATCACGCCGCCGCCAATAGCTTCGTTGACGCACTGGCTCATGCACGGCGTTCGGCTCATTTACCTGCGCTGGCGATTGACTGGGGCGCTTGGGCGGAAGTGGGGGCGGCGGTGCGCGATGATCTGGAAGCGCGTGTGGAACGCACCGGATTAATCCACATGGCGCCCGATCAAGCGTTGGCGGCGCTCGCCTGGGTGATGAGCCAGAAAGCGACGCAAATTGCGATTGTGGACGCTGACTGGGTGGTTTATCGCCAACGCTTTCCGTTGGGTGGAGCGCCAATCTTCACACCCAGCCCTTCTCCCACCGGGCGAGAGGAGACAGGCCCCTTCACTCTCCAGGAATCAGCTACTTTGCACGAGCAGCTGGCTGCTACGCCCCTGTCGCACCGGATGGAGGTTTTGCTGGATGCGATTCGTGCGCAAGCCGCCCGAATCATGCGCCTGGACGATGCGAATACCATTACGGATGAACGTCCGCTGCGCGATCTGGGCCTCGACTCGTTGATGGCGGTGGAAATGCGCAACGCGCTGGCCGCGCAGGTCGGCGTCAAGTTGACGGCGACTTTATTGTTCGATCAGCCGAGCGTCGGTGCGCTGGCTACATTCCTGGCGAAGGGCGCTTTAACTGACCTGTTCCCAACCGCGCCTGCTCCCGAAACCGAAGCGGATCTGGCTGGACTGGATGCCGCCGCTTTATCGGCGCTGCTGGCTGCTGAGCTGGGAGATGAATAAAAACGTCCGAATCCGCAGTGGATAGGAACTGATGAAACAGGTCTTCACCAACATCCCGGTAGCTTGGCAAGAAACACGGTCATCGTCATATCCGCCGAGCCGTAATAATTCAGGAGTAACCGCGCCATTGACCCCAGGGCAACGCCTAAGGCGATGACGCCCGCCAAGGTCATTAACGAACGCGCCTTCATCGATTCACGCGCCAGCCCGCACAAGGCGTGGAACCGATCGCTCCCGGATCGGGAGATTGAGCAAGCCGGCAATGACGCTCAAGGCAATAGCGATCATCCAGACCCGGTCATAGTTGCCCGCCAGATCATAGAGGTAGCCGCCCAGCCAGCCGCCGAGGAAAGCGCCCATCTGATGGAACAGGAACACAATGCCGCCCAGCATCGACAGATTCTCCACGCCAAAAAGCGTTGCTACGACACCGTTGGTTAATGGCACGGTGCTTAACCATAAGAGGCCCATGGCGACGCCGAACGCACAGGCGCTCCATGTGGTTACCGGGAACCCGATAAAGAGCGCGATTACGATCAAACGAGCGGCGTAAATCCCGCTAAGCAGCAACGGCTTGGGGAAATGACCGCCCCAGAATCCCGCCAGAAAGGAACCCGCGATATTGAACAGCCCAATCAGGGCGAGCACCGTTGCCCCGGAACTCAGGGCCAAGCCCTGATCCACGAGAAAGGCTGGGAGATGAGTGGAGATGAAAATGACTTGAAATCCACACACAAAGAACCCAAAGGACAGCAACCAGAATCCTCGATGAGTCACCGCCTCGGCGAGAACAGCGCGCAACGGCATGGCGGAATGTTTCGCGCCTTGCCCCGGTTCCATCAGCGCAGCGGACAAGGGCAGCATGAGCACGCTTAACCCCGCCAGCACCAAAAGCGCATGGCTCCAGCCTAATTCCGCAATCATCACATTACTACCAGGCAACAACAGGAACTGGCCAAGCGATCCGATAGACATGGAAACGCCCATCGCCCAGCTCCGCTTCTCCGGCGCAACGACCCGACTGATGACGCCAAAGACCACCGGAAAGGTCGTTCCGCTCAAGCCGACGCCGATCAACAAACCTGCGCTGATCAGTAAGCTCCACTCGGTGGCCGCCAGGCTCATCAAGTAGAGTCCGGTCACGTACAGTAACGCGCCGCTGAGCACAATCCAGCCCGCGCCATGCCGATCGGCTAACCGGCCCGCGAACGGTTGCGCCAACCCCCAAATGAGATTTTGCGTGGCAATCGCCAGAGCGAAAGCCTCCCGTCCCCAGCCCAGATCAACGGACATGGGTTGTAGGAACAGTCCAAAGGCATGGCGAATACCAAGGGAAAGGGACAGCGCCAACGCCCCACTGAAGAGAACAACACCGGGCGTTCGCCACATTCGGGCAGTCGTCATGTCTTGCTCCTGTTCTATTCTGGTTACGAGTGTGATCGCTTACTCTACTCGTCTGCTTGCGAGAGCGGGTTTAGGGGAGAGGGCGGATGCTGACCTACTGGTCATGGTTTTTTCAACAGAGAAACTCTCTCGGGCTGGCGTGTATCAAGCTAGAATAGCGTTTTGTTGAGGCATCCGCGATGGGAATATCATGAAAGATAAGCAATGGGCTGGAATCATGTTATTGAGTCTGTTGGCTACGCCAGCCATGGCCATCAACAAGTGTGTTGAGAACAATGGGCGGATTTTCTACCAGGATGCGCCCTGCCCGGCCAACACCCACGGCGGCGATATGAGCCAGAATGCCAACCAAACCTTTTCTGGAAAAGCCGAACGCCCGGCCATGACCGGCGTGATCCGGGTTTTGCCGGAGAACTCCGAACCGCCGGCGTGCGTATTTCACGGGATGACGGCAGGTCGTTTCACGGGATGACGGCAGGTCGTTTCACGGGATGACGGCAGGTCGTTTCACGGGATGACGGCAGGTCGTTTCACGGGATGACGGCAGGTCGTTTCACGGGATGA
>Ga0209607_1000319_pt1 | contig 43622 bp, 39 predicted proteins | sample AD_UKC117_MetaG_FD_184413 | JGI IMG/M metagenome (GOLD analysis project Ga0209607, IMG submission 184413) | Active sludge microbial communities of municipal wastewater-treating anaerobic digesters from Hong Kong - AD_UKC117_MetaG (SPAdes)... | ecosystem: Engineered > Bioreactor > Anaerobic >... | reverse complement strand
CTGACGGCCAGCCCGTTCTTGAAGCGCGTCACCGGGTCGCTGGTCACGTCGCTGAGGACGGCCATGGCTTCAGGCGTGACCGGGATATGGTGCGGGCCGCCAAAATTGGTCGAGGCCAGAATCAGCTTATCGACCATGTCTGGGTAGCTCAGGGCCATCTCCTGAGCGATGAAGCCGCCCATGCTGTGCCCCAAGATGTGAGCTTTCGCAAGGCCCAATTCGCGCAGTAGGCTTACGGTGTCGGCGGCCAGCATGGCGGCGCTGTAGGGTCCGGGCGGGGCGTCCGTCTGCCCCACGCCGCGATTGTCGAAGGTGATGACCTGGAAATGCTCGGCCAGCCCCGGAACCATTTTGTGCCACTGCCATTGGTTGTAACCCAAGCCAGAAATCAACACCAGCGGCGCGCCGGAGCCGTGGATTTCATAATAAATGTTGATGTCATTTGCGGTTTGTGTTGGCATATTGCCCTCTATGCAAAAAGCGCGTCATTCTGAGTGGAGTTTGCGGAGCGAAGAATCCCCACGCTCTGGTGATACAAAGCAAAGGGGATGCTTCGGGGGACCTCAGCATGACAAGGCCTGCACCTCACCGAACCTCGATATACTGTTGTTTTAGTTTGATCTTCTCCACCTTGCCATAGGGCGAATAGGGCAGTTCTTCGACGAAGATGACTTGTTTGGGGACTTTGTAGCGGGCCAGACGGCCGTGACAAAATTCCCGCAGTTCCTCTGGCGTGGCCGACTGGCCGGGTTTGAGGACGGTGATCATGAGGCCCACTTCGCCCCATTGGTCGTCGGGTTGGCCAATGAGAGCGGCTTCGGCAACGGCCGTATGCTCCCGAAACACCGCCTCCACCTCCGCCGCGTACACATTCTCGCCGCCAGAGATGATCATATCCTTGAAACGGCCGACGATGGTGTAAAAGCCATCCTCATCCATGCGGGCCATGTCGCCGGTGTGAAACCAGCCGTCGATGAGTGATTCGGCCGTGGCTGCCGGATTGTTCCAGTAGCCGGTGGTGACGTGTGGCCCCTTGATGCACAGTTCGCCGGTTTCGCCGACGGCCACCGACTGCCCGTTTTCATCTACCAGCTTCATCTCGCTGTGGAAGATGGGTTTGCCCACGCTGCCGGTCTTGGGCACGCTCTCCGCGTCGGTCATGGAGAAGCAGTTCGTGCCCACTTCGGTCAGACCGTAGCCCTGGCGGAAGACGACGTTTTTCTCCGTGCGCCACTGGTGGATGAGTTCCGGCGGGCAGGGCGCGCCGCCGCTGATGAAGAAATGGACGTGGCTAAAATCGGCGCTGGCATAGAGGGGCGATTTTTGCCACATCTGGTAGAGGGTGGGCACGCCTAAAATCACGGTGCATTTCTCTGCCAGAATCACGCGCAGTGACTCGTCGGCGTCGAATTCCTTGGCCAGGACGATGCGCCCGCCGACGTAGAAGATGGGCGTGAGGAAGGCGAACAGGCCGCCGGCGTGAAACATCGGGGTGAGGACCGGGCTGACGTCGTGTTCGGTGAGGCCCCAACTGACGACGGTGTTGATGCAGTTCCACAAGACCATCCGCTGGGGAATCATCGCGCCTTTCGGTCTACCGGTTGTGCCGGACGTGTAGAGAATGCAGTGGGTGATTTCGGAGTGCGGAGTGCGGAGTGCGGAGTGCGGAGTGGGTTCGGTGGCGGGCGTTTGGGACAGGGTGGATTCGTAATCGGTCAGGTGGATGACGTGGGGTATGGCAACGGCCGGGGCGATTTCTGCCCATAAGTCGGCAAATTCCGGGCCAACCATAACGACGCCGGGCGTGCAATCGTTGATGATATATACCAGTTCCGGTGCGGCCAGCCGCCAATTTAAGGGGGCCAAAACCGCACCAATTTTCGCCAACCCGTAAAGTAGATCGATATAAACGACGCTGTTATGGGCCAAAATCGAAACGCGGTCGCCGAGACCAATGCCCAGGTTTAGCATCCAGTTTGCCAGCTGGTTGGCACGGCCGTTTAACTCGCCATAGGTATAACGACGACCTGTCTCCAGTTCCAGCAGCGCCTCTCGTTCCGGCGTCAGCCGCGCCCGGCTGCTCAGTAAATTGGTAGCATCCATATCGTTCTCCAGTGCGGAGTGCGGAGTGTGGAGTGCGGAATGCAGAGCCACTATTTCCGGACCTTTTGTTTGGCTGTATTGATGGAAGGGACGGTGATAGCTACGAGTTCGTTGGCCTCTTGCATCAAGGCAGCAAGTTTTTCTTCAGGAACTAAATTGGCTTCAATGAGTAGCTCCATCCAGAAAAGCGACTCGTCGGCTTCTTCTTCAACAATGCCCATCTTGGCGATAAAGTCAGCGGGAGATTTGGCGCGGCTCGCAGCCCGATAATTGGCTCCAACAGATGTCCCAGAACGCAATAATTGCCGCCCGATGACATCGGCCGTGCGGGTATTGGGCAGCGCTTCCGTCAACCGAATTACCCGCAAAGAAAACTCTTTCGTCCGCTGCTTCAAATTCTCGTGCGCCATCTCTTCAATCCGCACTCCGCACTCCGCACTCCGCATTCCGCACTCAAGTGCCAACAACAATGCCGCCGTCTACGCGCAGGGTTTCGCCGGAGATAAAGCTGGCTTCGTCGGAGGCCAGGAAGAGGTAGGCGTTGGCGATGTCGCGGGGTTCGCCCATGCGGCGCAGGGGGGTACGGGCAATCATGCCGTCGAGGACTTTTTGCGGCATCTGCTGCACCATCTCGGTGAGGGTGAAACCGGGAGCGACGGCGTTGACGCGCACGCCATAGCGACCGAGTTCGCGCGCCCACACTTTGGTCATGCCGATCACGGCCGATTTCGTTGCTACGTAGTTGGTTTGCCCAAAGTTGCCATCCAGCCCGACGATGGAGGAGGCGTTGAGGATGACGCCGCTGCCCTGTTTGATCATGATGGGGGCGACGGCCTGGGTGCAGTTGAAGACGCCCTTGAGGTTGACGCTGATGACCAGGTCGAAATCGGCTTCGGACATGAAGCCGGTCAGTTCGCCATCCTTAAACTTGACGAGCTGCCCATCGCGCAGGACGCCGGCGTTGTTGACGAGGATGTCGATACGGCCGTATGCCGCCACCACCGCCTCTACCCACTTCTGCACGTCCTGCCGATCGGCCACGTTCACTTTGTAGAACGTCGCGCCGATTTCGGCCGCGCTGGCCTGCCCGGCGGCTTCGTTCACGTCGCAAATGATGACCTGAGCGCCTTCTTCTACGAAGCGAACGGCCGTGGCTTTGCCAATGCCTGCCGCGCCGCCGGTGACAAGTGCTACTCTGTCTTGTAATCGCATGGTTTTCTCCCTTTCAAAGAATTTATGACAAAGGAACAAAGGGACTTAAGGGACAAAGAGGTTTCTTAAACCTCTATGCGCCGTTACTTCCCAGGATTCATAATACCTTTCTTAACTCCGCACTCCGCACTCATTCGCCCCACTTCACGATACCGGCGGCCCAGACGTAGCCGATACCGGCGGCGACGATGGCCATCAGGTCGCCATCCTTCAATCGCCCTTGCTTGAGTCCCTCGCGGATGCCAAACATGGCGTCTTGTTCGCCGGTGTGGCCGATGTCGTGCAGGTAGACGGACTGCTCTTCGGTCAGGCCCAGGCGTTCTAACATTTCTTTGTGGCCGGAGGGCTTGATGAGGACCATGTTCAGGAAGTCAAGGTCGGCTTTGGTGTAGGGCGCGCCATCGGGCCGGGGGCCGCTTTTGCGCAGCGCCTCGTCCACGCATGTCACCCAGTTGTCCATACTGACGGCGTTCAGGCGGTCTTTCATCAATTCTGGCTCCACCAGATCGAAGTAGAAATCGGTTTCGGTGACGCCCTGCGGCGCGGCCATCGCTTGCGGATTGGGGAATTGAACCGTGCCGCTGGCGGGCACGATGACGTGTTTGCTCATGTAGCCATCGGCGATGAGGTGACTGCCGAGGACGTGGTTGCGCGGGTGGTTTTTGCGCAGCAGCATTGCCCCGCCGCCGCTGCCGATGTTCCACAAAAAGGTGGTGCGCGGATTTTGGAAGTTGATGAAGTCGGACACGCGGTAGCCGCCGGCGATGAGGACGGTGTTGATTTCCGGGTCGGCGATCATCATGTCTTTGGCCATCTTCATCGCGCCGACGGTGGTGGCGCAGCGGGTGTGCACGTCCATCGCCCAGGCGTTGGTGGCCCCGATTTCGTAGGCCAGGTGGATGCCGCTGGTCCAGAGGGTGTATTCGCGCCATTCCTCGGTGGTGCAGAGAACGACGTCAATCTCTTCCGGCTGGATGTCGGTCTGGCTGAGGCAGTCGAGGGCGGCTTTGATGCCCATTTCGTTGGGCTGATCGTCTGGCCCGGCGACGTGTTTTTGGGTGATGCCGAATTTGTCGCGAATGACCCATTCCGGGTAGCCGCTGCGTTCGGCGATGTCGGCGGCGGTGAGGATACCTTCCGGTGAGTAGGTGCCAATGCTGGCGATTCCGACAGTGGGTGGTTGGTTCATAAGCTTTTGGGAGGCTGGGTCTGTTCTCGTTGTCCGGTTTCTGGTTCAATGGCCACGTATTGGGCCATAAATCTGAGCGCGTCGGTCATGTCGGTGAAGCGGATTTCTTCGCTGGTCTGGACGTGGCGGATGAGGCCTCGCCAACCGGCGTCGGATTCGTCTTGCTCCTGGATGAAGCGGATGATGAAGGAGGTTACGGCCGTTTCGGACATGACATTTCCCTTTGTTGTGTGTGCAACGGGGGAACTGTAACACAGCCCGGTTACACAAAAGTTACAAATGGGGCTTGTCCGGGGTTGGGCAGGTTGGCGGAATAGGGGTGTTCTATGGAAAAAGTACGACAGTCGGCTTGTGCAGCAAGCTCTGGTCGTCGCCAATGATGAACAGGCCGGGGAAACGGCCGTGCGCGACCACTAAACCGGGCTTGAGAGCATCAGCCGGCAGGGTAAAGCGCCTGACGGTCAGGACGGATTCCCCAGGATTCAACAGGGTATTCAGCGGTGGAGCCAGCGGGTCCGCCGCCGGTTTATAGCGCCGGTTTTGCCCGTCCAATAGGTAGACGCTGACGCCGTTTTCGCGCTGCGGTCGGCCGCGGGCGCGGCTGAAAATGCGCAGGGTCACGGTGTAGGCAACGTCTGCGCCAGAGGGAGCCATTTCCACCTGGTCCACAGCGATACACCAATCGTCAAAACACTGGGGCTCTTGCAAAGCAACCACTTCGCGGGGGGAAGTCAAGGAGACGCCGAGGATCACGGCGAAATAAGCGGCCACGAAGACCGCCAACCCTGACAAAAGCTTCTGGGCGCGGCGATATTGGCGGCGCATGAGGGTAACGGCCGTTAGCAACAGCGTCACGACAACCGCCGGCAAGACCATCAGAAAAATCAAGTCAAATACAGTCATCGGCCAACCTCCTGTTGTCACCGTCTGGCCAAATTAGCGGGGCAGAGTGCGGCAAATTTTGGCAGGGGCCAACGGTTTGTGAGCGTATAATTATGGGCAGGGAAAGCAAAAACACAAAAGGCCAGGTAAATAAGGCGCATGGGTGATAAGAACGAACGGACGTGGTAGAGACCTTAGAAATCCCGGCGTCACTTTGCGGCCTTTGCGCCGTCGGTGAGGCGCGTTATATTGGAATGGATCGCTTCGGCCAAACGGGCCGAGACGCGCACGAAGCGGGTGGCGGAAACTGCCCGCCTGGCCCAGGACAACATCAGGGCCAATCAATGGCAGCGGAAAGAGAAAGGCGCGTAAGCGCGGCGCGAAAGGTTTCCCGTTGCGCCGCGCATATAACTTGAGGGAGGAGAACCACCATGAATGTAAATAAAACAAACGCATTAGCCGTAAGTATAGCTGTCGGATTTTTAGTCGGAGCTTTGGCCGGGGTCGCAATCGGCATAGCCAGCGGCGATCTGGCGGTGTGGCTGGCCGTTGGCGTGGGCGGCGGGCTGGCGGTGGGCGCGGCTGTTGGCGCTCTGCTGGAAAAGCGGGGCTGATAACGGCCGTTCCCCTCCCCCCTCTATCTCTAGCTCTCGCTCTCGCTCCCCCCACTAATCTCCGCTCGCCCCGTCATCCCCGGCCGCAAATCCAGGTCTGTCGCGTCCAGGGCAATGATCACCGGGAACGTCGCCGCATCCCCCACCAGCCCCGCCGCCTGCGGCCCAATCCGCAGCACTGTGCCCGTCAGCGGGTCGTCGGGGTAGGCCTTCAACACCAGCCGCACCGCCTGCCCTGGCGCAATCTGCGCCAGGTCCCGCTCGCTTAAATTGGCCGTCTGGAACTGCAATTCGTTCGTATCCAGCAGCGTCAGGAAGGGCGTGCCCGCGCCAATCATCGTGCCCGGCGCCGGGTGGTGGTTTAGCGCCAGCACCTCCCCATCAATGGGGGCCACCAAAACCGCCTCGTCCAACTGTCGCTGGATGTTGGCAATGTTTAACTGCGCCTTCTCCACTTCCAGCGCCAGCAGCGGGTTCACACCGCGCTGCAGTTGGGCAATCTGCTGCTCCACCAGCTTCTTGTCGATTTGCAGCCCCTGCACGATATACACGTCGCCGCTGTCGGCGTTGACGGCGTCGTTGTACTGCGCCTCGGCCACCAGCAAATCCTCCTCCGCCTGCTGCAAAAAGCGGGCATAGTTGTCGGCGATTTCCGGCGGTTCCCAGGTGCGGTCTTTGGCTTTCTGGTATTCGTAGGCAGCGTCGGCCACGCGCTGCTGCGCCCGGCTCAGGTTGACCGAAGCGCTGATCAAGGCGCTGCTATTGTTGTTGGCCACGGCCGCGTTCTGGTTGAGCTGTACCTGGATTTTTTCCAGATTTAGCTGGGCTTGGGCCAGGTTGTCTTCCAGTTCCTGGCTGGCGTTGGCCAGTTGGATCTCGGCCGTGGACAGGGCCGTCTGCGCCTGGACGAGCTGGTTTTCCAGGTCGGCCGTCTCCAGTTCGGCCAGCAGATCGCCGGCCTGTATCCGGTCGCCGGGCTCCACAAAAACTTCCTTCAACCGCCCGCTGACGGTGAAACTAAGCGGCAGCTCCGGGTTGACGGCCGTGATCTGCCCTTCGGCCAGGATGGTGATACCTTCGGGGCGCACGGGGGTGGGCACGGCCGTTTCCGCCCCCTCTACCGCCACCTGCGTCGGTTCCGGTGCTGGCGGGGGCACGTTTTGGCAGCTAAAGAGAACGGCCGTTAGCAACAAAATAAGGGCAAGTGCGTTACGTTTCATCGCCATATCCATCTGAGAGAGAAGAGAGACTAGAGACTGGAGACTGTAATCATCTCCAATCCCCAGTCTCCAATCTCCTCTCTCTTCTACATCCGCAAAATCTCAATCGCCTTGTGTTTCACAATGCGCCGCGCCGAGAAGGCCGCGCCGACCATGCTCGCCAGCACCACCATGATCACGATGAAGGGCATCACCGTCGTGTCCAGGGCCAGCTTGTAGGGCTGCTGCTGCAAGGCCTTCTCGCCCACGGTAAACAGGTAGGCCATCGTCGTCCCGGCGACGATGCCCGCCAGGGCTGCGCCCAGGGTCATGGCAATCGACTCGATGACCAGCATGCCGGTCAATTCCCAGGTGCGCATGCCAAAGGCTTTCATCATGCCAATTTCCAGCCGCCGGGCGTAGATGGTGACGTAGATGACGGCGAACACGCCGAAAACGGCCGTGGTAAACGAGATCCCCGTCAGCGCCAGCAGGAAAATGCGCTCCTGCGCCTGCCCCCGCCGCGCCGACTCCAACTGCACTTCGGCCATCCTAGACCAGATGCGGTATTGACGGCCGTATCGCTGCCCAATCTCCATTTGCACCGCCTCGGCGTCGGCGTCCGGCGTCAGCGTCGCCAGCACCCGCGTCAGGCTGGGGTCGTTGGCCGCCGGCAGGGGCATCTGCAAATCAGTCGTCAGGCGGCGGAAGCTGTCCAGCGACATCAAAACGTCGCTGCCATACTGCGCCGTCGTCCGGGCGCGGCCAATGCCGCCAAAGCCGGGCACGCGCCGGGCAATGCCCACCACCCGCGCCTCCACCGTGTGGTCCAGCCCTTCCCCTTGCAGCCGCACCATGCCGCCCAGCGGCACCGCCAGATGCTCCGCCAGCCCTTCACTGATGATCACGGCGTCCGGCTCCGTCACAATCTGGGCCAGCGCCGCCGGACCACCGGCCACAAATTCCATCATGTCCTGGTACAGCACCTCGTTCAGGTCGCCGGTCACGCCCATTACCGTTACCGGCGCGGAGCGCATGCCCACCGAATCCGCCGCCCGCGAAGTAAACGGGCGGCTCACGCCGATCATCTGGTCCACGCCGGGCACAGTCGCCAGCTCATCGGCCAGGAAAGCAGGCCGCAGCCAATAATCCTGGGCTTCATCGCCCGAGGCATACTGGCCCCAGCTCTCCACGTCCAGCGGCGCGCCCAAACGCAGGCGCACGTCGGTTTCCAGATTGGCGTAGCTCAGCGCCGACTGCGTCGCCAGAAAGGTGGGTAAGACCCCGCTAAACAGCACCAGCATGGAAATCAACGTGTTGCGCAATTGGCCGCGCCCCACGTTGCGTTTGGCAAAATAGGTCAGCCGGGGCATCAGCAGCCCCATCAGGAACAGGCTTAATTTTTCCAGCGGGATAGTGAAGATGAAGAAGATCATGCCAATGCCCAGCACCATCAACATCAGCGCCGAGAAGATGAAGGCGGCTTCCAGCGCCGGGCTGCCAAAGGTGCTCATCACCTGTCCCCCGGCGATGAGGCCAAAACCCAGCATCAACAGCCAGCCCAGAGCAAATATTTTGAGATTGGGGCCGCGCTCGCGCAGGTGGGCCAAATCTTCTAACTGGATGTTGTCGGCCACGCTGGGATTGATGGCGTACACGACCTTGGTTCTAGCGGCGTCCTGCGCCGGTTTCAGGGTGCTGACAAACAGCACAAACGCCGCCGAAAGCACAGCGGGCAGAACGGTGGCCGGGGTCACTTGCAGGTGAAAATCCGGGTTGAGGCCCTGGCTGAGCATCTGCTGATTGATCAACGGCAGGACAATGTATTGGGTGATGAGATTGCCGGCCACAATACCCAGCCCAATGCCCACGGCGCCGATCACCGCCACCTCGGCAATGACCAGGCTGAAGAGGAAATTGCGCTGCCCGCCCAATATCCGCAGAATCGCCATGTCGCGCCGCTGCTCCTGCACGTTGGTCATGACTAGCGTGTGGACCAGCAGGCCGACTACGCCCAAGGCCATGAGGCCGTACATGTTGATAAGCGCCTGCACCAGCAAAAATGCCTGCGCCAGATCGTCCAGGGCGACGGCTTTGTCCAGGGAGTAGGTGTAGTCGTCGCCCAATTGGGCCTGGATGGCCTGGGCCACGCCGCGCACGTTGAGCGCGCCAATTTCGGCGTTCTGCGATTCGTAGAGGCTGGGATCGACGATGGTGAGCAAGGTTTCGGCGCGGCCGGGCAGTTCCAGCCAGCGCTGCACGTCGGCGATGTTGGCGATGAGACCTTCGCGGATGCCGTTGCCGATAACGCCTTCCTGCCGCACGATGGCGGCGACGGTGAAGGGGATACGCACGCGCCGGGCGCTGGCGCCGGTGGATCCGGCTTTGCCGGCTTCGCGGGGTTGGGGGAAGCTGTAGGCGACGTAGAGGGTGTCGCCGAGGCCAATGGCGTAGGTATTGGCCGTGTCTTCCAGCAGGGCGACCTGATCATTGCTTAACTGGTAGGTGCCGGTGACGACGTCGATGTAGCCGATGTCGTCTTGGGCGGGGTCGAGGCCGATCAGCCAGCCCTGGCTGACGTCGGGTCCGATTTCCAGTTCGACCTGGGATTGGAAGCGGGGGTAAACGGCCGTTACCCGCGCATCGGCTGACTGGATAACGGCCGTGGTCTCCGCCACGTTGATGAACGGGTCCGGGCTGGTATCGCTTTTGCCGATGGCAATGTCGAAGCGGCCTACAGCCGAAGCCACCAGGTCGATGTTCGACTGCTTGACGCTCTCCACCGTGGCGCTCATCGCCACGATCAGCGCCGTGCTGACCAGCAGCGACAGCACCATCAGCACGGTGCGGATTTTGCGGCGGGAGAAGTTTTTCCAGACGTATTTGAGAATCATGGTTGTGATTGGAGATTCAGTCTCTAGTCTTCAGTCCCCGCCAATATCTTGCCGTCGCGCAGTTCCACCACGCGCCCGGCGAATTCGGCCATGCGCGGGTCATGGGTGACGAAAACGATGGTCATGCCCTCGCGGTTGAGGCTGGCGACGAGTTCCATGATGGCGAAGCCGGTCTGCGAATCCAGGTCGCCGGTCATTTCGTCGGCGATGAGGATGGCCGGATCATTGGCCAGGGCGCGGGCGATGGCCACGCGCTGCTGCTGGCCGCCGGACAGCTCGCTGGGGTAATGGTGCATGCGGTCGCCCAGGTCGACGCGCTGCAGCAGTTCGGCGGCGCGCTGTTTGCGTTGGCGACGGCCGTTTTTAGCCAACACCATCGGCGCTTCCACGTTTTCCTGGGCCGTAAAGTTGGCCAGCAGGTTGTAGTTTTGGAAGATAAAGCCCATCTTGGTCAGGCGCAGGCGGGCCAGCTTATTTTCGGACAGGGAAACGAGGTTTTCGCCTTCGACGATGACGTGGCCCCGGCTCGGCTCATCCAGCCCGCCGACGATGTTGAGCAGTGTCGTTTTGCCGGAGCCGCTCGGCCCCATCAGGCAGACAAATTCGCCGGGTAAAATCTCCAGCGAGACGCCGCGCAGAGCGGGCACGGCCTCTTTGCCCATGAGATAAGATTTGTGTACGTCTTCGACAAGGATGATTGGCTCGGTCATGTTTGTGTTCAAGTGATCAGGTATTCAGGTATTTACTGTACTGATTTGGGGGCGGAATAGTTGCAGAGCCTTTTAGCCCATCACCCGCCCGCCGTCTACCGTCAGCGTGCTGCCGGTGATGTAGCGGCTGGCATCGCTGCATAGAAACAAAACCGCGTCGGCTACTTCTTGCGCCAGACCGATGCGCCCCAGGGGTATGGCTTTTTGCCAACGCTCCATTACTTCGGGCTGCGCTTGCAGCGGCTCTGTCAGCGGCGTGTCGATGATGCCTGGCAGGACGGTGTTGACGCGGATGCCGTATTGGGCAAACTCACGGGCGCACTCGCGGGCAAAGCCCACCACGCCGGCCTTGCTGGCGCAGTAGGCGGCCCGGTCGGCCAGCGGCGTGGCGACGCCAGCCGTGGAAGCAATGTTGACGATGACGCCGCCTGGACCATGAGCGTCTTCGACGCTATCCCGCTTATCAAAGATGCCGGCCATCACTCGACCGCAAAGCTGGCTCATAAAAAACACCCCTTTTAGATTCACGTCGATGGTGCGCTGCCAGTCCCATTCGTCCATTTTCATGATGGGACGGGCCGGTTCGACGGCCGCGTTGTTAACCAGAATATCCAGGCGATCCCATTCAGCGCGGGTGGTGTCGACGAGGTGGGCGCATTGGAATTTGTTGGCCACGTCGGCGTGGATGCCGACGGCCTGCCCGCCGGCGGCGCGGATCGCCGCAGCGACGTGTTCGGCGCGATCCGGGTTGATGTCGTTGACGGCAACTCTGGCCCCGGCGGCGGCCAGAGTGTGGGCAATGGCCGCGCCAATGCCTTGCCCCGCGCCGGTGACGATGGCGACTTGGTTATCCAGGCGTAGTTCCATGGTGGCTTTCCTTTCTTCGTGTTGTGCTTTTGGGGGCTAGTATACGGCAATTGGGGAAGGGGTACGAACGGGAAACGGCCGTTCACCCCCCAAACAGCTTGTGCAGCCAGCGGTCCGTTTCGCGGGGCGAGCGCAGGCGCTGAACCTGCAAATGGGCAAACTCCGGCCGGGCGAAAAGTTCAGGGTAAAGCCGGCGATGTTTTCTCTGGCTGGTGAAGGCATACAAAAATAAAGAATCCCGACTGAAGAACTGGCCGCGCCCGCTTTCACGGTTCACGCCCCAAAGCTCCTCCTGACGGCGAACACGGTAAATCACCCGCCGCAGCAGTCGGCTCCAAACCAACGGCAGCGCATAATCCAGCCAGACCAGACTTTCCGCCAGGCTCCAGGTAATGTCGCGCGCTTTGGAATAGTTGCCGTCAGTCACCCACCGGGGGCCGGCCAGGGCGGCGGAGACGCGCTGCCGGAATTCATCGCGGGGCGGCTCAGTCCAATTTGGCCCCCAATACAGCGCATCCAGTTCCACGTGGGGCAGGCCCAACCGCTGCGCCAACTGGACGGCCAGGGTGGTTTTACCGGAGCCGGTCGCGCCGACGACAACGATTCGCTGCACCAGAATATGGGAGGGTGAGGAAGAAGTCATCATGCACTCAAGGTAATGCCGCCTGGATGATCTGCTCGAAAGCCGAAAAGGGCTGCGGACCAAAGAGCAGGGTTCCAGCTACGTCAAAAGAAGGCCGGTGTTGGATGCCCCGCTGCATTCGTTCCGCATCGAGCCGGGAGATGGTTTCCTGGGATTCGTCACTGTAGAAGCAGGTGGTGAAAGCGTCTTCGTCTAAGCCGAGGGAAACGGCCGTTTCCCCAAAATAATCCAGGTCCGCCCGTGTCAGTTCCTTGTAATGATCATAGAGAAAATCGTGATAGGCCCAATAAGCCTGGGGGTCTTGCTGGCCGGCGCAGTAAGCGGCCGTGGCCGCCAGATAGCTGTTGCCGCCGGTGGGCGTCATCGGCCAAAAGATGATTTTTACCTGGCCGCTGGCGACGTAGGTTTCCAGGATTTCCTGGCCGGCGCCCCGCACGTGGGCGCGGCAGGCCGTTCAGAGAAAATCAGAATATTCGATCAGCGTCACCGGGGCGTGGGGATCGCCGCGATAAAAAGCGCCATCCGGATTTTGCCCGGCCGGGATGATGGCTGCGGGCGTGGGTGTTGGCGTGGGCGCGCCGGTGGGTTGGGCCGTGGGGGTGATGGGTGAGGGAACGGCCGTTGCCTCTGCCGGGATAACGGCCGTGGCCGCAGCCTTGGGCGGCGGCTGAACCGCACCGGGCGCGCAGGCGGCTAACAACAGAGTAGTGAGCAGTGTGATGGTGATTGGACGCATGATAACCCTTTTCTAAAATACAAATCGAGGCTGAATTTTACGAATCAAATTCATCCTCGACCATAAGAATCGGGCATTTGGCCTGCCTGGCGCGCCGTAGAGATTATTGGCTCTTCAGGAATTCAGGGGTTAGCAGCCAATGATGCGTGAAGCGTGATACGTGACCAGGGAGGCTTCACGCATCAGAAATCAGCCCAGACCCAGATTATTCTAGATTGGCGTCCAGAGCCTCGGCAAACGTTTCGTAGGGCTGCGCGCCGACGAAGATGTAGCCGTTGATGTTGAACTGCGGCTGGCTGAAAATGCCGCGCTGGCGACGGCCGTTATCCAGCTCCATCACCTGCGCCAATCCGTCCGCCCCATCGTAACACGCTTCAAACTGGGTCTGATCGACGCCGAGGGAAACGGCCGTTTGTACGTAATAATCCCGATCTGCGCCCCAGAGATCATCCTGGTTCTCGAACAGGTATTTGTGTAGCGCCCAGAAAAAGTCCGGGTTTTGCTGCCCGGCGCATTCGGCCGTCAGGGTGGAATAGACGCTGGGATTGCCGTGGTTGAGCACCGGCCAAAAGACGAGCTTGACCTGGCCGGTCATGACGTAATCGCGGATGATGTCGGGTTCAGTGCCTAACACGTAGGCACGGCAGCTACCTCAGAGAAAGTCGGAGTAGTCTATCATCGTGACCGGCGCGTCCGGGCTGCCCAGGAAGAAAGCGCCTTCTTCGGTGCGCCCGGCGATGATGGCCGGTTCCGGGGCCGGTTCATTTGTCGGTTCGGTAGTCGGCTCGGGCGGCGGATCGGTGGGTACGGCCGTTGGCGGCGTGGGGACAGATGGCCATGGGGTAACCGCTGCTTCAGTTGGGGCGGTTGTGGGAGGGGCGGTGGGTTGGCTTGTAGGCGAAACGGCCGTGGCCTGCGCCACAGGCGAGGGATCAGGCGCTTCGGCCATCGGCGCGCAGGCCGCCAGCCATAAAGCCAGGAAAATTAACAACCAGGGTGTTTGTCTCATCAAGGAGATTATAACCCGGCAATCCGGCGCAAAGATTACACAAATCTTAAGCTATCGAGGGGTTTAGCTTGGCGGTTTTGGGGATTGGAGACTGGAGACTGACGCTGCCCAGTCTCCAGTCTCTAATCTCCAGTCTCCTTCCTCACAGCAGCCTTCGAGCGAGGACGAAGCGTGGTCAGGCCGGCTTGGTACCTACGTGGATGGCAATTGTGCCAAACATGAACATTTTATAACCCACCTCAACCAGACCGGTCTGGCGCATGATGGCCGCCAGCTCCTCCGGGCCTTTGAAGGCTTGCGTGCTGTCCGGCAGGTAGCGGTAGGCGTCGGCGTTGCCGGAGATGAGGCGGCCCAGGGTGGGAATGACGACATTGAGGTGAATACGAATGAAAGGTTTGAGCAGGTTGTCCTTCGGCGGGCTGGATTCCAGCACCACGATGCGCCCGCCGGGCCTGGTGACGCGCATCTGTTCGCGGAACGCGCCCGGCACGTCGATGACGTTGCGCATGAGGAAGCCGGAGGTGACGGCGTCGAAGGTGTCGTCGGGGAAAGGAAGGGAGAGGGTGTCGGCGGTGGTCCAGAGGATGGCCTGCCGTTCGGGAACCCGTTTGCCCACCTGCATCATTTCGATGGTGAAGTCGCCGCCGACGGCCGTGATGCCCGGCTGCTGCCGCAGTCCTTCCAAGGCAATGTCGCCCGTGCCGGTGGCGATGTCCAGGAGACGGCCGTTTTCCGGCAGCCGCGCCTGGGCGATGACATAGCGCCGCCACTTCACGTCCTGCCCGGCGGTCATCAGGCGGTTCATTGTGTCATAACGCCCGGCAATGCGGGCGAACATATCTTGCACGTAATCGGCGCGTTCTTGTCCTTGCAAATGGGCCATAATGCGTGAGGCGTGATACGTGATGCGTGAAATTTTCCCTCACGCATCACGTATCACGCCTCATTCTCCTTCCTCGACGATTTTACTTTCGGTCTCGCCATCGGGCGCCGGCAGCACTTCGCGGGCCTTGCTGGTGCCGGTGGGCGGGCCGATGATGCCCAGGTCTTCCATGGCGTCGATCAGGCGGGCGGCGCGGGTGTAGCCGATGCGGAAACGGCGCTGCAGCAAGGAGGTGGACGCTTTGTTCAACTGCCGCACCATCTCGATGGCTTCGGGCATCAGGTCGTCCTCATACTGCTGTTTGAGCTTGTTTTCTTCTTCGATGGCCTGGAGTTCTTCCCACAACGGCCGTCGCTCCACCACAGAACTGCTTGTCGGTTCCGGTTTCGGAGCCTCTGGCGGGGATGAGGGCGGCGTTTCTTCCTCGGGAAGCGCCTCGTCAGGCTCCGGGATCTGGCTGGTAGGCGGCGGGCTGCTGGCGCGGGCAGTTTCGGGCACGATGGGCAGCGGCGCGGTAGCCAGCGGCGTCTTGCGCGGCGCGGCTTCGGCGGGTGGGATGTTGGGGCGCACGGCCGTCTCGTCTGACCGGGCTGTCGCTGGGGCGGGGGTACGGCCGTTGCCCGTTTCGGTGCGGGGTATGGCCGCTTCCTCCGCCGAGATCACGTTAAAGCGGCGGGCGCGCTGCCAGTAGGCGATGATGCCGCTTAACTCTTTGTCGCTGACAAAGCAGCCCTGTAAACGGGCCGGCGCGGCCGCGTCCGGGCTTTGGAAGAGCATGTCGCCCTGGCCCAGCAGCCGCTCCGCGCCGGTGGTGTCCAAAATCACGCGGCTGTCGGTGCTGGAGGCCACGGCGAAGGCAATGCGGGCCGGGAAATTGGCTTTGATGATGCCGGTGACCACGTCGACAGACGGCCGTTGCGTGGCAATGATCATGTGGATGCCGGTGGCGCGGGCCATCTGCGCCAGTCGGGTAATGCCCCGCTCCGTATCTTCGGGCGAGAGCATCATCAAATCAGCCAGCTCGTCGATGATGATGACGATGTGCGGCAGCTTTTTTGTATCCTTGTTTTTGCGGATCTTCTTGTTGTAATCGTTGATGTTGCGTGCGCCCACGTCGGCAAACATTTTGTAGCGGTTGTCCATCTCGCGCATGGCCCATTGCAGCGTACCGATGACGCGATCCATATCGACCACCACCGGCGCAGCCAGGTGCGGCACGCCGTTGTAGCCGGTCAGTTCCACCCGCTTGGGGTCCACCATCACTAGCTTCAAATCGTCCGGGGTATTCAGCAGCAGCAGCCCGGCGATAATGCTGTTGACGCAGACCGATTTACCGGAGCCGGTGGTGCCGGCGATGAGCAAATGGGGCATGGCGGCGAGATCGGCGGCGATGGGCTGCCCGGCCACGTCCTGTCCCAGGCCAATGGCCAGCGAAGACTTTTTGGCGACTTTGACGAAATTCTCCGACTCCATCACGTCGCGCAGGGAGACCAGGGCTTTGGCCGGATTGGGCACTTCGATGCCGACGTAGCCGCGGCCCAGGCACGGGGCCTGGATGCGAATAGAGCGCGCCTGCAGCGCCAGGGCCAGGTCGTCGGCCAGCCCGGCGATTTTGCCCACTTTGACCTTGGTGCGTTTGCCGCCGCGCATTTCCAGGTAGTTGGGCTCCACGCCAAACTGGGTGATGGTCGGGCCACGGTTGATTTCCACGACGGTGGCCGGCGCGCCAAAACTTTCCAGCGTATGCTCGATGATTTCCACCTGTTCGCGGATGGCCGCGTTGCTGAGATCCTGGTCGCTGCCCGGCTCCAGCATGTCGGGCAGGGCCGGCAATGACCAGTGATGGATGCCGGCAGTGGCCATGTCGCCCACGAAAGCCGGTTCGGGGGCGGCGGCCGACGGCCGGGCGGCGGCAGGGGCAGCGCGGCGGGGAGAAGTGGCGGGACGTTCTGGCGGCGGCACGGCCGTTACCGGGGCGCGTTTGGGGGCGGCCGGCGGCGGTGGTTGGGTCGTGGGCTCGGGCAGGGGCATTTGCACCGGCTGGGGCTGGCTGCGGCTGAGCGTTTGCCCGCCCTTCTGGCCGGGGTTGATGGGGATGTCAGGTTTAACGGCCGTGTCTCCCCCTGACGCGCTGCCCTGCAACCAGGCCGGGATGGCGGCAAAGAAATCCACCAGATCGTGCCGGGAAAGGCCCAGCATCAACACCGCGCCCACCAATCCCACGACAACCAGAATCAAGATCGCCCCAATCGTGCCGACGGCTTGCGTGAGCGAATAACCGATCAGGCCGCCCAAATAGCCGCCGCCGGTTTCCGAGCGGGCGATTTGCCAGAAATCATTGAGGCCGTTGTTGAGCAGGAGTTGGGCCATGGAGGCAAAGGCGGCAAACGTCAGGAAAAACAGCCCAAAGCCGACGACGCGGTAAGCGGGGATTTCCGGCGGTTGTTCCATGCCCCACAACACCAGGTAAACGCCCAACGCCCCGGTGATAAGCGGAACGAGTGCGCCGCCCCAGCCAAAGGTGCGCCACAACAGACCGGCTAACGCGGCGGTGAGCTGGCCCTGGTTGGGCGAGAGCAGGCTGAGGACGAGAACGGCCGTGATGAACACAATCACAATGCCGGTGATGAGCGCCTTTTGCGGCAGATTCAGATTGAAGCTGGGCTTCTTGCGGCTGGTGGTGGTGCGCTTGCGCGGCGGGCTGGATTTGCGGCTGCGCGAATTGGTCCCACCGCGGGTGGTTTTGGTGCGGGCCGTGGTTTTACGTTTACTTCCCTTGCCGGAAGAACTGCCAGAAGTTGTCTTCTTGTTTGCCATAGCTCAAATGTTCCTATGGCATTATAACATGGAAACAGCCATGAGGCAGGTGGTGTGGTAACATACGTGGGCAGCGCCCGGCGAACCTGAGCGCTTACCGGAGAAATCCAAAATAATGTTGAGAACGTGATGATTTTTACCAAGTCAAATGACATTCCTTTTCTGCAATTTGCGAGTTTGCCGGCGAACGGCCGTGTCCAGCACGCCATCTTCACCCGGCAGGGCGGCGTCAGCCCGGCCCCATTTGATTCGCTGAACCTGAGCGTGTCGGTGCCGGACGAGAAAGAGCGAGTGTACGCCAACCGGCGGCGGGCGTATGGGCTGTACGGCCGTGACACCGACACCGTCGTTCATGCCCATCTGGTACACGGCCGTGACGTGGCCCGCGTAACCCAGGCCAACAACGGGACCTGGCTGCCTCGCGTCGACGCCATCCTCACCGACGAACCGGGCTGCGCCCTGACGATGAATTTTGCTGACTGCACGCCCATTTTGCTCTACGACCCGGCGCATCAGGCCATCGGCCTGGGGCACGCCGGCTGGCAGGGCACGGTAAAAGATTTGCCGGGGGCGATGGTGGCAGCGATGGAGCGCGAATTTGGCAGCCGCCCGGCCGACCTGATCGCCGGTATTGGGCCGTGCATCGGGCCATGTTGTTATGAGGTGGGCGAGGCAGTGATAACGGCCGTACACGCCGCCTTCACTAACCCCGAAACCCTATTCCACCCCAATCCCCAACCCCCAGCCCCCAACCCCCACTTCGATTTGCCTGAAGCCAACCGGCGCAACCTGCAGCGCGCCGGAGTGCAGCAAATTGAGCTGTCCGGTTTGTGTACGGCTTGTCGCACCGATTTATTCTTCTCGCATCGCGCGGAAAACGGCCGTACCGGCCGGTTCGGCAGCATATTCGTTCTGAACGCTCACTGAACGGCCGTGAGGGGCGAAGTAAGGACGCGCTTGCGGGCAGATGGCCTGATAAAGCTGCACATGACGCGCAATCAGGGCTTCGTAGCTGAATTGCAAGCTGATTTCGCGCCCGGCCAGCCCCATTCTTTTGGCCTGTTCGGGATTTTGTAACAGCCAGGCCAGTTTATCGGCCATGCCAGCCACATCGTTGATTGGGACCAGGAAGCCGCTGCGCCGGTCGGCTACCAGGTCGGGGATGCTGGTGGCCCGCACGGCCACAACCGGCAGCGCGGAGGCCATCGCCTCCAGGATAACGATGCCAAAGGTCTCGATATCGGAAGCGATCATAAAGGCACTGGCCAATCTGTAGAGGCCGGGCAAATCTCCCTCGGGCGAGACAAAGCCGGTGAAATGGCAGCGCGCAGCCATGCCCAATTGCTCGCACTGCGCGGTCAGGGCCGGACGACGGCAGCCATCGCCGACGACGAGCAGTTCAGCGTCCAGGCGCTGCATCACCAGCGCCGCCGCCTGAATGACCGCGTCAACATTTTTGTCGACGTCCAGGCGGCCAACGTGGAGGAGCACCGGCTTGTCGGGCGGCAGGTCATACCGTTGGCGCAGCCGGTCGGCCTCGTCGTCCGTGCGCGGCGCGGCCTGGAAATGTTGCAAGTCGGCGCCATTCGGGATGATGTGGGCCGTGCGCCAAGCGTGCCGGCGGACCGCGTCCGCTACCGGTTTGGCCGGGGCGATGACGGCGGCGCACCGGCTGAGGAACCAACGGCCGTATTGCCACAACAACCAGTCAAGCCGAATCGGGCTTCCCCAAAACGACGGCGTGTATTTAGCCACAAACCAGGGCAGCTGGTGTAGGGTCAGGACCACCGGGATGTTCAGGCTCCTGGCAGCCTGGAGGCCACAAATACCCAGCAGCAGCGGTTCGTGGAGATGGATGATGTCGGGGTTAAACGCGTGTACTAGCCGGTTGATCGCTCGCTGCGGCCAAAGCAAGAAACGTTGGTTGACGCGCGCCGGATTGGGACGGGAAGGCAGGCGTTCGATGCGGAGACGGCCGTTTTGCGTGCTGTAGCCCTCGCGCCGGTCACTGGCGGCAATGACCATAACGTCATGCCCTTCTGCGGCTAACCCTTCGGCCAGCCGGGCGGCGGCCAGGGCCGCGCCGCTGATCATCGGCGGGTAAGATTGGCAAATTTGCAAAATTCTCATGAAATCCTCCTGTTGCTGCGCAAGTCTTAACTTCTCAGGCAAAAACTGGCCGGGTAACCGGAGTTGTCTTTTGCTTATAACAATGCCGGACATCAGCCCGGAGCTCGCCGACGAGTTGATGGGCCAGGTTTGGGTCTTGGAAGCGCAGGCAGCATTCAAAATTGGTGCGCAGCGCCCAACGATCGATGTTGGCCGAACCAATGAGCATGTCGCCCTGGTCGTTCCACGCCTCTTTGGCGTGCATGTAACAGCCGGTATACCGGTAAACCTGCGCGCCGGACTGCGCCAACAGGCGGCACAAGCGGCGATTGGCGATATCTATGAACGGCACGCGGGTATGGTGCGAGAAGAGGATGGTCACGCGCACCCCCCTTTCTGCCTGAGAGCGCAGGGCGTTCATGATTTCGGCGTCGGGCAAAAAGTACCAACTGCGCAGGGTGACGGCCGTTTTCGCCGACAGGATCAGGTCGAGCAAAGCGCGACGGATGTCCTGGCGGTGGCCAGGCACGGTGAGCAGCAGCGGCATACCGGCAACGGTCAGGTCGGTGGGGCAATGGGGGAAACGGCCGTGGCTCTTAAACGCCCGCAAACTGTCGTATAACTGCGTAAAGCCTTCGCCCAATTCGCCAGCCAGTCGCAAATTGGTATCGCGCCAGCCCAGGTAATGGTCGCCAATGTTGGAGCCGCCGATGAAGGCGGTACGGCCGTCGATGGCGCAAAATTTGCAGTGCAGCCGATTAAACTGGCCGATGCGCCCGCCTCGCGGACGGAATAAATCCACCTGGACGCCGGATGCCTGTAAGTGCGCCAAAAGTTGGCGATTGCGACGACCGTGCCGCCAGTTGTCCAGGTAAACGCCCGCTTCATCGACCATCAGGTGAACGGCCACGCCGCTGGCAGCTTTCTGGGCGAGGATATGGCCAACCCTGCGGGCAACGTGGCCATCGTCGAAGGCGTAGTAGGCCATGTGGATGTGATGTTGGGCAGTGAGCAGCGCCGTTTGTAATTCCGTATAAAACGCCTGAACGTCATTGAATAATTTTGACTGAAGCATGACAACCTCCACCTACCTTGCAAAGGCTCACTGTTTCCGAGCAAATACGAGCCGCCATACGGCAAACATCGTGACACTGCTCACGACGATGCCCGCCCAGACACGCGGCGTGAATTGCAGGCCGAAAGCGCCGATGGCCGTCACCACAATCACGCCGGGCAGCCGGCCAAATAAATTGGCAATGAAGAAACGGCGCGCGGAGAGGGCGCTGAGTCCGGCGACGTAATTCATCACGTCGGCGGGGAAGATGGGCAGCATGAAGGCGAACAGGAAGAAGAGCAGCCCTTTTTCGGCAGAGATGGCATACCATTTGTTCAGCGTGCTGGTGGGGGTCAACTTTTCGACTAACGGCCGTCCCACCTGCCGCGCCAGCCAGAAGGCAACCTGGCTGCCCAACACCGTCGCCAGTAAATTGATCCAGAACGCGGGCAGAAAGCCATAGACGTACGCTCCGCCAATCATCAGGGCATGGCCGGGGATGGCGGCCACAATCACCTGAAACACCAGGATAACGGTGAGCAGCAGCGGCGCCAGGATGCCAAACTGGTCGAGATAATCGGCCACGGCCTGCCGGTTGCTGATGATCAGGAGCATCTCGCGGATGGGCTGGCGGAACCAGATGAACAGACCGACCCCGATGACGGCGGCGCAAATTTTGAGGATGAGGGGGAAACGGCCGTTTACTTTTTTATCGATGGCACTGTTCAGGTTAGAAAAATGGACTAGCATCGCCTTCTCTCCTTTCGCTGCGGGGCGGTGCCTGAAACGAAAGTTTTGCGATGAAGCCCCTGATAATTGGATGATATAGGCCAAAACTTGTGCTGGTTTGGCGTTTTTGTGCGAATGTGTGCACCTGGTTACGATCCCGTTTTTCTGCTTGCATGGCCTGCGGGGAAAATCGAACTCACGATCTCCAATTAACCCGTTATTTCCCGGCTTTTCTGGCCGAAAAAGAGCCGCCAGGCGCCTAACATCACGACCCCGGCGACGGCGATGCCGATCCAGGCGTTGAGCGAAAGTTGGAAGCCATAAGCGCCAACGGCCGTCAGCACCACCACGCCCGGCAGGCGGCCAAACAAATTGGCGATAAAGAAGCGGCGCGGCGAGAGCGAGCTGAGTCCGGCGATGTAGTTCATGATGTCGGCGGGGAAGATGGGCAGCATGAAGGCGAACAGGAAGAAGAGCAGCCCTTTTTCGGCGGACGCGTCGTACCATTTATTGAGCAGGTCTACCGGAGCCAGCTTTTCGATTAACGGCCGTCCCGCCCGGCGCGCCATCCAGAAAGCGATCTGGCTGCCGACCACCGTCGTCGCCAGGCTGAGACAGAAGGCCGGCCAAAAACCATAGACGTAGCTGCCGCCGACCATCAGGGCGTGGCCGGGAATGGCCGCCACAATCACTTGCAGCACCATAATGACTGCCAGCAACAGCGGGGCCAGCACGCCGAATTGGTCGAGATAAAGGGCCACCGCTTCCCGGTCGCTGATGATGCCCAAGATGTCGCCGATGGGCTGGCGGAACCAGAACAGCAGACCAAGCCCGACAGCGGCGGCGCTGATTTTGAGGATAAGGGGGAAACGGCCGTTAATTTTTTCATACAACACGGTGTTGAAGCTGGGGAAGCTGGGCATATGGGCTAACATCAAATTCTCTCCTTCCGGCAGGGGGCAGTTGCCCCGCTTGTGGTACTTTTGGGTGTTTGATTTTTGGTTAGTTGCTTGGGATGTTGATGCTAGAAGTATGCCAGACGCGCGCCACAACTTCCGGCCGAGAGACGCCGGTTTTCAAAAGCGAATCTACTAAATTTGGTAGATTTGAGAGCCTACACCAGAGGCGGCGCCTCGTTGCCCGCCTCAATGATGGCCCGCCGGACGTCGGTGGTAAGCAAAATGAGGCTGCCGATGATAAAAAAAGCGGCCAGGGGCAAGAGGGCGGCGCGGGCGCTGCCGGTGATCTGCACGGCGAGCGCAAACACCAACGGGCCAACCCACGAAGTGCCTCGTTCGCTGATTTCATACAGGCTGAAATAAGCCGATTCCTCGCTGGCGGGGACCATTTTGGCGAACATGGACCGGCTCAGGGCCTGCGAACTGCCCAGCACCAACGCCTCGACGGCCGCCCAGCCCCACACCTGCGCCGGGGTTGTTAACCAGCCAAAAGCGTAAACGAGCAGCCCTGTCCAGCCCAGCAGGGTGATCATCACCGTCCACTTTGCGCCAATGCGTTTGGCGATCTGGTTAAACCCAATCGCGCCCAGGGCGGCCACAAACTGGATCATCAGAATCACGCCTACCAATTGCTCCGGTCCCATGCCGAACTCGGCGGCGGCAAAAATGGCCGCGACTGTATTCACCGTCATGATGCCGTCGTTGTAGATGAGGTAGGCAATGAGAAATTGCAGCGTGCGCGGGTGATGGCTGAGCATGTCGATCAGGGTATGGACAAACTGGCGGATGCTGTGGGTGAAGAAATTAGCGCCTGGCGGCAGGGCAACGGCCGTTTCCCGCACCACCAATCGCCGCCGGGGATAGACCCAGGTGAACAGCAGCCACCACGCCCCGGCGCTGGCCAGGGAGAGACGAACGGCAACGGCCGTGTCCGCCAGCAGTTGCAGCAGCGCCAGATTCAGCGCCAGCAGCAGCCCACCGCCCACATAGCCATACGCAAACCCAAGCGCACTGACCCGGTCCTGGTCCTCCGGGCGGGCAATATCCGGCAAATAGGCGTTATAAAAGACCACCGCCGCCCCAAACGAAAAATTCGCCAGGATAAACAACAGCCCGCCCACGACAACCCAATCGCCGCCGCTGACCAAACCCAGAAGAATGGTCGCCGTGCTGCCAATGGTGGCAAACGTCAGCAGCAGCCGCTTCTTCAGATTCGTAAAATCGGCCAGCGCGCCCAGCAGCGGCAGAAAGGCCACCTGCAAAATCACCGAAAACGTCACGCAAAAGGGGTAGAAAGCTTCCGGTTCAATCTGGAATGGGCCAATCGGCAGGATGCTGCCCATCCGGGCGGCAATCAGCGCTGCCAGATAAGGCCCCAGAAACGCCGTGACCACCGTCGTCGAAAAGGCGGAATTGGCCCAATCGTACATGGCCCAGCCAGTAATTTCTCGTTTGTTGTCCATGGAATTCCCCCTCATTGTCCAAATGCAGTTCCCACAGCCGCTAAGTTGTTTTACAATGATGGCATCATGCGTACAGTATGCACGATTTTGCTCTGTTTTTTCCAGTAAATCTTGTGAAGAGCTGCGGAGATTGGTTTTCCGCGGCCCAAAAGGGGGGCCCCATGGATCGTAAACAGTTTGGCAAACTCGTGGCCGCGCTGCGCAAAGAGCAGTTTGACGAAAACGGGGATCGCTATACCCAGGCAAAGCTGGCCGAAGTCATTTTGAACCAAGACCCGCAGACGCCGCTTAACGACATCGTCATCGGCAAGATTGAGCGCGGCGAACGCACGATTTTGGATGACCACACCCTGCTCAATCTGGCCAATGCCCTTCAATTGACAATCGGGGAACGGCGCATTTTCTTTTTGCTGGCGACAGGCCTGGACCATTTACAAATTTATCCTGCGGAGGAAGCCCCAGAAGATTTGCTGGGCCTCGTGTTGGAGATGCTGCAAGATATTCGGCTGCCGGCGCTGCTGCTGGATCGGTATCTGAACGTGGTGGCGGTGAATGGGCTGCTGCTTCAGTTTTACCAGATGTCGCACATTGACCTTTCGCAGCAAGCGGGTAAACCGGGGGGAAGCAACTTGCTCAATTTCATTTTCTCGCCGGCTTTTGCGGAGGCGCGGCAACACATGCCGCCGCCGATGTGGCATCGTTTTGCGGTGGGCAACGTGATCTATTTTCGCCGCATGACGCTGCCGTACCGGATGACGCCTTATTTTGGCAAGTTGTTTGCCCATTTGCGCAAAAATCGGGAGTTCCGCTGGTTTTGGGAGCAGGTGTTTTACGAAGAGAAGCTTTATTTTGTGGGGGGAGAATCGTTTCAGATGGGGTCAGCGCTGGCGGGGCGTTTCCGCTTTCTTACCGCGCCCTTGGTGACGCATACGCCCTATGGCAACCTGGAGATTCTGACGCACATACCGCGGGATGAGGCAACGGCCGTTGCCTTCCACCAGATGTCGCAGCAAACTCCGGCGCTGGCTCACCAGATCGGTCCCTGGCCAGAGGCGGCCTGGGGCTAATTGGCCGCTTGCAACAACATCACCAACCATCCGTATAGCTCCATGAAATTTGCCTTTAGCGCATATCAGGCGTTGTCTACAATCGTCAAAGGAGTGTTTTGAATGTCTCGGATTCGCAATAGTTGGGAACTTGTCAAAGCCAGTTGGCGCGTTTTACTGGCCGATAAAGAGCTGGTCCTTTTCCCGATCATCTCGTTTTTTGCTTCGATGATCGTCGTGGCCACGTTCTTCCTGCCCATGCTCTTCGCCGGCGTCTTCGACGCCATCTTTGCCGGCGGCGCCCAAGTTCTCGGTCTGGTCGTTGGCTTTGCCTTCTACATTTTCCTCTACTTCGTCACCTTCTTCTTCAACTCTGCCCTGGTCGGCGCGGCTATGATCCGGTTGGAGGGCGGCGACCCCACGGTGAGCGATGGCTTGCGTATCGCCGGGCAGCACGTCGGCTCTATCTTTGGCTACGCCGTGATTGCCGCCACAGTGGGCATGATCTTACGGGCTATCTCTGAACGCGCCGGCATTTTGGGGCAGATTGTGATTGGCATCATTGGTTTTGCCTGGAACATTGCCACCTTCCTGGTTGTGCCGATTTTAGTAGTGGAAGGTGTTGGTCCGGTGGACGGCGTGAAGCGCAGCGCCGAACTGCTCAAAAAGACCTGGGGCGAGCAACTTGCGGGCAATTTCAGCATCGGCCTGATTTTTGGTCTGCTGATTTTTGGCGTTATCCTGGCTGGCGGCGCGCTGACGGTGGTAACGGCCGTTGCCGGCTTCACCTGGCTGGCCATTACCCTCGCCCTGCTGGTCCTGGTCACCCTGATTGTCCTGGGGCTCATCAGCTCTTCGTTGAACGGTATTTTTACAGCGGCCGTTTATCAATTTGCCACCACCGGCGAGAGCAAATACTTCGACCCGGAGATGGTGAAAAGCACGTTCAAGCAAAAGTAAAAGAAAAAGGCAGGGTAACGGCCGTTACCCTGCCTCTCATTCATTCATAGTGTGTCCACATCCGCAGAATCTTCACCACTCTCTCTGCCTCGTAAACCTGATAGACCAGCCGGTACTGGATATTGATCCGGCGGGAATAGGCTCCCGATAAGTCCCCCATGAGCTTCTCGAATCGCGGTGGCGTGTGGAATGGGTCTTCAGCCAGAAGCGCCAACAATTCTTGGACTTTCGGCCGCAGACCAGCGGCGCTCACCTTTTTAGCGTCTTTTTTGGCCTGAGTTGTGTAAACAATCCGCCAACTCACCACTCAACCTCGTCGTCGCAAGCGTCAACGGCCGTTTCCATCCCCTCCACAATCGAATCACGCATCCCCGGAATATTCAGCAAGAACAGCGTCTCTTCTATCGCCCGCCAATCGTCTTCCGAGAGCAGCACAGCGTTGCCCCGCTTGCCGGTAATCACGACCGGTTCATGAGAAAGCGCCACCTGATCAAGCAAGCGGTACAGATTTGCCCGCGCTTCTGTCGCTGTTAGAGTCGTCATCATCAAACCTCCAGCATCACGTTTGCACATATAGTACGGAATTACGTACGATTGGTCAACAAAAAAGGCCATCGGTTGCCCGGTGGCCTTGATTTTTATTTATTGAGAGAACGCCTCACTGTCAATTTTAACCGGGCAGTTGGCTAAACCCTTTGACCGCTTTCCGTCCAGGTCGCCGTCTGACACCAGTCACTTACATTTCATTTGTTTGGGTTCTCTCAATAAACTTTACGCAAAACCTGAAGCCAGGTTGCGGCGATGGCCCGGTTTAGACCTGACAAGTTTCAGAAAACCTATCAGGTCTTGGCCGAACGCCTGCTTTTACAAGCGGCTACTGATTTTGTTACGCACCCAAATCCGACACAGGCGCCAGGGCAAAAGCCAGCGGCATCCCATCTCGATCCAGGTAATTGAGCCGACTCCAGCCATTGGTGGCCATCGCATCCACGCTGAGCGTCTCGGCGAAGGCGGCGCGCACGCAGGAGTCGCCTTCAGGGGTGAGGGCGCGCAGCAGATAAGCGGCTGTGACGTTGCGGCTGTACTCGCCGTTGGCCTCACTGTAGCCGCCCACAGGGCTGCCCACCTGCCCGCTTACGCCTTCCACCGAACCGACGCTGCCGCGATTGATGTTGAAGCTGAAGGTGGCAAAGTCGTGCTCGTGGCGGGCCTTGAAGGAGAGGGTCACCAGGTCGGCGGTGGTGCTGTAGTTGAGGAAGCCGCAGGGATTGGCTTCGACTGCGCCAATTTTCACCGGGTGGATTTCCGCCTCGCAGGGGATGTTATCCACGTGGACGATCATGCGGAAGGCGACCACTTTGCCGCTCTCGACGATGAGGTTAGCCGCCGGAGCCGGGTCTGTGTCGACCTCGCTTGTGCCAAAGGGGGCGTTGCCCACCGCCACGACCGGCTGCACGTTGGTGATGGCCCCATCCTGGAAGGGGATGCGCACGCCGGCGTTGTTGAACAGTTCCAGCTTCATTTCGTATTTGCCCGCGCCCAGATAAGCGTTGCCTCCATTGAGCAAATGGGTCTCGAAGTGGGCGCTGGCGGTGTTTTCGTGGGCGTTGACTTGCGGCGTCCACGAACCGGTGGGGGGATCTTCCGGCTGAATCTGGAAGAGATTGTGGCCGGTGACGGTGAGCGCCGGGTCGGTGTCCGGGCCGAGGGTGTAGGGCTTGAATTTGAGGTGACCGTCGGGGGCGACGTAGGCGTAGTGGCGCACAACCTGCCGATCCATGGCATGCCAGGTGTCGCTAACCGTATTGTTGTCGCTGTCGGCGACTTTGCGGTAAGACCAGCGATAATGGGTGATCCCGTTGCCGATCAGGTCCTCGCCGAAGTAGACGCGGGGTTCCAACACGCCGCCAAAGGGCGAACCGGGAATTGTGCCGCCGCCGGAAATGGTCAGGCCGCGCTGCGCGCCGGCCAGCGGCCCTTCAACCTGCTCGAAGCCAATGTTTTCGCCGATGCCCAGGATGGCCAGGTGGTTACCGGGCACCCGCGGGGCCGGTTCGCACCAGGGCACGCGGGGGTCGGTGATGCGGATGGTCACTTCGCTGCCGCAGACGTAGTTCCAGTAGGTGTTGCAGGCGATGGGCGGGTGATAAACAGTGGTCCAGACGCCGCCGATGGCGTATTCCACCCAGAAGTACAGGTCGGGATGGTCGCCGAAGCAGAGGTACCAGATGGATGTGTCGAAACGGCCGTTCCCATCCGTCTCCACCACCGCCACCTCATCGCAGCGGATGATATACCAGAACCAATCCAGCAGGCAGAGATAAGGCAGAATCAAGCTGACGTTGTCAATGAGGGCCTGCCGCACGACGGTCACCGAATTGGAGGCTAAATTGGCCCGGATTTGCTGCGGCAGTTGGGTCAACTGCGCTTCCTTCACGTTGGCGGCCATCAGGCGCATCTCCCTGGGTGGCAGGGGCTGCGGGTTGAGGGCTACTTTCTCGATGGGTGACGCAAAGCGGTGCATGGCGGCGATGGCTTCCGGCGAGGGGTCAATCACGCCGGGGTCAAAGCGGAAGGGTGGATCGGGTTCGGGGATGGGCGGCCAGGGAAACGGCCGTTCCAGCAGCGGAATCAACTCATCGCGCAGCCGCCAGATGTCCCGGTCGGGCAGCCGCAAGATCAGCCGGGGGATGCGGTCCACTTCGCAAATGTGGACGCGGGCATGGCAAACAGGCTTGTTCTCCGTGACGCCGTTGATTTCTACCGGCCGCACCACCTGCCCGCGCGCGCGGCATCGGCACCACGGCCACCAGCGCCAGCGCAGTTCCGGAATGGGCAGTAGTTCATAGCGGCGTTGATCGGGGCGGTACCGCCACAGCGCCTCATGGGCTTCCCAGCGGGCCATCGTTTCCAACGTCATATCTTCGGGTCTGTTTTCTTCCTGGGGCACCGGGCCGAAGAAGAGGCGGGCGTGGCGCGCCTGCTCGTCGCTCAGGTCCAGGCTGACCTGGCCGCGTGCGGCATTGAAAGGTGCGCTGGCGAGCAAACGGCCGCGCCGGTCAAAGGCGTAGGCCATCACTTCCAGTTCCTTACCCGGATCGCCGTCAAACGGCACCACAAATGTAAATCCTTTTTCTTTTCGACTACTTTTTTCTTGAGCCATGTTTTACCTCCGATAAGTAGGGCGTTCCTGCCGGCGGCCAGGCCGGTCACGAACACCTTGTGAATGTTTCTGATTACGTCTGGTTAAACGGGTGGGCTGGCAACTTTTCGGGGTCTGCGTGTGAAGGTTACGTTAAAGAATGATAAGCCAACAAAAAAAAGACCCCAGGGGTTTTCTGAAACCCCTGGGGTCTGCGGGCGTTAGCCGCCAGACTGCCCGCGGCAGCGCTCAAAATCGTCTAGCGTTTTGCGGACGTTGATGATGCCTTTGCCCAGGGCCGGGTCGGGCACGGCCGTTGCTTCGCAGCCGCACTCAATAATCCGCCGCACTTCGGCGGGCGAAAGTTGGCCGCCGCCGCGCTCAATCACCAGGGCGGCCAGGCCGGAAACCATCGGCGTGGCGAAGGAGGTGCCGCTCCAGTAGGCGAAGCCGGTGTTGTGTTCGGTTTTGATCACCGGGCCGATAACGGCCGTTGGGCAATCCTGATTACCGCACACATCGTTGGCGGGCACGCACTTCGTCGGGTCCTTGTCGTCGGGACGGCCGTCGCCGCCCGGCGCAGACAGATCGCCACGATTGGAGAAGCAGCCGCGCCGTCGTTCTTGATTGGTTCCGGCCACGCCAATGAGCGGTCCCCAGTTGGCCGGCAGGTTGGCCGGCTCCGGCTGGGGCAGGTTGGCCGAATCGTTGCCGGCGGCGGCCACCACCACGATGTCCGCGCAGTGAGCGGCGCGCAGCACGTCGCGCAGCGCCAGCACTTCCACCGGCAAATTAAAGCCCGCTTCGTCCGGCGGCACGCGAATGCCCAGGCTCATGTTGATCACCGCACCCAGCACGCCTTCCGGCAGTTGGCCGCGCGCGTTGGCCTTCACAAAGTCGAACAGCGCCTCGACCAGCGAATACAGATCGCCGATATTGTTGTCGTTGAGCACGCGGATTAACTGGATGTCGGCGTAGGGGGCGACGGCGTGCGCCAGCCCGGCGGAAAAGATGCCGTGGTTGCTCAGGTCTTTTTGGGCGTTGTCCTCGGCCGGCACCGGATAGCTGGCAGTCTGTACCGTGAGCGGAGCCGGTTTTGTCACCCAATCCAGCGTTTGGCGGCCAGGGGCAGCGCTCTGCGCGGCATAGGGCGAGGTATCGAACACGCCAATGCGCACGCCGCGTCCGGTTGCCGGATCGCGCGCGCCGGTCAGTTCAATTTGGGCGAAGGCCCACTGTTTGAGGAATAAATCCGGCGGCGCGCTCTGGCTGTTGCTGCCAGAACTGCCGGTCGGGTCCCAGGGGCTGCCGGTGGGATCCCACGGACTGCCGGTCGGGTCCCAGGGATGGCCGGACAGCCAGTTGGGTTCGCCGCGCACGCTGCCGCCGCGCCCGACCGCCCGGTTAATGGCGGCAATGGCGGCGGCCACAGCGTCCGCCGTGCCGGTGAGCTGGTAGAGATCGATGACGTAATCGCCAAAGTCCACGTCGGCGCAGTCATTGAGGCAGGCGCGCACGTCGGGGTCCAATTCGGCAAAGTTGATGCGGCGCAAATAGTCCGGTTGGATGATGTCGCCGGCGGCGTTAACGGCCGTGGCCACAGCCGCCGTCGGCCCGCTGACAATGACCTGGTCCTGAACGTAAAATTCTTCCGGCGGGAATTCCGGAGTGGGCGGTTCTTCCGGCGGTGGTGGGGGCGGCTCCGACGGCCGTCCCGGCCCCATCAACAGACCAATCAACCCGGCCAGCAGCAGCAAGAGGGCCAGCAGCAGCCAGCCTGGCGCATCCAAAAAAATCGCCACAGCCACCACCAGCACGAGCACAAGTAAAAGACCTGGTAACGAACGATTTTCCACGGGCAATTCCTCCTTAAAAAATAATTTAACGCAGAGACGCTGAGGCGCAGAGAAAAATCTGCGTCATCGGCGAAATCTGCGGATTTTCATGTATGGCGCTGAGCCTGCGCTCATGTCGTCTCCTGCGAAAGTAATTTAACGCAGAGATTGGTCTAATTTTAATAAACGATGGGAGTGTGGGTTTTGCGGCACGGCCGTTTTACAACACCCCGGTATCACCGACCAGAAAAAATGGCGCCCAAAAATATGGATGCTGGTCGAGGTGCTGCAACTGCGCCTGGCGCAGGGCCGCGCCTTTGCTGGCTCCGGCGGCCAACGCCGCATAAAAGCTCTGCATCAGCGACGCGGTGATGGCATCCTCCACCGGCCAGAAGGTGGACACCAGCGAAGACGCGCCGGCCGCCAGGAAGGCGCGCATCAGCCCCAGCAGCTCGTCGCCGCCGCCCACCAGACTGCGCCCCGTCTGGCAGGCGCTGAGGGTGACAAGAGAAGCTTGCAGGCGCAGGTTGAAGATGTCCAGCGTCGTCAGCCAGCCGTCGGCCAGAGCCAGGCCGGAAAAGAGCGGGTTGTCGGGGCGGAATTCGCCGTGCGTGGCCAGATGCAGCACGCGATAATCGGCGGCGCAGCGGCGCAGGGTATCCAGGGTGGCCTCCTGCTCCAGCAGGGCGGTTCCGGCCCAGGTCTGGGCGATGGTTTGGGCTTCGTGGGGAGCGTCGGGTAAACGGCCGTGGCCCGAATAGCCCAATGCCAGCAGCCCGCCGTCGGCGCGTACGGCCGTCTGGCAGTAGGCCAGCATGCTGGCCGAGGGCAAATAGCTCATTTCAAACTGCGGCAGCAGATAAGCCTCGCCGTCAAACAGGGCGTGGCAGGGCAGGTAATGGAGCGGGCCGTGCGGCACAATGATCAGCCGCGTAAAGCCGGCCAACAGCGGGCGCACCGGCGCAAAAAGCTGCTGGTAGAGCTTGTGCAGCACCCCCTGCACGTTAGCGCTGAGCGCGGCGCGGCGGGCCGGTTGGCTGTGGGGCACGGCGCGCAAATTCAACCAGAGAAGCTGCAAAAGCTGCTGCACCTGGGCCAGGGTAGCCGGCAAGCGCACGGCCTGGATTTCGGCGCGAGTCACCAGGAAGACGACGAGACGGCCGTGCAAGCTGAAAAATTCCAGCAGCGCTGTGTCGTCGTCCAGGTAGGGCTGGATGGGTTCGGTGCGCACCTGCCAAAGCGCGGCATCCTGGGCATAGGCGGCGTTGCGCACCAGGAGTTTGTGCCAGACGGCCGTGATCTGCCGTTCCACGTCCAACACGTGCTGGCCGATGGCCTGCTGGGCGGCCAGCTGGGCGGCCGGATCATCGCGCTGGCCGGGCTGCTCGCCGGTTTGCCAGCGGCGGTAGAGGCGGTCGCGTTCTTCGCGCAGGGTATGGATTTGCCCGACCAGGATTTGGTCGGCCGGGCTGCGGGCCTCGATGCGCAGGTCCAGCCGGTTGGCCAGAAGATCCAGCAGGGCGCGGGATTTGGCCCGCTCGGCGACGTTCAGACCGGCTTCCGGCTGTTCCTGCGCCAGATGCAGATCCACCACGTCTTCGTAGAGGCGCATTTTGTCCTGGGCAAAATCGGCGCGGTATTCCAGCATGAGACGGCCGTACAACTGCTCCAGGGCGGCGATACCCTTGTGCCAGGCATCCAGGGCGGCGGCGGGGTTGTCCTGGCGGGCGGCCAGCGTGCCTTGCAGGTGGTAGCCCTGGTGGGTCAGGGTGGGCAGGTTGTGGGCCGTGGCGATGGCCAAAACGGCCGTGACCAACCTTTCGGCCAGGTCGAGCTGCTCCAGAGCCAGGGCGGCCTGGGCGGCCAGCAGTTGGGCGCGGGCTTCACCCAGGGGCGAATTGTGTTCCTGGTAAACGGCCGTGGCTAACTGGGCCAGGACCAACGCACCCTCCGCCTGCTGCTGATAAAGCAGCACCTTGGCGATGTGCAGATCGGTTTCGGCCAGGGCCGCGCGGTTACCTTCCTGTTCAAAGAGGGCGCGCGCTTCCAGCAGAGAAGCCAGCGCCGCCTCATATTGCCCGAGGCCGATGGCCGCGTGGGCTTCGTTGAGAATGCATTTGCCGATTTCGTAGGGCGTGCCCAACTGGCTGAACAGCTCGCGGGCGCGGCGGCATTTTTCCAGGGCCTCGTTGAAGCGGCAAAGCTGGAGCAGGCAGTCGCTGGTGAAGAGTTCCACAAGCATGGCGTGGCGGGAACGGCCGTCTTGCCCAAAGCCTTCCCGCGCCGAATCCAGCAGGGTCAGCGCCTCGTTGTAGCGGCCCAGAATGAAGTAGGTCATGGCCAGGTTTTGCTGGGCGCGGGCGGCGTCTACCATGTTGCCGCGCCGGGTGTAGGTTTCCAGCAGCCCCTGATTGGTGGTGATGGACTCTGTGAAGCGACCCAAATTGCGCAAGATGATAGAGCGGTTCATGTCTACCACCAGCAGGCGGTCCTGGGCTTCTTCGCCCAGGGATTCGTAGAGATCATGGGCCTGGTTGAGCAGGTTTAATGCGGCGGTGTCCTGGCCGAGACGGCCGTGGATGATGGCCAGGTTGACGGTGAGTTCGGCCAGGGGCAGCCATTCTTCGGCTTCGCGAAAGATTTGCCCGGCCCACTGGCCAACAGCTAAGGCTTCGTCGTAGTGGCCCAGGTTGGCCAGGGCGTAGATTTTGCCGTTTTGGGACCAGGCTTGTTCAAGGGGGCGTTGGAAACGGCCGTAAATATCTGCCGCTTCGTCATAACAGGCAATCCCCCGCTGGTAATCGCCGCCGCCGATGGCATAGGCGTTGCCCTCAGCGCGCAGCCCCAACGCATGAAAAAGCGGGCTGCCGGTCAGCGCGGCCATAGACTGAATGAGCCGGGCAACTTGCAAGCAGCGCTGCAAATCCGTGCGCATGAAGCGATCGGCCTGCTTTTTGAGCAGCAGAGCGATTTCTTCCTGGGCGGGTGGGTAAAACAGGGGCAGGTAAATAGCCAGATGTCGCTGTTGGGCATCATCTGGCAGCTCTAAAAGACCGGTCACAAAATCGGCCGGTGAGGGTGGGGTAAACTGAATGCTCTGTTCCAGGGCAACAGGCAATAACATAGTGGCTCGTCAGCGTTCGTTCAACAAATGGTCGTGATGCCAGCTGTGATGGGTGGGCTTTCGCCTGGCGTCGGTAGGCTAAAAGGGGGAACTGCGCCAGGAAAGGCAAAGGGGCCAGGCGATTCAGATGGTTCTTTTATACCGTAAACGCCCGGTTCTATGTGTGAAGTGTTTTACAGTGGCGGGCGTTTTGCTCAGATCGTGAAGGCCTGAACGTGAATTTCGGCGGTCAGGCGGCTGAGGATGAGGTCGTAGGTGCCGGGCGGCACGCTGTCGAAGACGAAGTTGCCCAGTTCATCCACGGCCGTTTCTTGCAGGCGACGGCCGTTTTGCCACAATTGCGCCTGAAAAGCCAGCTCTGCCACGCCCACCACCAATCCCAGGATCGCTTTGTGGCCCGGGTTGGCGGGGTCGTCTTGAATTTCCAGGTTAAGCTGGTAATCGCCGGCCTCGAACATCAGGGGCTCTTCGACTTCGCCGCGCAGGGCCATGGCCGGCGCCAGGCCAGGCCCACCGGCCAGCCCGCTGGGCAGGCGCTGGGCGATCCAGATTTGCACTTTTTCGCGCAGGGTATAGGTTAGCTCGGGGGCCAATTCGTGCAGGTAGGTTTGCAGTTGGACCAATTCTTGGGCACAGTGCGGACAGGTACGCAGATGTTGGGCAACGGCCGTTGCCTCTGCGGCGGGCAGCATCTGCAAATGGTATTCCCCCAGTTGCGCCGAGGGTGGGCAAGTAATTCGATATAGTTGAGCAGTCATTGCCTGGTCGATGTGATCCATGCTGCAACTCCTGGGTATAGTATTTCCGTGACTTGATCCTTACAATGTCACGTCTATCAGAGATAAACGATTGTTTGCGATTTTTTCACGCATCGCCCAAAAATTCTTTTAATTCCTCGCTGCGGCGCAGGCGAGCCATCAGGTTTTCTTTGGCGCGGTAAATCTCCTTGACGTCAGCGAAAACTTTGGGGTACAGGTCGGCCAGATCTCGCGGCTTCAGGGCCAGCACAAAGAGGCCATAGACCACGACCTGTTCTTTTTCGTCCTTGAGCTGGCTCTGGAGCCAGGTCCACAATTCTTTGCGGGTCAGGGTACGGGTGATGCTGTCTTCAACGGCCGTGCCACGCGCCGGCGGCTGGTGGGTCAATTCCTCCACGGCTTCCAGTTTAAGTTTGTGCTCCTTTTGGCGCACAAAATCCACCATGACGCTGTGGACGCACATTTGCAAATAACGGAGGAGCGAGGACAAATCCTCAAACGTGGTGAACTTTTCTGGCGTAATCCCCTGCCACATCTTCTCAAACGCCCGGTTCATGAAAAATTGGGCCTCCTCGCCGCAGTTGGGAAAGGCCGCGTTGCGCTCGACCCAATGAATGACCAGACGTTGGTACTGGCTGTAAATGGCTCCCCAGGCTTGCTCATCCTGTTGCAATATCGCCCGGCGAAATAACTCATAACAAAAAGCAGGATCATATGCCTGGCGGTTAAAGAAGCGATCGCTTTCTTGCGCGCAGCGATGGCGTAGTCCAGATAACGTGAGCGTTTGCAGAATGTCTTGAGTCAAGTTGATTATCTCGATGCTTGGCGGTAATGGAGGGTTGGGAGCCGTTGACGATATTTGAAAAGATAGTTTTCCATTGTACAGCAAAAAGGATGGGGGCAAAAAAACGGTCGAGATTGGGCAAAAAGGGCGAATTGCCGTTACAATTATGTCTAGCTCAGGCGAAGGATACCAACAGGAGGAAGTGGAATGACGACTGAAGAGAATGATCAGGTAGAAACAACGGCCGTTGCCGACAACACCCCGCAGCCATCCCAGGAACCGCCCCGCCCGCCTAAAAACAACGAGGACCGCAGCGAGTTGATTAAGTTTGGCGTGCTGGTGGTGGTGCTGGGGGTGATAATCGCAGGGGTGGCGCTGTCACGGCCGTTTATTTTTGATCATGTCATCCCGGCGGTGATGGGCGCTAATCTCCCCCCGGCTACGGTGGAAAGCGGCGGCTCCGACGACGACACACCGGCAGCCACGCCGGCAGCCGAAAGCGAGAACAACGCTTTCATCCCGGCGCTGACTACCGACCAGACAGACAATGCCGCTGACGCCACACCGACAGCAGAAATGGTGGAAACGGCCGTTCAGGCAACCCCGCAGCCCGTTACCCACGTCGTGCAGCCTGGGGAAACGCTAACCAAAATCGCCCAACAATATAACGTAACCGTGCAGGCTCTACTAGAAGCTAATAATCTGACCAACGCTAACTACATCCAGGTCGGACAGACTCTCGTCATCCCCACAAACCCATAAGCCCTACAACAAAAAAGGCGCTTGACTGGCTGTCAAGCGCCTTTTTGTGTCTACTCGCTTAAATATTTAGCACACAACGGCCGTGTTGTTAAAGAACCAGTTGTAAGCAAAGAACGGATAGGCATGAGCGGTTTGGGCCCGCATGGAAATCCGATCAGACCCCATCAACTGCGCCGGAATGGGGAAGGTTAAACGCTGGCTGCTGCCATCGCCCGAATCAATGGTACCTACGACAATGCCGTTGATGCCGGCCGTGTACATCGGGCCCATGGTAACGGTGAAAACCTGTCCCGGCGGGAAATTGTTCGTCACAATCGTCGCCGTGCCATCTTTGGCTACTTCACAAACTTTAAAGGTGGGAATGCCCGTGTACCCCGATGGCGGTGGCGGAACCGGAATGCCGCCCGTGCCTGTGGTGTTGTTATAGAACCAGTTGTAGGCGTAGTACGGATTGTACGGGAACGTATGCTCCGTCTGGGCGCGAATGGCAATCTGGTACGAGCCTTGCAAGGCCGGCGGGATGGGGAAAGTCGCCGTGAGTGTGCCGCCAGCGCCAGAGTTCAACTCGCCTACCACAATGCCGTTAATACCCCGCGTACCCATGGGGCCCATCGTCACGATGAATTTTTGCCCGGCCGGGAAATTATTCGTGGTGATGGTCACGTCCGTATCCGTGGTAACGGCCGAAATGGCAAAGGTGGGGATGCCCACGTAGCCAGGGGTCGTCGGCGGCTGCCCGCCCGTGCCTGCGGTGTTGTTATAGAACCAGTTGAAGCTGAAAAAGCCCTGGGCGCTTTGCAGCCGAATGGCAATCTGATACGAACCTTTCAAGGGATCAGGAATGGCAAATGTGGCCGGGAACGAGCCGCCATTGCCGGAATTGATCGTCGTGACGTAGTATCCATCGATGCCCTGGGAACCCATCGGACCCATCGTAACCACAAAATTCTGGTTCGCCGGGTAATTGTAGGTTTGGATGGAAACCGTCTGATCAGCGACGACGCTGGTGATCGCAATCGTCGGGATCGTACTGGATACGGCAATGCCGGGTCCGACGAGCAGCACGAGCATCACAACCAGCAAAATAGCTACGGTTCTGAAACGCAAAAAGGGCGCTAACTTTTGCTTGAGTGCTGAGTTATTCATAGTTTTCTGTGCCTCCTAAAAAACTGATTTTTGCTGGAAAGGATGGTAGATAGTGAAACCTACTGGCTCGCATGGGCTACTGTCGGGATTACGACAGGGGCCGGACAACGAATGGCAACTACTGCTTGTGAAACGATCTACCATTTTCCTCCTATGCGAAGTAGACAGAGGCATTATAAAGGAAAACCAGGGGGGAATTCCATAGAACACCCGTTCTTTATGTCGAATTGACGGCAAAATAACGTCTTTTTCATGAAATTGGTGCGCAGGTTTTGCCGAGATTTGTTGTAGTATCGCAATGTCTGTTTGACGACTACAACAAAACTTGGGTCACAAAACGACGGGCTGTCTCGGCAAGAACGGCCGTGCCCAAAGCCAACACACTCTCGTCAATGTCAAAAATGTCCGTGTGATGGTGCCGTTCCCGGCCATCCGGGGTGGCCGCGCCCAGCATAAACATGGCGCCCGGTGCTTTTTGCGTCATGTAGGCGAAGTCTTCGGCCCCCATACCAAACTCAGCGTCGATAACGGCCGTTTCCCCCGCCAGCTCAAGCGCCACCTGCCGCAGCCACCCATTCACCTGGGCATCGTTGTACATCGCCGGATACCCGGCCTGAATTTCCAGGTCATAGCTGCCGCCAAGCGGCTCGCTCAATTTCAGCGCCCGCTCCACTTCCTGCCACAATTTCTGGCGCACCTCTTCCTGGTAGGAGCGAATGGTGCCTAACAGATGCACGGCGTTGGGAATGACGTTGGTGACCTGCCCGCCGCAAACTTGCCCCAAACTGACCACGCTGGGGCGCAGGGGATTAATTTGCCGCGAAGGAATGGCATACAGCGCATTGAGGATCGGCCCCAGCATAAACAGCGGATCGCTGCCGTTATGGGGGTAAGCGCCATGCCCGCCGTCGCCATGAATCCAGGCTTCAAACTGGTCTACGGCCGCCAGGCTGTAGCCATCCTGAAAATGTAACAGGCCTGAGGGCCGATCGGAGGCGACGTGCAAGGCGATCACGGCATCAACGCCTGCCAGCGCGCCATCGTTGATCATGGCCGTCGCCCCGCTGATGCCGTCGCTGTCGAAAGCCTCTTCGGCCGGCTGGAAGAGCAGGCGCACATTGCCGTGCCACGGTTCCGCCAGGTAGCTTTGCTTGAGCAGGTGGGCCACGCCCAGCAGCATAGCCGTGTGCGAATCATGGCCGCAGGCATGCATGACGCCCTCGTTTTGCGAGCGGTAGCCGACCTCATTTTTCTCGACGATGGGCAGGGCGTCCATGTCGGCGCGAATGGCGATGGTAGGACCATCGCCGCTGCCGAGGCGGCCGATTACGCCGGTGCGACCGACACCGGTCTGCACCTCGATGCCAATCTCCTGTAAAGTGTCAGCGACTAACGCCGCGGTACGAAATTCTTGAAAACTTAATTCGGGATGTTGATGAACGTCACGGCGCAGACGAATGATTTCGTCGGCAATGGCTTGGGCTTTGGTTAACATGGGGTTCCTTTTTTTGAGGGGGGGGGGATTGGTGTTCAGGTGTTCAGGTACTCAGGCAGCTACCTGAACACCTGAACACCTGCCTACCAGAACACTTGCATACTTACATACTCACGGCCGTTACCGCCGCAGCGGTATCGTTGCGTAGGGAGATACAGTTGACGCCCTGAACGACGCCTTCCTTGGGCGGCACTTCGCCGGCCTTAAAACGAATGATTTTCCCGAGTTGCGAAATGATGAACAGGTCATCATCGGGATTGACGGTCACCGCGCCAACCAGTTTGTCGGTCTTGAGCACCACTTTGCCGCCGGCGCCGGGCGCTTTGTTGGCCCGGAAGCCAGACATCTGGCGAATGGTCCCTTTGCCATCTTCGCCGAGCAAAAAAACGCCGCTGTCTTCGGTAACGGCCGTGATCGCCGCCACCTTGTCGCCCAAATCCACCCGCAGGCCCAGGCTGCCCGTTTTATGCACGTGGTTTTCGGCAAACCGAATGCCCTTACCCTGCTCCGTAACCAGCAGCAAATCGCCGTCGCCCTCCGTCCAGCAGGCAGCGGTCACATAACCGCCCTGCTGCACGTCGTGGAAGCTCATACCGGGGATCAGGCTTCGGCCCAAACGCGCCGCGGGCACGCGGCGCACCCAGCCCCGCTGACTGGCCAGGGCAACGTACTGCCCGCCGTCCGCCGGCAGCGCCGCCACAATGTGCTCATGAGGTCGGAATTGGAACAAATTCATGATGTTCTGGCCCCGCGCGCGCACCGGCGCTTCGGCCAGGCTGCTAACAGCCAGGCGAAACGTGCGGCCGAAGTCGGTAAAGAGCAGGACGGCTTCGTCTTCATGGGCCACCACCAGGATGGCCGGTGGATCGTCGTCGGCCGTTTCCAGATCGAACACGCCCATGCCACTGCGCCGCTGACGGCCGTAAAAATGACGCGGCGTCCGTTTGCCCTGGCCCTTTTTGCTGATGGTGACGACGTTGTAGGGCGTTGGCGCTTCGCTGGGTTCGGGCGGCGTTTCTTCTTTTACTCTGCCAGGGTTTTCGTCTTGCAGGCGCGTAACTTCTTCTTCCAAAGCTTCGATGTAGGCCAGAATTTCTGGCGCTACTTCACTGAGATCAGGTCGTTCAATTGTCATAGGGGCTCCTCTTTAAACTGCGGGCAGCAAGCTGGCGATGGGAGCTTCTCGCTCCTGGAAATTCGCAAAGGTCAGATCGTCGAAGTCTAGATTATAAAACGTTTTGACGGCCGTCATCAGCCCCAGGTAGTTGTCGGTGACCCGTTTTTCCCAGGGCAGATCCAACTGCAAGGCAACCTGCTTGATATTGGCCTCGGGGCCTTCTAATTCCACAAAGTCGCCAAATGGCAGCTCGTCGAGGACAATTTCCACGCCCTGCCAGGTGAAGGTCTCGCGGTATTTTTCATAAACCTGGGCCGGGGCAAAGCCCAGCCGCGTCAGAATGAGCACGGCCGTGTCAAAATCGCTGACTGTCACTTCCAACTCTTCGCGAACTTTGACTTCGCTGTGGGTATCAGCAGGGGCCAAACCCTTGTAGGTGAGTCGCACGGCCGTATCCTGCCGCAGGCGCAGCAGCTCCTCACCTTGCAACAGCCGGGCGTCGGGCGTATCGAAGCGCACGTTGCGCTCAAAAACGCGCGCTTTGGCCGGATTCGCGCCGGCGGCCACCAGCCGGCGGCGAAACTTGCGGCGGTTGGCTAGCAAAAACTTAACTTCAACTTCCAAATGCGCTGGAGAATGCATAAGACGCCGTTGTCTGTTATTCCCGGTCGCCAATGACGATGAGTACCTGACCTTTTTCCACACTGGCGCCGGCGGAGACGTTAACGGCCGTTACCACCCCTTCCCGCGGCGCGCGCAGCTCGTTCTCCATCTTCATCGACTCCAAAATCACCACCTTCTCGTTGCGCTCCACTACATCGCCCACATCAACCAACGTTCGGATAATCACACCCGGCATAGGCGCCTTGACGCCTGTCTCGTGACCCGTATCCAGGGTTGTCCCTCGGGCCTGCGCCAGCCGAAACGCCCGTTCATCCTGTACAAACACATTGTACAATTCCCCTTCCGCCAGCACTTCCCAGTGATCATCGTATTCATCGACCACTGCTTCCAGGGAACGATTATTCAATAGCAACGACACCATCCCACCGGTCGCCAGGTACTGAAAATCAATGCTGTACTTTTCATCGTTCACCACGATTTCGTTATCCGGCCCAATCTCGATGATATACTCTTTGTCATTAACTTTTGTGTAATATTTCATAATCAGATCACTCTTTCACACAGGTCGCTACCCTTTCCGTTATCGCCGCAGCCGTTGCCACCGGTTATACCATCTCCAGGCGCTGCCACTCTCCGAACTGGCCCCTGCCGGGGCAATAATCTGGCTGGCCTGCATATTGTGATGATGGGCCATCAGTGTGGCCAAAACGGCCGCTTCCATTTCCTGATCCGCCTCCCGATCCGACATACTAAACCGCTCTTCCACAAACTTAGTATCAAAATTACCGGTCAAAAAGCGATGGCTCTCCATCATATGCTGGTGAAAGGGGATGTTCGTCTTAACGCCGGTAATCCTGTATTCCTCCAGGGCGCGCCGCATCCGCAGCACCGCTTCACCTCGCGTCTCGCCAAAACAAATCAGCTTACTGATCATCGAATCGTAATACGGCGTAATCTCATAACCGCGAAAAACTCCCGTATCCACCCGCACCCCCGGCCCCGTGGGCAGGCGCATCGTCGAAATCGTGCCGGTGGACGGCAAATAATTGTTATATGGGTCTTCAGCGTTAATGCGGCATTCAATCGCCCAGCCGCGAATCTTGATATCTTTTTGCTTAAAGCGCAGCCGCCGCCCGCGAGCAATCCGCAGCTGCTCCTGGGCAATGTCGATCCCCGTTACCAGCTCTGTCACGGGGTGTTCCACCTGCAGCCGGGTGTTCATCTCCAAAAAATAAAAATTCTTGTCCCTGTCCACCAGGAATTCAATGGTCCCCGCGTTGACGTAGTTCACCGCTTCGGCGGCAGCCACGGCCACCTCGCCCATACGCCGGCGCAGGCCCTCGTCTACCACAAAGGATGGCGCTTCTTCAATCAGCTTCTGGTGACGGCGTTGTAAAGAACATTCGCGCTCGCCCAGGTAAATGACGTTGCCGTGAGCATCGGCTAAAAGCTGGATCTCAATATGCCGCGCATCGGTGATCATCTTTTCCAGATACACTACGTCATCGCCAAAAGCCGCCAGGGCTTCCCGGCGCGCGCCGGCAATGGCGTCCGGCAGATCTTCGGCCTGGTAAACCGGGCGCATCCCCTTGCCGCCGCCGCCGGCAGCCGCTTTCACCAGCACCGGATAGCCCATTTGATCGGCCGCCGCCTGCATTTCCGTGTCGTTCAGGCCTGGTTCCGTGCCGGGCACGATGGGCACGCCGGCCGCTTTGACCGTTTCGCGGGCTTCTTGCTTGTCGCCCATCACCTTGATGGCGTGCGCCGGCGGCCCGACAAACACGATACCGGCGTCCACGCACGCCTGAGCAAATTCCGCCCGCTCGGCCAGGAAACCGTAACCGGGATGCACCGCCTGCGCGCCGGAGCGTTTGGCTACGTCCAACAGCTTATCAATGCGCAGGTAGCTGTCGCGCGCCGGTGGCGGACCGATGTGGTAGGCTTCGTCGGCGAAGCGCACATGCGGCGCTTTGCGGTCGGCGTCGGAGTAAACGGCCACGGTCTTGATGCCCAACTCGTGACAGGCGCGCAAGATACGCACGGCAATTTCGCCGCGATTGACGATCAATAGCTTGTCGAATTTTTTTGTGAGTAATCCGTCGTCTCTTTTCATGGGTCGATTGATGATTTGCGATTGACGAATTGCGATTACTTAAAAATCGCAAATCGCCAATCGTAAATCTACAGTGGCATATTGCCGTGCTTCTTAGGCGGGTTGCTGTCGCGTTTGTTGCGCAGCATGTGCAGGGCGTTGATCAGGCGCGGGCGGGTTTCGCTGGGCATGATGATGTCATCGATGTAACCACGCTGGGCTGCGATGTAGGGATTGGCGAAGTGCTCCCGGTAATCTTCAACCAATTCCGCTTTGCGGGCCACCGGATCCTCGGCCTCCGCCAGTTCGCGGCGGAAGATAATGTTGACGGCCCCATCCGGCCCCATCACGGCGATTTCGGCTGTGGGCCAGGCCAGGTTCAGGTCGGAACGAATGTGTTTGCTGTTCATCACGCAGTAAGCGCCGCCATAGGCTTTGCGGGTGACCACAGTGATTTTAGGCACGGTGGCTTCGCAGAAAGCGTAGAGCAGCTTGGCCCCGTGGCGGATGATGCCGCCGTATTCCTGGTCGGTGCCGGGCAGGAAACCAGGCACGTCTTCGAACACGATGAGCGGGATGTTGAACGCATCGCAAAAACGCACGAAGCGGGCGGCTTTTTCGCTGCTGTCGATGTCGAGGACACCGGCCAGGACCATGGGCTGGTT
>Ga0209607_1000318_pt1 | contig 43628 bp, 42 predicted proteins | sample AD_UKC117_MetaG_FD_184413 | JGI IMG/M metagenome (GOLD analysis project Ga0209607, IMG submission 184413) | Active sludge microbial communities of municipal wastewater-treating anaerobic digesters from Hong Kong - AD_UKC117_MetaG (SPAdes)... | ecosystem: Engineered > Bioreactor > Anaerobic >... | reverse complement strand
AGGAACTCGGCAGCGTCCACCACCGACACCTGGTCTGCGCGCTTGCCTCTGACGATCACCGCCGAGGTCCCCACCTGCAACGCGACCTTCGGCTTGTCCGTCGCGATCACCAGCGCCTTGCCGGAGTCGCGCAACTCCACAAGACGGTCGAGGCATGCGGCGCGGAACTCGCCGCCGCCCATGGTCGCGGTGTGGTCGAAGAGGAGGACCGGCACAGGTGCATGCATTGCGATGGCGAAGGCGATCTGATCCCGCACGGGTTTGCCGTAATCGTCCAAGGGACGATGCAGGAGACCCTCGACCTCGGCGGTCCTGGCCACCGGCTGCACCAGGTCCTCCACCTCGGCGTCGCTGAAGCCGTAGATCCCGGCCAGCAGGCGGATTGTCTGCTCGACGCTCAGCTCACGGACCCAGCGTGGCTGCGGACTGCTCAGCAGCAGCGACGCGTCCGGCAGACTCGCGGCACCGGTGTCCAGTGGCAGCATCCCCGCAAGTACCCGCAGCACAGCATTGGGCCGTACCGGATCACGGCTGACCAGCACCAGCGCCTGCCCGGCATCGACGTGAGCAGTCAGGCCCTGGAAGACCCAGTACGCCTCGCGCTCATGCGTGGAGGTCACCCGCGGCACTCCCTTGATGACCTGCTTCTTCTTCGTCAGCCGGATGCCCTGCACGCCGGCGTCGGTGAGTCCTGCCAGCACGTCAGACCCTCCGCCGTAGATTCAGCCCGGCGCCATGCACCATCCAGAGCCCGGCCGCCAGAATGATGAGGATGACCCCGAACGACAGCGCGTAGTTGGGCCAAGGTTGCAGCACTTCGGGCCACACGGATGCGCGATAGAAGTCGAGCACGCCGTGGAACGGGTTGATGTACAACCACGGCTTCATCCATTCTGGGAAGTTCTTCTGCGACCACAGGATCGGACTGCCCCAGAAGAAGGCACGCGTGAGGATGGATGAGAACACCTCGATGTCTGGCCATCGCAACGCCAGCCCCGCCTCGAACAGCGCGAACCCGAGGCACAGCAGGAACTGCAACAGCATCGCCACGGGGAACAGAACGGTCCCCCACGTCAGGCTCGCCCCGCCGAAGATGATGAACGCCAGGATGATCGGGATGGAGAGGATGAACTCGAACATCCCGACCAGAACGATGCGCAGCGGCCAGGTAGCGGGCGGCAGGGGGCTGCTCTGAAGGACGTCGCCGAACCTCCGGAAGGATCGCGGGCTGCGGCGGATGGTCTGCGACAACCAGGTGAACGGGTAGATGCCGGTGATCAGGAAGACGATGAACGGCTGCAGACCGATTCCGCGCCCCCCGGCGAAGATGAACGAGAACACCGCCCACATGAGCACCGCGAGCAGGAACGGCTCACCGAGGGTCCAGATGAAGCCGAGCCGGTAGCGGCGATAGAGGAACTTCAGATCCTGACGGACCATGAGGCCGATCGTCCGGCGCCTGCTCGGCAGGGCCGCGATACCGGAGATCATGCCCTGATGCTAGTTGTCCGCAGGTGCCGATTCGCCGCTGGACACAGTGGCCTTCTCAGGATGAGCCGCCATGTGCTCCTTGGCCCACCCTGTAGCTTTGTGCTCGGCGTAGAACGAGAAGAACGGGATCGTTCCGGCCAGCATCACCAGCACTGTGCGAGGAAAGACGTTCCATTTGCAGCGCAGCGCGAGATCCAGGACTGTGATCAGATAGATCATGAACATCCAGCCGTGCAAGACCGCCACCGGCGTATGGATGTCCCAGACGATCCGCAACGGGATGTGCACGAAGACCAGCAGGAGCAGCAGAACCCCGACCACGTAGGCCATGACGCGGTACCGCGTCAGTGCACCGGACATCAGTCCACCATCTCTTCCTCTTCGGCGCGTTGGGCCTCGACCGTGCGCTGATCTGACATGACCTTGTACCAGAACCACCACACGAAACCTATGAACACGAACCATTGAACGGCGTAGGCGGCGTTCTGCCAGTCGAGATCCGGTTGGCGGTGCGCGACGTCCCACTGCCAGCCCGCCATCCGCAGGAAGATCAACGTCACAACCAGGCACAGGATGTGCCAGGGGATCCACCGGGGCTGCAGGATGAAACGGGCCATCAGTTCGAAGCGGGCTTCTCGGTGTCTTGGGGCTTGTCGTCGGGGAAATCCACGCGCTTCAACTGCTTGCGCATCGAACGCATGAGGAAGAAGCCGGCCACCAGCAGGAAGATGAAGACGACCAGCGCACCCATTCCGGGGCCGACCGTGTTCGGGTCGGGCAGTTCGCCCTCCGCCAACGGTGTCATAAGCACGCATCGAGTCTACGCCCGATCGACGGAGTCGCTCGGACCAGGTTGGCGGCGGTCCTCACCGCAGGCCGGCGAACAGATCGTCCTCGGGCCCTTCGTAGGGCAGCACACTCACGGCCAATTCGAAGTCCTCCGTGGGCCAGACCTCCCGGGCGACCTCCGCGGGCAGAGCGAACCAGTGTCCCGACGGATCGATCTGGGTCGCATGGGCCTTCAACGCCGCATCCCGGACGTCGAAGTAGTCCGCGCAGGGCACCCGCGTCGTGACCCGGTGTCCGTCATCCGGGCGCTTGAGGACATCGTCGATCCTCTGCGCGTACGGCGACTCGTAGCCGCGGGAGACCGCGGCCTCGTGCAGTGCCAGCAACTTCTGCTTGTGGAAGGTCTGGTGGTAGTACACCTTGCTCACCTGCCACAGTGGCGCCGCCTGCGCGACCGCCGCCATCGTCACCTCGTGACACCGGATGTGATCCGGGTGGGGATACCCGCCGTTCTCGTCATAGGTCGTCACGACATGCGGACGGAACTCGAGGATCTGTTCGATCAGCGGGGCCGTGGCCTCCTCGAGATCGATCGCTGCGAAACATCCCGCAGGAAGCGGGGGCGGCGGGTCACCCTCGGGGAATCCGGAATCCTCGAAGCCGAGCCAGGCGTGCTCCACCCCCAGGATCTCGACCGCACGCGCCATCTCCTCGCGCCGCAGATCGGCCAACCGCTGCGGATCCACCGACAGCGTGGGGTTGAGCACATCACCTCGCTCGCCCCCTGTGCAGGTGACGACCTTGACCCGCACACCCTCCTCGACGTACTTGGCGGTGCTCGCCGCACCCTTGCTCGCCTCGTCGTCGGGATGTGCGTGCACGTGCATCAATCGCAGGCCGTTGTCCACCCGACCACGATACGCAGCGCACGGCCGACGCCGAATCCGCGTGCGCATTCGGCGCAGTTGCGGGCACAATTGGTGCAAACGGCCCTCCGGTCCCTGCGGGGTACTTGGGGGCCGCCGCATCGATGAGGAGACATGGCGTGAGCGAGCAGAAGGTCCACTGGCTGACACAAGAGGCCTATGACCGGCTGAAGGAGGAACTCACCGAACGCACCGAGGTGACGCGGCCGAAGATCAGCAAGGCTATCGAGATCGCGCGGGAGGAGGGTGATCTCAAGGAGAACGGCGGCTACCACGCGGCCAAGGAGGACCAGGGCCGCAACGAGGCCCGCATCCGGGAACTCAAGCACCTTCTGGAGCACGCGCAGGTCGGACGGCCGGAGGACACCGCGGAGGGCGCGGTGAGCCACGGCTCGACGGTCACCATCGAGTTCCCGGGCGGGGACCACGAGACCATGCTGGTCGCCTCCCGTGAGGAGAAGGCCCACACGGACCTCGAGATCTGTTCCCCGGACTCGCCGTTGGGCAAGGCGCTACTTGGTCAGCACGCCGGGGCCGAGGTCTCCTACGAACTGCCGAACGGCCGGTCCATGGCGGTGAAGGTCGTCGAGGTCCACGACTGAGCGGACGGTCCCTACTGGACTACTGGGAGCCCCTCGGCCTGCCACCCGACGATGCCACCGTCGAGGTCCTGGGCCTTGGTGATCCCGGCGTCGTTCATCTGCTCGAGGGCGACCTTGGAGCGGTTGCCGCTGCGGCAGTACACCGCGTAGGTGGCATCCGGGTCCAACTGCGAAAGCCCCGTGGCGAAGGTGGGCGACTCGACGTCGAGGTTCACCGCGTTCGGCAGGTGGCCCGAGGCGAACTCGCCGGGGGTGCGCACGTCGAGGACGACGACCCCGGGTTGCTGGGTCAGTTGCTCGAACTCCGTGGGGCCGACTGAGGTCGCCGTGCCGCTGGAAGAGCATCCGGCCACGGTGAAGGCCACAAGACCGATCAGGATGATGAGAAGCTTTCGCACCCGATCAATATACCCCATACGGGTATGGGTATGTCCAGTGCGGGATGCCGGCGTCCGCCACTCCGGTTAGAAGCCCGATCTCTGACCGTTCTGTCCAGACAGCAGGCCTAGCCCGGTGCCCGGTTCCGGCCGGGCGGTGGTCTTCGGCATCCCGGTTAGAGATCGGCATCCCGGTTAGAGATCGGCATCCCGGTTAGAGATCGGCATCCCGGTTAGAGATCGGCATCCCGGTTAGAGAAACACCACTCCGGTTAGCCCCATACGGCCGTGGGACTCTAACCAACCGGCCGCCGACTAACCAACATACCGATCTCTAACCGGAATGTGGGGACAGATCCTGACGTGCCCCGCTACCGGCCCAACCAACGGCAACGTCGAACGCTTCCAGCGCACCCTGATCCACGACCGGCCCACTCCACCGAAGAACCCGCCACGCCGCCTTGACCGATGGGCTGGATCTCCAACCACCACCAGGCGGACGACCACTCACCAGCCTCAGCCCCATGACCAACCTCCCTGGACAGCACGCCGAGCCGTGAGATGGCCGGCGACCGAAACCGGCCGGGCCTTTACCCCACCGTCACGGACAAGCCATCAGCCCGCAGAGCACCAGCGAGTTCGTCGGCATGCTCCACGCCCTTGACCTCGACCTCCAGCACCACCGCACACTCGTCGACGTGCAACCGGGGGTCGGTGCGGTTGTGCGACACCGTGACGACGTTGCCCTTCATCGAGGCGATCCTGGCCAGCAGGTGCTCGAGGGCCCCCGGACGGTCCGGGATGCGGGCCGCGATGACCACGTAGCGGCCCGCCGCCACCAGTCCGCGCTGCACGATGCGCAGCAGGAGCAACGGGTCCACGTTGCCGCCGGACAACGTGATCACCACCGGGGGCCCGAACGCGGCGGGATCGGCGAGCACCGCCGCGATCCCTGCCGCACCGGATGGCTCGACAAGCAACTTGCTGCGCTCCAGGCACATGACGACCGCCCGCGCGATCTGCTCGTCATCCACGGTCAGTACCTCGATGCCGGCCTGCGCGATGATCGAGAAGGGAAGGTCTCCCGGCCTGGCCACGGCGATCCCGTCTGCCATGGTGTTCATCTGCAGCAGGGGCAGCGGGTGCCCGGCGCGCAACGACGGCGGGTAGGAGGCAGCCTGCACCGCCTGCACTCCGACGACCCGCACCCCGGGCACGGTGGCAGCCACCCCGAGTCGGACCCCGGCCAGAAGCCCTCCCCCACCGGTGCACACGACCACAGTGCGGGCATCCGGATGCTGCTGCGCGATCTCAAGACCGACCGTGGCCTGCCCGGCGATCACGTCGGCGTGATCGAACGGGTGGATCAACTCCGCACCCGTGGCAGCGGCGAAATCGGTTGCGGCGACCAGCGCCTCATCGACGGTCGCGCCGCTGAAACGCACATCCGCGCCGTACGCGATCGTGGCCTCGATCTTGGGCAAGGTCGCACCCTCGGGCATGAAGACCGTTGCATGGACACCCAGCAATGAGGAAGCCAGAGCGACACCCTGCGCATGGTTGCCGGCGCTGGCGGCCACCACGCCCTGAGCGCGCTGCTGCGCCGACAACCCCGCGATGCGGTTGTAGGCGCCGCGGAATTTGAACGAGCCGGTGCGCTGAAGATTCTCGCACTTCAGATAGACCGGTCCGCCGACACGTTCGCTGAGCCACCTCGCGGGGACCGCCGGCGTCCGAAAGACGACCGGCGCCAACCTGGCCTCAGCGGCTGCCAGTGCCTCGGCATCGATCACAGTTCGCCCTCGTCGGGCGGATGGGCCAACTCGGCAAGCATCTTGTGCACCTCACGCGTCATCGGGTCGAGTCCCGTGACCTGCTGCGGCCGGACCGCCACGTGATGACCGACGACCGCTCGGGGGCCGGCACCGATGGCCACCACCGTGGCGGTTTGGTAGTTCAGGCAGATCTCCCCTCCCAGCGGGGCCATCTCCGCTTCGGCGAAGAACCCCGTCACGGGCACCGCCAAACGGCCGTGTGCAACGGCGGCGTCGTGGTCACGGGTGCCGAACATGAACCGACCGCGCGCTGTGGAAGCGAACATGAGAGCGCCTTCGAGTCGCGAACCCATGCGGGCAGCCACTCCCTCAAGGGTGACGTTGAGGTCCTCGTCCGCGGCCTCCTCGTCGCGCACATGGAACTGCACCGTTGCGCCAACCGGGACCTGCGCGATCATCTGTAGTGCCCCACGCTCCCCCTCAGCCGCCTGGAACTCGTGGATCACGAAATCCCCCATCCGCGGGTCGTCGGAATCCACCGCAACGCCGAGTTGCAGGCCCGACAGGGCCAGAGCCCGCTCCGGTTCGTCGAGGGATGCGACGATCTCCTGGGCGCGCAGCGCTGCCGGACTGCCCGCCAGCGACTTGAGCAGGAACCCTTCCGCATCGGTCACTGTGAGCACCGGTCCCACCGGGCGGCACGCGGGACTGGTCAGTGTGGTGACCTCGAGGTGCCCGCCGAGCATCACTCCGATCGCACCTCGACTGTGAATCCGGCCGTCGAGCAGGAAGCGGGTGGCCCGCGCCGGCGCCGGCCCCGAGGCCACCGCACCGACCACGGGCAGGTCGTTGAGCAGGACCCGGGCATGGGCGGCGAAGTCCGTGGCGGGGAAGGACCAGGGGTCGGTGAACAACAAGGCGATGATGTCGTCGCGGCGTCGCCCCGGCAGCCCCACGATCTGGTGGCCGTCGGGCGCGGCCATCACTTCGAGGTGGAAGGACCGCGCTCGCAGCCCGGGGATCCGAGCGGCCCAGACCGCAACCGCCGTGCCTTCATCGGTCCCCCTGCCCGACGCGATCACACCGGCGGCCGAGGTGCCCAGGACGGTGGCCGACGGGAGCTGGGAGTGTGCAGCGAGCAATGCCTGCTCGGCGTCCTCAGCATCGGTCGCAGCGACGAACACGAAGACGAGGTTCGGCGTCGAACCCATCTGGGTCAGTGCCTGCCGCACGGCCTTGCGCGCGAGCGCCGTCATGTCTGCCGGACCGGGCGCCGTGGCGACCGCGAGTCCCTCTCCAACCAACCCCACCCCTGCATTCTGACCGATCCGGGGTCGGGCGGGCGACACCGCGCCGGTACACGAACCCTCAGCGACTGCGCACGCGCAGGCGGGCAACCATGTACACCGGCACGCCATCGGCCACGGCATCCACGCGGTATTTCGTGCCGGTCATCGCCTTGCGCACCTTCGCGACCGCGAGTTTGCACTTGTGCTTGGGAAGGTCCCGCCATGCGGACTTGGGCTTGCGCACCGACCACGAGCACTGCGAGAAGCTGCGCAGCGCGCGCAATACGAGACGCTCACCACGATCGGCGCGCACCCGCACGACACCCCACGACACCGCGGCCGACGCGCTGGCAGGGGGTTCGGAGGTCTGCGGCCCCGGAGCCGGCGGGTTCACACCCAGGGCACACGCGGCGCAGATCAGTCCGGATCCGGACGCGGGGTCCACTCCGGCGGCGTCGATGTCGATCGCCGTCGCGGTCAACAGACCCAGGACATCGATCGCGCGGCTGACATCGACTGAACGAGCCAGCGCCGCCACCCCGGAGGCGAAGGGAGTGGACATCGAGGTACCGGACTCGAATGCGTAGTCGTCGCCGGGCACGGTCGACAGGATCATGGTCCCCGGTGCCGCCACGTCGACGTACGACCCACGGGTCGAGAACGATGCCACGGCGTTGTCAGGGGTAGTGGCGGCCACTGCGACCACATCCGGAAAGGCGGCTGGGTACTCCGGCGGCGCCCCGACGCCGCTGTTCCCGGCCGCGGCCACAACTGTCACACCCTTCTGGACCGCGTACTCGATCGCCGCCTCCTGCGCAGCGCTGGCAGTCGGCCCGCCGAGGCTCAGATTGACCACGAGCGCGCCATGATCGACGGCGTAGATGATGCCTTCCGCCACGTCGGACGCGTAGCCGGCGCCGTCTTCGTCCAGCACCCGCACCGACATGATCTTCGCCTCCGGCGCCACCCCCAGCCCGCCAACGCCGTTGTCGGCCGCGGCGATGATCCCGGCCACATGCGTTCCGTGGCCGTGGGGATCGACATCCCCGCCGGCCTGCGCCTTCCAACCCGTCAGGTCGATGCCTGCCACGACCTGTCCGGCGAGATCCTCGTGGTAGGCGTCGACACCGGTGTCGAGCACCGCCACCGTGACACCCCCGCCGCGGGTGACCGACCAGGCCGCATTGGCCCGCACGGCCCCGACACCCCATTGGTCGGCCAGATACGGTTCGGAGATCTCACTGACATGCACCCGGGAATCCAACTCCACGCTGAGGACATCGGGGTCGGCCAACTCCTCGGCGACCTCATCGATGGCATCGGCGCGACCCACAACCGCTTCGACCTCGATGGCCGGACCGCCCGGGCCGTCGATGACGGACACGATCCGCCCGGCCTCGCGCGGTCCCAGGTCCCCGACGACTGCGGCCGCACCGTCGTCACTGAAGGCCGGTGCCCCAGGGGCGACCAGCAGGGCCATCGCCGCCGTCGTCGCCGCCCAACGCCCAATCATCTGCCTGCCTCCACTTGAGACATCGGCAACCCGCCGACCTGGCGGGGGCCGCGGTTCACCCGTTCGGCCTAATGACCGCGGGGGAATAGCCTGGGTCCTGATATAGTTAGCAAAAGTAATGAGTATTGCTAATGAACTTCGCCCTCCGGAGGACACCTGTGCCCAGCAACGCCTCGGACCTTCGGATCGCGGTCATGCGCCTGGCACGCCGGCTGCGCACCGAACGTGCGAGCGACACTTTGACACCGAGCCAACTGGCGGTCCTCGCGACACTGATGCGCGAGGGGCCGATGTGTCCCGGCGACCTGGCTGGCGCCGAGCGGGTGCAACCGCCGTCGATGACCCGGATCCTGAACAGTCTGCAAGCGGCGGGCATGGTCACAAAGACCAGACATCCCGAGGACGGCCGCCAGGTTCTGTACGCGGCCACCGGCGACGGCGAGCAGCTGGTGACCAGGGACAGGGAACGCCGGGACAACTGGCTGTCTCACAGACTGCAGGAACTGACGGAGGACGAGCGCGCGACACTGCAAGCCGCCATGCCGATCCTGAACCGGCTCGCACTGGGCTAGCCCGGACCTTCTCGGCGCTGCGGATACCGAACTATCGGCGGTACGCCTCCGGCGCCCTGGCGTCGAACGTCGGGACCTGGATGCACCGCATCGCACAGTCCTGGCTGGTGCTGCAGATCACCGGCGACGCCCGCATGCTGGGCTTCGTTGTGGCTGCTCAGTTCGCGCCGATGCTGTTCCTCGCCCCGTGGGCCGGCGTCCTGGCCGACCGCTACGACCGACGCCGACTGCTGCAATGGACACAGATCGGCATGGGGCTGCAGGCGCTCGCACTGGGCCTGCTGACGCTGTCCGGACATGCCTCAGGAGCGCTGGTCCTCCTGTTCGCCGCCATCCTCGGGATCGTCACAGCACTCGACGGCCCCGCTCGGCAGTCGATCGTTTCCGACCTCGTGCCCGCGGATCAGGTGGTCAACGCGGTCGCATTGAACAGTGCCAACTTCAACGCCGCCCGCCTGGTGGGTCCCGCGGTCGCCGGCCTGATGATCGCGGCCTGGGGGCCCGGCTGGGTGTTCCTCGTGAACGCGGCGACGTTCGCCGCGATGTACGCCGCCCTGACCCGCATCCGTCTCACCAGGCGGGAGGGAGCCCGGCGAACCGGTGGTCTGCGCGACGGCTTGCGCTATGTGCGGGGCCGGCCGGACCTCTGGTTCGTCATCGGCACAGCGGGAGCGGTCGCGATGCTGGTGTTCAACTTCCCGATCACGATCGCCCTGATGGTCACCGACCAGTTCGGCGCGGACGCTCGCAGTTACGGCGTACTCGCCTCCCTGATGGCCGTGGGGTCGCTGGCGGCGGCGCTCGTGGCGGCGCGTCGCGGTCGCACGGACCTGAAGCTGGTCGCCCTGGCCGCGGTGGCCGCGGGCGGCACGGTGATCACCGCCGGGGTCATGCCGTCGGTGCCCACTTTCGCGGCAGCACTCGTGGCCTGCGGCGCAGCCGCCCTGACGATGATGACCGCCGCCAACTCCTATCTGCAGACGCACTCCGACACCGAGCACCGAAGCCGCGTCATGGCGCTCTACATGGCGGTGTTCTTCGGCACAACGCCGGCCGGGGCGCCCTTGATCGGCCTGCTGGCCGACGACTTCGGGGCACGGGCGGCGATGGTCGTACCGGGGATGGTGAGCCTGGTCGTCACCGCGGGTCTGGTCGCCGCGTACCTGTGGGCGCGCCGTCGAGCCTGACGGTTGCGGCGCTACTACCGCCCGTAACCCCGCCGGCACCGCGTTCGTGACGTTGTTGCTGGTCCCGGCAGCGCGAGTGTGACGTTGTTGCTGCTCCCCGCACCGCGGGCGCGGCGCTGTTACCGCCCATAACCCCGATTCCCGGCCGGCACCGCGAGTGTGACGTTGTTGCTGGTCCCCGCACCGCGAGTGTGACGTTGTTGCGGGGTTCTGGACCGTGCAACCCAACAACAACGCGACACTCGGGGGTTTGGGACCCGCAACAACGTCACAACCGCGCGGCGGGGGTCTGTGTACGCCGAGCCGCCCCCATCAACAGCCCGATCCCGGCCAGCACTGCCGCCACCACCAGCAGGTACAAGGGGATCTCGGTCGGGATGCCCAGGTGCACCGTGATGCCCAGGATCCGGGACAACCCCAGCGGGAGCAACGCCATCTGATCGTTGAACGCAGTCAGCGCACTCTCCAGCCCGGACCACTGCATCAGCGCGCCCAGGAAGAGCATGGGGACCGAAACCGCGACCAACACCCGGCCCGTCGCACGCAGCCGTCCGCACCCGTACGCCGTGCGCATCACAACGTAGGTGACCCAGAACAGCCACAGGAACAGGGCGAAACTCAGCGGCACGTAGATGTTGCGGAACTGCTCGTCGGTCCAGAACCGGTACCAGTACGACAGCGGCCCGCGCATGACCACCACCAGGCTGAGCAGGAGGGTCTTCCACAAGAGGGCCGCGCCGGCAGCGGCGTACAGCGCGAAGGGATCACGCCCGCGGATCAGCACCCTGGCCGTCCCCACGAACAACCCGATCGAACCCAGCGTCGCCAGCAGGTAGGTCCAGGACAGCCATCCAGAGAACGAGCCACGGCTGAGCAGGAGAAGCGCGGCGGGCAGCACCCACACCAGCACCCGAGCACCGCGCGATTGCGTTGGTTCATCGACGAGGCGCCAGGGCCGGGTCGCGCCGATCCACAGGCCGCGAGCGGCCACACCGACTGCCCCGCCACGACCCCGGCCGACCAGTCCCCAGCCCAGCAGCCCGAGGACGCCGACGACGACGACCAGCGTGACCGCCTGCGAGGACCGCGTGCGCTCGGCGTGCGCGAAGCCCGCCTCCGCAGCGAAGAACGAGTACGCAGGTGTGTCCAGATCCTGTGCGTACGTCGCCGCGTGTTCAGCGACCGCGGAGTCGTAGGCGGCCTTGTTCGCCTCCCAGGCGTCCCACGCTGCGGGATCCCCGGTGTCGATCCAGTCGTAGTAGGACAGGAAGGCCGCACGGTGCGCCGCGAGTGTGGCGAACAGGTCCACCTCGTACTCCAGCGAGTGGATCAGGCGGTCGCGAAGGGCGGGATCCTTCCACGCCCGCGGATCCGTGTTTTGCGCCTCCGCCAGCATCTTCTCGGCGGCCGCCTGCGCGTCCTGCGCGCCCGTGATCGCCTCGTCGATGCGGCCGCGTGACGCGTTGTGAATCACACTAAGCGCCGCCGTGTCACCGCTAACGATGTCCCACTCGAAGATCCACATCATGGGCGGGGGTTCGAGGCCCAGAGCCAACACCCGCTTGTCGGCGTACGGCGGGATGTAGAGACCCTGCTTGGCCACCTGCCGGGACTGCGCGAAGATCGCCTCGATGGTCCGCGCGGTAGCCGGGTCGTCCGTGATGTTCTGCGTGATCCAGCTGCGGTTGACCTCCGCAAGGTCGGCGTCGGCGTTCCATGCGAGCTGGCCGGTCGCGTAGACATCGAGGTCGTAGAGCTGCCAGAAGCCGGTCTTCAAGTAGAGAGACATCGGCCCGGCGCGCCACGGCCCACCGTCCTGTGTCCAGACCCAGACGCCCACGATGTTCGGGTTCTTCTTCTCGAAGTCCTGTAGCGCCTGTTGATGATCGGCGGACAGGTAGTTGGGGAAGGAACTGAACGCTTCGAACTCGCGGCGGGACTGGAACTCCACGATCCGCGGATGCTCACCCTGCTCGAGGGTGGGGTTCAGGGGCAGCCAGGAATAGAAGTCCCCCATCGTGAACTTGGTGACGACCACGAGATTGTCCGCCGGAATCCCGTCGAGCACCGTGTCGTAGGACGCGGGGTTGGTGTGCATGTCGCCGACCTCCCCCACACCCACCGACCAGGTCCGGAAGTAGATCGTCTTGCCATACTCGCCGGCGGTGGCCGTGAACTTCGTCAGCATCGTCCGCACGGAGTCGACGGTCGTGACCGCGAGCGTCGAGAAGTAGTCCCACCCCGGGCTGTTGTAGACGGTCCCCGCCTCCCCGATGCGGATCATCAGCCCGTCGACGAACGGCATGTTCTCGAAGAACTCCTCGAGCCCGGCCTGGTACACCTCCCACAGCCTCGGGTCATCCACATCGAAGCCGCCGAGCTCACGCTGGACGTAGTCGTCAAGGGGACCGGTGTTGGCCAACATGTCCGTTTTGAAGACGACCCGCATCCCCATCTCATCGGCGTACTGCCACATATTCCCGAACTGCTCGACCATGGCCTCGTGCCGCGCACGGTGGGGGCTGTCCTCCGGGTAGATCTCGTTGCCGTTGCCCACCCTGTCGAAGTTGACGTACTCAAGGAAGCCGCTGACGATGACGCCGTTGTAGCCGTAGGCACGGATGTGATCTATGTAGTCCTGCCACTCGGCAGTGACGCGCGCCAGCCCCTCCGGATCGACCCACGGCTCGTCGGACAGGACGACGTCGGCGAACTGCCTGGAGTTGTGGGAGTAGTCGTCCTGCGCCGCCCAGGCCTGCGGATCGGGTTCGACCCCGACGGCACCGTAGTCGGCGAAGCGGTACTCCAGTTGCGGGACGACCGGCGCGCCGGGACTCGCCGGGAGTTCCTCGCCGGCTGCCACTACATCGGACGCCGCCAATAGGCCGTTGGCCATACCCTGTCGGCCCGCCCCGTTGACGCCGCCGACCCACATCTGGAAACCCTGCGCCGGAAGGTCTTCGTCGCGCACGACGAAGTCCGCGGATCCGGTCACGATTCTCGAACGTTCTCCGGACGCTGCGAGGACGTCCCGGAACCGCGTGACCGCCATGCTCAACAGCGGGTCCGACTCGTAGCCCTGCGGCATCGCGATGGTGGCAATGTCCGGGGCTTGCGCACCCAGCACCTGCTTCGACGTGGGAATCACAGCCTGCGTCGGCAGTTCCTTGTCGTCGATCGACAACGCGAGCAGGCCGTTGGTGGCCGAGGCCACCCCCAGCCCGATGAGCAACGCGACCACACCGTAGACGACCGAGGGGATCCACCATCGCTTCACCCGTAGCAGCGTACGGGGTGATCGCCGCCGGAAGGACCCGGACCGGAACACGTGTTATGGGCGCCGACTTCGGAGCGATCGGTCACCGCACCCGGCGAAACCCCGGGTGCTCGCCCACATCCGGCACGTCACCGGCCATGAAGTCCGCCAACAAGCCGGTGCACACTCCCCGCGCGGCATCGGGGTCTGTGCCACCCCCACACAATCGGCGCCCCAGCGTTCGCGCACGGCCCTGCAACATGTCCGCGTGCCCGAGATCCTCGACCACGATGTGCACCGACTGGGGTGTCGCGCGGGCGAACTGCTCATGATTGGCACCCACCGGCGCGCAGGGGCCGGAGACGCCGGCGGCGGCGATCCACACCGGACCCTGATACGCGCTCGACACCCGCGTCGAGAGATCCCGTTGTGGCTTGCGACCCTGTCCATCCACCGGGTCGAGCAGGAAGAGCCCAGAGAGCCCGGGAAGCTCACCGGCCGCGAGCCACGCCGCCTGCCCACCTCGGGAGTGCCCGGCCAGGAACACCGGTCCGGACAGCTCCCGCACCAACGTTGCAGCGTCGGCCGCCTCCTGGCGCACCGAATGCTTGCCCCGCAACGCACCGAGCCCCCGCGGGTACAACTGCGGGACCTCAACCGCGACTCCCGCATCGACCAGTGGTGCCAGCAGCGCGGTGTAGGACTTCGCGCTGGACATGAAGCCGGGCAGGAACACCAGGCTCGCCTCAGGCGGTGGCACCGGCAGCCCCCTTGTCCAGCGTCTCGGGCATCCGCAGCGCAAGCACCAGCGCGAGTCCGGTGACCACGGCTCCGGCGCTGAATGCGATCGGGAAGCCTGCGGCGTCGAGCAACAGCCCCGCCACCATCGGACCGATGATCGACCCGACATCCGACATCATCTGGAATCCCGCCACGACCGAACCGCCGTGGTGTCCCCTCGCGACGTCACCGACGATCGCGGTCGGCGACGGCCCGAGGAACGCCCCCGAGACACCTGCCACAGCCATGGCGACCAGGAACCAACCAGCATTCGGCGAGAGCGCCAACACGACCAGCGAGACCAGGCCCACGGCGAGGCCGATCGTCAAAGCCGGCTTGCGACCGCGGTGGTCAGCGGTGCGTCCACCGACCACGAGCAGCGCAGCCTGCAGTCCCGCCGCCACGACGAATCCCACCCCTGCCAGTCCGGGCCCCTCCCGCAGACCCTCGACCACGAACAGCGGGACCAAGGACGAGCGCAGCCCGAAGAACACGAAACCGTTGGCGAAGTTGGCCCCGAGTGCGGCCTGGTACGCCGGCAGCTTCAGGGTGGGCAGGAACCTGATCGGCTCCGCGTCCGCGGGTGTCTCCGGCGTCTCCACCTGCTCAAGCCTCGGCAGCAGCGTGACCGCGACCAGGAACGCGGCCAGCAGCGTCCCTGCGTAGACGAAGAACGGCGCCCGGATCGACAACCCGATCACCAGACCACCGACCGCCGGGCCGGCGACACCGCCGATCAGGAACCCGGCCTGGAACGCACCCGATGCCCGCCCCCGGTACTCGGTGGGGGTGACCCGCAGCAGGAGCGCCGTCGCCGAGATCGTGAACATCGCCGAGCCGGTACCGCCGATCCCGCGCAGGAGAAGCAACTGCACGTAGTCGGTGGCAAAACCTGCCGCGAGGCTCGACAAGCCGACGATCGCGAGCCCCGCCGACATCACGTTGCGCTCGCCGAGGCGGTTGACCATCCAGCCTGCCGCCGGACTGCTGACCAGCCGCATGAATGCGAACACACTGATCACCGCGCTGGCCGCGAACGCGGAGACGCCGAAGGTGCGCGCAAACAACGGGATCGCAGGGATCACGATCCCGAAGCCGAGGGCCACGCAGAAGGCGATCGCGGCCAGCACGGTGACTTCCCGCGGCAGCCCGCCGATCCGCGGCACCCATGACTTCACGCGTGCCACTATCGCAGCCGCTTTCGCACTCTCCAGAACTGGGCGAGACTGGAGCCATGGACCTGCGTGACTTCTTCAGCAGCAAGCGTTCGATGGTGAGCCCGGAGAACGCCATGCCCGATCGCCCGGACTACCCCTTCACGGTGCCGGACCTGCACGTGGTGCTCGGGTCACCGCTGCATGCGCCGTGGCAGGACGGGGTGGAGGTCATCTACCTGGCCATGGGGTGTTTCTGGGGAGCCGAGGAGTACTTCTGGAAGACCCCGGGAGTGGTGTCGACCGCAGTCGGCTACCAGGGCGGCTTCTCCGCGTACCCCACGTACGAGGAGGTCTGCACTGGGCGCACGGGGCACACCGAGACCGCACTGGTCGCATACGACACCGCCGCGACGTCGACCCTCGACATCCTGCGTGTTTTCTGGGAGCACCACGACCCGACGCAGGGGTACCGGCAGGGCAATGACGTCGGCACGCAGTACCGGTCAGCGATCTTCTGGACGACCGATGAGCAGCGGGCCATGGCCGAGAAGACCCGCGACGCGTACCAGGAGGTGCTCACGACCAAAGGCCTCGGCGACATCACGACCGAGATCGCCCCGGCTGCCGAGCATCCCTTCTACTACGCGGAGGACTACCACCAGCAGTATCTGCACAAGGTTCCCCACGGCTACCGGTGCCACGCGAACACCGGGGTGGCGCTGCCCGTCTGATTCGAGTCGCTATGGCTGCTCGTCGTGCAGTCGCCGGATCGTGGACTCGAAGCCTGGCAGGTCCCTGTCGATCGTGGCCGCGATCATGGCTCGATCGATGAACGCATAGCCATCAGCGATCCGGTTCCTAGTAGCACAGATCAGCGGCCAGTCCTCGCCGAACGCGTCGGAACGCATGTCGTCAGTGCCAGGAGTTCCCGGTCGCTGCGACTCACAGCGCAATCGCCTCGGCCAGGGCATCGTCATGAAGACTGGAGCGCAGTCCGGAGTCCGGGACAACCTCGACTCGCTCCCCCAAGATGTCGGACAGGCTGCGCTCGAGCCGCGCGAGATCCAGCAGCGAAGCGCCTGCGGGAGGTGTCACCAGCAGGTCGACGTCGGAGTCCGGCCCGTCGTCGCCTCGCGCCACGCTCCCGAAGATTCGTATGCGATCGAATCCTGCCTCTCGGGCGATCCGCAGAATCTCCTGACGCTTCCGGGCCACTGCTCGACCCCTTGCCGAGACTGGCTGGAACCGCAGTAGCCGTGCGACCTCCGGCTGACTTCTGCCGACACATTCGGCGATCTGTCGCTGACTCAACCCCGCCGCGGACCCTTTGCGCACCGCCTGCACCAGCACCGACCGCGACTCCTGGTGCAATTGAGCACTACGACGTGCGGCTCTCCTGAGTTCGCCTCGCAAACGCTCCTCCGCTTCGCTACTCACATGTCGATAGTACGACCTATCAGGCTGTCCGGCCACTGCCTGCGAACACACCGTCCCCCACGGGTAGCGGTACGGCCGCGATCCGAGTCGCTACGCAACTCGTCGACGCTCAGGTCATACACGCGCGCCGCGCAACCGCAGCGCGTTGGCGATGACGGACACACTGGACAGGCTCATCGCTGCCGCCGCGATCATCGGTGACAGCAGAATCCCAGTGAAGGGATACAGCACGCCGGCAGCGATCGGGATTCCCAGTGAGTTGTAGAGGAACGCGAACCCGAGGTTCTGCTTCATGTTGCGCACCGTTGCCCTCGACACACCGAGCGCCGCACTGATCCCTCGAAGGTCGCCCTTGACCAATGTGACCTCGGCGGAGTCGATCGCGATGTCACTTCCTGTGCCCATCGCGATGCCGATATCCGCCTGCGCCAGCGCGGGTGCATCGTTGATGCCGTCACCGGCCATCGCCACAAGACCGCCCTGCTGTTGCAGTTCCTCCACCAGCGCAAGCTTGTCATCAGGCTTGACCCCCGCCCGGAACTCGTCGATGCCCAACTCCTGCGCCACCCTCTGCGCGGGCTCCACGGCGTCACCGGTCGCCATCACGATTCGAAGGCCCTCGCGGTGCAACTGCTCAACGGCGGTGGGGGTGCTGTCCTTGATCTCGTCCTGTAGGGCGACGAGGCCCGCTGCCCGCCCGTCGATCGCGACCCATACGGGTGTCTGACCACGCAGCGATGACTCGTCGGTCACGTCGGACACCTCGATGCCCTGATCGTGCATCAACGCGAGGTTCCCGACCACCACGGACCTGCCCTCGACCGTCGCGAGCACCCCCAGTCCGGGTCGCGCTTCGAACTCGCGCGGATCCACCAGGGTGATGTCCGCCGCCGCATCGGCGATCGCTCTGGCCAGCGGATGCTCGCTACCCCGGTTGGCGCTCGCAGCGGCCGCGAGCACGTCGTCGGATGTGAAGCCCTCCGCCGCGATCACACGGTTGACGACAGGACGGCCGATCGTCAACGTCCCCGTCTTGTCGACGATCAGAGTGTCAACCTCGCGCAGTTTCTCCATAGCCGCGGCATCCTTGAACAGAACCCCGTGGCGGGCACCCAGACCGCTGCCCACCATGACCGACATGGGCGTCGCCAGACCCAGCGCACACGGACAGGCGATGATCAGCACCGACACCGCGGCGACGATCGCGTACGCCCAACTCGGTTCCGGCCCGACCAGACCCCACACCACGAAGGTGACCATCGCGATGCCGATCACGGCAAGGACGAAGGCGCCCGCGACCCGGTCGGCGAGACGCTGCATGGGCGCCTTGGACCGCTGCGCCGAGGCGACCATCTCCACCACCCGCGCCAAGACGGTGTCGGCCCCCACCTGGGATGCACGGACGATGAGACTTCCAGTGGTGTTCTGCGTACCGCCGATGACGTTGTCGCCGGGTGCCTTCTCCGCCGGCACCGGTTCCCCGGTCAGCATGGATTCGTCGATCGCCGATCGACCGGACTCGACAACCCCGTCCACCGGCACCTTCTCGCCGGGACGCACCCGAACCCGGTCACCGACACCGATCACCGCCAGATCCACGTCCTCCTCGGAGCCGTCGTCCGCTATCCGCCGCGCCGTGGCAGGAGCCAGTTGCAGCAACCCCTTGATGGCGTCACCGGTACTGGCGCGGGCTCTAAGTTCAAGAACCTGACCGAGCAAGGTGAGGGTGCAGATGATCGCCGCTGCCTCGAAGTAGAGGGGAATCTCACCGTCCTGCTTCAGCGCTGCGGGAAACAGCCCCGGTGCGATGACCGCCACGACGGAGAACCCATAGGCGCACGCGACTCCGAGGCCGATGAGGGTCCACATGTTGGGGCTGCGGTGCCGCACGGAGGCGACCGCCCACACGAAGAACGGGCTGGCCGCCCAGAGCACGACCGGGCTGGCCAGCACCAACTCCGCCCACGGCATGACCTGCATCGGCAACGGCGGGAAGCCGAGCATGGCCAGCGACAACACTGCCAGTGACAACGGCACGGACACCCAGAATCGGCGCCGCATGTTCCGGTACTCCTGCAGGTCGGAATCATCATCGACCTGCGGTGTCATGGGCTCGAGATGCATGCCGCAGATCGGACAGCGGCCCGGACGATCCCTGACTATCTCAGGATGCATCGGGCAGGTGTAGAGCACCCCGGACGGGCCGGATGCGGCGGGCTCGGGCGCCACGTGGACGTCCTCGCGTGCCTGCGAATCGACCAGGTCCATCCCACACACCTGACACTGACCGCGATGATCGGACACCACCTCGGGATGCATGGGACATCGGAATCCCGCTGCTGTTCCGGCGTGCTCCATGATCGCCTCCTCGCCTCAGTGCACGGGGATCCCGGTCACGCGCGCGGTGAAGCTTTCACCACGATCCTCACTGACCCAGACCGTGCCTTCACTGAGCACCGCCAGGACATCACCTTGGGCGGCGAAGGCCTCCGGCACTCCCACTCCAGTACCCAGTTCGGTCCACGTCATGCCAGCATCGTCGGACCCATGGATCGTTCCGTTCGTCGCGACGCCGTACAACCGGTCCTGGGTCCAGTTGACCAGCGCGATCTTCTTGTCGCCCAGACGCTGCCAGGACCGCCCACCGTCATCACTGCCGATCGGACCCTGGGAGGTGGTGCCGATCACCCGCTTGGCACTGTTCGGGTCCATCGCGATATCGAAGGGAGCCGGACCGAGTGTCTGCCATGTCTTTCCGTGATCCTCCGAGCGCCAGAGCAGACCGTCACCGGAGTTCGCCCCCAGTACGACCGGGCCGGCGCCGACGAGGCGATGGAAATCCGCAGTTCCACCCAAGGACACGCTGCGCCATGTACGCCCCTCGTCGTTGGAGCGCAAGAGTCCGAGATCCGGCGGGCTCGATGACCCAGGGGCAGGATGCCCGGATGCCAACCACTTCGACGACGCGAAGAACCCCATCACGTCGAAGGGCTCACCGATCCGGTCAAGTTCTGCGCCCGCGCTGTCCTGGCGCCAGAGACCCTCATGCGTTCCCACCAAGAGTGTCGAATCCGGAAGCAGGGCGAGATTGTGGACGTGTTCGATCCCAGGCGCCGGAACAGGTGCGACCGGTTCGACCCTCGGTGATGCGCTCGAAGCCTCTGTGGACGGTCGCGGCGCATCGGCCGTGGAGCACCCGGCGATCAGCAGGGATGCGGTCACCAGAACCACGAGAAGTCTCACGGCGAATCCTCCGTGAGCAGCTCCTGCATCACCTGGATCTCCTCCCGCTGCGCGGTAACGATGGCGTCCGCCAAGGCCGCGACCTCCGGGTTGCTGGAGGCCTGGGCCTGTTGCGCCATGGCGATTGCGCCCTGGTGGTGGGCGATCATCATGGTCAGCCACATGTCGTCGAATTGCTCGCCGCTGGCCTGCTCCAACTGCTGCATCTGCTCGGCGGTCATCATCCCGGCAACCATGACGCCACCCATGTCATGGCCGCTGTGGTCCATGCCCTGCATCCCATCGGCATCAGTGGCCCCAGGCATCGTGGTCGGCGTCCCCCAGGACTCCAGCCACCCGGTCATCTGCTGGATCTCGGGGCCCTGGGCCGCCTGGATCTGCTCGGCAAGTCGTTGAACGTCTTCCGAAGCGCTCGAATCGGCGGTCAGGGCCATGTCCGCCATCTCCACTGCCTGCTCGTGGTGGGGGATCATCGACTGCGCAAAGGCCACGTCGGTGGCGGATGCAGCGCTGCGCGAAGCGGTCGTCGCGACGGACGATCCGGATTCGCCACTGGAGCAGCCGGCGAGGATACCGAGGCCGAGGAGAGCCACGGACATCACGACGAGCGGTCGGTGCTTCACAACTTTCTCCTGTTCATGTTGAGTAGTCCAAGCGGGTCATCATTCCCGCCTCCGCGTGGTAGGCGTTGTGGCAGTGCAGCATCCAGGCACCCGGGTTGTCGGCCACAAGATCGACGTCGGCACGCGCCATGGGCGCCAGCAGAAGCGTGTCCTTGCGTGCCCCGCCGCCCCCCGCCGGACCGACCTGGAACGTATGACCGTGCAGATGAACGGGGTGACTCATCATCGACATGTTCGACAGTCGCAGCCGCACCTTCTGACCCTCGGACACCATCAGTGGGCGTGCGCGGTCGTGGGTGACCCCGTTGAACATCCAGACATACGGCGCCATCGACCCGGACAGAACCAGGTCATAGGTCACGTCGGGCGCGGCGGCGGGCAGTTCTACCGCAGGGTCCGACTGCAGTGCCTCGATGCCTACCGGATAGGCCGAGAGACCCTCGGGACGCCGCTGACCGGGGGCGGGTCCGTCGACGGTTCGCAACAGCGCCAGCGCCTCGCCCACCTTGCCCAACGGCTCCGCCACCACGGGGAAGACTCCCTCTCCCACGTCGACCAGGACGTCATAGCGCTCGCCCATCGATATCCGCAGCGAATCCGCCCGAACGGGCTTCACCTGATATCCATCACTATGCGTCACCGTCATCCGGTGGCCACCCACCGCGAAGGTGAAGATGGTGTCGGCCGCGGCATTGATGATCCGCATCCGCACACGATCACCGGCTTTCACCCGCAGCGAGTCGGGGTCGCCAGGAGGCCGACCGTTGATCACGAACATCGAGTAGGCGACGTCTCCGCCATCCATGCCCATGCCGCCCATGTGCATGCCGCCCATGTGCCCGGACCCCTGCTGTTCCCCGGCGGCGACCAGATCGTCGAATATCTGCTGTGGGTCCGGGCCGACTCCTTGTGTCCAGTCGTCGAGCATCAGAACCCACTCGTGGTCGTATCCACCCCGCTCGCGCGGGTCGTCCACGATGAACGGCGCGTAGAGGCCGGTATCGAGTTGCAGTCCGGTGTGCGGGTGGAACCAGTGCGTGCCGGGGTCGGGCACCACGAAGTCGTACGAGAAGGTCCCGCCCGGCGCCACCGCCGGCGACGTCACCCCGGGCACCCCGTCCATCGCGTTGGGCACGGCGAGCCCGTGCCAGTGCACGCTGGTCTCCTCGGGCAGATCATTGCGGAGGGTGATGCGCACCCGGTCCCCGGCAGTCGCCCGGATCCCACCTGCGGCAACCTGCGGCCCGTAGGCCCATGCGGTGACGGCCCTACCCGCCATGTCGACCTGGGTCTGCCTGGCCGTGAGCGTGATCTCCTGTGACACGGGACCGGTCAGCGGGGAACGTTGCGAGGATGCGGTGATCCGCGACGACCCGCATGCCGCGAGAGCGGTGGTTGCGCCAGCACCGAGCGCGGCGGCCAAGAACCGTCGTCGCGAAAGGAGACCATCAGCCATGCCTCGAGACTCCCAGGGGTCTCTGGAGGTGCCGCTCAGGTTCCATGAACTTTCCGTGAAGATCGCGTCTTCATGGAAACTTCATCGTTGGCACAGGTGACACGACACCCGGACCTTCGACGCTGGGTCCAAGGAAGGAGGAGATCTCCATGATGGGCTACTACAACTCCTACGGGTGGAACAGTTGGATGCTGATCGTCATGCTCGTCTGGCCGCTTCTGCTGGCAGCTGCCATCTGGGCGGTGATCGCGATAACCCGCGATCGGAGGGGCATCTCCAGCGGTGTCGCCGAGACCCCACTGGACGCACTGCGGCGACGGTTCGCCAATGGTGACATCACGCAACAGGAGTACCTCGAGGCGCGCGGCATCCTGAAGAATGACGTCAGCCGCGAAACGCAGTGATGCCCGCAAGGGCTGAGGAGGACGGGTGCTGGCACAACTTCAGGTACTGGTGGTGGAGGACGAGCCTGAACTCGCCGCCGTCGTCGCGGCCTACTTGCGCAAAGAGGGTTTCGCCGTCGATGTCGCCGGGACGGGCCCCGAGGCGGTCGAGATGGCCCGCAACCTGCTGCCCGACCTTGTCGCGCTGGACATCATGCTGCCCGGGTTCGACGGACTTGAGGTCTGTCGGCGGATCCGCGGCTTCAGCGACTGCTATGTGATCATGCTGACCGCCCGGGACGATGAGATCGACAAGGTGATCGGACTCTCGGTCGGGGCAGACGACTATCTGGTGAAGCCGTTCTCCCCCCGGGAACTGACAGCACGTATCCGCGCGATGCTGCGTCGGCCCAGGGGCCTTGGCGACGGGCCCGCCAGCCAGGTCAGGACCTTCGGGCACCTGCGGCTGGACGCAGATGCCCGCAAGGCATGGCTCGACGAATCCGAGGTCGACCTCACCCGCACCGAGTTCGACCTGCTGGACGCACTCACGGCGGCGCCTCGGCGCGCGTTCAGCCGGCGCCAACTGATCGATGCGGTTTGGGGCGCGGACTGGTACGGCGACGAGCACATCGTGGACGTGCACGTCGGGCATCTGCGCAAGAAGCTGGAGGACGACGCGGGTTCCCCCACCTACATCCGGACGGTGCGTGGCATCGGGTACGGGATGGTCACATGAAGCGCCCGGTGGGTCTGGCCGGCCGGCTGTTCACTGCCCAGCTGCTGGTCATCGGCATCACGTTCCTGACGCTGTTGATCACCGTCGCGCTGATCGCACCGAACCTGTTTCTGCATCATCTGGAGATGACCGGGGAGGACTCCGCCGTGGTGCAGGCACACGCACGAGAGGCGTTCGAGACTTCGGTCGGACTTGCACTGCTCGCCGCTGCCGCGGTCGCAGTCATCGCAGCCACTGCGCTCTCCTGGTTCCTGGCCCGCCGGGTCAGCCGGCCCATCACGGCCCTGTCCGCCGCTGCGGAGTCTGTGGCCCACGGGAACTATGACGTGGCGGTGCCCGAGACGGGCCTGGGGGCTGAACTGACAACGCTCTCCCACGCCTTCCAGAACATGGCTGAGAGCCTGGCCACCACTGACGACGCCCGCACCCAACTACTGTCGGACCTCTCACACGAGATCCGCACGCCGCTGGCCACCCTTGAGGCGCACATCGATGGCCTGGAGGACGGCATGGTACCGCCGTCACCCGCCACCTTCGAAGTGATGCGCGCCGAGGTCCACCGGTTGCGGCGACTTGCCAGTGACGTGCGCCTGGCCGCGCTGGCCCAGGAGCACGCCCTGGATCTGCACCTGCAAGTCGTGGCGGTCGCCGAACTCGCAGAAGAGGCGTGCACGCTGTTCGAGCCGCGCTACCTGGACAAGGGCGTCGACCTTCGCAACACCTGTCGACGTTCCGTGGAGACAGTGCGTGTTGATCCCGACCGCATGCAGCAGGTACTGGGCAATCTGCTCGACAACGCGCTTCGCCACACCCCGGCCGGAGGCCGCGTGACCCTGGGATGCACGGTCCGCGCGGACCAGATCGAGATCACACTCTCGGACACGGGACAGGGACTGGCAGCCGATGACCTGGAACGCATCTTCCAGCGCTTCCAACGATTGGATGAAGCCCGGCGGGCGGAGTCGGCGGGAAGTGGCCTGGGGCTGACGATCGCGCGGGCTCTCGTACAGGACCAAGGCGGGGATGTGACGGCGTCGAGCGGCGGCGTGGGCGCCGGCACCACCTTCACCATCCGACTCCCACGCCACGTGGGGTGACACCGGCGAGTCGCCAGGACAGACCAGCCACGAATCGTTCCACGATATCGCTTTTCGTTATCATCACTGCGTGCGTGAGTTCTTGCGAGGAGCCGTGCGGCTGCATGTCCTGCACCACGCCAGCGAGGGCGGCGTGCACGGTGCCTGGATGGCGGCCGAATTGGCCCGCCACGGGTATGCGATCTCTCCCGGGACCCTGTATCCGACCTTGCATCGCATGCAGGACGAGGGACTGCTGACCTCCGGCCAGATCCTGGTGGACGGCAGGGTGCGGCGGGTGTACGAGATCACCGACGCGGGCCGGGCGGAACTGGCACATGGCCGACGGATGGTGGCCGAGTTGGCGACGGAGGTACTCCCCGACCATGAGTAGCCCGCACCTTGTGCGCAGACTGGGCACCGGTGACGCGATCATCATCGGCCTCGGCTCGATGGTGGGGGCGGGGGTCTTCGCAGCGTTATCCCCGGCCGCGGCGGCCGCCGGCGCGGGACTCCTCATCGGATTGGTGATCGCCGGCATCGTCGCGTTCAGCAATGCGACGGCCTCAGCCCAACTGGCGGCGCAGTACCCGACGTCAGGCGGGACCTACATATACGGCCGCGAGCGACTCGGGCCGTGGTGGGGCTTCCTCGCCGGCTGGGGTTTCGTCGTGGGCAAGACCGCGAGTTGCGCGGCTATGGCGTTGACCTTCGCAGCGTATGCCGCCCCACAAGTCTGGGAGAAGCCGGTCGCGGTCACGGCGGTACTCGCGCTCGCGGCAGTCAACTACCGCGGGATCACGCGCACAGCCGGGCTGACAAGGATCATCGTGACCCTCGTTCTGGCGTCACTGGCGCTGGTCGTGATCGCCAGTCTGGCCGGAGAAGCCAGCTCGCCACCGAGCTCGTGGGACTGGTGGACCGGCGGGTGGTACGGCATCCTGCAGTCGGCGGGGCTGCTGTTCTTCGCCTTCGCGGGTTACGCCCGCATCGCGACGATGGGCGAGGAGGTGCGCGATCCGCAGCGCACCATCCCCCGGGCGATCCTCGCGGCACTGCTCCTGGCCATTCTCATCTACGCCGTGGTGGCCGTGTCCACGATGCTGGCCATCGGGCCCACAGGCTTGGCCTCGACACCGGCGCCCCTGGCACAGGCCGTGACACAGTCCGGAGGGGATTGGGCGGCATTGCCCGTACGGATCGGTGCCGCCGCGGCGAGTCTGGGCGCGCTACTCGCCCTGATAGCGGGGGTGGGGAGGACTGGTCTGGCGATGGCTCGCCACAACGATCTGCCGCAGTGGCTGGCAGGCGTCCATCCCCGCTTCCACGTGCCCCACCACGCAGAGGTCACCCTCGCGGTGGTCGTCAGCATCCTGGTCCTGCTGACAGACCTGCGCACTGCGATCGGCTTCTCATCGTTCGGCGTGCTGCTCTACTACCTCATCGCCAACGCGGCGGCCATCACTCAGGACGACCAGCACCGCCGCTATCCGAAATGGTTGCAGCTGGTCGGGATCACCGGATGTGTCGTCCTGGTCACCACACTGCCGTGGCAGGCCGTGACGGGGGGTCTGGCCGTCTTCGCAGTCGGAATCATCTACCGAGTGGTGCGGCTGCGCAGGCGCAACCCACAGTGATCGGGCTCACGGTCGCAACATCACCTTCAACGCGCTGCGGCACGCCGCGGTCCGATGACCCCTCCTGAGAAGAGGTGAGTTCCCAGGCCCTGGCCGCACGAGGAGAGGGGCCTCTTGAGTCAGCGACCCGGTCAGCCAACGGCTCGCACATCGGCCCCCATGGTTCGAGGGACGCAACGGTCCCGGTGGATGGGCGACACCGGCTCGAAGATCGGTACGGTCTGCACATGTCCGGACTCGATCCGAAGCGCGCTGAACGTCCAGGCTATCGACAGATACTCCCGCGGTTGACCGACCGGGTGATGCGCGACCTTGCGATCTGGATGGCGTGCTTCGGGTTGCTCGTGGGACTTGCCTTCCCACTCGCGGCGCTGGCCTTCGGGGTGCCGTCCGAGATAGCGCTTCAGCCGGGCTTCCTGGCCATGTGCCTGGCCGCGGGCCTCCTGGTGGCAGCGGTGAACTGGACACTTGCGCGCGCCGTGATCGGTGTACGCCTGAGGGTGCTCGCCAGCGGGATGCGACAGGTGGAGCGAGCGCTGGTCGAGGCGTCCTTCAGCGGCGATTGGAGCCGGTGTGATCCTCAGGCCTGCATGGTTGCGGTCGACTCCGAGGACGAGCTGGGGGAGGTGGCGGTCTCTTTCAACCGGCTCGTCACCGGATTGGCGGCTAGCCATCGGGTGTCCGAGGGCATCACAGCGGTGTCCGAACAACTGTCCGCCCACCTGGATCTCGCTCCGCTCACCGACGCGGCGCTCGCGGAACTGGTCCGCCAGGCCGGCTGCGACGCCGCTGCCCTCGTAGTGGCACACAAAGGAACGGCCGCAGTTGCGGGCTCGATCGGAATCACGAACGCCGATCGGCTCGCCGAGAACCCCGCAGTCCTGCAGGTCCTCCAGAGTGGCGAGGCGCGGGAATTGCAGCTCCCGGAGGATGTGGTGGTGGACGCCGGACTACTGAGCGTGGTACCGCGGGACGTGAGACTGCTTCCGGTCCGGTTCGGCGTCGTCACGCTGGGCGTGCTGATCGTGGGCTTCAACCACCTGCCGAGCGCGGAAGCCGACGCGGTGTTGCGCGCCGCGGCGATCGGCATGGCGGTCGCCATCAACAACGCCCTCAACCACGAGGATCTCCAGCGGGTGGCGGCTCTCGACCAGTTGACCGGTCTGTACAACCGGCGCTTCGGGATGCAGCGACTCCAAGAGGAGTTCGGCCGGGCGCAGCGCACGGGAGACCCCGTCGGGGTGCTCATGTTCGACCTCGATCATTTCAAGTCGATCAACGACAGTTACGGACACCTGACGGGTGACCGGGTGCTGCGAGCGGTCGCGGATTGCGCGCGCAGTGCGGTGCGGCAAGGAGATGTGCTCCTGCGTTACGGCGGCGAGGAGTTCCTCGTCGTGCTCCCCGGTGCTGGACGAGACGACGTGCAGGAGGTGGCAGAGCGGATTCGCCGGATCGTCGGCGACATCGAGGAGAGCGCGCAGGGAAACGTCGTGAGGGTGACAGTGAGCCTCGGCGGTTGCAGTTTCCCCGCCACTTCCGCCGAGGATCCGACTGCGCTCATCGCCGTGGCCGATCAGGCTCTCTACGCAGCGAAGGCCGGCGGCAGGGACCGCGTTGTGCTCGCCTGATCGGATCTGGTGATCCGGATCTGTGGGAGGGGATCCGACGGGGGCGGCGTCTGCTCAACTTCCTGATCGCCAACACCGCCGCACTCACCCGGTTGTCCACAGATCTGCTCGGTGCAGGTTGCGTGTCGGACCCCGGATCTACAATGGACACATGTTCGAAATCGGGAGTGTCGCAGGTGGGGGTTCCGGCGTGCTCGATGGTTTGACGGCTGCGGTGGACGAGCTTCAGAAGGTGGATCCGCGGGATGCGGCGTTGGTGGACACGGTCGCCGATATCGCGGTGTTGCATGCGCAGATCCAACGCCTGCAGTCGGTGATGCTGGGCATGGTGAGAACCTGTGATGCCGACGGTGGCCACCATCTGGCCGGGTACGCGACCACCGGGACGATGCTCACCGACGGGCTGCGGCTGTCCCCCGGACAGGGCCAGGCGATGGTGCACACCGCCCGGGCGCTGCACTCCACCTTCGAACAGACCCAGCAGGCGCTGGCCGACGGCCAGATCAGCACTGCGCACGCCACGGCCATCACCCGTGCGGCGCGCAAACTGCCCTCGGACGTGCTCGAGGAGGCCGAACCGGTGTTGCTCGAGGTGGCCGAGGTGGGGTCGCCGACCATGGTGCGTGCCGCCGTTGACCGGATGGCCGAGTTGCTGGAGCCCGAACACTTCGACCACGACATCGAGAAGGAGCGCGAACGGCGCTACCTGGATGTCTCGCAGACCAAGGACGGCTGGTGGGCCATCGACGGGCATGTCCCCCACGAGATCGGGGCCCGCTTGGCCGCAGCGCTGGAGCAGTTCGCCGGCTGCACCGACCCGACAGATCTGCGCACCGCCAAGCAGCGTCGAGCGGATGCCATCGCCGAGATCGCCGACGCCGCCACCGACGGCCAGACCAGCGGGATCTCGACCCTGTCGATCGTTGCCGACGCCGAACACCTCGACGGCACCGGCGCACAGTGGGACGACACCGGCATGCCCGTCGGGCTGACGAACTTCGCCATGGCCGTGTGCCAGAGCCGCATCCAGTTGGTCGTCGCTGACCGCAGCGGCATCGGCTGGAAACCCCTGGCGGTCGGGATGCTCACCCGTTTCGCCACCCCCGCCCAGCGCGCGGCCCTACGCATTCGCGACGGTCGTTGCGTCTGCCGTGGCTGCACCCGCAAGCCGAGCAGATGCCATGCCCACCACGTCATCGACTGGCGGGACGGCGGGTCCACTGACGTGTCGAATCTGGTTCTCCTTTGTCCGTACCACCACAGGATGGTCCACCTCGGCAGGGCTGAGTTCGCCGATGATCCTCGGATCCCCGGGCGACGCATTGCCATCCCCAGCCGACGACATAGGACCACCGCCGCCTGACCGCGGCGGCGCGCGCGAACACCAGGCACGACTACGGGACGCGTAGTGTCCAGCCATGCGCAAACACATCACTCCGTCGCTGATCATCTCGCTGCTGGCTCTTTTCATCGCGACCAGCGGTGCGAGCTACGCCGCCCTGCAAATCCCGAAGAACTCAGTGGGCGCCAAGCAACTGAAGAAGAACGCCGTGACGTCGAAGAAGGTCAAGAACCGCAGCCTCCTCGCGAAGGACTTCAAGTCTGGACAACTCCCACAGGGCCCGCAGGGCCCGGCGGGTCCTGCCGGAAGTGCAGCAGAGGTCCGCGCGTTCACCACGCCGGTAGTTGCGACATCGTTCGTGCTCAGCGGCTCCTTCACCGACGTAGCGAGCCTGGACCTGCCGGCCGGCAAGTACGTCGTGATGAGTCGCGCCAATGTGATCGGCGGGGCCAACACCGCCATCATCTGCTCCCTCGCCGACGATGCCGCGCAGAACATCACGACCAACGCTCAGGCCATCGCGCTCTCACAGCACAGCACCGTGACTCTCAACAGCCCGGGCACGGTGAGCCTTTCGTGCCTCAAGACGGGAGCCAACCAGGTCTTCGTCGCGCAGCGGTGGATCACCGCGATCGAGGTGAACTCGATCAACTGATCATTGCCGCCGCCAACCACCTGATGCGTTGACCGCGCGCACTCACACCGCCTCGTGACCGCTATCCACCTCGCGGCCCAGCACGTCGGCGTATGCAGCGGCCACTCGCTGGCCCATGCCCTCCCAACTCAGGTTGCGGGCCACGGACTCCGGACCGGCGATCGCGTACCGATCCCATACCCCACGGTCCCGCAACAGCCGGACAAGCGCCCGTGCCAGAGCCTTCGGGTCGGCCGGCGGCACGAGGTCACCGTTGACCCCGTCCTCGATGACCGCCTCGACACAGGACACCTCGGTGCCCACCGTGGGCAGCCCGACCGACAGCGCCTCGGCCGCGGCCATCGCCGGCGGGGAGGTCGTGTAGTCGTACTTGAAGGGCCACGTGCCGACCTGGGCAGCGGCCATCTCGCCGAGCAGGTCCTTGACCGGCTCGGTCACGACGTCGAGGTGGTCTCCGAGCCCAGCAGCCCGGGCGGTTTCGAGCAGTGCGTCGAGTTCGGGACGCGGAATGAGCAACAGTCGCAGACGGGCATCAGGCACCTCCCGGACCACATCCGGGAAGCATGCCAGGAGCGTGTCGATCCCCCGCACCGACTCCGCCCGGCCGGCGAACAGGACGACCGGCGCCTCATCGGTGTAGGTGGCCCGCCGCGAGTCCTGCGGACCTCCGGAACCGACCCGGATCGCACCGAGTTTGCGTTCGACCCGTGGGTCCGGCGTGAGCACCTCGCGGGTCCCGCTGCGTCGCAGTGAACGTTTCAGCAGCCACGTCGGCAGCACCGATGACGCCAGCACGCGCGGACGTAGGACGTTGGACTGCATCGCCGCGCGAATCCCGCCGGAGCGCAGTCGGCGCATAGACGGAAGCACCGGCCAGGCGTACATCGTCAACAGGTTCGGGTACCAGGGGATCGCCGTGCGGGCGACGAGCAACGGGGCCAGGGCTCCGCCGTGGATGTGCACCAGGTCCGGCCGGAGATCGGCCAACGCGCTGTTGAGTGCGTCTCGGCGGCCGATCGGGAACGTCTCGACCGCACCGCCGAGTTCGACCACGCCGGCGAAGGCATCCTGTCCGTCGTGCGCGGTCGTCGTGATGACATAGTGCTCCCCCGGCACCCGACGGGCGATCTCGCTGACGGTCCGTCCCATGGCCTCATGCGCCGAGAACTCGGCGATGACATGGACGATGCGCATCACGAGGCCTTGCGCATGCCTCGAAGCAGCCCCGCGGCCTCCACCGACTTCAGTACCACCAGACCCGAGGTCTTGACCGGATGCCGCGCGAGTGTGCCGGCGTGGGACAGCACGCCGGAGCGTGCGAGGTGCGCGCGCCCCTCCGGGTGCCGGCTGAGGTACTCGGCGACCCAGCGGCCGTAGTACTGCTTCTTGCTGTACGTCACCCGCAGTTGGATCCTGCCCTCGTCGTGCCAGATGAGCGAATCGATCCGGTCCACCACGGTGCCGAGCGCCTTCGTCCGGTCGGCGAGGTCCCAGTCCTCGGCGGCCGTGAGTGTCTCATCCCACCCACCGGTGGCCTCGAAAACCTCACGCCGGAACGCCCGCGGCGCCTCGACATCGGAGTCACCGACGTACAGGCTCTTCTCGAGTACGCGGCATGACGCGAAGAAGCCTTCACCGAACGAGCGCTCTGGAATGATCACGGCGCCGACTTCCGGTCGACGCTCGAAGACCTCAAGGAAGTCCGCCACGACGGTGGGCTCGAGGACCATGTCGGAGTCTATGAAGACCACGATGTCGCCGGAACTCTCAGCCGCGCCGCGGTTGCGCTGCGCGCTGCGTTCGGGCTTCTGGTCCAGCACCAGGTCCGCGAGTTCGTGTGCGATCTCGACCGTGCCGTCCGTGGAACTGTTGTCCACCACGACGACCTCCACGTCCTTGTGGGTCTGATTCCGGCACGACTCCAGGCAAGCCGCCAAGGTACGGGCGGAGTTGCGGGTGGGAACGATCAGACTTACGCGCATTGTCATGCCTCTTTCCGGAAGATGGTGGTGAGTAGCCACAAAGGCACGGCGAGCACCCCGATCGCGAACCCGCCCGTGACGATCACATCGGCGACGGGTTTGTAGCCGAGTACGGCCGCGACCGCCGCGACCAGCATCGCGACCACCGCGATGACCAACGGCACCCGCCAGAGCACCCCGCTCTTACGCCGCATCGCCGGCCCCCGTCACCTGCGGCCCCAGACCCTTCGTGGCCTCGGCGAAGACCTGATCGGCCACGAAGTCCCAGGAGTGCGCACCACCGTAGGCCAGCGGTTCCATCGGCTCCTGCTGCCACGTGCGAAGCATCGTCGGGATCCAGTGCGCCAACGCCATGGGAGTCGCCGGGACCACCACCCCGTTGGCCGCACGCGTCGAGTCCCGCAACCCCGGCACGTCGTAACTGATCGTCGGGGTCCCGACCGCCGCGGCCTCACTGACCACCAGACCCCAGCCCTCACGCACGCTCGTCGCGACATGCACGTGCGCCGCAGCCATCCGCTCGACCTTCTCCTGCTCACTGACCCGGCCGAAGACCGTCACCCCGTCCACGGCCGCAGCCTTCGTCTTCTCCAGGTCCGGACCACCACCGAGCATCCACAACTGCAGATCCGGAACCTGCTCCCGGGCGATCGTGAACGCCTCGATCGCATCGATCGGCCGCTTGTACGGAACGTGCCTGGCACACCACACCAACGTCGGCCGGTCCGCCTTCGGAACATCCGGGATCACCGCCGGCGGATCGAAACCCTCCGGAACCACCGTCACATCCGTGACCCCGAACCGGGCGATCGAATCCTTCGTCGACTGCGACACCGCCAACACCCGCCGCCCCTGGTACGAACGCAACCACTTCGGCTCCAGGTAATGACGCCCCAGCAGGCTCGCCGGCCACGGCGCGTTATGCGCCCAGATCTCCTCACACGTCTGGTGGATGAACCCCACCGTCGGCACACCCTCGATCCAGTCATGCGCCTGGAACGCCACGGTGTTGATCATGTCGATCACCAGATCGAACCCCTGATACTGCCCCACCTGCTGCCACCACACACGCGCCCTGCGATACACCGTGTAGCGGCTCCCACCGCGCACCACCGTGTAGCCATCCACGTCCTCCACGACCGGCCGGTCCTCCACCGCCGCAGCGAACAAAGTCACCTGATGGCCCTTCGCAGCCCACCGCTTCGCCACCTGCTCGGTGTAGACCTCCGCACCACCCGCCAACGGATGCTGAAGATCACGCCACGTCAGAATCAATATCCGCATCTCGCCGCCTACCCCATCAACTCGCCGGAGACGTGGCCCTTACCGCCCGCACTACCGCTGGCCCGAGACCGGCCTCCCCCGGGTTCGATGGGCCTCACCCATCGTTGTCGGTGCTCGGCCGCCGGATGCTGAAACCTCTGCGCGGAGTCCACGTCAGCGCACACACGAAATGTGTCTCGAACACCATGCGTGGCCACTGCTCCAAGATAGCCGCCGGACGGCCCCTGAGACTCGCCGTGAGAGCCGGGCACCGGTCCCGTCAGCAGCGTGCATCCGCCCTCGCCCGCCGAAAGAGGTCGATCCGGCACCCCGGCCATTCACAAGGACCAGGACCGCTCGTGGCGCTGGTGTGGACGAGGCCGCGGGAACGGGCCCACAGTAGAAGCATGAAGGCTCTGGTCGCCGCGTTCGTGCTGGTGATGACACTGGGTGCGCCAGCCGTCGCGCATGCCGACCAGGGTCCCGGCTACGGCGGTGATGCCGACTCCCTGGAGGTCACGTGGAAGGAGAACAAGGACAAGGCGCTGGCTGCACCTCCTCCTGTTCCCTCCGACGAGAACGACGGCGACGCTCCGCGCGACCCTGACCGGATGTCACTGGTGGGCGATGCTGCCACGTTGGAGGTCGATGGGATCGGCTTCCGGGGTCTTTCCGAGATCGAGATCCAGTTCGGCAGCGAGGACCCCGTCGCGGTGCGTGCGGACCAGACAGGAACGGTGGTCGCCAGTTTCCCAGGCACGCAGAGTGCCGACCCGGGAACCACGGTGGTGGCCATCGGGCGGTCCCCGTCCGGGGCCACTCGGACGTTGGTGGGTTCGGTCCCGCCACTGCCCCATGGCACGAATCTCATGGGCCTGGTGACCTGGGCCATCGTCGCACCGGTGGTACTGATCGCGGGTTCGGCCCTCCTGCGGCATCGACCCCGCAGACGACCCGAGGTGGATGCGCCGCTGTTGGCCCCGGCACCCGCAGGACCTCCGGTCGCGGGCCTTCCGATGCCGGCACCGACGAGTCAGCCGATCATGGGACTGTCGGCGCCACGCGGACAGGCCCCACCCATGTGGTACGCCGGGGCACCGCCGACCGTCCCCCCACAAGGACCTCCGGTCCTGCTGTAGGCGAATCGGGCCGTCACAGACAGTCACCATCGCCGATGCGGGTGGCCTGGGCCCCGGACCGGGAACGGGGGTCCGCGACGACCCCGCGAACCCACCTCGGCCGCGCAGCCCACTCGGTGTCGTGACGGGTCCTCCGAGAGCGGGCACTACGCTCGGTCACCGATTTCCCCACGTGACGGGGAGCGCACAGACGCGTCGGCCGGCCGGAGCGCTTCGATGCCGACTGCCCATCACGGAGTTCACCGTTGGCGTCGACGGCCGGTCGCACTCTCGGCCGCCGGATTCGGGACTCGTTCCCCGCCCTATTTCGCGCCTGAGGCGCAGCGGCGTTCACATACTGAGCACGTGAATGCAAGGTTGCTATACACGAAATCGCTGGCAACCGCGGTTGCCATATCCACGACGGCGTTGGCCCTGGCGCCCGCGCTACCCGCCACGGCGGCGATCGGGCCGAAGGCACCCGGCATGCTCAAAGTCGAGCGCACAGGGGCGGGGTTGACGACGCTGAGCATCTCGTGGCGGGCGGTCGAGGCAGTGGACCACTACACGGTTACCGTCTTCGACGGCCAGAAGGACGTGTCGACGGTCGTGGGCGCACTTTCCACCAACCTGACGGTCGCGGCACCTGGGGCGTGCACGCGCTACCAGGTCCGGGTGGCCGCCGTCGATGCCGAGGGGAACACGGCAACAACCGGACCGTACCGGGTCGCGCCACTGGCCCCCGGCAGTGTCACGAATCTGGACGTCGACCGCAGCAAGGACGGAACCGACGGGGTCGCCTTCTGGTCCGCCCCCCGCAACCCGGGAGCTGCTGCCCCCTCCTACACGGTCCAGCTCAAGCAGTTGAACACCGGCAAGATCATCTCCGAGGACAAGACCGGGAACACGAAGGTGAGCTTCGGCGGCCTGGATCCCAAGCGCGCCTACGCCGTCAAGGTCACCGCCCGCAATGACTACGGGCAGTGCGTCACCAGCACCAGTCTGCTGCGCAACGAGAAGCCCGCAGAACCCACCGGACTGTTCGTGGTGCGCGAGTCGGCAGCCTCCGCGATCGTCATGCTGCGGTGGAAGGCTCCCCGATGGCGCGGCTACGGCAACGTCGACGCGTTCGAGGTCGCCTATCGGGCATCCGGGGAGAAGGCGCAGTTCGACAAGGTTCCCGCAGATCAGGACCACGCGAAATTGGAGTTGGACCCGAACCGGAACTGGACGTTCCAGGTCCGGGCGGTCGGGGATGAGCGCGGCGGATGGTCGAAGCCGGCGGTCCTCAATCGAGACCTGGCACCCGGCAAGCCGGAACTCGACCCCGCGGTGACGATCGCGGAGACCAACGGCACGGTCACGGTCGACTTCGCCGGGCCGGTCGGCTCGAGTTCGAAGTACCCGACCATGCTGCTGAGCATCAAGCCCACCGTTGCCAGCAAGGGCTTCCGCGACACGCACACCGTGTCGAACACCGCCGGCCGGGCCGAGTTCACACAGGTCCCCTGCGGCGTGTACACCGTCACCGTGACCGGCATGAGCCCGGATCGCGAGTCCAAGGAGTTCGGCCGGCAGGTCATCAACCGATGCGACACCGGGGCCATCCCGGCGAACATGTGGAAACTGGTGTTCGGCAGGGCCGATATCACCGGCAACTACGTCGACATGCGATACGGCAACGAATCCCGGGTCATGTCGACCACCAAGCGCTCCTCGAAGGACGCGGTGTTCACCACTGAAGCGACCCTGCGCTCAGGCTGGGGCTACGGCATCTGGACACAGGCATCACTGTCAGGGGGTAGCAGCGTCTCGGGCTACTCGTTCCAGTACGACCCCGGCTACGCCAACGTCAACCCCGGCTTCGGCAAGGCCCTGCTGCTGCGGGTCTGGGACTCCGGCCGCGAGTGCGGCAACCCGGTCGCCAAGGTCAAGTGGCCGGACGGACTGCAGGTCGGGGCCACGCATCGCGTCGTCGTGGTGAACGAGGCCGACACCCTGTACGCCTCGATCGACGGCATCAAGATGTTCGACGTCCCGAGCCTCAAGGCCGCGATGAAGTCGTCCGGTTGTGCGGCGAACTTCGCTGACCCAAGTGGCACTGAGGTCGGATTCCGGTCCTGGAACGCCTCGTCGTCTGTGTTCTTCGAGAACACCACGCTGAGCTGACGAGGCGCACTCTCATGCCTCTTTCCGGAAGGTGGTGAGCAGCCACAAGGGCACGGCGAGCACCCCGATCGCGAACCCGCCGGTGACGATCACATCGGCCACGGGTTTGTAGTTGAGCGCGGCCTCGACCGCCGCGACCAGCATCGCGACCACCGCGATGACCAACGGCACCCGCCAGAGCGCATCGACGCTACGCCGCATCGGACACCAATCGCAGCCCGGGCTTGAGCACCTTCGTGGCCTCGGTGAACACCTGGTCGGCCACGAAGTCCCACGAGTGCGCACCACCGTAGGCCAGCGGTTCCATCGGCTCCTGCTGCCACGTGCGCAGCATCGTCGGGATCCAGTCCCCCAGGGCCATCGGGGTCGCCGGGACCACCACCCCGTTGGCCGCCCGGGTCGAGTCCCGCAACCCCGGCACGTCGTAACTGATCGTCGGGGTCCCGACCGCCGCGGCCTCACTGACCACCAGACCCCACCCCTCGCGCACGCTGGTCGCCACATGCACATGAGCGGCGGCCATCCGCTCGACCTTCTCCTGCTCACTGACCCGGCCGAACACCGTCACCCCGTCGACGGCCGCAGCCTTGGTCTTCTCGAGGTCCGGACCACCGCCGAGCATCCACAACTGCAGATCCGGAACCTGCTCCCGGGCGATCGTGAACGCCTCGATCGCGTCGATCGGCCGCTTGTACGGCACATGCCGCGCACACCACACCAACGTCGGCCGATCCGCCTTCGGAACATCCGGAATCACCGCCGGCGGGTCGAACCCCTCCGGAACCACCGTCACGTCCGTGACCCCGAACCGGGCGATCGAATCCTTCGTCGACTGCGACACCGCCAGGACGGGCCGTCCCCGGTATGCCTTCAGCCATCTCGGCTCGAGGTAGTAGCGGCCCAGCAGGCTCGCCGGCCAGGGGGTGTTGTACGCCCAGATCTCCTCACACGTCTGGTGGATGAACCCCACCGTCGGCACACCCTCGATCCACTTGTGGGCCTGGAACGGCACGGTGTTGATCATGTCGATGACCAGATCGAAACCCTGATACCTGCCGACCCGCTTCCACCAGATCCTTGCCTTGCGGTAGACGGTGAAACGGTTTCCGCCGCGGACCACGGTGTACCCGTCGACCTTCTCGACGACAGGGCGGTCGGCGACAGCAGCGGCGAACAACGTGATCCGGTGGCCTTTGGCCGCCCACCGTTTCGCCACCTGCTCGGTGTAGACCTCCGCACCACCGGCCAACGGGTGGTGGAGGTCGCGCCAGGTGAGGATCAGGATTCGCATGTCAGGCCGCCTGCAGGATCGGGACACCGAAGGGCTCGCGGCGGGCCGGGAGGGCGACCCCTGCCCGCCGGTCGAGGTTGTTGACGGCGCTGGCGGGCGCCTGCGGCCTGCGGCGGCTCGTCACCATCGACATCCCGACGATCAGGAGTGCCGGAAGCAGCAGACGAAGGATGCGCGAACCGACGGTCCAGGAGTACTGCACAAGTAGCGGGAACTGCGGGGCGAGGTGGGCCATACCCCACGGTCCCGCAGCCGGATCAAGGATCGTTCAAGCCAGCCACAACCCGGGGTCAGCGAGGATTCCCGCTTCGCCATGCGGGCAGTTCGAAGACGACGAGCAGTACCAGAACGAGCGCCCCGGCGGCCGCAGAACCCGCGGCAACGGCAGTCCCCGTCGAGTGCCAGGTGGAGATCACGACGATCTCGAGGAGCGCACCGAACCACGGCAACCACATGGTCCATCGATTGCGGGCCATGCCGGCGTGGACCAACACGCTCACGAACGCGCTGAGACCCGCGACGATCGCCAGGACGCTCGTGACCGGCTCCGCCCCGGGGAAGGTCCCCGATCCGTACAGCACGGCGAGTACCAGTCCGGGCAGCACCGCCACCACGGCCGCCGCGAGCACTGCCGGCACACCGACCACCAGCAGCGACGACTTGATGGCAGGACGGGGCTTGCCGTCGGCCCAGCCCGCCACCAGCCTGGGGTAGGCGATGGAGATGGCCGCGGCCGGCAGCGCCAGGACCGTCTTCCCGATCGTGGCCGCCGCGACATAGGCGCCGGACGCCACGCCGGGCAGGAAGTGCCGGGCGAGGAACAGGTCGACGGTGGTGAACAGGAACAGTCCGGTGACGACGGCACCGGTACGCAGGTAGTCGCCGCCCGACAGGTGCGCGGCGTCCCCGGAAGGCGATCTCAGGGCAGCGACCGCTACGAGCACCAAGGCGCCGAGCTCGCCGAGCAGCGTTCCCAGCAGAGCTCCTGTGACACCTGCCACCGCGGCCAGCAGCAGGCCCGGCCCGATACGCAGAACGGTCGACAGGATGTAACTGCCCGCAACCACGCCCGTGCGTCCCACGCCGAGCAACAGCCCCCGCACGACCGCGATCAGCGCCGCCACCCACAGTGTGGGAGCAAGGATGGCGGCGTCCCAGGTGGAATCGAGATGGAGGAACGCTGCGATGGGGGCTGAGAGGGCAAGGACGAGCACCACGACCGGCGCACTGTAGATCGTGGTGCGTACAACGAGTCGGCGCGCTGTCGATGCGGTCAGTCCGGACGTCGCGGTCGCCCGCGCGCTGGCGGTCTGCAGCGCCGACAGTGGTACCGCCACCAGCGTCATGCCTGCCAGAACCGTCCCCAACGCCCCGTACTCCTCGGGCGTGAGAGCCCGGCCGACCACGGCATGGAACAGCAGGTTCGCGACGCTCTGGACGATGACCGCGACGAACAACGGGGCGGCGAGCCGCGAGAGGCGCGAGGAACGGATGGCGCTGCCGGACGACGCGCCGGCGGATTGCGCCGTCGGCGCGGAACTGCTCACGGGCCTACGCTGACCATCCATTCTCAAGCACTCCTCAAGGAGCCCTCCGGGTTCAGTCCACGTCACGTCCGGGCTCTGGCCAGGACCGCTCCTGCGAGCCCACAGTAGAACCATGAAACGCCTTGTTGCCGGTCTGGTGATCGCACTCACCCTTGGTGCGCCCGCGGTCGCGCATGCCGAACAGGGCCCGGGGTACGGCGGGGACGCGGACTCCCTCAACGTCTCCTGGAACGAACCGAAGAGCAAAGCGATGGCCGCGGGGCCGCCACCGGTCCCGTCCGGCGGAAGCGGTGAAGCCGAGTTGACCGACCCCGAGCGACTGGCGATGTCCGGGGACAGCGCCACCCTGCGCATCGACGGGATCGGGTTCCGCGGCCTGTCGGAGGTGGACATCCAGTTCGGCAGCGAGGACCCGGTAGCGGTCCGCGCGGATGGGACCGGCACGGTCGTCGCGGACTTCCCGGCCACCGACGCAGCCGCCCCCGGCACGACCGTCGTGGCGATCGGCCGTTCGCCCTCCGGCGCGACCCGCACCTTGGTGGGATCCGTACCGCCATTGGCACACGGCATCGACCTGATGGGACTCGTCCCCTGGTTGATCGCCGCCCCCGTGGCGTTGATCGCCATCGCCGCGCTGGCCCGGCGGCGCAGTCACGCGTCGGCGGCCTCACCTGCGCCGACCGGTCCGCGCGAACCGGGGGCCGACGCCGGCATGTCGATCATGAGCCAGCTTCCTGACCCGGGGTCCTTGCAGGACGCAACCGCGCGGTGAGCGCCTGCCGGTGTTCCACCAGACCACCCGCCACAAGCACCACCAGAACGCCCATCGACATCAGGGTCGCAGGCATCAGGTACCGCCACGGCGCGTAGTCGATGTCGAACGACTCCGCGCCCGCCTCGAGGGCGATGGTTCCGGCCAGGGTCGGCACGCCTGATCGGCCGCCCACCTGCCAACCGTCGCTGTACTCCTCGGGAAGCACGACCCACCCCGCCGGGCCCGCCTCGACCCGCCACCGGGTGGGGCTCAGGCGAGTGAGTCCGCCGCTGAGGTCGCTGACCGGTGGGGCGTCGCTGCCAGTGCCGTTCAGCACGGCCTCCGAGCCCACGCCACCTGCCGCCGCGGACGCCACCAACTGTTCGTAGGTGGTCGCCCATGCGTCGACGACCCGGCCGGTTCCGCGCGGCACGACCTGATAGACCGACATGGAACTGGTGTCGAGGACCTTCCGCAGGTCGGGCTGATCGTCGATCCACACGTAGTCGGCCAGCTCCGAGGTCTTGGCGAGCACGATGTATTCGACCCCGAGCGGGGCGACCAAACGACCGAAGGCACCGGCGCCGGCATCGGCCACGAGCCGGTCGACGTAGGCGGTGCGCAACGACGTGGAGTCGCTGCGCAAACCGGGCAGTTCAACTGCATCGGAGGTGATCACAGTGCGATGGAAGAACGCGTTGGCCGGCGTCGCGATGGTCCGGTCCCCGGAGAAACCGAACGGCTGGTAGGCGTGCCACGGCAGGAAGAGCGCCTGGCCTGTTCCCCGCCCCATGGCGAGGTTCGCCGCGTACCACCCGAGGGGGTACTGACTGGTCCTCACCGTGCCACCCAGCCCCCATACAAGCGTCGGCGCGATCAACAGCGGCACACACACGACCGGGACAGCGAACAACCAGGACCGCCTGCGAACACGCAATGCCACCCACTCCGCGGCAACAGCGAACGCCACCGCATAACCGAGCAGCGCCAGGCCGATCCACTTCTGCTGCTCTCTCATCGCCTCGAACAGCGGCAGTCGGTCGAACGCCGCCCGGTACACAACCCCCACAGGACCATCCACGCCGGCTGCGAATAACAGCCCGACCACCGTGACAGCCAGAAGCGGCGCGGCCCGGTCCACCTCCACCTGTAGCAGGCGGCCGAACCCCAGGATCACCGACGCCGCCAGCAGCAGCAGGACGACCACGCCCAGCACCGGCCCCAGCCACTCCCGCACAGTGTCCTCCGGCGCGGTTCTCCAGAAGCCGTGGAGCGTGGCGACCGTGGCGAGCGCACCTCCAGGACCGGATCTCGTGGCGTAGGCCTGCAGGTCCGCGTCGGTGACATTCAAGGCTGGGGTGTTCGTCAACCACAGGACGAGCGCATACCCGTAAACGAGCCCCGCCGCGAGAACGACCTGCGCCGAACGGACCAGATCGCGCACGGAGGTCCTCGGAAGCAGTGCGACCGCTGCGATCAGCACCACCCCCAACCATGCGGCATGCGGGCTCACCGAGATCGCCAACGCGTACCACAGCGCCGGACGCACGGCGAACCACTTGTTGCGCCGACGCGCCTCGAGCAGCGCCGAGAACAGCCACGGCAACATGGCGATCCCCAGCAGGAACGCCACGTGTCCCACGCGGATCCGGTCGACGACAACGGGATTGCAGACCATGAACAGCGCAGCTGCGAACCGCCGCCATGCAGAACCACCGGCCACCACCGCAGCACCGGCGGCCGCCAGCGGGAAGTACGCCAGGATGATCAGCCACGCCGTGGCGGCCGAACCGACGAGCGCGCGACTGACCTGGGTGACGATCCTGAACGGCATCGCGTCCAGCGCCGACCCGGACAGCCCGTACACACCCGGGGTAAGGGTCTGACTGGGGCCACTGACCCAGTCCAGGAGAAGAAGATACCCGTCGCGCACCCACGGCGCCACCACGGCCATCCCCACGACCAGGCCCAGCACTGCGGCAAGGAGCGTGTCCCGCCGCGAACCGGCGTTCATGGCGTGTGGTTCGGATCCAGATGAGCAGCGCTGATGATGGCTCGCACGAGCGGACCCACCGCATCGGCAGTGGCGCCGGAGGTGTCCACGATGAGGTTCGCCGAACGGCCCGGATGCTCGGCCAACAGCGCTCGGAACTTCTCCTGCTGGGCACGCTGCTCGGCGAACGGCCGCTCCGGCTTGCGGGCATGGATCATTTCAACGGGTGCGTCGGGGAGAACCATCACGTCCGGAGCAGGCACCAGCCACTCGGCGAAGACCGAGGCGCGCGATCCCGGCCACGGGGAGTCACGCAGGTCGTAGACGTACCGGTCGCAGATGACGACCTCTCCACGGCGTTTGGGACCGGCCACCGTGGACAGGTAACGCCAGCCGTATTCGACCGCATAGAACCAGGCTGCCAACCGCCGCAGGGAACGGTGGTCCAACGGCTTGTCGGCCGGATCCTCCTCGGCGGCATCGTCCGGGGCCACGTCACCGGAGTGGTCCTCACCTCCCGGCGCGGCGATCCCCAAGACCTTGCGCGCCAGCCCGACGCCCGGCAGATTCCCCCGTGCCATGCCGAAGTAGGCCGTGCGGGTGGGCATCCCCAGCGCCTCCAGGCGCGCACTGGCATCGTCGGCCACCGTCGACTTGCCCGAGCCGTCGGTGCCAACCGTGGCGACCACCACACCGGTGGTCCGGTGTCCGAGCGGCCCCTTGCGCCTGCCCACCGGCACGATGGACCGTCGCTGGCGCCACGTCGCGCCAAGATTGCGCGGCGCGAGGGTCTGGCGCAGCAGGATGGCGCGTGCGCGCCGGACGAGGTCCGCCGACGGGTCACCACCGTCGAGCACGGTACAGATCTCCTCGGAGATCGCGGCCAGGGACGAACTCCATGTGCGCGTGGCTGCCGCACGCTGTTCCACACCGGCCAGGCGCCAGGCCTCCCGGGCCTCCCCCAGACGGTTGTCGTCGACGATCCGGCCACGCAGCAACGGGCGGACGAACAGATCGGCTGCGGCGGCAGCACCCACGAACCGATGCGCCTCGACCTCGATGTCCTGCTGTCCCAGAAGCAGGACGGGGCCCACCCGGAGATCACCGAACGTGACATCCACGACCGCGAGTCCGCCGTCGGATTCGACCGCCCAACCGGTGTGCCGTAATCGACGTGGATCGTCGGCGTGCTCGATACATGCCGCAGGTAGGACCTGGGCGACGGCAAGGCGTACAGCCGCAGCATCCTCGTCCGCACACCAGATGTCGAGGTCCTTGGCATCGTTGGCCGCAGCCCACTGCTCGACTGCCTGCGAGGCACCCTGCCAGGCCCATCGGCGCTCGCCGAGCACCTCGCCCAGCGCCGCGATGATGGCAGCCCGCTGGAAACCGGCCCGCTCAGCGGTCATCATAATCAGCAGAGTAGAACAGGAGGCCGGTGCGCTGCGTGATCAGCGGATGAAACTGATCCGCCATTGCGCTGTTCTTGAGGTGGACAGGTGAATCTGGATTCCGTGGCCACGACGACGGCGGTGCGTCCGGTGGCGGACACGGCACCGCAACCGCCGCGCGACC
>Ga0209607_1000317_pt1 | contig 43779 bp, 36 predicted proteins | sample AD_UKC117_MetaG_FD_184413 | JGI IMG/M metagenome (GOLD analysis project Ga0209607, IMG submission 184413) | Active sludge microbial communities of municipal wastewater-treating anaerobic digesters from Hong Kong - AD_UKC117_MetaG (SPAdes)... | ecosystem: Engineered > Bioreactor > Anaerobic >... | reverse complement strand
GAGACACCGAAAGCAGTAACAACCACTTCATCAAGTCCCAAAATATCCGGTTCAAGAGTAATATCGATAACCGACCGGACACCGATTTCGATCTCCTGCTTTCTCATACCTATATATGAAAAAACAAGAGTAGTGGCATTTTCAGGGACCATAACGGAATATTTGCCGTTAACATCGGTTGTGACACCGATGGTAGTCCCCTTTACGGCAACAGTGACTCCTGCCAGAGCCCCTTCACCCTCGACGGATGATATTACTGTTCCGGAAATAATTTTTTGCTGGGTATATGCCGGAAGCAAAAACCCGCAAAAAACCAAAAGCATTAAGAGAATTTTTCTCATAACATTTAGTTTAGGTTAAATAATAAATTCAAAAGGAATGGCTGGTTCCTTTTACTGTCCATGGCCATGATGATATATCACAGCCAGTATAAAATTAAAAAACGGGTTGTTGATAATTTTTTCCGATCGACGGATTGTATGATCAGGTTAACATTTGACACTTCTGATCAAACAGAATAACTTACCGGCCCCTTTATGACTCTTCCCCTTTTGACTCTTTTTTAATATTTTTGCCTCAGATCAGGAATCGTCATTAAGCCCTTTCTATGTCAGGATTTGCTCATCTTCATGTTCATACACAATACTCCATCCTCGACGGAGCATCAGCTATTTCAAAACTCATTGACAAGGCGAAAGCCATGGAGATGGAAGCAATCGCCATCACCGATCACGGAAATATGTTCGGTGTGAAGGAATTCCATAATACCGCTACACGAAAAGGTATTAAACCACTTATCGGATGCGAGATATATGTAGCCAAAAGGTCCGTTTCTGATGTTTCAGGGAAAGAGGATCGTTCGGGCGACCACCTGATATTGCTGGCAAAAAATCTTACCGGATATAAGAACCTCGTAAAACTTGTATCGACAGCATGGACAAAAGGCTTTTATTACAAGCCCCGTGTCGATAAGGACTTACTTGCTCAATACCACGAAGGGCTTATTGCCTCTTCAGCATGTCTGGCAGGAGAGATCCCGGATGAGATCCTTAACGGATCTACGGCAGGTGCTGAAGCTGCTCTTAAAAGCTATCTGGACATTTTCGGTGATGATTTTTATCTCGAGGTGATGCGTCATGAAACACATGATCCTGAGGCCGACAGGACAGTCTTTCCCCTTCAGCAGAAAGCTATTGAATCCCTGAAAATACTTTCGAAGAAATTTAATGTGAAGCTGATCGCAACCAACGACGTTCACTTCATAAATGAAGAAGATGCAGAAGCTCATGACAGGCTTATCTGCATTAACACAGCAAAAGACATTGACGACCCCGGAAGGCTCAGATACACCAAGCAGGAATATCTTAAACCGGAAGCCCGGATGAGGGAGATCTTCAGCGACATTCCTGAAGCTGTAGATAACGTGGCTGAAGTAGTGGCAAAGATCGAAAAGTACAAACTCGATCACGAACCGATTATGCCTGATTATGAACTTCCCGAGGGTTATACCGGCAAAGATGAATACCTCAGGTACCTGACATATAAGGGGGCAGAGGACAGGTGGGGAACGATCACACAGGAACATAAGGAAAGAATAGATTTTGAGCTTGACACAATAGCAAAAATGGGCTTCCCCGGCTATTTTCTCATAGTTCAGGATTTCCTGAATGCAGCCAGAAAGATGGGAGTTTCCGTCGGCCCCGGAAGAGGATCGGCAGCAGGTTCGGCAGTGGCATACTGCCTCAGAATAACGGATATCGATCCGATAAAATACGGACTTCTCTTTGAGCGTTTCCTGAATCTCGACAGGATCTCTATGCCGGATATCGATATCGACTTCGACGAAGACGGTCGTGATGCTGTCTTAAAATATGTTGTCGACAAATATGGGCACGATAAGGTAGCCCACATCATTACTTTCGGATCGATGGCCGCAAAGATGGCCATAAGAGATGTTGCGAGGGTGCAAAAGCTACCCCTTCCTGATGCCGACCGGCTTGCCAAACTTGTACCCGACAGGCCCGGTGTGACCCTTGCCCAGGCTTATGCGGAGGTGCCGGAACTGGCAAAGGAAAAAGACTCACCCAATAAGCTGATCGCCCAGACACTCAAATATGCCGAAGTACTGGAAGGTTCTATACGCCAGACAGGAGTACACGCCTGCGGAATAATCATCAGTAAAGATTCGCTCGATAACCATATACCAATTTGCACGGCAAAAGATACCGATCTCTACGCAACACAATATGACGGAAGCCATGTAGAGTCGGTTGGCCTGCTGAAAATGGATTTCCTCGGACTCAAGACCCTTTCCATTATAAAGGATGCGCTTGAAAACATTAAGAGGACAAGAGGGATCGATCTGGATATCGATAAACTTCCACTCTCTGATCCGAAAACGTTTGAGCTTTTCAGCAACGGTGAAACAACGGGGATCTTCCAGTTTGAATCGACAGGGATGAAAAGATACCTGAAGGAACTGAAACCAAACCGCTTCGAAGACCTCATAGCGATGAATGCGCTGTACCGGCCAGGTCCTATGGAATATATTCCAAGGTTCATTAAAAGGAAACACGGACAGGAGAAAATTGACTACCCCCTGCCCGTGATGGAAAAATATCTAAATGACTCATACGGTATAACTGTATACCAGGAGCAGGTGATGCTTCTTTCACAGGAGCTGGCAGGTTTTACCAAGGGAGAAGCCGACTCGCTCCGGAAGGCCATGGGTAAAAAGAAGAGGTCGATCATGGATGAGATGAAAATCAAATTCATGGAAGGATGCAACCGCAACGGCCACGACGAAGCAATTGTAAGCAAAATATGGTCCGACTGGGAAGCATTCGCACAGTACGCATTCAACAAATCTCATTCGACATGCTATGCGCTTGTGGCTTACCAGACAGGATTTCTGAAAGCCAATTTTCCTGCTGAATTCATGGCCGCCGTTCTTAGCAGGAATATCAGCGACCTGAAGAAAATAACGATCTTCATGGATGAAACCCGCCGGATGGGCATGGAAGTCCTGGGTCCCGATGTCAACGAAAGTAACGTGAAATTTACAGTCAATAAGGACGGGAACATAAGGTTCGGACTCGGAGCGATCAAAGGCGTCGGAGAGAGTGCTGTTATTCAGCTTATAGAGGAAAGGGAGAAAAACGGTTTATATAAAAATATATACGACCTGGCCGAAAGGGTAAACCTGAACTCCCTCAACAAAAAAACACTCGAAGCAATGGCTGTTGCGGGAGCCTTCGACTGCTTTGAACAAATAGCCCGGGTCCAGTATTTTGCCCTCGACACTAAAGGTAACAGCTTCATAGAAAGTTTGATACGATACGGCAACAACGCCAGGACAATAAAGCAGTCAAGCACACATACGCTCTTTGGCGATTCGGGAGGCTTCGACCTTATCAAACCGGAACCTTCGGCATGCCCCGACTGGCCCAAACTTGAGAAGCTTAACTGGGAGAAGGAGGTTATTGGCATTTACCTGTCATCCCATCCGCTCGACGACTTCAGGCTTGAGATAAGCAATTTTGCAACAGCATCGCTTGCCGACCTTCAAAACCTTAACGACTGGCTCGACAGGGAAGTAGTGGTTGCCGGTATTGTCACCGAAACAAAAAACGGAATAGGAAAGAACGGAAAACCTTACGGATCATTCACACTCCAGGACTATACCGACTCATTCAGGTTTATGCTGTTCGATAAAGATTACATTGACAACAGCAAGTTCCTTAACAACGGTTATTACCTGCTGGTAAAAGGTAGAGTTCAGAAGAGAAAATACCGGGAGGGAGAACTTGAATTCAGCATCAGGAAAATCAATCTGCTGTCGAGTGTAAAGGATGAACTCATCAGCTCTGTAACACTGAAAATTAATCCGGAGTTCATTAACACCGAGATGATAAATGAACTTAAGGAACAGATAAATATGAATAAGGGAGAAACAGAGCTGAGATTTCTTTTTCTGGAGCCTGACGACAGGATCTCACTTCAAATGTTCTCGAGGTCAATAAGAGTGAGGCTGAACAATGAGTTCATTTCTTACCTCGACGATCATCCCGGTATTGAATATAAGGTTAATTAGTTATACTTTTGGAGGCATTAAATTTAATATAAACACGTAAAATACTGTAAATATGGCATTAGAGGTAAATGACGGGAACTTCGAGGAAGTGGTAGTTAAATCTGACAAACCTGCTGTTGTTGATTTCTGGGCAGAATGGTGCGGCCCCTGCAGGATGATTGCACCTATCATTGAGGATCTGTCAAAAGAGTATGAAGGCAAAATTGTTGTTGCCAAATGCGATGTGGACGACAGCCCGGCAATTGCTGCAAAATATGGTATCAGAAATATCCCTACGGTACTTTTCTTTAAAAACGGGGTTATTGCAGACAAACAGGTAGGAGCCGTTCCAAAAGCCAATTTTGTGACCAAGATAAATGCTTTACTTTAGCATTTCCTGAATGGATTATTTTAAGAATTTATAATCAAAAGTCCCCGCTGGGGGATTCAGGGATGAAAAAATAAAGATTGATTTTTATTTACCCTCTTTTATTAATCTGTTAACATGACTGTATGCGTTTTTGCTGCATCAAGCAGCAGGACTGACGGTGAGTATTCAAAGGCAGCATCCAGGCTGGGAACTCTTCTTGCTCAGCAACACATTGATATTGTATATGGAGGAGGAGGAATAGGTCTTATGGGTAAGCTGGCGGATGCGGCTTTGCAGGCAGGAGGAAAGATAACAGGTGTGATACCGGCATTTATGAAGGAAGAAGGATGGGGGCATCATGGCATAAGTGAAATGATCGTCACCACCGATATGAACGAAAGGAAAAAGAAGATGTTTGAGCTGTCTGATGCCGTGGTGGCTTTACCCGGAGGTATAGGCACGCTCGAAGAACTTACCGAAGCCATAACCCTTAAACAACTCAGTCTTTTCCATGGCAGGGTGATTATCCTCAACACTCTCGGGTATTACGACTCTTTCCTGAAATTCATCGACGATATGGTAAAAGGCAATTTTTTCCGCCACGAACACAGGGGCATCTGGCAAGTGGCTTCCACACCCGAAGAAGCTCTCTCAATGATAACCAGAGAGCAGAAAGATTCAGAGGAATGGCGTAAGACAGCAAAGATCTAAAGACCAGGTATCCTGGTACCTACGAACATGATATCATCCACCTGAGGGAGATCTCCCTTCCAGTCGAGGATCTCCTGCCGCAGTTTATCCCGTTGTTCACAAACCGGTAGCTCCCATATTTCACAGAGTAGTTTCTTCACGTTTCCTGATTTGTACTTCTTGCCGTCGCTGGCCCCGAACTGATCGGCATAACCATCCGAAGACATGTATATCATGTCGCCGGGTTCAATTTCAATCCACTGGGTCGTAAAATTCTTTTTAGAAAGCTGCGACGACATTCCGATAGGGAACCTGTCACCCTTGTAGGTAAAGAGTTCGCCTTTACGAACCACATAAACAGGGTTGTATGCACCGGCATACTGGAGTTTCAATGTCTTCTTATTGAAAGCGATCAGAGCCATGTCCATCCCGTCGTTTATTGTTTCCTCATGTCTCTGCATAAGGGCTTTCACGACTTCTGCATTAAGCAGATCGAGGATTGCGCCCGGCTCGGTTATCCCATACTCCATCACCACTTTGTTAAGGGAATTGTGTCCGATTATTGACATGAACGCACCTGGTACGCCATGGCCTGTACAATCGCAGGCTGCTATCAGTTCGAGTTCATCAGTCTCATGCATCCAGTAGAAATCGCCGCTCACAATATCCTTCGGCATATAAAGTACAAAAGTATCCTTGAAGGTATCAGGACGAGGAAGCATAGCTCTCTGAATTCTTTCAGCATATCGTATGCTGGCAGTTATATCACGGTTTTTTTCTTCTATTTCCGCACTTTTCATAACGACCTCAGCGGTTCTTTCCTCCACTTTTTGTTCGAGGATCCTTTTTTCCCGTATCAGATTTTTTTCCCTGACCTTGATATAAAGAATTACACCCAGTGCGGCAAGTAAAAGTACTGAGGCAATAAACCATGACGTCTGGTAAAACGGAGGTTTTATGATAAAAGCATATTCAACAGGATCTTCATTCCAGTAGCCATAACTGTTAGATGCTATCACGCTGAATGTATAATGCCCGGGAGCAAGATTTGGATAATCTTCCATTGTCATTCTGGAAGGAGGGCTCCATTCCTTGTCTGCACCTTTTAGCATTACCCTGTATCTGACGGCTTCCGGGTCGGTTAGGCTGACACTGTAATAATTGAAAGCAAGGGATTTCTGCCTGTGGTTCAGTTTCAGTCCGGCCTGCATTTCGTGCGGAACATAATTCACATCCATCCTGCTTAAATGGGTCTGAGGTCTGGCATCAACAGGCGGCATTTTTGAGGGGGTGAGTCTTGTAACTCCTTTTACGGTTCCAAACCAGAGATTACCTGCTCTGTCAGCCATGGTGGCATTCGGCATTGCCTCTATGCCGGGGAAACCATTCCTCTTTGTGAATGAAGCAATAGTACTGTCCGTCATGTTATACCTGTTCAGGCCTGCTGAAGTGCCTATATACAGGAAATGATCTCCTCCAGGCTGAAGGAGCTTGATATTGTTGGAAAGAAGTCCCGACTGTTCATTCAGTACTAAAGCAATTGTATCTTTTTCAATCGCCAGAAGGCCGCTGACTGTCCCTATCCATATCCTTGAATCCTCTGTCTGGGTGATAGTTGTCGGAATATATCCTTCACCAATGTCTATGATTCGGAATTTACCGGTAGTCCGTTCATATTTTGTGAGTCCGCTTCTGTTTTCTGAACCTATCCAGATGTTGTTCTGATCATCGCAGAAAAGGGCTGTGATCGAATTGCCTGCCAGTCCCGATGACTGTGTATAAGTTTCTTCCTTTGAACCGTCCCAGACTATCAGTCTGTCCTGGTTACCTATCCATAACCTCCCCTCCTTGTCAATTTCGAGAGCTCTTATTATGCCGAATGGATCGAGTCTGCTGTTCAGGTAAGAATTATAAATGAATCTGTTTAAATCCAGGTCGTAGTATGAAAGCCCGTTCCCATTTGTCCCTATCCATATTTTCTGGTGGCCGTCGGATTTTATGAACCTTATTTCCTTACCAATAGCATTTTTTCTGTTGTCATACATTGTTACCTGCCGGGTGGCTGGAGCATCCGGATCATATACCGAGATTCCCGCATTGGTCCCAAACCAGTATCTTCCCGCTGGATCTTCTTCAATAGCATATACTCCTTCGTCAGGCAACACTGACTCATCAGAAAATGTTACAAAATGGTCGCCTTTGAAGATGGAGAGACCCGTTAAGTGGTCGGCGATGAGGATATTCTTTTCCTTATCCTCTGTTATCCAGTGAATTGTCAGGGCCTGGAGTCCGTTTGATTCATTGAAGACCTTCATATTGTCGCCTGAAAAGACTGTTATACCTCCGCCATAGGTTCCTACCCAGATGGATCCCCTGTAATCTTCAGTAATGAATGATACATGATTCTTTGCCAGTCCGTCCCTGTGATCGTATACTACCATGGTATCGGCATTTTTCATATACCTGTAGAGACCACCGTTATAGGTTCCCAGCCAGAAATCGCCATGTGAATCTTCAAAAAGTGTTATAACTGAAAAATATTTCGGATAGCCGGGAAGAGTGAACATTTCGAAAATGTCCTTTTCAGGATTATATTTTTTAATCCCGAAATTTGGATCGACGCAGTAAAAAGAATTATCTCTTCCGAGATAGGAGGAAGATATCTGGTCGCTTAATCCTTCTTTTCCACTGTATTGTTTTGCATGAAGCAAAGTATCACCTGCTTCCGGCAAGGCGAATTTTATTGCACCGTTGCTGATTGTGGTGATCCAGATATTATCGTCCAGCGGCTTTATGCTTGTCACATCTCCCTTCACCTGGATCGAGTCAAACCTTACTCTGTTGAATTTTTCACCGTCGAAAATGCTCAATCCACCGTTCAGGTGTCCGAACCATATCCGGCCGGTCTTATCCTCGGCAATGCTATAGGCGCCACCCGGTGCCAGGCCGTCGGCAAAAGTAAAATTCTCAAACCGGGTGCCGTCAAACCGCGACACCCCGCTCTCTGTTCCCAGCCAGATCCAGTCGTTCCGGTCCTGAATGACAGTGTATACCTTTGAAGAGCTGAGTCCATGTTCAACACCGTACCTTTCGAAGAAAAAGGTTTGAGCTTCAAGCATGCCCGGAGGCAGAATAAAAAACAAAGTCATCAGGCTAAAATTCCTGATGACTTCAGCAATAACAGACCAGAATCCTATTTTCATCCGTATTATTTTGCTATAAAGAAAAATGTTCCGCCCTCATCTCTTAAACCAGTGATTTGACCGAACTTTGGTTTTTGCTGATTTGCTGAAGAATGAGCATCACTTACTTTCCTTACTATGGTTTCGATGGGAATGCAGGCATCGGGATTATTCACCAGCTGGTTGTAAAATGTCTGGGTGAATTGTGAATTATCGAGTGCCAGTTCGTAACCTGCCGAAGAGAACACCTGGCTCGATTTGGACTGTGTGGCCTGCCAGTCGTCGCAGCTCCTGTCTTTAAGGTCAGATCTCATTGCTGAATAAAAGCTTGGCCCCGACTCACATGCATCAGTAACGACCAGTGTATGTGTCAGATAATTCATATATGTCTCCATTGCTCCCCTGAGTGTGTTCAGGCTGTAATAGGTGAATTCATCATCGCGTCTGGCATCAACGGGGATCCAGTACCCGACTTCATTAATGAATTTCCCGTGCCCTGCATACCATACAAGCAGCGATTTCACCTGGTTCGACCTTATCTGATCCCTGAGCTCGATGCCGAAAAACCTCTCCATATCAGCTTTTGTCATATTCTTTTTGTATATGATCTGATGGATCTGGTAATTATTCAGTGCCCGGGTCATCAGGTTTATATCCTTTACCGGGCCGTCAAGGCTTGCAAAAGTGCTGTAATCAGAGTTTTCGATAAACACAACCCAGGTCTTGCCCATAGGATTTGTTTCGGCTATACCGGCAGCTTCACGGTTCAGCCTGAATTCGGTTGAAGTCTTGTTGCCGTAGACATCTTCGGCTTCGACGATAATTTTATTCTTGTTATTAATGTCAACACTTGCAGTGAATGAAGGATTAAGGTCATTGGCGGAATAGCTTCCGTAAACGCCGTCGATGAAAATTGATTTAATTTTACTCTCATCGGTAAGCTTTCCCTGAATGAAGAGGGTCGGAGAATTATTGTCAAGGTAAATCTGTCCGTCATCGGAAGTATAAGGTGCGATAATTGATACTTTGGGCGGATTTATTTCGGTCCTGACAAGTGAATAAGTAATGTTTTTCTGATTGTCGTAATCATCTACTGCTAAAAGTGTTACCTTATCCCTGCCGCTGACATTTACTGTGGAAAAGAACTCAAATTCACCATTCTTTTCCACCGGGGTAACGGGCTCGTTATTAATGGTGAAAGTTTTTATTTTGCTTTTGTCAAGTATTTTACCTGAGATCAGGAGTGAATTGCTGTCACCTCTTATTTCGACTGATTCGTTCGCCGGCACGGGATTGAGAACAACTATTTCCGGAGCTTCTCCTTCGCGGTTCAGTGCATAAAGTTTATCCTGTGCTGCCTGTAGCAGTTTATAGGCTTTGGGGTCAAATTCAAGCAGTTCAGTAATCTTTTTATAGTCATCCATGGCCTTCCGGAGACTTTGCTGATCGAGGAGCTTCTCATACGATTCGGCCCTCGCGAAAAAGACATCAGGGTTGTCGGGTTTAAGGTCAATGGATTTCGTGAAGTCATTTATCGCATTTGGATGCTGGTTAAAAGCCTGGTAATATTGTCCCCTGATGAGGTAAAATTCAGGATTGTCAGGGTCTATAAGAATTGCTGTTGAGATATCATTTATGGCATTGGGGAAATCAAAAGATGCGGTGTAGACTTTACTTCTTTGCACGTATGCGGAAGTATTTCTGTCGTCATTTTTGATTATTTCATTGCACTGTGCAAGGGCTCCCTTTGAATCACCTGTCCTCAGCATAAGATCGGCCAGGGCGAGCCTGGGCTCAAAATATTTTTTGTCTTTGGATATTGATTTCTCGAATTCCCGTTTGGCGAAAGCGTCATTACTCAGATAGGTATAGGCCATTCCCCGCCAGTAATAGTTCGAGGGGGTGTCCTTTATGATTATGGCAGTATCGGAAGCTTTGAGAGCCTGGTCATATTTCTGCAGGTTTATGAGAGTGATAACCTTTTCGGGGTATGCGTCTTTATTTCTCTTATCCAGGCCGGTAGCCCGGTTAAGATGCCTGAGAGCCTCATCATAATTACCCATCATGTTGCAGGCAGCTCCAAGCTTTACGTAAGCCTCAACATTTTTCGGAGAAAACACTATTGTTTTCTCAAAATCGGCTTTAGCTTCAGAAGCCCTGTTCAACGATGTATAAGCATTCCCCCTGGCAAGATAGAAAACCGGATTCGATGGTTCCTTATCGATGGCATTTGAATATTGTTCAATTGCATCCTCAAATTTACCTGTCTCGTAAAATTTGTTCCCGGCCTTGAAATATTTCTTGGCACTCTGCCCGTAAGAACAGAGTACCAGTAGTGCCATAAAAGTTGTTATTAAAATTGTCCGCTTTTTCATGTGTAAATAATTTTGAATTTAATGGTCACATGGAACCAGCATGCCTGGCAAAAAAATGATTCCCCGTGTTTTAGTGCATGTTGGTTTCATAGCATGAAATTTTTAATCAGACTGCTCCAATTTTCAAAAATATGAAAATTTATTCAAATTAACAATTCGTGCTCTTTTGCACTGTTTCATCATTCAGTATCACTTCCAGTGACCCGGAACTGTACCTGATAAAATCAATCTTTCTTCCGGTCAGTACCGGCGCTCTCACACCCCTTCTGAAAAAATCTCTTCCGGTAAAAACCCTGGCCTCATCCCATAAACCTGTGTCAATAAAATGATTAAGCACTTCGGAACCGCCTTCAACGAATACAGACTGAATATCGGACTGGTATAAAAACTGAAGCACCTGCTTTGCAGATTCCTGATTTTTTTCAAGCTTTTTGATCATTGAATCCGGGATACTGACATTTTCATTATGCGTGAAAATAATATTCGAACCGGAAGTATTGAACAATGCCAGTCCGGGATCAAGCCTGCCTGAACTGCTGAGTAGAAGCCTTATTGGATCTCTGCCGCTCCAGCACCTGACATTCAGTCCCGGGTTATCGGCCCGCAGGGTCCCTGCACCAACCAGTATCGATTGTTCTGAGGCTCTCCACCTGTGAACGAGCACCCTTTCCGCTTCTCCTGTTATCCACCTGGGGATATATTCATTTTCAGAGTTTCTTTCAGCATCGAGGAATCCGTCAGCGCTCTGTGCCCATTTAAGGATCACATAAGGCCTCTTCTTCTCATGAAAGGTGAAAAATCTTCTGTTTATCCATCTGCAGCTTTCTTCCAGAACACCCGTGACCACCTCACAACCCGATTCACGGAGCTTCATTATTCCTTTCCCCGACACTCTGCTGCTCGTGTCAACAGTCCCTACAACCACCTTTCTGATTCCCTTTTCCACAATAAGGTCGGCACAGGGAGGTGTTTTCCCGTAATGTGAACAGGGCTCGAGGTTGACATAGAGCGTTGACTGCCTGAGCTTATCCTTGTCCCTGACACTGTTTATTGCAATTACTTCGGCATGAGGATCACCTGCCCTGAGGTGGTAGCCTTCTCCGGTAATTCTGCCATCACAGACAATAACCGAAGCCACAAGAGGATTTGGATAGGTTCTCCCTTCTGCCATCAGGGCCAGGTTGAGACACCTTTGTATGAATTTTATATCTTCAGCCCGGTGCATTCTTTTTAAAGTGCTAATTTTGATCTGTGCCTGTGAATATACAAACAATAAAGGATATCAGGTCCTGTCTTTCGCTGGAACTTGAGGAGCTTTATGCCCCACCGGAGATTGCGGCCATGACAGCAATCATAATCCAGCAGCTGTTCAGGGACTCAGGGATTAATATTTATGCCTTCCCCGAGACACATGTCACGGTCAGACAGGCAGCCCGTGTAAAAGAAATATGCAGAGAACTGAGGCTCGGGAAACCTCTTCAATATGTCCTCGGTGAGACTAACTTCTATAACTGCAGCATCAGGGTTAACGAGTCGGTACTTATCCCCCGGCCAGAAACTGAAGAGCTTGTTGATCTTATTATAAAGGAAAACAGGGGATACAGGGGTTATATATTGGACCTGGGTACAGGTTCAGGAGCAATTGCCATTGCCCTTGCAGTTAATCTTCCCGGATCAAGGGTAACAGGCACAGACATCTCGGAGGAAGCTCTTGCAGTAGCCCGCAGGAATGCTGTTCTGAACAAGGCCGAAGTCAGCTTCCTTCTCGACGATATGCTGTATCCGTCTTCAGGCTTGTTAAAGGATACCGGAATTATCGTAAGCAACCCTCCTTATGTCAGGCAATCGGAGAAGACAACCATGGGAAGAAATGTACTGGATTTTGAACCTCACCGGGCTCTCTTTGTTCCTGACTCCGATCCTTTGATTTTTTATTCTGCCGCTTTAAAAATAGCCGGTCAGGTACTGCTGCCGGGAGGCAGGGTCTATTTTGAAATCAATGAGGCACTGGGCCGGGAAATGCTTAATTTACTGACAAAAGCAGGATTCACGGATATCGGATTAAGACAGGACCTGAACGGAAAGGACAGGATAATAAAAGGTACTAAAAATGGCTGAGGAAATGCTTTTTCAAAATGCTCTTTCACGGGCAATGGCCCTTTGCTCAAAAAGGGAATTCTGTATTGGTGATATAAGGGCAAAACTGGATTCCTGGGGAATCAGGGAACCTGACCAGAAAAAGATAACAGCCTTCCTGGTAAAGGAGAATTTCATCAATGAGAAGAGATTTGCTGAAGCTTATGTTAAAGACAAATTCACCCTTAACAAATGGGGTAGAATAAAGATCAGGATCGGCCTCAGGGCGAAAAAAATTCCCGAAAAGATCATTGCCGATGCACTGGATGGTATCGATGACAGGATTTACAATGATACCATCGAAAGCCTTATCAAGAAACACAGGAAGAGTATCCGTGCAGGAAACGGATATGAGATAAGGGCAAAACTTATGAGGTTCGGTCTGTCGAGAGGATATGAAAGTGATCTTCTGTATAAAATAACAGGTGAGATCGAATAAAGAGCTTCTTCCGGATTATCAGGAAAACCTGAAAATCCAGATCAGGAAGGGCATGAACGTCAGAAGGAAAATAACAGATGACCCGGTTGCATCATAGATTATAAGTTGTTTACGTGTCAGGGGATAGCTGATATAAAAAAAAGAGAAAACGATCCTGAGAAGGAGTTGCGAGCTAAAAAACAGGAAGACCCTCATCCCGTAACGGTTCCATTCAAATGCTTCATTAATCCGACCACGAAGTATGAGGGAAAAACTGTGCGAAAGACCACATGATACGCAGGGCTCGCCTGTTATTTTTTCGTGTATGCACACAACAGGGTAAGAATCTTTGTCGGGCGAAAAGATAAGGGAATAAGCCATCACCAGGAGTATAACAAGTCCCAGAGAGAAATTTATTATAATGTACGGTTCTCTCAGACAGCTGTTTTGCCAGATAATAGTTTTATTTTCCGCCCGGGGTACTATCATTTACCTGTTCGTTTACCTTCTCCAGTTCTTCCAGGATCTTTTCCCTGTCGGAATCTCCCGAAACTACATTTATCTCTACTTTATCCTCACCGTCATCAATCCTGATAGAGACATTTGCATCTTCGAGATCACGTATTACATTATCCTCGACATCATCGACAACTTCCTGGATTTTCTCTGTCCATTTCCCCTTTTCAATGTTCTTTGCCAGCTTTCCAGTCACAAAATACTGTGAAAAGGAAATCATAGTTGCCACAACCCCGATGATGAGTCCGGCCATTACCACTCCTCTGGGTGATTCATTCCTTTGTGCCTGGGAAAGACCAATAGATGCCAGTACAATTGAAATAATCCCGGGAATTATCGCTATCATTCCCACGCAGGGTATGACCGCAAGAACAAATGTTATAATTGCAGTTATCAGCGCCGCTATTCCCAGATTCTGTCCCGAATTTTTATTAGCTTCTTCCATGTTTTTTTTCTTTATGTTAATATTCATTCCCTGGTCAGGATATCAAACATATCCTGCTCTAAAGACGTCAAAGGATTTTCAATGATGCGTCCTGCTTCTATTTTATTTTTGAAAAAGATGAATGTCGGCACCCTTTCAATTCCCAGCGAAGGGTATTCTCCCAGTGGAGAATTTTTTAATTCATCCACCCCTATAAAGGTTATCCTGTTCTCTGGAAAACTCCAGAAATCCAGAATTTTCATAAAACGCGGAACCTCCCTTCTGCTGTCGGGGCACCACGAACCCATAACGACAGTAATACTTATATCATCCCTGCTGATGTCTGTTAATTTGTTAACAGCACTATTCAACTCATATCTGTTGTATTCCCTGTCGAACCATTCGGAATGCGGAGGAGTGGTCATTGCACTTCTCGCGAAGTAGCCAAGAATCCATGTGGAGGCTTCCTGGAATCTGACATATTCCTGCCGGTATACATCCGGTTCATCCATGGCAGGATTCTGATCGGGCGCTGTTCTCTTCATCCTGCATGCCGAAGCCATGATGATAATTATAAAGAGCACTAAGAATTGTTTCATGATACAGTAATTATATCATTCTCAAACAGTATCCGGGTTATGCATAAGTATTTTCAGGATTTGTTTTGCGGCTCCTGCCACAGAAGTTCCGGGACCAAATATTGCAGCAACTCCTTCATCGTACAGGAACTGATAATCCTGTGGAGGAATAACTCCGCCGGCAATTACCAGGATGTCTTCTCTTCCCAGTTTTTTAAGTTCAGCAATAACCTCCGGAATAAGTGTCTTGTGTCCTGCTGCAAGACTTGAGACGCCCAGCACATGCACGTCGTTTTCGACAGCCTGACGTGCTGCCTCCGAAGGTGTCTGGAAAAGCGGACCTATATCGACGTCGAATCCCAGATCAGCATATCCTGTTGAAACGACTTTAGCACCACGGTCGTGGCCATCCTGTCCCATTTTTGCTATCATAATTCTTGGCTGACGGCCTTCCCTGGCTGCAAAATCAGCCACAAGTGACCTGGCTTCTTCAAAATCCCGGTCCGATCTGTACTCCGATGAATATACTCCCGACATAGTTCTTATTACTGCTTTATAACGACCTGCAACTTTTTCACATGCATCTGATATCTCTCCCAGCGTTGCCCTCATGGAAGCTGCAACTACTGCAAGTTCAAGCAGGTTACCTCTTCCTGAGGCTGCACATTCGGTCAGGGCCTCAAGAGCTGCCCTGCATTCTACTTCATTTCTTTCTTCCCTGAGTTTACTGAGCCTCCTGATCTGCGATTCCCTTACGGCAGTGTTATCCACTTCAAGTGTCTCGAGGGGAGTTTCCTTTTCAAGGCGGTATTTGTTTGTTCCCACTATTACCTGGACGCCCGAGTCTATCCGTGCCTGGGCACGGGCGGCTGATTCTTCTATCCTCATCTTGGGTATCCCCGATTCGATGGCTTTCACCATACCTCCCATTTTTTCAATTTCAGTTATATGGTCCCAGGCCCGGTGTGCTATTTCATTTGTAAGATATTCAACATACCACGAACCGGCCCACGGATCAACAGCCTTACATATTTCAGTATTTCTCTGAAGGTAAAGCTGGGTATTTCTTGCAATTCCTGCCGAAAAATCGGTTGGAAGTGCTATTGCCTCATCCAGGGCGTTGGTATGAAGGCTCTGAGTATGTCCCAGAGCAGCGGCCATTGCTTCGATACAGGTACGGCCTACGTTGTTGAAAGGATCCTGTTCGGTGAGGCTCCAGCCTGAAGTCTGACAATGTGTTCTCAGTGCAAGAGATTTAGGATTTTCCGGGTTGAAACTTTTTACGATCTTTGCCCATAGCATCCTGGCAGCCCGCATCTTGGCAATTTCCATGAAGTGGTTCATTCCGATAGCCCAGAAAAAGGATATCCTTGGAGCCAGGGAATCCACATCGAGACCCGCCTGAATTCCGGTACGCAGATACTCCAGTCCGTCGGCCAGCGTGTAGGCCAGCTCAATGTCGCATGATGCGCCAGCCTCCTGCATGTGATATCCCGAAACACTTATGGTGTTGAATTTTGGCATCCTGGCGGTGGTGTATGCAAAGATGTCGGAGATTATCCTCATAGAAAAAGCCGGAGGATAGATATATGTATTCCTTACCATGAACTCCTTCAGGATGTCGTTCTGAATTGTCCCTGTCAGTTCTTCGAGCTTCGCTCCCTGTTCAAGTGCTGCAACGATGTAAAAGGCCATTATCGGGAGCACTGCCCCGTTCATGGTCATCGACACCGACATTTTGTTAAGAGGTATCTGATCAAAGAGTATTTTCATGTCGAGAACTGAATCGACAGCAACGCCGGCCTTGCCAACATCGCCTGTAACCCGTTCATGATCTGAGTCATACCCTCTGTGTGTAGGAAGGTCGAAAGCTACAGAAAGCCCTTTTTGTCCGGCAGCAAGATTACGTCTGTAAAAAGCATTTGAATCTTCTGCTGTTGAGAAGCCTGCATACTGACGGATTGTCCATGGCTGAAGAACATACATACTGGAATAGGGTCCACGAAGAAAAGGAGGAATTCCTGCAGCATAATCCAGATGTTCCATGCCCTCCAGATCGCGGGAAGTATAAAATTTCCTGACCGGAATCTTTTCTGCAGTAATCCATTGATCTGAGGATCCGCTTACGTCCGGGTTATGTGAAGATGGTTGTGCTGCTTGTAATTGTGAAATATCGGTTTCAGAGAACAATGGTCTTCTCACATTGCCTGCATCTGCCAGGTCGGAGCTGTCTTTAAGAGGGGGGAAGTGTATACGATAAGCTCCTTCAGCAAATTTACAGCCGGATGAAGATCTATCTATTTTTTCATGGATAAGTCCCTTGCCGAGTGCATTTAAGAACCCGCCTTCCTTTTCCAGCTCAAGGAAAAGCTCCCATGCTTTATCTGCAAGCATGTCTGTCAGTTTTTCGAGGTAGTATGAGCCTCCCCCGGCGTCGGCAACTCTTTCCAGGTATGCTTCTTCCTTAAGAATAAGCTGCTGGTTCCTTGCTATTCTTTGCGTGAATTCGTCGGGTTCCCTGAATACAATATCACAGGGTTCAACCGTAATTGAGTCAGCGCCTCCAAGCACGGCCGACATAGCTTCTGTCTGGGTGCCTATCATATTCATATACTGATCTGTAACTGACTTGTTCCATCTGGCCGTCACGGAGTGTATTTCCATTCTTGAGGCATCAGTGTTTCCGGGGTTGAATCTGCTTACCAGGGAAGACCAGAGCAGACGCGCGGCACGAATCCTGGCGATCTCGGGGAAATACTCAGGACCAGTACTGAATGAAAACCTTATCTTTGATGCCGCCAGGTCAGCAGCTATGCCTCTCTGAACCAGACCTGCCAGATATTCCGCGCCCATTGACAGAGCTAATCCGATCTCATGAACGATGTCACATCCTGCATTACCGAAGTTCGATGCATTAAGATGCACGGCACGGAATAAAGGCAGAGCTGCTGTCATTTTTACCAGGTCCGCCAGATAATCAAGCCCTTCCGACACCGGGATACATAGTGTTCCGTTGATCAGAAGTCTTCCGAAGGGATCTGTTTCGATGGCACCTGCAATCTTTTTCGGGTCCGCTCCGCTACTCTCAAGAAAATCGGTAAAATATGTTACGATTTCTTTTGCCTTTCCGGCTGACAGGAAATTAAGCTCCACAGCTTCCGGCACAATGTCCTGTAAGAGAATATTGAAATCCGACTGGGTGATAGTTTCCGGTTCTGAGATTTCAAATCCAATAGAATCAACACCTTTCATCAGAAGATCGCGGGCGAGGCTATTGGCCTGATGATAGTCTGTGACTTTGACATTTTGTCTGATCCTCCAGTTGTTACCGTCAGTATGGCCTCCCCTCCTGTAAGGGAAATGTCCGGGGAGCCCAAAGAGTTCCTTCATGCTTTCAACATCTTCTGTCCGGTAAAAAGGCATTACCTCAATCCCTTCGCGTTTTTTCCAGAGCAGTGTTTCGGCAGGGTCGGCGCATTTCATGTCGGATGCGATTTTACTGAGCCACTCTTTGGTGCTCACCGCCGGAAACTCTTCAAATAGTTTTTTTCTGGTTGCCATAATTCTATATAAGGAACTTAACGACTTCTGAAATAATATTTCTGGTTATAATTTTCTGAAGGTAATGTATTTTCATTTTTTACTTCCCGGCAAATTCCATCAGATAGGCCTTAATAAAATCATTCAGATTGCCGTCGAGCACTGCCTGTACATTACCTGTCTCATAACCAGTACGAAGGTCCTTCACCATTTTATAAGGGTGAAGAACATAGGATCGTATTTGTGATCCCCATTCTATCTTCTTCTTTGCACCTTCTATTTTCGCCTGTTCTTCCATTCTTCTTCTGAGCTCCATTTCATATAGCTGTGATTTCAGGATGCGCATTGCATTTTCCTTGTTGTTCAGCTGGGATCTTGTCTCCTGGTTTTCGATGACTATTCCCGTTGGATGGTGCCGCAGACGGACAGCTGTTTCAACCTTGTTTACATTCTGGCCTCCGGCTCCGCTTGAACGGTATGTTTCCCATGTGATATCGCCGGGATTTACTTCTATTTCTATGTTATTGTCAACCAGAGGAGTAATAAAAACTGAAGCGAAGGTTGTCTGGCGTTTACCCTGGGCGTTGAAGGGTGAGATTCTCACAAGCCGGTGGACGCCATTTTCGCTTTTGAGGTATCCGTAGGCCTGGTCGCCTTCTATTTCGATGGTTACCGATTTGATACCCACCTCATCACCGGGCAGGAAGTCGAGTTGTCTGGTTTTGTATTCATTTAGTTCAGCCCATCTCAGGTACATACGCATCAGCATTGCAGCCCAGTCGTTTGATTCAGTGCCTCCTGCTCCCGAGTTAATTTTGAGTATTGCGCCAAGCTGGTCTTCTTCTTTTCGCAGCATGTTACGGACTTCAAGGTCTTCGACCAGGGACAGGCATTCCAGGTATTGTTTTTCCAGTTCTGATTCGGAGGCTTCTCCTTCCCTGAAGAAATCGTTTATTACGATAAGATCTTCCACTGCGGTGTTTACCCTGTCAAAGCCGTGGGTCCATTTTTTTAGGTCTGAAATTTCGCGCAGAAGGTCCTCGGCCTGTTTAGGATCGTTCCAGAATTGTGGTTGCCGGGAAACAATTTCTTTTTCGGCTATAAGGTTATTTTTCCCTTCAATGTCAAAGATACCTCCTCAACGCGTCGCGGCGTTCTGAAAGCTCTCTAATTTGTTCAATGGTAATCATATTTGGAAATTTTCAGGCAAATGTAATTAATAATCCGCAAACCATGCAAAAATGATGGAACCGCTCCGCGGTATCGTATATTTTTTGCCATTACAAATATAGTATTGATGGAACCGCTCCGCGGTAGACTTGTTTTGTATTATCAGGAATCTAATTCAGAGAAAAAGCATGTATCTTATCCAAGCCGTTGCCATAACCGCGGAGCGGTTGCATTAATACTAGAAAACACAATCAAATGATAAATCTACCGCGGAGCGGTTGCGGGGAAGCGGGAAATCATATATTTGCGGAACCGTAAAAACGGCTTTGTGTATAGTGTGAAAAGCAGGAAATCAATAAACCTTGTAGCCGGAAAAAGTGCCGGTGCCAATGTCTTGTGCTGTACCAGTATTAATCACTACCTTAATTTTATCCGCTGTCTCCAACTTGATTGTAAGAGATCGAAAGAGGGTGGTTCCTGCTGCTATATCAGAACCAAGGGTTTCATATAAATTTCCGTTCTTGAAAATCATAAGTATCCTACCACTTCCTGTACTAGGGGCAACATACTTAACATCAAAAGTGAAAATACCACTTACATTTGCAGTAAATTCTCCTGTATTAGTATTCAATCCGCTGCCATCATTATATTCAATGTTGTCAGGTACAAAATCAACATTAGATAAAGGAGTTGGAGCTGAGGTAGCGACAGTCTTCTTCGCTCTGAAGGCAGTCATGGTTCCGAGCGTTACGGTGTTTCCTCGTGCGATGGTAAGGGAATTATCGGCTTCGGAATAGGTAAGCTGCTGGTTGTCGGTGTTGTCGCGGTAAACACCCAGGTTAACCTGGCGGGCGCCAGAAAGTTTGGAGATAGACAGAACATCGCCTGAAAGTGTAAGATCCTGTATCTCATTCTGGGGATCGGCATCTGCATCGTTTTTCAACTCCGTAAGATTGACAGGAGCAAGACCACTTTTTGTCAGCTGAAGCTCACGTGTAGAGCTGTTATAGGCCAGGTCCTGAATCTCGTTCGCCGGATCGCCGTCCTTTTCTATTGAGGACACTTTAACCTGGTTGCCTCCTGATATTGCCAGATAGTCGGCTCCGTCGACATTCACTACTGAAAGAGTCTGGTCGTCGCTAGCCGGATCGCCCGGGTCACCCTTTTCACCCGGATCGCCTTTAGGACCCGTCGGTCCCGGCTCGAGTGATTGTTGTGCATACAGGGCATAGGGAACGGCCATGAACTGCATGGTGGTCATGTCGATGAAATCGTTGTAACCAGGAAACTTAACCTCCACCTTGAGGTAATGATTGGCCTGTCCCCAGGATATTTCTGCAAGGCTCTTACCGGGAGCATCTCCGCAGGGAGTACCGCTGCCTATGACAAGAGAAAAGACTCCAAACTGTGATGTAAGAACATTCTGATGTACTTCCGAGAACACAGGAGAAGAAAGAGGATCACCAGCTATTATGGAAAACCTCACATCTATCTTCGCATTCTGAAGTTCATTCCCTGCACTGTTCCGGGCTACAGCCTGGTAATGAAGTCCCAGAGGCACTGTGCTCTGCGATTGAACTGCATTCGCCACAATGCCCAACGCCATCATCAACAGACTTATCCTCACCAATTTCCCCATCATAATAATTTCATTTTAGATTTTCTGCATCTTCAAAATCCTGTAGTATAAACCATCATCACTTTTGAATCGTATCAGGTAAAGTCCTCCCATAAGTCCACTTACGTTATATTGTTCCCTGTACCAGTAATTGGGTCCAAAAGTTTTTCTTGCCGAGATCACCACTCTGCCGGTAAGATCAAGGAACTCTATGCTATAATTCCTTGCCTTGCGACCTGACATTTCAATTGTGATGAAATCAGTGACCGGATTCGGAAAGGCTCTTACAATATCGGGTATAATAAAATCAGGCATTTCATGAATACTTGGCTGCTGAAATCCCTGTGTCAGTATGTAATAAGAATTATTGGTTATTTTCACCATTGTCTCCCCAATAGTCTGAGAGACAGCAATATTGCCGTCTGTCTTCAGCCCTGCTGCAGGCACAAGAACCTGATGTGATATCGACTGTGAGAGCAGATCCGACCACAAAACAGGCAGAATTATAATTAATAACCTGAATCCTTTGTACATTTATACCAATAAACTGAATGACCAAAAATAATCAATAGTTTGACAAATCTATGTTTTTTGTTGATAAATATGTTAATAACTTACATTAAAATTTTAATTCACTTTAACTTTTTTTTAGTATACAACCGAAGTGAAAACTTCTTAATTTTCAACAACAAATCAGGACTCTCTGATTTACAACATGTTAAGACCTTATTTTTATAAGAACATCGTGGAAGCCGGCTGTGATGAAGCCGGAAGAGGATGTCTGGCTGGTCCGGTTACGGCAGCAGCAGTGATCCTTCCAAAGAATTTCAGACATGAGGTGCTGAATGACTCAAAGCAACTAACAGCAAAACAAAGAGATAGCCTTAAAAATGAAATAATTGAAACTGCAGTAGCATGGAATGTGGCTTTTGTTGGCAGCGAAGATATCGACAGGATGAATATCCTCAGAGCATCGATCAGGGCGATGCACATGGCTATCGACGGCCTCAGCATTAAGCCCGGATTCCTGCTGATCGACGGAAACAGATTCTTTCCCTATGGCAGCACCGGTTATAAAACCATTGTAAGGGGTGATTCTCTCTATTTTTCAATAGCTGCTGCCTCGGTACTGGCAAAGACCTTTCGCGATGAATTCATGATAAAGATCCATAAAAAGCACCCCCTTTATGGCTGGGACAGTAACAAAGGCTATGCAACGCCCTTTCACCGCAGGGCAATCCGTGAGCACGGAATAACCTCCTTCCACAGAAAGAGTTTCCTGCTTTATGAAACGCAGTTATCAATTGACTTCTGACATACAATGAATTCAATATAAAAGTTATATTTGCCCGTTGCTATGAACAAATCCTAATTTATATCCATCATGAAGAAAATTTTTGGAATTCTTTTGATCATCCTGCTGAGCTCCGGCATGAAGACAAGGGCCGATGAAGGCATGTGGCTCCTTCCTCTTATCGAGAAGCTCAATATAGGGAAAATGACCGAACTGGGTCTGAAATTAAGTGCTGAAGACATATACAGCATCAACAAAGCATGCCTCAAGGATGCGATCGTTATCTTCGGAGGGGGCTGTACAGGTGAGATAGTATCGTCTGAAGGGCTTCTCCTTACCAATCACCATTGCGGTTACGGTTCCATCCAGGCCCTAAGCACCGTGGAACACGACTATCTTAAAGATGGCTTCTGGGCAAAAACGAAGGAGGAAGAGCTTCCTGCAAGAGGTCTTTCGGTTACCTTCCTGGTAAAAATAGAGGATGTCACCGGGCAGGTTCTGGCAAATGTAAAGGAAGGCATGAGCGAAAATGAAAGAAACAGTGCTATCAACACAGCCAGGACTACTATAGAAGGCAAAGCCCGGGAGGGCAATAATTACAGGACACAGGTTTCTTCTTTTTACGGAGGTAATTATTTCTACCTTCTCGTTTATGAAAGATACTCAGATGTCAGATTTGTAGGTGCTCCTCCTTCATCGATCGGAAAATTCGGTTTCGATACCGACAACTGGGAATGGCCGCGCCATACAGGTGACTTCAGTGTATTCCGTGTTTACTCGGGCCCCGACGGCAAACCTGCAGCCTATTCGAAGGAAAACATCCCGCTCAAACCCAAGTACTGGCTGTCAGTCTCACTGAAAGACCGCAATCCGGGCGATTATGCCATGATACTCGGGTATCCCGGCAGGACACAGAGATACTACACCTCCTATGAGGTAGACGAGATAATGAAGATCACCAATCCCAACAGAATAAAAATCAGAGGTGTAAAGCAGGATATCTGGATGGCCGATATGGTTTCCGACCCGAAGATCAACCTTCAGTATGCTTCAAAATATTCAGGCTCGTCAAACTACTGGAAATACTCTATCGGACAGAATAACCAGCTTCGCAATCTTAACGTCATTGAAAAAAAGAAGCTGATAGAGAATCAGTTCAACACCTGGGTCAGTGCTGAAGCATCACGCAGGGCAAAATACGGTGAATCTCTTAACCTTATTAAGAAATCAATTGAAGGAAGGGCCGAATTTCAGAATGCATACCAGTACCTTAGTGAATGTATCCAGGGTTGTGAGATACTTTCATTCAGCCAGGTGGGAAGCCAGCTCCTGACTGTTTTAAAATCAGGTGAAAAAGAAAGAATAGATGAACTGACAGGCAGAATAAAGGAAAATCTGGCAGGACTTTACAAAGATTACAGTGCCTCCACAGATCAGAAGTCGACAAAGGCCATGCTCAAACTTTACCGGGAGGATGTACCAGTAAAGTTCCATCCTGACTTTTACGCAAATGTCGTCGATAAAAAATTCAAGGGCGACATCGATAAATTCGTTGACAACATGTTCGCAAAGTCAATATTCACCGGTGAAGACAGGTTAATTGCATTTCTCTCAAAACCTGACGTCAGGGTACTGGAAAAAGATCCGGTTCTCGTCACGTATAATTCAATTACAAAAGTCGCCCAGTCACTCGGTCCGGAACGCAGCAAATTTGATGAAGATCTCGCCAGAGGCCAGAGACTCTGGGTCGCAGCCCTGAGGGAAATGATCCCGGAAAAGACTCTCTACCCCGATGCAAACTCAACCATGCGTCTGACATACGGAACTGTGCGTGATTATGACCCCAGAGATGCGGTTACATATAAGCATTATACAACCCTCCAGGGTGTGATGGACAAATACAAACCCGGCGACTACGAATTTGACCTGCCGCAGAGGCTTATCGATCTTAATGCGCGCAAGGAATTCGGCAGATATGCATCATCAGAAGGATACATGCCTGTAAACTTCCTCACGACAAACGATATAACCGGAGGAAATTCAGGCAGCCCGGTGCTGAACGATGAAGGCCATCTTATAGGACTTGCATTTGACGGTAACTGGGAAGCCATGAGCGGTGATGTTTATTATGAACCGGAACTGCAAAGGACAATTTCTGTCGACATAAGGTATGTTTTATGGATAATAGACATCTATTCCGGGGCAAAACATCTGGTTGACGAAATGACCATTGTGGAGTAGGGCATTCCTATACCTTATTATATTTAAGGATGCATTAACAGGATTAGCTTACCACAAAGGATTCAAAGAATAGGCACAAAGGACTCAAAGGATTAAATATTAGAATTATAACTTTGTGTTCTTTGTGCTTTTTTATCGTACCAGGTAGTAAGAAAAGACTTTTAATGTATCCTTTTCTTAATTTTGTGTGCAAAAATGTAAGCGATGCAACTTAGTTTTAAGGAAATACTGGCTGCTTTCATGGTTCTTTTTGCAATCATCGATATCCCTGGTTCTATTCCGGTGATAATCGACATCAAGTCCAAGGGAGTAAAAATTAAATCGGCTAAGGTCACATTGACCTCTTTAAGTATTTTTCTTGCCTTCCTCTTCATAGGAACTCCCCTTCTTGGTGTATTCGGTGTTGACGTCTCTTCTTTCGCCATTGCAGGGTCTTTTATCATTTTCCTTATTGCCATGGAGATGGTTCTTGGAATAGAGATCTTTCATCAGGATGCTCATGGCGGAGGTGCCATTTTCCCTATAGCTTTTCCTCTGATTGCAGGAGCAGGATCTATTACTACCGTTCTCTCCCTTAAGGCAGAATACCAGACGATAAACATATTCATTGCCCTGGTTATCAATATGGTAATAGTCTACTTTGTTCTTCGTCTTACTTCCTTCTTTGAAAGATTGCTCGGCCAGGGAGGGCTTAAAATTCTGAAGAAGGTATTCGGGGTAATTCTTCTTTCCATTGCCATAAAGCTTTTCCTGACAAATACAGGGATAGTCCTGCCGCATGTCAGATGAAATAACAATATATACTGATGGTGCCGCAAGCGGCAATCCCGGGCCGGGAGGTTATGGAATAGTACTTAAATCGGGCCCTCACAGGCTTGAATTATCTTCAGGCTTCAGGCTTACCACAAACAACCGCATGGAGCTTCTGGCAGTTATCAAAGGACTGGAAGCACTTAAAAAACCGGGCAGCAGGGTGGTTGTCTATACCGACTCAAAATATGTAGCCGATGCCGTGGAAAAAGGATGGCTTTTCCAATGGGAGTCGAAGGGATTCAGAAAAAAGAAAAATCCTGATCTCTGGATAAGATTTCTGAAGATATACAGAATGCACGACGTAAGATTCGTCTGGATCAAAGGCCATAACAACGATCCGGAAAATGAACTGTGCGATAAACTTGCTGTGGAGGCATCAAAAGGGAAAAATCTGCCCGAAGATTCGGGTTATACGGTTGATTCAGAAAAAGATGGGCTTTTCTAAATCTTCAGAATAAGCAAATTATTTTTTGCTTTTTTGAAATAATGGTGCAATTTTGTAAAAACCCTTCAGATGCAAAGACTCTTTATTGAACAGACTGAACTCACCCCCGAAATAAATTTTTCTCCATCAGAAAAGATATTCATGATCAGGGGCGTATCATCACCCGAGGACGTAAGGGCACTGTACTACCCGGTTATTGAGTGGATCAGAATTTATGCCGACGATATTCTGGAGAGCGACAAGAAGGTTTTCACACCAGATTCTCCATTAACACTTCAGATAGATCTTTCTTATTTCAATTCATCTTCCGCAAAATTTTTGTACGACATCCTAATGGAGATCAGAAGACTCCATATCGGAGGAGTTCCTGTAGTAATTGAATGGATATATGAAAATGAAGACACAGACATGTATGAAGCCGGAACAGATATTGCGGAGCTCGCAGAAATGGATTTTATTTATACAGCAAGGTAGTTACATCCAATGAGAGGACAGAAGGAACTTTACTCCCTGCTCGGAGAACTGTCAATACCTTTTGAATATCATGAACACCCTCCCCTGGCTACCATCAGCGATGCCATAGTTCACTGGAAAGATTACAATTCAGGAAGGTGTAAAAACATATTTTTCCGTAATCATAAAGGTAACAGGCATTACCTGGTCATAGTGGAGCATCTTAGGCATCTCGATATACACGATCTTGAAAAAAGGCTCAGACAGGGCAAGCTCACATTTGCCTCCGACGCCAGGCTGATGAAGTACCTGGGACTTGAGCCCGGTTCAGTATCTCCGTTTGGTCTGATCAATGACAGGGAAAATAATGTTCATCTCTTCATCGATGAAAAGCTGAACGAATTCGACCGTCTGGCTTTCCATCCGAACATAAATACTGCCACACTGGTTATTTCAAAAGCCGATTTTCTTAAATTCCTGGTGCATACGGGGAACTCTTACGAGTTTCTGAAGTTATACGATTAACCTCACCGGCTGCAGGACTATGCCAGTGAAAAAATTTCTTTCCCTATTTTTTCTTTCCGTTCCCGTAAACAGGCTGTTTCCACTCTTCCATGGGCTCATATTTACTGAGCGAAGCCCAGCGTATGCCTCTTTTCATTATTTCAAGCGCCTGAGGTACACTGAAATCGGATGCCACATGGCCGAGAGAAGAATAAAATACTCTTCCTTTGCCGTACACTTTTTTCCAGGCTACAGGCATGACGCTCCCGCCTATCCAGTTTGCATGACTATCGGTAAAGGTGGTTGTTGCCAGCACTTTTACATTCGGGTCGACATGCATATAATACTGTTCCGAATGCATTGCAAAGTCTGTCAGTCCTTTCGTAACAGGATCCTTTTTATCGGTTATCTGAACAGTATAATCAATCACGCCACCAGGATGTGCAACCCATTGTCCTCCAACCATGAACTGGTATTCTGTGTTGTTCCGGAATGAATCTCCCAGACCTCCATGCCAGCCGGCAAGGCCAACCCCGCTTTTTACTGCAGCTTCGAGCGCCTTTTCCTGAGGGCCTGTAATCGTACCCATTGTCCAGGCCTGAATAATAAGGTCAAAATCGTTTTTCAGATCAAAGGTGGTATAAGAATCAAGTGTATTTGAGACTGTGACCACAGCTCCCTCAGACTCGAGCCAGGGAACAAAAATATCCCGGCACTTATCAGGTTCATGGCCCATCCAGCCACCCCATACGTACAGAACCTTCTTGCCTTTTAGCGGTGAATTTACCTGGGCACTGGATTCTTTCCCTATGAAAAGAAGTGCCATCAGAACTATGGCACTGACTGAAAAAAATATTCTGCGTGTTGTCATCATTTAAGTATTTTGAGCTAAGATAATTATTTTGAACATTCCCTTGCTCAAAAAAACCAGTACCATTAGTGAAATCTGCATTTTAGTATAAATAATTACAGAATTTCAAATTTAGAAAGGTTCCATATAGGACTTCCCATGCATCAAAAAAGATAATTATCCGTCTATAACCTGAGAACATGCAATAATTTAACCTTTACATGAAAAAAATCCTCCTTTTTCTGTTATTAGTTACAGTCATTATACAGGCAGCTTTCGGACAGGATATTGAAAAGAAGAGATATAAGGCCACACGTATAAATGAGCAGCCTGCAATTGACGGAATTCTCGACGAAGAGGTCTGGAAGCAGGGAGAATGGATAGATGATTTCACACAGCATGAACCTTACAATGGACAAAAACCATCACAAAGAACCGAATTTAAGATCCTTTTCGACGACGACAACATTTATGCAGCCATAAAAAATTTCGACACCAGTCCCGACAGCATAGTAAACCGTCTTACAAGGCGTGACCAGACTGACGGAGATCTGGCCGCAGTTTTTTTTGACAGCTTCCATGATCTCAGAACTGCTTTCCTTTTCGGAGTTGCCTCATCAGGAGTAAAGTTCGACCAGATCTTCACTGAGGACGGGCAAAACGAAGATCCCTCATGGGATCCCAACTGGTGGGTTAAAACATCTGTCAACAGCGGTGGATGGGATGCAGAAATGAAGATCCCGTTAAGCCAGGTAAGATTTGATAAAAATTCCGGTGAGGTATGGGGTCTGAACGTTGCAAGGATCATTTACAGGAAGAATGAAACTGACTTCTGGCAGCACCTTCCGAAAGATGCACCGGGGGTAGTACACATGATGGGGGAACTTTCCGGCATGGAGGACATCCAGCCACGAAAGATTTTTGACTTAACTCCCTATGGGGTGGCAAAGCTTGAAACATTTAAAAAAGAACCTGATAATCCTTTCAGCTTCATGGAAAAAGGCAGAAGACCTGGCTTCAACGGAGGACTTGATGCAAAAATAGGCGTGACGAACAATATGACGATGGACCTGTCGATAAATCCCGATTTCGGACAGGTGGAAGCTGACCCGTCGGAGGTGAACCTGACTGCCTATGAGACCTATTTTTCTGAAAGAAGACCTTTTTTTATAGAGGGAAACAATATTACAAATTTCAACATCGGAATTGGGGACGGCAATTCCGGAAATGATAATTTGTTCTATTCCAGAAGAATAGGCCGACAACCTGTCGGGTATCCTGATCTTGAGGACGGATGGTATGCCGACATACCGACATCAACAACTATACTGGGGGCAGCCAAGCTTACAGGAAAAACAAAGAATGGACTATCGGTCGGTTTCATAGAAGCAGTGACAGCAGGGGAAAATGCTGTTATCGACACCTCAGGAGGAAGAGTTAAAGAGCTTGTGGAACCTCTCACAAATTTCTTCCTCGGAAGAATCCAGCGTGATTTTAATGACGGAAACACTCTCATAGGAGGTATTATTACAAGTACCAACAGGGATCTTGATGAGAACATGGGCAATTTGATCCACAAATCTGCCTATGCAGGAGGAATTGATTTCACACAGTTCTTCAAAGAAAAGAGCTGGTCGTTCAACCTCAACACGGCATTCAGCCAGGTAAACGGATCTAAGGAGGCTATTGCCCGTACACAAAGGTCATCGGCACGTTATTATCAACGGCCCGATAACGATTACACAGATTTTGATCCTGAACGAACATCACTGGCCGGTTCAGGAGGCAGAATGCAGCTTACCAAATTAGACGGTCATTTCAACCTGATGGCTGTCGTGAAATGGAAGACCCCGGGCTTTGAGATCAACGACCTTGGTTACATGCAGGAGGCCGACGAAATGCTGTCTGTATTATGGGGAGGATATAATGTCTGGGATCCGAAAGGTTTTTACAGGAGCTGGAACATCAACGGCGATGTATACATGGTAAATAATTTCGGAGGCGATATCACCGCAAAGGGAATTGAATGGAACGGGAACATCGGATTCAGGAACTACTGGAATGCATGGACCGGAGGTAACCTGCAAAGCAATGTCCTGTCAACAGGAATGCTCCGTGGCGGACCGATGATGAAAGCTCCCGGCAATATAAACATCAGGGCAGGTTTCTCGACCGACTACCGCAAAAAACTGACCTTTTCAGTTTTTGCCAACAGCTCAGCAGGCCTGGAAAATAATGCCAGCAGCTTATATACCCAGGTTGAAGTCAATTACAAGCCGCTGAATTCACTTTCAATTGAGTTCAGCCCCTCATTTAACAAATCATTCAATGAACTCCAGTATGTTACACGTGTCAACGATGGCAACGACAGGTATATTTTTGCGTCGATCGACAGGAAAACCATTAGCGCTTCCTTCAGGGTCAACTTCAATATAAGTCCTGACCTTACGCTTCAGTACTGGGGACAGCCTTACGTTGCAACAGGCAAATACTACGATCATAAAGTCATCCTGAATCCCATGAACGACAATTACCGCGACAGATTCTGGACCTTTACCCCCGAACAAAAGGAGTATGATCCCCTTTCAAACGTCTACAGGATAGATATGGATAATAACGGCGTAACGGATTTTTCAATTGGTAATAATGATTTCAACTACCAGTTTTTCCTTTCTAATTTTGTAGTGCGCTGGGAATATAATCCCGGCTCATCCGTATATCTTGTCTGGAGCCAGTCACGGAATTTTTCCAACGGTTCAGGCCAGCTTCATTTCTTCGACGACCTTGGCGATCTTTTCAACAGGGATAACAACATTCCCCATAATGTATTCCTGATCAAGTTCAGTTACAGGTTCGGGATTAAATAGCTGCGATATTCACCTTTTTGCTTTTCATTCCCTCACCCGGCTTCCGTCCAGAGAAGCATATTGCTGAGAAGAACCGGGATTAGGATATTTTTAGCTTTATTTGCATAAAAATATAATCCCATGCGGCGCATTAAATATTTCTTCCTGTTATTCTCTTTGCTGGTTACAACGACAGTTTCTTCGCAGCAGAAGCCTGCATACCGGATTTTCACAGGTGAAGGCAAGGAAACAGATTACGGTGCCATGCTTGAAGAGGCCATGAAAGCTGATGTGGTCTTTTTCGGAGAGCTTCACGACAATCCCATTTCGCACTGGCTGGAACTTGAGATGACAAAAGACATTTATAAGCAGAGGGGGAAAGATCTTATGCTTGCTGCTGAGATGTTCGAAGCCGACAATCAGCTCATAATCGACGAATATTTTGCAGGATTTTTCAGGGAAAGTTCATTCGAAAGCCAGGTAAGAAAGTGGAATAATTATGTGACTGACTATAAGCCATTAATGAATTTTGCCAAAGATAATGGGCTCAGATTCATAGCATCAAATATACCCAGGCAGTATGCGTCAATGGTGGCTTCTGGAGGTTTTGAAGCTCTTGACAGTCTGTCGCCTGAAGGGAAACAATATATTGCCCCCCTGCCTGTTGACTATGATCCGGAATTACCATGCTACAAGGACATGCTCTCGATGGGAGGGCCTATGGGAGGACATGCTTCCGGAAATCTGCCCAAAGCACAGGCTATAAAGGATGCAACCATGTCTTTCTTTATCGCCAGATACCGCAAGCCGGGTAATATCGTCATCCACTTCAACGGAAGCTACCATTCTGACAGGCACATGGGCATTTTATGGTATCTTGACAGATACTCGCCGGGTTTAAAAATGGTGACTGTAAGCACGGTTCTTCAGGACGATATCACCACGCCCGGAGAAGATGTAATGGGGAAAGCCGATTATGTCGTTGTGGTACCTGAAGGAATGACAAGGACATACAGGTAGGATCATTATCTGCAGGCCGGTGAAAGAAAATATCACTGATCCTCATAACCATAGCATTTCATATATTCACCCAGGTATTCTTTTATTGATTCTTTGTCTTCGGCCTTAAGAACAAAAACATTTTTCCTGTATCCTTTTTTCTCCTCCATAAACCTTTGAATTGCCCTTTCGAAATCGTCACTGAAGCTTATCCCGAAACAATTATATATCCTGCGGATCTCACTGACAGGATCCTTCTCCAGGTCTTCATACCTTAGCTCAGTAAAGCGGTCAGGAGCAAGAAAATTTTTTTCCTCATCAATTTTTTTCCGGAACCATTCCACCATGGCTGCTGATCCCATGATATCAGCCTTTACCCAGCCTCCCTTAAAAGCATTCTCAGCTTCAAGTATGTTCCACATGTTAATTGCCGAAGGGACTATTTTATAGGGATGACGTACAATATGTATGAATTTTGAACCAGGAAGAAGTTCGCTCAACAGCTTTATCCTCGGGGTATGAAAGGGATTCTTCAGGATAATTCTTTTACCCGTATGGAGAGTGATCTTTCTGAGAAAGGTAATCAGACATTTTTCAAATCTGGCACGGCTTTTCCCTTCGGGTATGAATTCATCCCGGCACGACATGAAACCAAATTTTCGGGAAGGGAAGAATACCTTCGACAGAGGAGTCTGCACATCCATTCTAAGGAGAGCCCATTCATCTTCCATCGGATCAACCGGACCGACAACTACCTCATCCATAGGTCTTTTAGTCGGTATTGTCTTTTTCATTAACGGAATCCAGTACTTCGCACTGAAAAGAAAATGCTCGGGAGCAACTGTCTGAACCAGTGTGGGAGTTGTGAACCTGATGTCGAGAGCCAGCAACTGATGAAGCAGCGTTGTTCCGGACCTCCAGTGGCCTATGATGAATACCGGTGGCTTTTCAATATTAGTCCTTCTGATTGCCTTGCCTGATCTTAGCTTCTCAACAATAATGAAAGCCTCTACCAGCAGCGAGGTGGGGATCAGCATCAGGAATCTCAGGATATGAACAGGGCGTATGCCAATACCATTTCTCACGACCATCTTAATCAGGGTGATGAAACGAATCCCCATCAACAGATTTCCAAAGGTTTTTGGTCGTTTTTTATCCATCGTTAGCAGAACACAGGGATTTTTCAGAAAACGGAATTCAGAAAGGTGTTTTAAGTCAGGGGTTTATTATGTTGCGACCAGACAAATTCAGATATTGTGTTTACCGTGTTTATTACATCTTTGGCAAGGTTCTGGTCATCGATCTTTACGCTGAATTTTTTCTGTATTGCCACCACAAGTTCTATCACGTCGATAGAATCGATCTTTATAGTATTTTCACCGCTGAAAAAGTTGACATCATCGAGGATATCGTCTGGTGACACATTCTCAAACCTGAGTGTTTCAATTATCAGTTTTTTTACCTCAGTCTTAATTTCTTCAGGTGAATCAAACTTCATTTCAGGTTTTTTTATGATTTGACAATTCCTTCTCCAGGCGTTTGAAGAATGATTCTTCCATGTCGGCTCTAACGCGAAGAAGGTCGCCTATCTCCATAAGGCGGGCTCTGCTGAAATCTCTTTGCTTGGCAATTTTTGCCGATGCCAGTGAGACCTCACGCCAGCCGTCACCGATTGACATCATTTCTTTCGACATTTCTTCAAGGCGGGGATTCAAGAGCACTTTCGAAGCTTCCTGAAGAAAAGAGGCATAAAGAAACCTGAATCCTCCCCCACCGGTACCCTGGTCTTCCAGGAAAATCGTGATCCTGAATATCTTGTCGGCAAGATAATCTTCATTCTTTGCATACCGGGGCCAGTCGGTTATCTTATCTGCAAATCTCCTTATCCCTTTTATTCCGATGAAAGGGAGCGGTATCTTAAGCATATTTTTCGTGGCTCCGGCAAGGCCATCCTTTATAGCCTTCTGAAGATCCACATTTTCAGGTATCCTGACTGGATAAAACATAAAGCCTCTGGGTGCCATCGACCCTCCGGCAAAACGTCCTTTTAGAAGTGACTCCCTGTCAATCTCCGCAATCTGAGGATGATAGCTGTCGCTGATAAAATATTTGTCTCCTTCCCTGCCGATGACGGTCACAAAATGAACGTTTACATGAATCCTGTACCATGCAGGGAAGTAGTTCATATAAAAAAAGTCAACCTGAACAGCCACCGGTTGTCCCTGGTCGACAAGTTCATTAAGTTCTTTTTCTGCTTTTTCAGGGCTTCTGTATTTTTTTGTTCTGAATTTCACTCCTGTTCTGGCCGCAAACCTGGTACGGACCTGACCAGGCATGCTTCTTACGGCAAACATCGGGAATTCCATCCCGGGAGTTTTCAGGTAAGCGAAAAAAATACCGCTGGCGATTCCGAATACCATCGGTTCAGATATTTCCATCCCGTGATGATTGAGCAGTGCGGTTACTGTTCCTGATTCACAATGTGCAGCCATTATATGGCGAAACGGGATCTGACTCATTTGTTGTTCGTAATTACTTTCGTTTCAACTAATAAAGGATTACCGGTAGCCGACTGTGATATGATCCCCGTCTTTGAACCGTCAATATCGCCCTTGTAGCCGATATCCCAGTTCCTGTCTTCAATTGTGTTTATCAGTTGAAACATATTAGCCACAGGAATATTTAAAACATCGGCATATCGTTTGAGGGTTGAAATTCTGATCCTTCTGAATCCGGACGGGGTGCTATGCTTCCTGACCCTGAAAGCCGGTATTCCGGTCCTGCCTGCCATCTCGGATATGCTTAGTCCTTCAAGAGTCATATAGTAGAATACAGGGCTTATCTCACCTTTTTTGAGCTTTTCAACAAGGTCTTTACTTAAGTTTTCCACTATCCTGAAATGCTCTGAAATATGATTCCCTGCCATATATGATCCCGTCTGAACAGGTCCGAAAGTGCCGTCATCCTTTTCGGCATACAGTATGACCTGCTGGTACGGGCAGTCAACCTCAATTTCCTTTTCCTTCATAAAATTTGAATTCCCGCATAAATGTAGAATAATTCAATATCTTTTAAAATCGTTAGCGGAAAAAAAAATTTTTATTGACCGGCATTGCCAGCCTTCTGTATTAAGGTTATTCCCTTCCGAGAGACTTTACAACAACCAGAACCGATACCAGAAAGAATGAGGTCAGCAGACAGAGCTGAAACCATATTCCGGAAATGCCTTCGTGCCTTGCAAAAACGCCAAGAAAGGCATCAGTTCCCCATCTGAGGGGAGAAATTATACTGATTTTCCTGATCACATCGGGTAACATATGCACCGGAACAAAAATACCTCCCAGAAGGGCAAGTATTACAACCATAACCGAACCAAAAGTTGCTGCCTGACCATGTGTTGACGACAATGACCCCACCATAATACCGAAACCTATTGCTGCAAGGCTGCTGCATATCAGGGCTGCAGCCAGGGCAGGTATGTTAACTCTCATGTCGATAGTGGAGTTCTCTCCAAGCAAAGGCATAATGTATTTCCCCACGAACATGAGAAAAATGAACTGGAGGATACAAACCACTATAAAAACCACGATCTTTGATAAAGCGATGGTCATGCGGGAGACAGGAATCGTTTTCATCCTTCCGGATATTCCGTGATCTTTCTCATTTATTATGCTCCCGGCAAGAGGTATTACGATAAAGAACATCGCGAAAAGGGTGAAAGCAGGGACATTATTCTGAAGAAGACCAGATACCGGCATGTGTCTGCTTCTGAAAACAGGCTCTTCGGTTAATTCCACCAGGGTGGAAGAAAATGAAGGATCAGCAGGCAGTTCAATCTCTGCTCCGCCTTTTATTTTTTCAGTTATCCTTTCATTCAGGCTGTTTATTATATCCTGTCTGAAAGGGAAAGGGGGAATCTCAGAATACAGGGTTCCATCCGAGAAATCTGAAGCAAGGCTGTCTTTATATTCCTCTATCATCCGGTTCACATCACCGGTGTATCTGGTCATGATAACCTTCGTTGCTGAGAGCTGTAAAAGAACGTTTACAGGCATTATGACGGCATCACGGAATATCTTCTGAAGAGAGGGATCATAGATTATTTTAACCCCTGACCGGCCGGCATCAGGTTCTTTAGCCCCTTCAGGTTCCGATAAGGCCGCAAAGAGTTTATCCGTTGCATCCTCAGGAATAATAATTGCCATCTGGAACTTTCCGGATATAACGCTCTCCCTGGCTTCATTGTCAGAAGAGAGCGGGGTGAAATTGAAATAACCCTGTCTTTCAAGGTCAGCGACTACATTAATCCCAAATTCTCCGGAATCGTCATTTACGATGGCTATCTTCATACCCGATCGTTTCGAAGGTATGCTGCTTTCCTGTGTGAAAGTTATGACAATAAGCAGGATGGCCGGCATTATGAAAAGTATCGCAAGTCCCGGCCAGTCCCTGACCATCAGGAGACCATCCTTTTTTAATAAGGCAACTAGTTTCTTCAATCCCATGTATTAAGATCAAACATTAAATCAGTCACGAAGGTCTCTTCCCGTCAGATTGAGGAATACCTGACCCAGATCAGCACAACCCGCATTCCGGGAGATCAGGTCAGCGGGTTTGCCATCGGCAATGACCCGGCCATGGTCTATAATATTCACCCTTGAGCAGAGAAGTTCCGCTTCCTTCATATAATGTGTTGTGTAAATTACAGTAGTGCCCTTTCTGTTCATGCCTGTCAGATAACCGGAGATCATTTCCCTGAGCTGGGTGTCGACACCAAGTGTGGGCTCATCAAGTATCAGTAATTCAGGGTCATGGATGATCCCGCAGATTAGATTAACCCGTCTTTTTATACCTCCTGAACAATGAGCAATGAGCTTTGGCAGGTGTTCTTCAAGATTGAAGATTTTAATCATCATGTCAGCCCTTTCCATGAGTCTCTTTCCATGCAATCCTAAAAGATGTCCGAACAACATGATATTCTCCCGTACCGTAAGGCCCTGATAAAGTGCTATTTCCTGGGGCACCAGTCCCATCCTGTTCCTGATCTCTCCGGGATCTCCTCTTAGCTCCCTGCCTAACACCGATATTGTACCTGATGTAGGCCTCAGAAGTCCGCAGATGAGAGAAGTGAAAGTAGTCTTGCCGGCTGAATTAGGCCCCAGGAGACCAAGGAACTCACCCCGGCTGACATCGAGGCTGACACCTTTCAGAGCTTCTTCACCTGATGTCTTATACCTCTTTACAAGTTTTCTGACTTCTATTACCGGATCGGTTTCCACTTTTTTTTAACAGGTTATCTGTAAAGAAAGAGCCAAAGATATGGTTTTGGTAATTAACTGCTCACACGGGCACGGCAATAATCAGGCTCAGTGGTGATACTGTTTCTATTATTCTTTCCAGTTTAAAACCGGCTGTCACAATCAGAGAACTGAACTCTGCTTCTGTACGTTCCCGTCCACCCAGACCTGCCATCATGAAAATATCTGTCATCGCACCCCATGAAGGTTTATCGGGCTTCCCGACAACAGATTCTATTATCATGATCTTTCCGTTCTGGGACATTGCCTTCTTTATGTTCGTGAGTATCTCAATACATTCACGGTCGTCCCATCCGTGAAATATGTTCTTGAGTGTATAGAGGTCGCCGCCGGGTGGCACAAAATCAAAGAAACTCCCCGGAACAATGCTCAGCCTTCCCTTAATGGCTTCTAAAACTGACGTAACAGCCGGGTTATTTACCACTCTTTCCAGGTCAAAAAGGACTCCTGTAACATTCGGGTATCCTGAAAGAATAGCTGATAAGAAGAAACCCTGTCCTCCGCCTACATCGACGATCTTTGAATACCTTCTGAAGTCGAATGCCGAAAGGATGGCAGCTACCTGCATCCGTGACGTATTTGTCATTGCCCGGTTATATAGTTCTCCCAGCTCCTGCGACTCTCCCATATGTTCAAAAGCGCCTTCTTCAAAAAAGAGCTCGCTTGTCCTTCTTCCTGTCTTTACAGAATGCATCATCTCACCGAAGATCCTGAACTGCAATGGATTAAGCGTGTGCCTGATGAAATGTTTAAGCTCTCCTTCCATCATTGGTTCAGAATAGCGTGTGTTCTCAAATTTTCTGTCATTCAGTTCCCTGAATATACCTTCGGAAGCGAGCAGCCTCATAACCCTGTACAAGGGATCAGCCAAAGTACCTGTCTGTCCGGCAAGAGCTGAGACTGACTGAGGCCCTTTTTTGAGAATATCTGCAATGCCAAGCTCATTTACTACGCTGATGGATCCCAGCAGCCAGAGATTCTGCATGTGCTCAAGCATCACAACACCAGGGTGAGTGAATCTCCGGCTCATCTTTTTCATTTTTCTCCTGAGCAGGTTAAAAAACTTCACAATAAACAAAGGCGGGTATTCAGGCAGACTTTTTTGATTGAAATGCATTGGAAGTCTCAGTGTTTTTTCAGTTTTTCCATTACAAAGCTGGTAAGTATGTCTGTCGATTCCTCTACCGACAGGGTGTCCGTATCTATTATAAGCTCCGGGTCAGGTGGGTCTTCATAGGCCGATGATATACCTGTGAAATCAGTGATCCGGTTGCTGAGTGCTTTTTTATAGAGTCCTTTCGGGTCGCGCTCAATGCATACGCTCAGAGGGGCTCTCACCCACACCTCGGCAAAATCTTCGTATCCTGCCCGCTGCCGGGCAAATTCGCGCATCTTCCTGAATGGTGATATGAAGGCCACAATAACAACTATTGAGGCATCTTTCATTAAGGCAGCTACTTCTGCCACCCTCCGGATGTTCTCATTTCTCCCCCCGTCGGAGAAATCAAGGTCTGAATTAAGTCCGTTTCGGATGATATCTCCGTCGAGCACATAAGTGAAATGTCCGTTTTTCAGAAGCGCAGATTCCAGTCCTGCGGCAAGAGTAGATTTTCCTGAACCTGAGAGACCTGTCAGCCATACCACCATACCTTCCTGTCTCAGTAGTCTGCTTCTCATTGAATGATTGTCCGGATCTGACATAAAAATACAATAAAATTTAACCGTTATTTGCTGCTGTTATTCTTACCGCTGTCAATATATTTAACTGCCATAATACTGTTCAGAAAATATTTCGTAATATTATCAATAAATAACATTTGAAATGAAAAAGACACTGCTTATTTTGACTATTGCCTTTATGCTCTCCTCTATTCTGAGTTCCCAGGATAAAAAATATGAAGCGACGTGGGAATCCATCGACAGCAGAGCGATACCGGAATGGTTTGAGGATGCAAAGTTTGGTATTTTCATTCACTGGGGATTATACTCGGTCCCATCCTTCAGTCCGACAGAGAGAGATGGTGTAGGAGTTTACCAGCGCTATGCAGAATGGTACTGGAGGAGGTGGAAGGAGGAATCTCCGATACGTCATTTTTTTACTGATTTCCACAACAGGGTATATGGCGAGAATTTCAAATACCAGGATTTCGTTTCGCTGTTCAGGGCCGAGATGTTCAATCCCGCCGACTGGGCAGAATGTTTCAGGAAAGCCGGAGCAAAATATGTTGTTCTGACATCGAAACACCACGAGGGATTCACTCTCTGGCCGTCGCGATATTCGTGGAACTGGAATGCCGTTGAAGTCGGCCCTCATCGTGATCTTCTCGGTGATCTGACCAGAGCTGTAAAGGAAAAAGGACTGAAAATGGGATTTTACTATTCCCTGCTTGAATGGTACCATCCTCTCTATAAAAAAGAAACCATCAACGAATACGTCGATCAGCACATGCTGCCACAGATGAAGGAACTTGTGTCGGCCTACAGTCCGGATATCGTGTGGACCGACGGTGAATGGGATTATACTTCGGATATCCTTAAAAGCACTGTTTTCCTCCAGTGGCTTTACAATGAGTCACCGGTTAAAGAGACAGTCGTAATAAACGACAGGTGGGGAAAAGAAACAAGAAGCGTACATGGAGGATACTATACCACTGAATATGACCTGGTTCACGACGGGAGCTCCGACAAGATGAAATTCGAAAAACCATGGGAAGAGTGTCGCGGCATGGCAGGATCGTTCGGATATAACCGTAACGAGCTTCTTGAGGATTATTCGACTTCTGAAGAACTGGTTCACATACTGATAAACAAAGTGGCCAGGGGAGGGAATCTCCTTCTCAACATTGGTCCCACTGCCGATGGCCGTATCCCCGAAATAATGCAGCAGAGACTGTATGATATCGGATCATGGCTCAGCGTAAATGGTGAAGCTGTTTACGGAACCAGGAAATGGGATAATGCCCCGCCGGTCACGCCGGAGACAACACATTATTTCACCAGAAAAGGTGACGACCTGTACCTTATCATAACTAAATGGCAGGACAGCCCTGTTGAGATAAAGGGTATTTCCAGACCTTCCTCAGTGACGATGCCTGGTTTTGACGGCAGGATTAAATTTTCCTGGTCGGGAAAGACTGTAAGTATAGTCCCTCCAACACTTTCACCCTCCAAAAATCCCTGCAGCTACGCATGGGTATTCAGACTTGAAGGAGCTCTGGGATGAATACGGAAAAAGATTTAAAACAGATTGTCCACTATTTTAGAAATAACCTTAGTTACAGCAAATGAAAACCTTCGTCGCGATCAGCTTATTCCTGGCATGTTGTTTTTCTGTTATTGCCGGTTCCCCGGAGTTTGTGCCGGACACATTATCCAATGGCCTGCAGCAGCAAAGCCGCAAGCCCCTGAGGATGAGCGGCTCAAAATTTTATATTGAGGACAGGCTCCTTTCCAAAAGCGAAGCTCTTGAGCTGCTGAGTATCTCCCCGGATCTTATAAGATCATACGAAAAAGGCAGTTCCCTGAAAAAGACAGGGACTTTCCTGCTGATTGGCGGTATTGTGGTTATGACAGGTGGTATCCCCGTTGCAGTATGGGGTGGGGTTACAAGCCCTACATACGAGTTCCTGGGAACAACAAGGATTGACTATAACGGATTATATTACGCCGGACTCGCAATAGCTTCAGTGGGAGAGCTGATGATCGACGGGGCGATAGTATGCAAGATAGTCGGAAAATCACAACTCAGAAAGACTGTGGCCAACTATAACCAGATCCTGAAACGAACAGATTTACGTAATGGTGAGTTTGAATATCAGTTCGGGTTGCTCGATAACGGCATGTTTGGTCTGAAGGTCACTTTCTGATCAGGATATTTATGAAAAATCATTATCTTTTGCGGCTCAAAACAGAGCGGCCATTGTCGTACAATGTCCGCATTAAAGTAACATTAAAAGGCAAACCGGGATGACAGAAGGTATTGTGAAAAAAATAACACTGTTCTTATCTTTCTTTTTTATAACATTTTCATTAAAGGCGCAGGACGAAAACTTCAGGCTTAGCGTGGTAAATCTGCAACAGACAGATTTAAACAGGATCGAGTTCGATGTTTACCTTCTCGATACTGATGCCGGCACACCCTTTGAACTGGCCAGCTGTCAGCTCGGATTCATTATGAATTCTTCAATTTATTCAGGCGGCACTCTTTCAGCAGCAATAGACAATGCCGGTTCGGGACTCAATAGTTCACAGATTTTCACGGCGTCCCCCAGCGTTGCATCTCCGGTGCCGGGCTATTCAGGTGTGACCCTCATCAGACTGGCCGGCAGAACGCCTCCGCAGGCAGGTAACGGAACCATTATTTCAACCTCAGGCAACGGAACCTTGCTTACCCATTTTATCCTTACAGGTTCGGTTAGTTTCATTTCAAACACCACCCCTGATTTAACATTCACCTCAAGTTCGGTTTTGACTCCTTTGTATGCTACCAGGGTGAATGAATATATCAATGGCGAAAACACTCCGCTTACAGTTAATCCCGGTGTTAATGCAATCGTTTACGGGAATCCTGTCCTTAATGCAGGCGTCGGTATTGAAAATAATCAGGCCACAGATCCTTTTCGCCTATTCCCCATGCCTTTCAGCAGCGAGCTTAACATAGAATCAGTAAGTAATGCAGGTATAATTAATTACGAACTCATAAACTCAGCAGGGAAAGTGACAGCACAGGGCACTTTCTCAACTGCAATCATCCTTAAGACCGAACAGCTGCCAGCCGGGATATATTTTTTAAAACTCAACAATGGTATATCCGTAACCCGTCATAAGGTCATCAAATCTCAATAATGAGTGTGATTAACAACGCTGTTTTTCAAATAGTTGAGATCAAGCTTTTTATCCCTGTTGCTGTAAACAGCACTTTTTGAACCGTAAACCCTCAGCGTACCACGGTTGATGGTGATTACTTCTTCTGCTCCCCTGCCCGAGAAATCGAACATATGGAATACACCGTCGGGAAAGAACAGTTCTCCCTCTCCTTTATCGTTAAGCCTGAACTTATACCAGAATACATCTGTTCTTCCTGTTCCGGACCAGTCTCCGGTCACAAATTCAGGATTGCCGTTGAGAGGGAACCCTTTCGGCCACATCGACAGCAGGTTTCCTTTGTTATCGAACCAGTAAAGCTGACCTGAAAGATATGGTTCTGTGGTACCTCTTTTACCATAAGTTCTCCCTCCCACCACAGTCTGCGGACCGGGGACATCTTTCAGGAAATAACCTGTTGCATGCTGCTGGCTGTGTTCAGCCACATTCTGCCATATCACCTCCCTTGTCATCGCCTTTATGGCATATACCCCTACATCGCTGTGAACCATTACTATGTCAAGCTTCCCGTCATGATCAACGTCTGCAAACTTATAGCTGTCGGCATGATCGTGATTATCAAAAGTAAGGTCAAAACGGTTCCATATTTCCTTTCCCTTTGAGTCGAGAAGAAGTGATCCCACCAGAATCTCATCGATGCCGTCATTATCAAAATCGACAGGGTAAACGTAATGACCCATATTGTCTTTTTTGCGTGTTTCGGAGTGCTGCCAGAGATGGTTTAGCTTAGCATCATAAAGGTCGGTATTGATAGTACCTCCCATATCAGTGAAGACTGCTATTTCATTTGGAGCTCCCTTTGTGGTCTTTGCTATGGCAAGCCTGAAGTTGTTATAAACATGAGGCAGTGGTTTCGTGGGCCATTCTGTTTTCCGTACTATCTCTCCGCTCATACCATCTGCTATTACCAGCCACTCTTTTCCGTCGATGATCCTCCAATGCACAACCTCGGCTTTCCCATCATGATCAAAATCCCAAATCAGACCGGGAGCTTCAAACGATTCACGAAGCTGTGCATTTTCTGATGGCGCTTTCCATGTCCATAATTCTTCTCCTGAATTATTGAAGACCGTTGAGGAATAATCGCGTGACAGTATCATAAAGTCGGTCTTTCTGTCACCGTCAACATCTCCGAACTTTGCTATTCCGGAAACCGGGAGTTTGTATTCCCTGATAAGCTGAACATCAGGATCAAGCTGAAAGGAAAGTATATCAGTTTCTTTAAGATCAGGTCTCCTGCTAAGGGCCAGCACATCAACAGTACATGGGGGATTGATTCTTGTAAGCCTTACGGCTAAAGAGCCTTTCTTCAGGTCGAATTCGCCACCCTGCACCCATGACAGGGGAGTATTTCCAAAAGTCTGGTCGGTTATCCTGTCATCGAGTATCACTCTGAATCCTTTGCCTTTTTCCCCGCTGCTCCTTACATAAAGGTAGTACTTGCCCGACTCAGGAATATCCACCCATGTAATGACATTCACAATAGAGTTCATTACCAGCGCAGTATTATTGAAATACCAGGAATCACCGGTGGCTTCGGCAATGACATCCGATTTAGGCATCCTTTCGAGGAAATCAGATGCAGGTATGATTACTGTGCCCTCAGAAGGATAATTCTGGGCTGCCAGGTTCAGACTCAAAAGACTTACCGAAATAAGAAAAAGTGAGATTCTTTTCATGTATGATCCAAATTTTATTGAATGATAATACTTTTTTGCCTATTCACAAATATTCTGCAATTTCATCCTTAGGCTTTCTGTTCTTCAATGTGCTTTTCTGATAGCCTGGCTTTGGATATCCAAGTGGTGTGATTCCAAAAACCACCTGATCCTTCCTGAGACCCAGGGCCTCCCTTAACTGACCCGGGTCAAATGCCGCTATCCAGCATGTGCCAACACCCTCGTTCTGTGCTGCAAGAACCAGGTGTGTCATTGCAATTGCAACATCGGTTTCAACTGAGTTGTAACCGTCATAATTTCTCGTCCAGGCCTGGTCTTTCAGCCCGATTACAACAAGGATATGCGGAGCCTCCTTAAACCATTC